>JAABUQ010000885.1_pt1 | contig 68658 bp, 71 predicted proteins | sample 5560001 | NCBI WGS metagenome assembly JAABUQ01 (sample SAMN10711888, study PRJNA513371) | rock metagenome | isolation source: Antarctica rocks | place: Antarctica: Victoria Land, Finger Mt nord | collected 2015-12-18
TGGAGGGTGTGGATTGTTGTGAGGGGGGGCGAGGGGGCGGTGGGCGGGGCGAAGGGGGTGGTTGGGGAGACGAAGGGGGTAAGAGGGCTGGTAGGGGAGACGAAGGGGGTAAGAGGGCTGGTAGGGGAGACGAGAGGGTGGGCGGGGGTTGAGGAGTGATGGAGGGTCGGTGGGGGGGTGTGGGTTGCGGGTGTTCTTCGGCGGGGAGTGGAGGTTTTGAGGGAAGAGGGAGAGGGAGAGGGAGAGGGATTGTGGGTGGTAGAGGAGGAGGTGGAGGGGGGAGGGGGTGAATGTATAGATGTTGCTGGAGAGGAGGGAAAGATGGGTGGGGGGCTGCTCTATGGGGTAGATCATGGGCATGACCGCATGCGGTCGAGATATGGGTTTGCTGGTCGTGCTGCGAGGAGGAACAAAGAGATGATAAGTGGTCTTGGATACCTTCTGTCGATGGAGAGTTTGTCGACCTATTGGGTCGCAAAATGTAGAGATGCTGACGTTGGATTGTGATAATGAAAATGGCAGGGGCAAACGATGTGATGGGGCTTGAGCGGTTCTTGAATGCAGTTTGTGTGTTTTTATCCAGACTGAGAGATTTGTAGGACTATGAGCAATTGAGACACACCGTCGCCGGATGCGGCGCATCAGAATCGATCCGGAACGCAATTTGGGATAATAGTACAGCGCGTTGTAGTAGAAAGAAATCTTCAACCAAGCATGTATGTAGACATGATAGACATACCGAAATCGGTACTTCATTACTTCATTGCAGCTATAACGTATGCTCTCATACCCTCATGATTTGCACACGGCATTCGCAAATGACCCGCCCTAGACAGCGCGATAGATCAGTGCCCATATCCTCGTCAAGATACAGAGGAGATAGAGACAGAGGAAGAAACTAGATCTTGGAGTTGAGGTTTCGTCCCTAGAATGGGAATCAGAAGTCGCCAATGAAAGGGATGTGCGCTTGCGCTGGGTGTGAAGCTTGCGAAGGCTCTTGTACATTTGCGGTTTCTGACCTAGAGGTTACGGATCTGAGGGTCAAACGACTTAGAGGACAGCATAGAGTAGGACGTTAGGATAAGCGGAGCTTACCTACAGATGAGCTATGCATTCGATCTCGACGTCCGTTCGCATAGGGAGCTCTTTCACTGCGACGCACGTTCGACACTACGATAGCTCTTGTCAGCTTGAAAGGTACTTTGTGCTGCCATCGCTGGCTGTCCATAGTACTAGGTGGTGGGAGACAATAGAGAACGAGATACGACAACCTCAACTTCTGGTCTGGTCGTGGTGTCACGTTTTCGAATCCTCTGGCGTCGCGATCCCATTTCATTCAAGGGCTAGCAGTTCCACTTCCCTTAGGAAATGTGCATTGAAAGTAGACTTCAACAGGGAGCAAGGAAATCTCCACCCACCGGCTTCGGCTCCCCAAAGAACCCCTCGTACACCTTATTGACGGCCGCGAAGTTCGTCATATCCGTCAAGAAGACATTGACCTTGACGCAGTTCTGCAGCGAGCTGCCCGCCTCCTCCAGCACGGCCGACAGGTTCTTCAGGCATTGCGTCTTCGCAATTCGAGCCGCAGTATCAGCCTTGCGCGATAGCCAGAAAATGTGACACGGCACTGACTGTGCGATCTGCGATGCCGCCTTCGACCATTGCTCTTGTTTCGGGGCTCATGCCTATGCTGCCGGAGCAGTAGACCATGCCGTTGCAGATGATGGCTTGGGAGTAGATGGGGAGTGGGGGAGGGGCTTTGTCGGTTTTGACGGGGGTGCGGGTAGGCATTTTCGGGAGGCTGTCTTGGGGGATGGGTGATGTGCGTGGGAAGCTGAAGGAGTTGATGGGAAAGTTGGGATGGTAATGGAAGGTAGAGGATCAAGACAAGGTCATTGTCAAGAGACTACTTTAGATATGCTCGGTTTAAGTGGAGCTCGAGCACGGACCAGGTCGTCGCGCCCTGGAGCAAGCAGCCCCATCCTCTTCTCAAGCACCATACACAGTATGTGATCGACTTTGTCAAACATTGCCCTCGAGGCTGCCAGCTTCCTACAGCAATGATCCGAGCAATTTTCTTCGCCATCTTCGACAACTCCGAAGGTCAGCCATCCCCCCGTCCCGCCGCATGTCCCCTCACTAACCCCCCTCGCAGGCCCCAAAGTCCTCCACCAAGTCCCTATCGGCTCCATAACCCCATCTCCCACCAGCACCACTACCCCTCTACTCTCCTTTCCCACCGTCTCTTCCCTCCTAATCCCACGCCCCGAGTTCTGCTCCCGCCTCATCCAGTTTGCCCACGCCGGCCAGCGCATCCTCTCCTACCCCATCCACCTCTCCTCTCCAACCTACGCCCGCAACGCCTTCCTCTTCAACTTCGCCCTCGTTCTCGACGAAGAAACACCCTTCGCGTCGTACACCACCGTGGTGCGCAAACTCGCAAGCCTTCTACGCACGCTGGAAGAGCAGTCGCGGTTTCTGTCCAAAGATGCCAGTCCTCCGAACACAGGCAAGATCTATGCGCTGTGCGAGGTGCTGATGGAGGATCTGAACAATTACTGCGAGACGCAGATTCCGATCGACGACGCGAATACGCTCAATGTCAAGCTATTCCCTTGCTATCCGCCTCCTCCACCCTTACTGCCGCATCAAGTCCCGCTGAGCACTGTCCGTCTTCAGGATCTGGTCGACGATAACTGGGATCTAACTATGCTGCGGATCCTGCCCTTCATCGACGGCGTGAATAGTGTCAAGCAGATCGCGTTGAGAGCGGATGCGGACTATAAGCTCACGCGGAAGGCGGTGCAGCATTTGCTCTACTACGGGTGTCTGTTGCTGCTGGATGTGTTCCAATTCGGGGCTATCTATGCGCCGACAGCGGAGATAGCGGGGTTCGTGGAAGACACGGAGGTCCAGGCGAAGTGTGCGAGGTATGTGGCTTTGCCGGATGAAGAGGGAGGTGACGCAGGGGTTATGGACGACAGGAAGGAGGTGGGTGAGAGGGGTTTCGTGGAGCTTTATCTGGCGCTGCGGCAGGGGTTGACTGTAAAAGCTTGGTATGCAGAGTATGAGGCGGAGCTGGTCGGTGTTGATGTAAGGCGATTTATTACGTTTGGCGTTATTAAAGGATTCCTGTATCGTGTGCATAAATATGCCATATCGCTCTCGGCAGTCAAGCAGGTCAAGATGATGAACAAGAAGAGGGGCCTTTCTGACAAGGGGATGTGGAAGAAGAAAGAAAAAAGTGGCGAGGTTGAAAAAGAACTAGGAGAGTTCCTTGATGGCTCGCACTGCTTTGATGAGATATGCACAGAGTTCATGATCAGTGAGCGGGAGTTGATGAGCCGATTGAAAACCTGGGGGGATGTACAGATCGTTCATCGATGATGATCAAGCCAGCTCCAGAGATCTCCGTAAAGCTTCATGGTGTAGACCCAAGGGTCGCTGATGGTTTACAGACTCGGAGGCTCAGCCACGAATCGATGCCGACCGGACTTCCAGGTTATACTTCAATGCAACAGGAAGACGAGCGAAGGTTGTTAGGATGGCGGACACGGCAACATCTCTGTCAAAAGCTTTCTTCCACAGCAAATGTTGCTGTGAAATCCCCATCAACGTCAATCACCAATGATGCTGATGAATTTTGGAGAGCTTTCTACATTGGAAGCTGGTCCGTCGGGTACTGCCGAAAAATCAGTAAGGCTTGAACCGGGCTTTACTGCTTTCTGGAGCGCCTTTGAATTTCCGCTTCTTGACGTCCTCGGATTCGCAGGAGGCCGGCATATGGGTTGTATCGGCTTCAGGCACCCGCCAGGCTTTGACCAAGCCATCTTCTCCGCCAGTAAAGATGGTTTGTTCCTGCCAGAAAATCATTATACAGTCAGACCATTATACAGTCAGACCATCATATCTGCTAAGTACTCACCGAGTGATCGAAGCACATCGATCGTACAACCTCTTCTCCGTGGGCACCAGGGAGTCGTATTAATCGATCGGAATCAAGAACCCACTCTGAGGTGAAACGAAGCGGGACAAGGTCCAGAGACTTCTCACTGGAGTATCACCGCATTAGCAGGAGCATAGACGAGGTGATAACCTTTCGAAGCCCTATCCGACGGAACGTTTGTAACATAAGGTAGAGAAGTACTTGTGAGAGCCTACGCCAAGGACGGCCGTTCCGTCGCCGGAAGAGACCACATCAACGACGTAGTCGCAGCCTACTTGAAGCCTAAGATCTCCGAATGCTTGCGGAGGGATCGTGGTGTCTGTGTCGCTGGACGCCTCAAGCTGATAGATGGAGAAGGTCTCGTCGTGGCTAAGCGCATACAGTTCGGTTCCCCCACAAAGAAATCCACCACAGTGTATTGAAGATCCATGGTTCGTGATTTGGACAAGTGCTTCGTCCTCATCTGCAACTGCGGTGTCGATTATGTTGACCAGTCCGTCGGTACTGCCTGACAAGAGCCAAGAGGGGTTGCCCGGGTGGAATTGAAGCTAGATATTTCAATTCCGTCGACCCCAAGGTAAATTGTCTGCACACCGGTCCGTACCTCAGTGACGTCGTCATTATGACTCTCAACATAATTTGTGAACGGCTGCTTAGGCGATCTGTAGTCCCTGTCAGCTATCAGCCGTTCAGCATACACGTCTTTTGCCAGAAATGAACAAACCATGCAGAGATGGTAGCTTGAGTTTGTGTGAGCTCTGTTCCCGCAGCGACTCTATCACCTTTGCAAGCAAGCGCCAGGTACGGTGCATTAGGCCCTGTTAATCTTGCGTCAGACAAAAGGACTCCTACCACGCAACCGAGTGTTGTTACCGTGAGTAAATTCGAGGCTTTGTAGCCCGGTGCGTGGGTCGAAGCAACGGATCTTCGCATCTCGGCCTGCAGTCACCAGAACACCGGCTTTGGCATCTAGGTTCTTCAGGCAAGTCACCCCCTCATGGATTTTGCCGGAAGCGCAATTCGAGATTACCTGCAACGTTGTCGAATCGAAGATACGTAGAGTATCATCTGAAGATATTGCAGCGACGGTATTACTGCTGGTTACTGGGATCACGCTGTAAATGTAAGAACCCGAAGGCAGAGATAAAGACGAGCTTTGGAGTAATTCTGAGGTCTGCATATTGTTCCAGTACTTCAAGACTTGTTGATGCAGGCAACCCGAAGGTCAATCGTCGAATTGAGCTATGGTATAAGAAATTCATGCCCTTGTGAGGTGAACAAAGTGACTCTATCCGACTGTAGGCGAACCCTAAGTACATGTTTCCAGCGACCAACAATGTCGATGAAAACCTAGATTCTACGGACTATGGTCGTCGACCTTCTTTCATTTGGAGTTGTGACTTGGGCAGTCAACTTTATTGAGCGCTTTGTCCATTCAATTATGTGTCTTCGCTGGTCCCTCAGTCCGTTGGCGCTTCATCCCTTTCGTTCTACATGATTCAGTGTACGGGGGTACGAGACTACCTCTCCTAGCCCACTCCGTTCGTACTACCGTCCTATCGACGATCGAGGGCAAAACACTCAGCTTCTGTGTTTGCGATGTCCTCACTGAGCGCAGACTCCGGAAATTGGCCTGGATCGCCAGCTCGTTGTTGGCAACCATTGCGATTACGCCCAGCCCATATATGTACTCAGCTGCACAAAAGAGGAGGTCGACCCCCTACCCGACCCGCTCAACGATACCTCTTCAAGAGTATGCCTCAATGTTATGATAGTGACAATCGCGCCATACATTGGATAATCTCGGCATTAATTGCAACGAGATCACGATCTTTCAACACCAGGACAGATGATCAAAATACTACCGGATGCAGCGCGCCACCATGCAGTAAGGCCGATGTCCAATATGCAGAAACGGGTTGACGGAACAATTGGCTGGAATCGCAACGATTCTGGCTAGGGCGCCATGGCATCGTTTTGTCAAACCTGATCGGGTTCTCACTGTGACACGGCGTGCTGAGGCCACCATAGATAAGTGCGGCTATGCTCAGAGTGCAATCCTATCACATAAGGCAGTACTTACGCATTGAAGAGTGTCACCGAGCGAGCAGCGTTTTTCTGCTCTGCTGACGATCCTAAGCGATGGATCTCCACGTCATTAATGGCAAAGGTTTTCTTTTGGCACATTGCATATCCCAGAGTCTTTCTACTGGGGAAGGGCTGCGCTGTAATGACCCAGCGAGCTGGAACGCCCTTCCCGACAGTCTGGTAATGCGGTTCGATGATGAAAACGCTACCAATAGCTAGCCTTTAGCTAAAACCGTGTTTCAAACCCTGGCTCCATGGCTGAATAGCGAATTCTGTGGCCTTCTCTGTGATTATACTGCTCGCCAGTCGCCATTCTTTCCTCTGAAATTTGTCATGCCCAGAGGTCAGCGAATCGCCGTGGCTAGGCTTGCTGTATCTAACGTCGCTCGATGGGAAATGCTGATGGAGGGAGATCCGACAGCGCGGAACGAAGGAAATTGAAGGGACAGTAAACAGAACGTCAGGCTGACGATCCGAAGGCTAACAATTTCGAAATCGGCGGTCTATTGTTGGAGCACCGGCGTGAGCGACACGCCAAACAGACCGTTGGGCGCTGTAGCGGATCAATCATTGGTTCTGCTCGAGGCAGATGTTCTCGACGCTTTCCCACGGTTTCGGTGCATTGCTTCATGCACACGGCGACCCAGCTCTTCCGTCTGCAAGTCCAAGGGATCGGCCACAATGATCGTGGTGACAGCACGAGGGCTTCGCACGGTCCTCTTCGGGCTTTCCGCTTATTCTCCGTCATCTGGCTTGCGAAGTTTGATTCAACGTACGAGGAACTCCATAGGTCTTCATTGAGCCTCGTGCGAGAATTGTGATGAGAAACAAGGTCGGTTCGATGAATGCACATTAAGGCAAGGTACCGTCTGGGTGCCGTGGACTTGCTTTGCGCTTGTGTAAGGTAATTTACCAAGGTGGTTAAGCAGTTGCTAAAGCTACGGCAACCCCCATGCTTTCCCTCTCATGGATGCTTTTCGCGAAGTGCGTGCCGCTCCCAATTCCCTGGCAGTCCCGAGGGCACTACCTTAGACCACCACAATCGTAATGCGTGCGAAAGGACGAAGTACCGCCAGTCTGGGTCCGATTAGCGTCATCCTGGACCCTCGTACCAAATGTTGGCGGCACATCGTCCCAGCTATAACATGGGGGAGGGGAACCTCTGGCAACTACAAGTACTGCTACAGGCCCCGGTGGTCTGCTAATGCACCCTTCAGTCCAGCTTTTCCTTCGTCTGTCATCATACTGTTTCGGCCCGCATATACATTTGGCCTTGGCGCGTGCTTGGTGGATTCGTCTGCTGACGCTGGATCAACCGGTCTGCCATTGAAGCTCGATGCGGGATAATTGTAAAACCAAGCTTGCCCATGGGAAGCATAAAAGTAGCGATTTTCGCGGATAACAGCGCCGGCTGCCAGGCTTCGACAGGCTTTCGAGCAATGAATGGGTAGGAACCCCCAAAGCATGCCTTCCAGCGCAAGAAGCTGATCAACTGCTCCTCGTTAGGTATGCTCTGTCTCCAGATTACGTAGAAAACGGCCGCACATATCATGGCTACCACAAGCGCCAGTATATGTTTCCCTGCGATGAGGTAAGCTTGCCGCCCAGCTCACTTACGATATGTCGGCCTAAGTAGTTTGGTGATTTTAGGAAGAGAAAGACCACATGAGCATCGGCCACATGATCATCAACTATGCACGAGTAGGGCGGTGGCTGGGGGTCGGAGTGACAGAAGATAAGCTCCACAGTGCCCCCATCAATACAAATCAGAACGATATCCGGATCCTCGACCTGGGCTGTGGCGAGGGACACTGGGTTTTCGATATGGCAAAGTGGGTTGGCGGAATCGGCTGTCTAACAGGGATATGGCTAAAATTAGGCCCACAGGGCGTATCCTACCGCGAATGTCGGTCTCTCCAGCGAGTGCGATTTCGACTTCCGGCTGATGTGAGTTCCAGATATATGGAATGGATCTAGCCAAGATACAGCCGAAGTATGTCCCGCACAAAATCTGGATCGATTCGATCGCAATTTCTGACACCGCCGCAGAGACAGCCTTCCTCGCAATGTAGACTTCATCGCACCTAGAGACTACGAAGAGGCGCTGTGGGGTCTAGGAGAGAATTCGTTCGATCTTATCCGCCTCTGTCTGGGTTGTGGTAGCGTTGGCAATTGGGAGAAGCTGTATCGAAACATATTGACGTAAGTTCTGGCCCTTTCTCCCCAAGTGCGATTGTACAAAAGATACATTATGAGTATGGTACAGGCATCTGAAACCTGGCATTGGCCACTTTGAACAGATCGAGATGGATTTCGAATTTCGCTGCGATGATGGTTCGATGCCTACTGATTGTCCGTTAAAATGGTGGTATGGCGACTTGAAGAATGCCACACGAAGGGCCCGCAGGCCTATTCAGTACAACACGATGTCCAGGTCTATGTTGGAAAGCGTGGGCTTCAAGGATGTAGGTGAGGAAGTAATACAAGTTCCGGTCAACACATGGCCTTCAGACATGCATAAGAAGCAATTAGGTTTCTGGTACACCGGCTGGATGGAGGAACGAGCGCTTGAGGGACTTTCCATGCAACCCTTGACTCTGGTAGCAGAAAAGTCCCCGGACGAAGTAAGAACGGCAGCTCGCGGTGCCGCAGAAGACATTCGCCGGACAAAGTATCATACCTTCAACGAGCTGTGAGTGGTGTCCCCTTTACTCTTAGTCTGCTATAATATCCAATCTCGGTGTCGGCGTGTTGCAATCACAGGTGGTCTGCAGCTGAATGCACCCTTCATCCTGTTATCTTGCCTGTTGAGAGCTGACCCAGATAGGCATGTTTTGACCGCTAGGAGACCAGGTTAACTCGGGCGACAGCTTCATTCGATTACCCTTGGCCTACGTACATCATGACAAATCCGTTTATTCCGTATTTGCGGGTAGCTCTTTGGTGCATTCGGCCCATGAGCAACGTTCAGGAAAGGCGTACTGGCGATTTGGGTGGGTGCAGAATTTACTGCTGTCGCGCGAAGATACCCCGTCGGTTTTTAATCGCCTCAGCTATCTAGTACTCAACAATTCTTCGAAACATGAACGCCGATATACCAGAGCTGGATTGAAGGATCCGCAAACCCAATCTTCTGCAGTTTCAGAGGCCGAGTAGGGAGAACCTTTCTTGCGGCAATGAGCTTCTTTCCAGACACCGTCTCCGATAACGTCGTATCTTCAATCAATACGCTGCCAATACATTTGAATATCTCGTCCTACCTTCGACGACGTCACGAATCATGATCTGCCCGATGCCAGGGCATTCAACTCTCTGCTCATTCGGTGTCCAACGGCCCTTGGTTTTCATGCCATTTCTATGGCGTTGCGTAATGGCAGACTATCGACATTAGTGGTCTTCGGAGGCGACGGCTCCCAATCAATGTATCCTAGTCCAGCGTTTTGGAATTCTCATCTATGTAATCTAAAAAATAGACTTGACGCACCAGCACTACTGTAGTAGACGACACCTGACTTATGTTCGAGGCAGCTACAAGGATACAGATATTACAGTGATCAACGACTTTCCTGATTGCCACGTGCGAGAATGGTAAAGCAAATGTAGTACGGAGTACTGTTCTATGCCGATTTCTCCAATTTCTACTCCGAGGCTTAGCTTGCTAGGGGGCACGGCTCGGCCCTGCACCTCAGCCGCATTCGTGGCATGTTCACTTTTCAGCCAGATCTTGTTCTCTATGGCATTCATCTGAAGGGGTTGGCCTCCTTCACTTTCAGTCGCTTGTTTCTTCCGTTCATTGTGAGAGTCCATCTTTACTTTACGCTTGACGCTTTTCACGGCGACAAGTTCTGTTAGCTCAGCGTGCCCACATTCCTGATTGTCCGCTCGACAACTGAATACTTTATTACAAACGTTCAATCGCAACAACATCAATCATCTTTAGCCTCTCATGGTCAGTAAGTTGTAATCGAATGAAGATTCGACCTCGAGAACGTTATGCTGACACAATCATCAGTCTCATCTTTCCATCTTAGATTCCCTCCCAGGCTTTCGCGCGTTCACCGGGCCATCGCCGTCCACCTCCCTCCGGCTAATTTCATTACTCTACACTATGCGTACTTTATCGGGACATGTCTGCTCTCCAGCATTATATTCTGGGGCTCCTCCACGCCCCCCAGAAGCATCAGCTATACGGACTCCCTATTCCTGACTGTCAGTGCAATGAGCTTGGCAGGCTTGAACACCATCAATCTCTCGCAGATGAACACATGGCAGCAGATTATCCTTTTCTTCCTTATCATGCTTGGATCGACGATTTTTGTTTCGTTCGCTGTACTCACAGTTAGGCAACGCGCTTTCGAGCGAAGATTCAAGACAATCGTTGAAGAGCAACGGCGACAAAAAAGGCCGAGGAGCAATTCAAAACGAGCAATGTCATTCCCGATTTCCTTGTCAAGAAGGAAGAATACCTCGCAGACGGGACCTGAGGTGGATGGTGTTATCGTGCGGGGCAGCGTCATCAAAGATGGGCCATTACTCGATGGAGCCAACGGTGAGCCCTTTAAAAACCCGGGAAATTTCCCGCGAGCAGAACAGCTCCCGTCGAACCGTCCAAAGCTGGAGTTGCGTGCGATCGATGAAGTGGAGCATGATCGTACCAGCAAGGAGGCCCATACTGGAGTTGAAACGAATCCGGCCCAAGATGGAGAAGACTTGAAGTCTCCGACCCAAGGCGTTCGCAATCGCATAACGTTTGCATCACCAGCATCGCCGTTGAGAGAGCGGCCACACAAGCGGGTTTTCACGTTTCAAGGGGTAGGCGCAAGGCAAGATCTATTGAATACTCCTCTACGGTCAGAACATCGACTAGAGAGTGTGCCTCCAACACCTATGGGCGAAAACAAAATACTCGGGGCCCATCAATTAGCTTATCCCGGCTTCATTGGAAGGAATTCGCAGTTCAGCAGCCTTACGTTAGCGGAGCGAGAGCAGCTTGGCGGCGTGGAGTATAGGGCCATCGAGGTTTTGGCAGTCCTTGTACCACTATACTTTGTGCTTTGGCAATTTCTTGGAGCCTTGGGGCTCGGTGCGTATATTGCGCACAACCGCAGGGATGTGGCCGAAGCAAATGGGCTGAATCCCTGGTGGGTTTTCTAGACCATCATCGGAGCTTTCAGCTGATTCCAATCATAGGTGGGTCGGAGCGTTTAATGCCATATCAGCCTTCAACAATTCAGGGATGTCCTTGCTAGATGCTAATGTGGTATATTTTGGCCCCCAGTCGTCATGGTACCGATAGCTAAACAGTGATTTGCAGGTTGCTTTTCAAACATCGGACTACACCCTCATTACAATGGGCTTGTTGATATTAGCTGGCAACACCTGGTATGCTCTCGATGCCAATAATTCTATGTTCCTAACGAGCAATCAGTTATCCAATTTTACTGCGCTTTATCATTTGGTGCTTGTACCGGCTCCTGCCTGATAGAAGCTTCCACGAATATAAGTTAACCCTCCGTTTCTTGCTCGACCACCCTGTATGTAAGTCTAACATTGGTCCTTCTACGTCTCACTGACAGCCAATCAGCGGCGGTGCTACACCACGCTCTTCCCATCGAATCACACCTGGTGGCTGCTCGCCATATTGATCGGCCTTGATGGCATCGACTGGGTTGCTTTCGAACTTCTCAATGTAAGTGCGGTAACCATCATTCTCTTCCTCCTTCAATGACTCATGACCCAATAGATCGGCAATGCAAACCTCTCCCTCCCCTCCGGGACCCGTGCCATCGATGGGCTCTTTCAAGCCCTTGCAGTCCGCTCCGGCGGCTTCTACGTTGTTCCCATTCCCTCTCTGCGTATCGGCCTCCTCGTCCTCTACGTTATCATGATGTATATCAGCGTTTACCCTGTTGTGATCACTATGCGCAATTCCAACGTCTACGAAGAGCGATCCCTAGGGATCTACTCCGACGACCCCATCGCCGCCCAAGACTCTCAAAAGGGCGAGGAGAAAGCAATCAACAAGCCAGGACCCTACGGGGGGATAAAGCGAAGAATGACAACGCAACAAGGCTCCGGCGAGAGCAGAGGCTATTTCGTCCGGCAGCAACTCCGCGGCCAGCTCGCGCACGATTTGTGGTGGATTGTCCTTGCCGTGCTCTTCATCAACATGATCGAGACGGGCTCCTTTGAGCGCGACCCGGTCAATTTTAGCGTATTCAACTACATCTTCGAGATCATCAGTGCCTACGGCACCGTGGGCATCAGTGTCGGCGTGCCAAATCAGGCCTACAGCTTCTGCGGTGCGTGGCACACGGCAAGTAAGCTGATCCTTTGCGCGGTCATGATTCGAGGCAGGCACCGAGGCTTGCCGGTAGCTATTGATCGCGCTGTTCTATTGCCTGGAGAACATCTAGGCGCGGCGGAAGAGGAGGACGCGCAGATCAGGTTGGATCGCAGCTTGAATGTTAGTAGGGCTGTGGATGTATAGTAGTATGTGTGGTTTTTGGGAATGAGATCTATACCGCGGTTTCGCTAGCTTGATGCAGCTAAGCATTCTGGTGTAAATGAAGTTGCCAGTGGTTGAGTATTTCGGCAGCAAAGACAGCATTGACAGCTTCCAATTATTGCATGTATTGTACGCTTTAGATTTTTGACAAAGAACTCAACAAACTCTACCTACCTGTTTTTCTTGCAGTCAATCTTCAAGTCATCAAATCGATCTGCAGGTTCTATTCCATGCGCCGGCAGGGTGCATTATTTACGGCGCCACTCAGTGCTTGGCGTTCCCGAAAGACATGCAGACGGAATGACGATGGAGTGAACAACCAGTGACAATCCATTGCAAAAGAGGCAAACAGTCAAAGTGTACTTTATGGCACCCTGGAGGACCACCAAAATCAGAAAGAGACTTTTGCCGTGACGAAGTGCACCTCTTGCCGCCGGCGCCAAGGGATAGCTTTGTTCGGAGTTGTACTTCGTACGAACAATTAGATGGATCGCGACTCGACTGCTAGTGTCGCTACGCCCTAGCAGCTGTGATTGGAGGAAGTGGGATGGTTTATAGCGGGACGAGGCTGTGCTAACTCTGATGATGATCAACTAATAAATAGTGCCATCGAGGCACCACAGACTGGTGGTGGAGGTTGATCTAGTATGTTTCATGTGTTCCATGGTTCACGATCCTTCGATCCTACTGACGATTGCAATTAGCGATTATTAGCACCTCTCCCGGCTCTTCTTTGACTTCAATTGGAGTACTCGGACCGTTATTGCCTGAAGAATGCTAGAACCATCAGCTGGCGTCTAGCTTCGGAGCAGTTCTGGACTAGTAGGCACAGTTCCGACTTAGTACGCCTGGAATTACGAGGTAAAGTAATCAAATGCTGCTCCATCCCAAATTCTATTTCTTCACTTGCGCTCAAAACTCCACCTTTTTTCAGTCTGTCACGCTCCGTTCCACGTTTCTTTAGGTCCCACTCTCTATCTATGATTTATAACAGCTACTTCTCATTACCTGCTTGACGGAATGCTGCTCCCACTGTGGCCAATCTGCCTTGTCACCTGTGGAGCGCTCGCGATCTCTATCACGTCTGACAAGCCTTTTACCGGTGGTAAGTGTAACTAGAACGCCAAGGGGGGCTCTTTCGGGCCCCAAGCACATGGTTTATATACCTTTGTCTGCCCGGAAATTCCTACTATGACCACGGCTCAGACATTTGTTGACTTGTTGCCGACGAACAGGAATCCTCAGCGTCACCGCCGCGCCTCGCACCACCACAGCTTCAACCTTGGTTTCAACTGGCAATTGTAACCTAGCTGGGCCCCTGAATCAGACGGGCTCATATCTCTACGTGAACGACAATATAGTACCGCCAACGTCCTACTTTGTACCTTGCTCGAGTTTCCTGAGCAAATACGGGCTTCGAACAACATCTACTACGTCAACGCAACCTATTTCAACATACACACGCCCAACAATTGTCGACTGTGCTTCATTAATACTCAACAATAGAACGGTGACCGGCAGCACCGTTGTAGATACTTACTCTGATGGTTCGCTCACCCTGACGACGCAGGCATGCACTGCTTGGGCGGCAAACAGCAAGTCATTCGCCGACAGCCCTCAAGGTACTGCAGCTGCGTTGTACAGCGCGTGCCAATCCCAAGCCGTCCGAATTGATGTCGACAAGAACCCTTTACTCACCGGTATCACCGGCAGTGTGGTTGTCCAGGTGTACCCAGGGTCTTTGCTCGGATCTGAACATTCGCAATACCGTAACTCTACATCCTTTCCGCTACCTTATTCTACTGCAAATCCATCCGGCGGAATCATCACTACTGTAAGCATGTACTTTTCCAAATTTGTCCAACGACAATGAACCCAAAAGCGAAGTGGAACGGACTCACTGATTCGACAAGCCATATCATGTCTACTCATCCTCCCGCAAGAGCTTGTACTGACTAAAACTTCATCATAGATGCCATGTGCCTCCTTCCAGTAAGCTTCTGGGGATTCCGAGATCTCAGCTTAACGTACTAACCGGACGTAGAGCAGCATATGTACCATATTACAAGTCAATCGAGTCGTCCTACAGCAGTTGGAAGGCGTCTGTTACTAGCTTCTGGAGAAGCCCCCAGTGTACATCCTTGGCCAAAGCGGTGAACAGCAGTCAGCCCCCTCTAGCGAAGCGCCAGATAGAATTCCAGGGCTGGAACGGAAACCTCGGCGTCCCGTTTGGCCCGGGCCATGCGGTTCATCAAGTCGGCGTTGGCGCCAATGTTGCGACCTGTTGTGGTCCGTGCCAAGTGATAGCCCAAACGTTGAGCATGCTATATTGGCCCAAAGGATCAACAACACCGGTGTGCTCAGACGGGCCAGTCACCTCTCTGGCTGCGTTACCGTCAACGAACAATTTGGCAGCCAGGCGACCGCCCAGTGTCAATGGAAGCTCTGTATACGCCGTTGTTGACGGAAGTACACTGTAGGTCCTCATCGCTTGCGCTTTACAATTTGTGCTAAAGCTTTCACCACCAGAACCTCGCCCTCTGTCTACATGGCGTTCCAAGGCTCGGTGTGGGTTTCAGACTTTTGTGGAACGCTTGGCAGCGCCCTCACCAGTCTCACGATCGCAGTGGAACCTGGCATGGTCTCGTCTATAGAGTGGAAACCGGGGGAGAATGCTTACACGAACAAGCCCTTCAACTTCGAGGCATGCCCGACTTTTGGATGGTCAGATCCTTTCACTACGTCATTCGAACTTCAAGCAGGGAGTTTTTCATTCTACCTGACGTCGACTTTGGGTCCACCGTATCATCCTATCATTTCTCCAATCCCTCAGCTATACGTTGCGCAACCCGCATATTCACAATGTTCCGTATGGCGAAGTCTAGGGTACCGCGCCGAACCATTCTATGGAGCTTATGATCCACCGAGAGTATTGACACCTGTGAGTGCAATGGCGGCACCAACTTCCTCGCCTGTTGTGGCTGACCCGAAGATCACGTCTTTGGCAACACCCCAACAAACGGCTTCTGTACAATTGGCAAAAACTACTGCATCGCCCTCTCAAAAAGGTCAACCAGATCCTAAACCCCAGCAAAGTAGTAACCTACCAATTGTTGGTGGCTTACCTTTGGATGGCCCTCAAGTTGCGCCGAGCGAACCGACTGCTACGGGAAAAGCTGATACGCTAGCCACAGAAAGTTCAGTTTCTCACTCAAGAGACGGGTTGAGCAGCAACAACGACCCCGCGCATAGCGCCACGCCCACCGCTGATCCTCAAGAGGGCGCGGGCAGAGGCAGCAGCGTATCAGGTGACGGAGGGTCTGCGGATCGTAAGACAACAGACATAGCGTCCAACGCTGGAGGCGGCCACACCAATGTGGACGGCGGTTCCGTTACAGCCCCGGCTGCTGTACCAAACAAACTGTCATCTTTGCCATATCTGGGCGGCCAACGAATAGAAACCGCGGCGAATGGAGTCATAGTCGTTGGAAGCTCTTCCATAGCCGCTGGCAGTCACACGGTCGTTCAAGGCATGACTATCTCGAATGCTCATGACAGCGTTGTACTCATTGATGGAACCAGCTACGCCAGGCCAGTGGTCGACTCCTCCGGTAGTCCTGCTCAAGCAGCCGTTGTGACAATCGACAGCTCGACATATACCGTCGACACTGCCTCTCGGTCGATTGTTGAAGGCCAAACCCTGACACCAGGGGAGGCTATCACAATTCACTCTAACACTATATCTTACCTGTCTGGGGGAAGCAACGTTGTGGTGGGCACGAACACCCAAAAATTGTCAGCTACTAGGATCAATAATGCACAAGACTCGAGAATTACGTTCGCTGGCTCGACATATACCGTTGGCTCCTCCTCCGGACTGGTCATTCAAGGCCAAACGCTTACGCCCGGTGGCACCATCACAATCCAAGGCACGCCTGTCAACTACCGATCGGACGGCAACGAAGTTGTAATCGGCAAGAGCACTCAAAGAATAGCGACTACGGCTGCCCAGATTGCGCAAGACTCCGTATTGACGTTCGCCGGCTCGACATATACCGTCGGCTCCTCGTCCAGACTGGTCATACAAGGCCAAACGCTCACGCCCGGTGGCACCATCACAATCCAAGGCACGCCTATCAACTACCGATCGGACGGCAACGAAGTTGTAATCGGCACGAGCACTCAAAGAATAGCGACTACGGCTGCTCAAACCGCGCAAGACTCCGTATTGACTTTCGCCGGCTCAACATACACCGAACAATCCTCAGCATTCATCATCGATGGCCAGACCCTCTCTAATGGTGGGGCAATCAACATCCAAGGTACAACCATCAATTACAGATCGGGCGGCAACGATGTTGTAATTGGCACGAGCACCCAAAGCATAGCGACAACGGCTGCCCAAACTGCGCAAGATGCCGTATTGACGTTCGCCGGCTCGACATACACCGAAAAGTCCTCCGCATTCCTGATCGACGGTCAGACTCTCTCTAAGGGTGGGGTAATAACTGTCAGCGGAACGCCCATCTCATTTGCTGCTGCCGGGACCGATGTCGTTGTAGGAAGCAGTACCGAAGCCGTGCAGCTGGGAAGCTACATTATGGGCGGATTTGGGTCTGGCTCCCCTACGGACGTTGGAGGAACAAATGCTACAGGGACGTCGACACCTTTTACGGGGAATCAGCCGCGCCTAGACAGGAATTTTTGGCTTCTGTCTTGCTCGATAATTATTGCTATGGCGGTTTCGATCCTGGCGGTAGTGATGTGAGGAACGTCAACTACCGCTATGTACATATCCTATCGCTTATACTCCTGCATCTGAACCTGGAACTGAGGTGAGAGACCTCACCGGCAAAGCTCATATGTCTAAACTTCATGACACTTAATTTAACAGCTGTCTGATACCAGAAGTTGCCCGCGTAGTGAACAATGGTCACGTCGATGACGGGTTTAATGATCTACACAGATTGGAGAGCGTGAAATGCACCATTCCTCGGAAGAACGCATTAAAACATTTAGCTCCACGGTTCGTGCGATAGCTGAGCCTGGGCGGCATGGATGTCTAGTCTAGCCCATCCGGGCTCATGAGCTGTCGTCGGTTTCGTCAAGGCAGTGAAGCAGAAAATAATCGAATACCCCTAAGGCTTATCTGAAAGAAATGCTCCATGGTTCATTATCTTCTCCGAGAAGAATCGCTTGCATCAACATGACATAGTTGTTACTGGCACCCATGGGAAAACGGAATGACGGAGTGACGTTGGACCGAAAGACTGGTGGAAACCCATAGTCAAAGAAGCAAAGAGTCAGAACGTTTCATGGACGTTGTCAGCAGACCCGACCAGGAGACCCCGACAACGAGATCATTGTACATATTGAATAGAGGCTACCTGAGAAGCACACCATTACCAGAGCATGGAATAACCGCCAAACGGACATCTTGGCTATGCTCGAACTTCGAGGCTAGCTTTGCACTTCCAATCTTCGGCACATTGTGAATGCTCTCAATCGCTCTTATCAGGATGTTCGAAGTAGTACGACCAGCACTTTAATTCACGTTACTTACAGACTCTCTTCCGAACACACATCTGTCGACTGCAACTTAGATCCTCTTGTTTACTCAATTCTCCCCCTTTATCTAGTCTGCTCCCAGCTATTTTCTACTCCCCATTCTCCTTTCCGAACTCTTTGAAGTCCTCACACTTGTCTTCCTCTTCTCCTCCAATGATTCTCAGCGCAAGCGCTGCCAATTCGACCTATTCGCCAGTACTTCCTGTCCGAACATGAAACCCTGGACAGCGGGCATCCTTACTAACCATCTCGCCATCACGATCATAACAGTAGCACTGTCGTTCGAGTGTTTATCGAAAACGCAGACGATAAGATTCCACCGCCGGCACCTGCGGTCTGTGAGCGGGCGTAGGATCTGAGGAAGGATCATGAAGACAGGGGATTCGCGGTGTTCTGTGTGCTTGGGGTTTGGGGTTCTAGAGACGAGGTAGGCGCTGGCTTGTCCAACGGTTCTCGTAGGCAAGGTATCCCATGCGCTGGGACCAGTGTTCGCTCGGCCGACCTCTGTGCCTTACCTAGGTCCTCGAAGATCCTTCAACGTTTTGCCGCGTTGGCATTTGCCCACTACTGGTTATTTGCCACATCATGAACACGTTGCTTCACCAGCGCATAGGATGCAGCAACGTGGACACGAGGACGAACTGTTGTTCGCACACGAATAATTCAGTAGTCGATATGACACATGAAGGAAGCAACCCGCTGGGCCTCCATCTCCCCATGCCAGCCCGCTTGCAGGTATTCAGGACATGACCGATAACTACGCCCGGAGCTTCTTCACGCAACGCTCTTACGCAGGGTTGAACGTCAGGGAGGGACTGTTGGGCAATGCTTCCACGGAAGTAGTGATTTCGGCGAAAGATATGAGCAGGCACACTGTGGACGGTTTTGTTACGGTATTGGCGTTTAGAACAGAACTGACGAGTCGTTCAAGACCTTATGTTAACGTGTTCGTTTTTTGCGCTGCTCCTCTTCAATGAGAAGCTTGACATTGAGTCGTCAAATGTATCCTCGAGGAAGGTCGACGAATCTTCCTGCTAGCGTATTCTGGATTGCAAGGCCTTGACATCTATCAGTGATCTCTTATCCTAAGTCCCGAACTATCTTTAATCGGAGTTTTCTTGCTAGCGACCCTGCGTCTGGCTTCTGGAACGCAAGACAAGGATTTCGGGATGCAGAGTTTTGTCTCAGTATCGCTTCCCGCACGATTCTAGGGTTTCGTCGAATTTGGTTTGACCCTGAAAGCCCTTGTAAGGGTTGTCGCTGTACTGCTGTTCAGAGAGCCTTGGTTTCGCTGGAACGTTCTTGACCCAGGGGATGATAGCTTCTTTGCTCTTTGAGAAGTTGTGATTGAATGTTGTTGCGCACTCCTCGTCGAGAATTGTGCATCATAAAGAGCAGTGAAAGAGCGTCCAACAACCTCACATGCATCTTCGTGTCCTTTGTCCGCAGCAGTGTAGCTATCTTTATGACCAGTCTTCTTGTGGTGATATTCAATATCTGCTAGAGCGCTTATGCAATTGTGGAAGAGATCATCATGCGTAAGAAGAAGATCAACGCAATCCATGACTGCTTCTTGTTGATACGAGTTGACATGAACGGATCTGCTTTTTGACGCGGTATTGAAGTCAGAATCCGGGTTTGCTCGACAGGGAGACCCGCGAGAGGTCCAGTATGTGAGATCAACCCACGAACAGCGAGTCGCCTGAGCCGATTGTGTGATGAGATAGACGGTTAGCACCTCCGTTGCGAAGGGTGAAAATGAAAGAACACCGAAGATTAAATTTATTATGAATAATATATGTAGTTTAAAGGGTAGACGAATGAAACCGGGCCAAGCAAGGTACAAAGGCAGAGGCAGGCACCGAGATGAACAGGCCGGTCCAGAAGGTATGGAGGGTGTAGATGTAGAGGTTAGGAGGATTGAAAATGGGTAAGGAGGTATTGGTACCTTTTGGAGGTCAGTGCAGGAGATGCTCATCTATAATACACCCTCCAGACTCACTGTTCTCCATAGTGAGCTTGGGATCGTTTTCCACTTTGAAAATGCTAGTAATCCAAAACCCAATCCAGATAGGCTCAAGAGTTCTCCTATTGTAGGTTTCTCCGAACACATCAATCATAATAGATTCGGTACCATCAGCCCAAAGCACTTTTGTTGTCATTTTTTAGCATCAGCATTCAAGCAAGCATGTTGGATTCAGTAGGTCCCAACCCTTCAACTCAGAGTCGACAATGTACGGATGAGCTTAAGCAGCTTCATGTGGAGGTAACAAGGGAAATGTCCCCAAGAATCCATAATGGGATCGCCGAACGAGCAGAACGCTTCCTGTCTCGGACCGTGTAATTATCCGAAGATTCGAGGCATTGGCGCGTCTTCCATGACTCACAGAGATGTGACACAAGATCGACGAGTTTTCGCTATGAACTTCAAACCTGATGAATAACTTCTCCCAGTCATCACCTCTCTCATTCCATTTTCCAAAACCAACAGAGATTGTTATTCAAAATGACTGATAGGGGAGATGAAGTCCCACCGTTTCCAGGTGCAACGCCTTCAATTTCAAGCAGTGAGGCTGGAGGGGCTGGGTGTGCAACGACTCTCGATGTCGGGGATAGTGTAGGCTCCGATAGTCCATGCGTCGTTCCTCAGAAGCCTCGCACAACATTCATCTCTGGACCTCTGGAACCCTCGTCGACCTATTTCCAGACTCATTACGCTCCTTGTGTCCTATCCGCCATCTCTGCTGGCGACTCTTTCGTTCTCGGCCCTTCTCGCGGCATTGATTCCTTCGCTCTCAACTTCCTCCTATCACAGAACGTACCTCGGTCGCGCATCCACGTGTATATGTTCGAAAGCGCAGCCCACAACAAAAAGGGAAGGGTTGAAGCCCTGAAGAAGATGGAGATCGAGGTCTGCGTAAGAGGGAAGAGTCACACACAGAGAGATGTGGCAATGACAAAGGAGAGTGATTACGACATACTCAAGTACTTGACCAGAGAAGAATGCATACAATTGTATGGCGACAAATATAGGGAGAGAGTGTGTGGCACAGAATTGAATGAGCGGCGGCGAGCGACGATGGAGTGAGAGTAGGGAGCAGACGAGCCCATGCTTTTTCTCATTGGAGATCTATCCGAGGAACAAATGAACCAGTCCAATTTGGTGGCTTGGTGCTTTTCTTGGGGGTTTGTCGAGTCAAACACCGAACCTTGCTGTTGATTGTTTTAGTCGACCAGGACAACTGCTTTGACATTTTGCTTTTTCAAGTAAAGAAAGATTTTTGTTAGTCGTCCACACCATCGTAAAGCCGTCAATATGATTAGAAGTGCCTAAAGATGGTGCATCAATCTCTATTAGCGCATGGGATGGGCTAGCCATCCTCCTCGAACCGGCCTCGACCGTGACATATTCTAGCGACCCTACCTGCTTGCGCATCAATGCAGAAGAGGGAAGGATGCAACATTTGAGCCTCTCAATGCACACTGACTGATTAGAATGTGTGGGTTGTCTGTTTGCGTGCGGTGGTACTCCTAGAACGCCACCAGGGTGGCTCTCAGACATGCTATCCGTTGGGGAAGTATGAATGGACAGTTCTGAGATGTCACCTGAGTGGCTTTCTAGAGGATGTGTATCCTACGCACGGCATGTTGTTGTCAGCCGGCGGAAGTGGAGTTATGAGAGGCAGAAGAAAGAAACCCAAAGCTCAAGTTCGAAGGCTTGCAGATGCAAAACACCTATAACGGGATTGCATTAGTGATGAAAATTTTCAGTGATGGAAAGAGGTGCCGGTGGAATATGTTGAGGCTCTCTTTCAGGGAGGTAGATTGCCGAGGGATTAATGCTGGTCGACAGAAGATGGTGGACTCTTGCTATGATCAGATTGAACATGTAAGCATCGAAGACCAAGGAAATCCTAGTTCCTGGAAGGGGCGCTATGCCAATAGGTAATGTGTCATCCGTTGACCATGGGCCTCAACTACCTTTCCATAGTCCAAACCCCCAGTCACCGGCGCTTCACACGAAAGTTGCATTGAGGTGCCGCAGCAGCCACCCTTGTACTGAGAGGGTCGATTGAAAAAGTCCAGCGGCAATGTGGGAGTGCTAACATATCTTCCACAAGCCTTGCTGATCCGTCATCCGAAAGCCATTTTTCAATCTGTGCGACCGCGCCTTAGGGATCGTTCGACCGGAACATCTTCAAGAGCGCAACTGCTCGTACCTATCTCGTAGCAATGCCAAAAATTGCTGGCATGTCTTTTAATCCAACCGGCGAGGAAGGCAGACAAGAAGGAAAGATGTAGGAGTTGTCGTAGAGAAGTCAACGGAAAGTGTGCCAAGCCTGATTTGTCAGCCAGTTTTTGCTAAGACATCGACTCTGCGCGAAATGTAGCTCTAAGCTTTCAGTGATAGCGCCCTTCGCAACTACATACATTACCCCCGATAGAAGTTGACATTATACATCTGTAAATCGTGGGAGAGCACAGCACCAGACCCCCGACTCACTCCTTCGCTCTACCCCAACATTCCCCATCATGGCCAACTACCTCGCCTCCATCTTCGGCACCGAGCAAGACAAGGTCAACTGCTCTTTCTACTACAAAATCGGCGCCTGCCGCCACGGCGACCGCTGCTCGCGAAAACACGTCAAGCCCTCCTACTCGCAGACCATCCTCCTTCCCAACTTGTACCAGAACCCAGCCTACGATCCCAAGAACAAGATGAACGCGAGTCAGCTGCAGAACCACTTCGATGCTTTCTACGAGGATTTCTGGTGCGAGATGTGCAAGTATGGCGAGCCGGAGGAGGTCGTCGTTTGTGATAATAACAATGATCGTGAGTTTCTCCTCTGTCCTTAGGGTAGACTTCGAAGGGAATATTGGCTGATGATATGGTTCTGTAGATCTCATCGGCAACGTCTACGCCCGCTTCAAATACGAAGACTCCGCGCAAGCCGCCTGCGACGCCCTCAACAGTCGCTGGTACGCCGCGCGCCCCATCTACTGCGAGTTATCCCCCGTCACCGATTTCCGAGAAGCGTGCTGTCGGCTCAACAGCGGGGAAGGATGTGTGAGGGGCGGGTTCTGCAATTTCATACATAGGAAGGAACCGAGTCCGGAGTTGGATAGGGAGCTGGAGTTGGGGACAAAGAAGTGGTTGAGAGCTAGGGGGAGGGATAACAGGAGCGCGACTAGGAGCCCCTCGCCGGAGCCGACGAGGAAGAGGTACTGAGGTGGGCTTGGCGGGTTGGATTAGGTTATTGTTCAGAACAGCCTGCTACTGTTGTGTATGTGGCAGTACGTGGCATGTCTTGCGAGGGCGTGCATTAGTCTATGTACGTGCGATTGCCGCCAGGTCAGGCGTCGAGGGGCAGTGCATATTGATAGCATGGCGTTAGTGTGAACGAAGGTAACAACAATATGCAGTATCCGAATAAGTAGTTGATGTTCTGTTGGCTGTTGGATGATTTTGATCACTCATAACCTATCCTAAATGGTATCACGTGTACTTAACGCCTTATGCTACCAGGTCCACCTAGTAGAGCGCCCGTCCATTATCCCAGATAACCAAACTGTAATCCGTAAAGTCGTCCAGAACGCACAATCGCCATATGCTTGAAGTACAGTAGCCCATAGAAATGTCAGGCCGCTGCTATGCACGCTGAAAGGTACAATGCTAGAGAAAAGAAATCAGGCTAGGAGACCCAGTAAGAGCACAGCTCCAATGCCCTTCCTGCCATGGAAGCCGATCATTTCGGCCGTCTATGAGAGCCCGGCCAAGTTTTGAGGGTTATGTAGAAAGCGTCGAGAAAGCCTGAAAGCAGTGAAGCATGCTGCTTCCCGCAGCTGCTTACGGAAAGGTGAGTTTCTGTCCGTCTTGGAACCACGAGTGCTTCTCGAGCCAGATGATGACGACCACAAGGACTGTGATCACGACAGAGAAGACGCATGCCCCAATGAGCATTCGATTACGGTTTCGTCGGCGTTTGTCGGATTGTCGTTCGAGCCATGACTGTCTAGAACCACACTAGCATCAGCAGGTGTTGATCTAAAGGGGCTAAAGAAGTCATAAGTGGAGAGTCGTACGAGTGCTTGAGCTCCGGCCGTCGACTTTCAATCCACCCAACGTTTGGCTGGGTATAAGCCGCAGCTTCGTCGAGGTGAACGGCTCTCGAAAAGCGTTTCCAGAAGCTGGGATCCTGGACGGACATCTTAATCGAGGAGACCTTGCCCTCAAAGCTCCAAGATGTCGGGGGATATGTAGGATTTGCGTGGTTGTTGAGGTACTTAGGCACCAGAAGGTTGCTCCTCGACGCTGACGTTACTCGGATTCGAAGATGTAAATCTTGCTCAATGGGCTGTGTCAGAGACCGGCGATGCCGTCGAGGCCGTGAGGGACAATGGTCAGAAGTCGAAGATTAACAGATAAGGAACAACAGCCAAGGAAAAGACCCTAGAGAATGGATCGATGGCTACCATGATTTCATCATGGGTCAAGCAAGCGAAGCGCGTGGTTCCTGATGGAGAGTGTAACCTGCGACAGCTACGAGGATCAATAGAATCATTGAACGATGAGAATAGATATGTGTACAGAATTCGGATTAGGAGAGCGTATGGGTTGTGGACATCGCAACTCAGAGTAATCGGGCAAATACTGCTTGCGCGCATGTCGCGTGTAAAGAACGGGAGACGTGGGATTGGAATGTACTCGAACCAATCAATTGAACGCCCCCGTGCTGCTGACGATCAACATTCCCTGCGAAAGTGGGGTGAGATGATGAGATCGCGCTTTGTTTTGTTTCAAAGGGAAAGAGAAGGCGGGGGGGGTGGACGATGGATGGCATTATGGACTTAGTGCGTTCTCCGCCAAATATCGTTCTCAAAGGACGAAGCCGAAGATTAGGGAACGACTTCTTTGTAGACTTGATCATTTACGAAGTAGAGATCTAAGTCGAAAGGTGAGCCTGGCGAAAGATTTCAGTAAATTATCTGATGAGTAAGGAAGACCTCTTGCAAAACCAACATATAATGTTGTCAAGGTTTGCTACATGGTAATGGCACCCAGAGCGAATTTGCGGCCACCAGAGCCTCGTCTCCATATTCTCTCAATGTATTCCATTACGATGACATGCGTATCTTAGCCCGACAGAGAGGGAGAAAATGAGGCATGCTACGTCATTGTCCAGAACCCAGGTGTCCCATGTGCCGGCAGTAAATGGTGCGGTACTTCTGCACAATTTCCTATAAGAAGCATTTTGGCAAGGTGACGAGAGCTGTTCAACCAGTAGTCAGTGTCACATGCGAATCGTTGCGGAACCTCACTCACTCGGTGCTTGGGCTAATGAAGAGTATCCGAGGATACATACGTTGACTCAAGGTATAGCTTAGTAATGGACCATGCCAGCGTATGGCATACGGTACAAGGGCTTCCGTGCTCCAATGTATGGGCGGTCCTGCCTTCTGTGTCTGCCAGAACATAACAGGCTATGACAGTCTCTGCATGTCTTCAAGTCTATGACTATGTCAAAGCGTCCTTCGAGGAAGCTGCTGGCACTGGACCGCTCCTTCTCAATGTAACACTTTTTCTCCCAGGACGAATGTTGAATACCTTTCATGCTCCCTTCATTTACTTCCACCGTCCTCTTCTTGTAAAAGACATTTCTAGAGTTCTTGGATCTGAATCACTTTTACTCTTCGTGCTGTATCACGTTAACACGGTATCATACTTTTCTCGATTCGCATCTCTACCTATCGCAGCTGTGTCCGAAAGTAAGCGCTTCTAAATGGATATTCCCGTTGGTTGGAAGGCCTGGAATGGACATGCCAGATTGGCGATTGAACCCAATCAAAGGCTTGCAGCTAGAGTGCATCGTGTCCTCGATACCACAAATTGGCGTGCTATCTGCTTGAGGATAACGGAACTTTTCCATTCGCGCTGTGAACTTGCCATCGAGTTCACGTATGGGAGAAGCGGTCTGGTGAGGCTAGTAGTACTGGCAGACAGAAGATGCTTTCTTATCTGGTTGGCACTTTGGACCGATAGTATTTCCAAGATGGAGCGCCGCACATGGGCTTCGTGTTTAATACGCTCAATGTACATCACATCAGTTTCCTTCTCCAACGAACTTGGCTGATGTAGAAGACAGGGCTAGTACAGTCAACACAATGATACCCAGAGTTTTCGACTACTGCTTTCGTGAGACTCCACAATATGGCGCTCCATTCCTCATCATGGAATATCTACCTGGGAGTCCGGCCAGTTCCCTCAGCCTCAGCATTAGACAGCAACGCTTGGTTCTGCAACAGCTCGCTTACCGGATGGCAGAGCTTTATCATCAAACGCCGTTTGGTTTTATTGGTAATATCACTCCGGACCACTATGGCAAGTTCTGCGTTGGACCGGATGCCGAGACAGGTGAAGGCCCCTTCTTCAAAGCATCGGAATACTACAAGGCTGTCAGTAAACATCGCTTCGGGAAGTATATTGACAACGTTTTGGAGTCCAACCTGGCTGCGGCGGACACGCCCGGCATGCATCTGCCGTTACTGTTCGAGCATATGATGCCGGCAATGAGCCACGATTGGGATAGTGAGGGTCCTTTTGGGCTCTGGAATACCGACCCCAGGCTGTTAGATCACACAATGGTAGACGCTCAGTTGAACTTCGTTGGCTGGTAAGTGGCCCCAACCATTGCTTTGTTTCCTGATTAAGGGAGCCGTAAAAGCCTCTATGCTCTCTTGGAGACGATTGCACGCATTATTTAGCTCACTCTGCTAATATTGATGGGCGAAACAACGTCTCTATCAATCAGTGAACATTGGGAGGCTGGCAGGTTCACCAGGCGGGCGCATGGGATGTGCCAGCTCCTTCTATCACCATTGCCAATAGAAACAACATCAAAGATGGTTGTCAATCACCATCACCGTCCTTTTCTGACTCGCTTGTCTTCCGTGCCCCGTTACAGAAGCTGACTTTGGGCCATCTAGGAGTCAATCCGAACATTTCATGCCGAGGCCTATCCATGTGGTAGGCCAGGTTGCCACTCACTTTCGGATAGCTCCTCCGGGGCTCGATTCAAACTCGGCCAGAATTACAGATCCTGATGATCAGACGGCCTTTTACGGGTACATAGATGCAACCAGAATGCTGGAGAGGGAGATTAGTGAGAACGGACCTCACGTGTCTCCGATAGCGGATGCCCTGGACTCGTACGGCTCACAGCTATTCAGAGGCCTCAATGACTACACACGGCACGATCCTCGAATCAACAAGGAATGGTTCCGGAGCTTCTGGTACATGTACTGGGAGAAAAACAGAGGTACGTAGGAAACCTAGAAACCTGCATTGCGAGAGTATATTACAGCGCCGGCACAGCAATGAGAGGTACTGATGATAAATAGATGTTCACTCTTTGATCCCATTCCCCGATCCGACACCCTCACCACCACCCGACCTGATTGAAGCAGACGCCGACGGCAATCCATGTTTGAATATTTTGGACGAGCGACCGCGGCGGAGTCCCTTTGTTTTCGTCAATTCTATTAATTCTTGAAGCTTATTCCGCATCCACCGGCCTTGAAGAGATGTGGCAGCGGTCATCGGCGGATAGGAACTGTTATCATTCCAGTAGTATCGATAGATCGCACATGACTTATTGCAATCGTCTATAGCCCAAAGGTACCCTCCAATTCGTAAAGCTCACCTCATATCTGTCTAGTAGCAGTGATGTGAGAACAGTGAGGTCAGCTGCACAGCCAAGGTGTAAGATTCGTTGGAACGGGAAGAGAGGATCCGTTGGATGTTAGACTCGTTGGTAGCTGTTGCATAGCTCCCTTCCTTTGCGATTTTGAAACCTCCATTCCATGTTATGACTCCCACTTTCGATCTTTTCTGCATAGAGGTAGGACAATTTTTCGATCTTGAAGCCGCGATTCCCTGGTGCCATTATAAGTCTATTTCGAACTTCAAGCTAACGACGAGGCGTACAGAAGAGCAATGAAGAGGAATGAGAAACGAATTGCCCTTGCAGAGTAGAATCTTGATTTTAGTAGGCCCGACTCACCGCGAGGGGGAAGATAAACCTCGTAAGAAGGCCATTTCCCCCAGTATGAGATCTCTACATCGCTGTCTATGCCTCGCTGTCATGTACCTGGATACCTTAGGATGTTCGAGAGATCATGGTTCTCTAATCCGCAATTCAGGCGGATTGAGGGATGGACGGGTTTCCGTGTCGCAGAGATGGTCGATGCAGCAAGTTCCAAGATCGTAGATGTTGCCATCACTAGTGCGTATTGGACTGGACGAATCTCAAGATGAATCGAGTAGCCGTCGCTCGAATGGCGCCGGTCTGCCGAGGGCTGGTCGGGTGAACTCGGCTCGGGAGCCGAAGCCAGCGCACTGGACTCGGGCAATCCCAGCTCGGCCAGATGCACGTCTATGGCCACTGCATGAGGTCGGACGTCTCACAAGTCAATCCAGCAATGTCCCAGGAGATGTCTGTTACACAAGGCGCGTATGCTTTTCCTTGCTTTTGTGTCTTTCCCTGCTCAGTCTCTCCGTGTGCCCCGAGAAGCTATCATCTGCGAAGCTCCTACGAAACGATGTAAAATACAAAGACATTTCTTATTCGTTCCATTCGAGTGTTTACTCGATAGTCAATTGGAAAAGCGACTAAGATGGGAGCACTCCTAAGCTTGATTGAAGCTGTTCCTCCTGTGTCAGACTTCAAGACAAAGAAGAGATCGCAGCCACCGATACAGGGAGATGATTCTAATCCTGCATCAGAACCTGGCCGGCTCCCATACTGGCAAGTCAACATCCCTTTCGAACGGCGAGAAAAACAGTGTCCTGGATTTCTGCGTGATATTGGTGAGAGAAACGAGAACATGGTCGGCACCCCTGCCAGCCAGTTCCATTATCACAATTGGGAGGAAGTCAAGAACATGATAGGTAGAATCAGGAGCTTTCTGCGCTGTGCCATCTCACTGACTCAGAAAGACACCAATACCATCGACATGTTTCGGCGTGCACCTTTGGATCATCGCAAATATCTGAAATACATGACATACCTGAAACGCCAGTATGGGAATGTCCAGAGTTTCGTTCAACAGGAACGACTGAAGTGGAAGGATCTTACACCGGTTGGAGTACCATTCAGTAATCCAGGTATTTTTACCATGATCCAAGTGGCCCTTTCAGTACTCTAGAAATATTCAACGCTGATACATTCCCGCGTTCAGATGATATGAAGATCATATACAACGATTGGCCGTATGGCATTGATAGCCGGATCGTTCATCTCTGCGTCTGGACCAAGTTTCCCCTGCCAGATGATCCAGAGACCGATCTGAAAACGGTAACGCCCGAGTACCGCAAGTTAATTGACGACTATGTCGACGCGAACTTCCGTAGGAGGGTTGCACCTGAGAACGTCATCTGGTTCAAGAATTGGGGTTCGCTAAAGTCCATCCATTCCATGGAGCACTTCCATGTTATGTTGTTTGATCCGGACCCGGACTTCGTCAAAAAGATTACTGATGGTGATGCCCCAAGAAGCACTATGGTGTAAAACTGTATAGTTCCGGTACTGCCATGGTTTTCCACGATCCCACCCGTTCACGAAGGATCTTGTGGACATGTCTTTGGACACTCCTTTCTGAGATCCGCCAATGGCGGCGCGTCCCCTCACCATGACCTTGCTTAATGGTTTAACAGCATAGAGAACGGATACTCTACTCACCAGCATAGTATTACTGTACTTAACGACAGTTCCGGTTGATGTCATATAGAATAGTCTTTGTTTTAAATCTCGAGAAGTAAAGAAAGATCGTTGTTAAGGAGAAATTGTTCACTCTTGCAGACTTCTAGCCCAGGAGGACAATATGCGCATAAAGTAAGTCGAGGAGAGGAGAGCTGATACTGCGAATTTTCCGGATCTGGGATGCAGAAGAACAATTTACCGTCTATTCATGATGCTCGCAATCTGGCTCATTTGTGACAATCCATTCAGAAAGAGCTTTGTGGAAACCGTTGTAACGTTCTCACTGTCAAGGGGCATACCTCCGCCAAGACCGCCTGCAACTGCTCCGCGGGCGAAATGACGCACCGAGGCACCGTTCATCCCCTGCTTCACTGCCTGATCTGACACTGCGGCACCGTTGCAGAATCCGATGCTGCCAACGGGTCATCTTTCTTTTTCGATTCTCGCGACTACCTCACACTCTCATTGAGCACCTTGATCTCCCTACCTCTCAACCTATGTCCATGCGCAAGAACTTTAACCAGCCGTCAAGCAAGCGTATCTCCAATATGCCCCTCGGTCATGGCCATCGGCGCATGTCGCTCAAGAGTGTGTACAGTCCTTTCCGAGCGAAAGCGTTCGAGCACAGAAAGATATTGCAAAAGAACACATGACTGACGAGAATGCTTAAGCGGGCTCAGCAGACGAGTCCAAGGCAGACGGCGCTGGCGGCGACGAGACTGGTAAATGCCGCACCAAACATCGACTTGATTGGGCTTAAACTGACTCCTGCTACAGTAGTCGAGGGCGAGGAAGGCAATGGTATGTGGCCATTCTACCTCAAATCCAGATGATTGCAATGTCATTGCTATCATGCAGTACCTACGCTGACCCGTAGCGCCCACCGTATTACAGTCCTCTCCCATATCATATCTCAGCTCAAGCCAGGCGCCGACCTGAGCAGGGTCGTCCTCCCGACTTTCATTCTAGAGCCGCGGTCGATGTTAGAGCGAATTACGAAGTACAAACCTGGTTGCGCAGTTGCGCAGTTGTAGACTGATTGGAACACCAGCTTCATGGCACACCCTGAAATCATGCTTCCTCTTCCTGATATTGATGATCCTCTTCAGCGATTCGTTCAAGTCGTCAAGGTGTATCTGAGTGGCTGGCACATAAAGCCTCCGTAAGTAGCTATGATAAAGTGTCGGGAGAAGAGGACTAAACCTGTGGGTAGAGGCGTCAAGAAACCCCTGAATCCTATCCTCGGCGAGACATTTACATGCTTCTGGGAGTTTGCCGACCATACGCGGGGCTACTACATATCCGAACAGACGTCACATCATCCTCCAAAATCTAGCTATTTTTACATGGCCCCCGAGCATCATATAAGGATAGATGGAGCATTGAAACCGCGCAGCAAATTCTTAGGAAATTCGGCAGCAAGCATGATGGAGGGTGTAGCCGTACTGCGGGTGATGAACAAGGGCAAAAGTAAAGGAGGCGAAAAATAGTCCGTTCCACCCTCATTGTGCTTTGACGCGGAACGAGAATGGCTAAGGCTGACCTGAGATTTTATACGTAGTTTCCTCACTCAGCCGAACATGTATGCGCGAGGAATCCTATTCGGCAAGATGAAGTATGAGCTGGGCGACCATAGCTACGTCCGATGTCCGGAGAACGGTTTCTCCGCAGACATCGAGTTCAAGACCAAAGGCTACTTCGGCGGGACGTACAATGCAATCAGTGGCACTATCAAGGATGACCGGACAGGCGAAACACTGTTTGAGCTCTCAGGTATGTGGAGTGGCGAAATGTTCATAAAGAACGTTAGGGTAAGCTTGCGGATCAAAGTTGTCACAATTGGTAAGATAACTCGGTGCTGACGCACAGGCAGACCGGTCAAAAGCAAGCCCTATTTGACGCTACAAATGCAAAACACTCTCTGCCCCTTGTAAGACCGCTAGAGGAACAAGATGAGCGCGAGTCACAGAGATTATGGTATTCTACTGTCCTAGCCATCAAAGACCGAGACCATATACTCGCCACTGACGAGAAGACTAAGATCGAAGATCGGCAACGAGAAGAGACCGCCAAGAGAACCGAAAAAGGCGTGGAGTGGCAGCCCACACTGTTCAGAAAGGTCAGAGGTGGGCCAGGCGGGCCAGAAGAAGGCGAAGAAGATCTGGACTGGATACTGAACGCTGATATGTGCGTATACTGGCAAGTAATCGCATGGAAATGTAACTGACTTCACACAGCAATGGTCCAACACCAGAAGCCAAGATCCAGCAAATCCTCTCGATAGCACCAATACTCCCTGGGCAGATACCACAACATTCGAACGGCCACCCACAGCAGTCACAGGGGCACCAGCAGCCGCAACCCTCACCGCAGCCAATGGCTCCTCAAAGCCAGCAAAGAGCAGGAGCTACGGACCTCCTCGATTTCAGCCAATCATCGACTCCTAAGCCGCGGGCTGCTCCAAATCCGCAAGCGATACAATCGCAGGACATACCATCAGGCCTACAGCAGCCTCTGCAGCCGGAAATGGGCGCTCCGATCAAGCGACAGGATACGATCACAAGCGATGTAGATGAGTTTGTGGATGCAAAGTCCTAGGCATTATAGGCTCGTAGGCACGGCGCAAATGAGGTATCCAAGAGCGAATGCATGCATTCAACTTCTCCAGCGATCCTTCTGCATCATCTCTGCATCAGCTGGCGTCTGGCGGAACTCCTAGGTGATACACTCTGCACCCAATCTCGATTCAACAAACCACGTGACCCTCATGAAAATTCCGTTTTTCGTGGTAGATAGCAGTTGGTTATGTTTCAACTCATAGCCGCCCTATCTAATGCTTAAGGTTCACCACCCCTAACGAACTCTTCTATTAATTATCCAAAAGCCCCACCCTCTACCTTGGTCCACTCTCTGCCCCTAATCCATCGTACAAATCTCTCCCAACTAACCACCCATCCCCGGCTTCTGCCTACACGCAGGACAATACCACTTCCCCGCCGGCTCCCTCGTCATACCCACACAGCTCCAATGAAACCACTCATCCGGACACTCCTCATTATCGCACGCCACCATGTGCCCAAAACTCACGCTCCGACACGTGCAATACTTGCGGTCATCCCCCTCCCCATCTGCATCCTCCTCGCCGATCCCCTCATCCATCATCTCTGCATCTTCCTCGCCTTCTTCCGCCTCCCCTGCCCCATCGAGCTCAGACACTGAGGCACTATCCCCAGCAGATGAAACAGACGACGCCTTCACGTTGTTGCTGAGCCCGGATTTGCGATTCGCAGCGTTGAGACGCTGTCGTGCGCGGGAGGCGGAGAGTTTCTTTGCGGGGTTGAGGTGTCCGATGCGTTGGTGCGGGGGGGCGGTGCGAAGGGGTTTCTTCGTGACGGGACGTGGGCCAGCGCTGCCGCCGCGGGTTTGCTGCGCGGATTGGGGTTTGGGCGTGCCGGGGCCAAGGGATGATTGACGGAGCGAGGACGAAGGCGAAGGGGCGGAGAGGTGGCCGTTAAGGCGGCGGCGTTTGGAGGGATCGGAGGAGGATGAGCGGGCGGGGTAGAGGGATGAGGAGGTGGTCCCGGTTGTGGTAGAGGGTGCGGTGGCGGTGGATGGGGAGGAATGCCGGGATGTGTTGGTGCTGGGTTGGACGAGGCGCGCGAGGGGGTTGTTGGCTATGGTTGTTGAGGGGCCGGCGTTGCCTGATGGGGGATGGAGGGGGGTGGAGGCGCCGGTTGTGGAGGTGGAGAGGGAGGGGAGGCGGTGCGTGTTGTTGTGGAGGAGAGATGGGAGTTGTGGGTCTATGGCGATGGCGCCTTCGTTTTGGAGGTCTCGGATCTTGATGTCGAGGCGTTTAATTTGTCGGTCGAGCTGGGGACTTTTAGTATGGCTGTCAAAGGGGAAAGCGAGAATGTATCTTACGAGGGTCGCGGCTTTCTCACTCAAACCAACCTTCTCTTCTTGGACATTCTGGGCTTTGTCGAGATTTGCCATGACATTCTTGACGTAGGTCTCTTCTTTGGGGTTCGGCTGGCCTGCGCCGTTGGATTTCAGGAACTTCTGAATGCTGCCATCGCGGGTATTGACGACGCTTCGGCATTCCTGGACGACTCGATCTTTGGCCTGGATCTCCTCCAGGAGATGGGCAATCTCGGCAGGTAGGTTCGCTACTATAAAAATTCATAAGAGAATGAAGGTATAAAACAACATCCGGCGTGCGTACCGTCCTGAACGAACTGTTCAAGCACAGAAGCTGCATCTTCTGCTACTGCCATTCCCGTCTATACGCTCGGGACTGTTGCCGCCAGTACTGTAGCAAGCCGAAGAGCAGCAGGCTTTTAAGTGTATCGTGGCTACGTAGAGTCCTTCGGAACGTATAATCTGACCACAAGTGATGTACACAAAAGCTAGAAGCGACAGAGCTGTCGTCGCAGTTACGAGAACGAAGAGAATTAATCGGAGCTTCCAAAAGAACAGATTTCAAGGACAGTGATAAAAGAGCGACTCTGCGAATCGAGAATGGCGATCCCCTACCTGCGACCGAAGCTGCGTATGGCTACACCAGCCGCAACAAACTTTACAATAACACCTAGAGTACGATATTGATGGGGTTCGAAAGTGAAGAGAGAATTTTTATCGTCACTGAGATTGTGGTAATTTGTTATTACAGCGAGGTGGTATCAGATCTGGACATGTTGAAAGCCCAGGACCTAAGGTATGCTTTGGTTCTAAGGGCCAAATGAGGCAATATCTTGTGGCGCAACGCAAGCCAATTAGTAAGCCGGGTGAGGCTTGAAGATCTCCCTTAAAAGGCACCGGTCCATCTTCGGACAACATGGCGGATAGCCGTAAAGAGGCAAGAGGAGGCATTATTCACCATTTCGCTTGTAGCTCTGAGTGCATATGCACGATTTCTCTTGAAGATGACTCTTGAAGATGAATCCTATTTAATCCCTTGACCGTCACCAGATGATGAAGACTCATACACCTCTGAATGAACCATTACATAACAGTCCAGCCTTGCAGTCATGACTATCGTTCAAGAATACGAGTACCCCCAGCCAGGAGTGACGGCTACCTTCCTCCTGGACAAGAAGTCCCAGAAGGAAATCTTCTTCAATGGCTTCTCCAAGCCCAAGGGTAAAACCGTCTCCTACCACGCAAATCAATCAGTCGAGCAATCCCACTTCGGGCCTCATCATCCTATGAAACCATGGCGACTCACTTTGACCAACAAGCTCGTCATGGCATATGGCATGCATGAAGCCATGGATCTATATGTGGCCCGACCAGCAACAAGGTCAGAATTGACGGCCTTCCATCAGGAAGACTACATCGACTTCTTGCGCGGCGTACATCCTGATATACCTCACGACACCGGTCCAGAAGGCTTTTATCCCTACAACATGGGCGACGACTGCCCGGTCTTCGACGGCCTCTTCGAGTATTGCTCCCTGTACGCCGGCGCCTCTCTCGACGCAGCTCACAAAATTACAAGCAACCAATCCGACATCGCCATCAATTGGTCGGGTGGCTTACACCACGCGAAGAAGGGAGAATCCAGTGGATTCTGCTACATCAACGACATCGTGCTCGCTATCCTACAACTCCTCTTCTACCACCCCCGAGTCCTCTACATCGACATCGACGTCCATCACGGCGACGGGGTAGAACAAGCCTTCTGGTCCACTGACCGTGTCATGACCCTATCCTTCCACAAATACAACAAGGAGGTCTTCTTCCCCGGCACCGGCGGTCTGGACGAGACCGGTCCCGTACCGAACAGCAACCCTGGTGCGCATCACTCTCTCAATGTCCCGCTCCACGACGGCATCGACGACGACAGTTATACCCGCCTCTTCAAGGACATTGTTGGCCCCTGTGTCGAGCACTACAACCCCTCTGCCATCGTCATCCAATGCGGCGCCGACTCGCTTGGCGGCGACCGCCTCGGCTGCTTCAATCTCAATATCCGTGCTCACGGCGAATGTGTTGCTTACGCGAAGTCATTCAACCGCCCACTCCTGGTCCTCGGCGGTGGTGGCTACACTGCCCGCAATGTCGCGCGCCTCTGGGCGCACGAAACATCCGTCTGCCTCGATCAGCCGCTCCCGGCTGCCATCCCCGAGCATATGCCCTTCCTGTCGCATTTCCCCGAACGAACGCTATACCCAGAGTTAGGGAAGCTGAACAGACATCAAAACCTGAACAGCAAGGATTATCTTCAGGGCTTGGTGGTCAGCACGTTGGAGCAGTTACGCTATTTTGAAGGGAATCCGAGCACGCAGATGTGTTGGATACCCCCGGATCTGGGACCGGTCAGGGACGATGCCGAGTGCGAAGTCAGGGAGTGCAGGGAGGAGCGGGAAAGCAAGAGAAGGAAGAAGGAGAGGGGGGCTGGGGTCAGGGGTGAGTTGTATCGGTGAAGGTGGCATGGAAGCATGGAAGCATGAGCATGATGTTATGGAAGCGCGGCGTTCGGCGAAGCATTGAAGATACCCGCATCTGCGTTATTTGGACTGGGCATCGTTGAAGTGTTGTTACGACAAGAACAGGACGTTACGAGATATCGGGTTACAGCGATTGTACATAGGGTTTGTGTTTTGCAGCAGAACAATGACAATTGTTTGTTACCATATCTCTCCTTTAAAAGAATCTGACGATTCTGTTGTAGGTAACTGAAGTTTCAGGCGTGAAGATGTGAAGACATGAACCCAAGACCAAGCTATGTAGTTGAGGCAAAGCTATGTTACCGAGGCAATGCGCCCAACGTTAAGATATGATAATGTTATAGTACATAGCTGTGCGCGAAAGACACACTGCCCTTTGGAGAACCCAATACAACCAACCCAATGCTCTCCCCACATAAAGACCACGCCCAGATCACTTCTTATGCAAAGATTCGTACCAGAATCCCACTAGGGTATATGCACTTCTCCTATTTTCCTTCCAAAACACTCCCTAACCTAACGCCACGGCGTTTCCTCCGCAGCATATCTCCTGCCACCAACACCCTTGACCCCTCCCTCATCTCCATTCCCCTTCCTCTCCTCTTCCCTTCTCCTCGGCCGCTCCTCACTCTTAGCCCTACTCTTCCCGCCCGTGTCCCGCCCTGGCGGGATGTGATGCACGCTATCATTCCCCCAGCGGACATTATGCCCGCGCGCATTCGCATTCGCCGGCGCAGAAGGATGACGGTGCGCAAACGAGGAAGGCAGATTCTGCGGCGGAGGCACCGAGGGCGAAGGATTCTGCCGCGGTGTGACATTGCCGTTGCGCTGGTCATAGAGCTGATGGCTTGAGTGTCTCCGGGGCTGGAGCGTCGTAGTAGACGCAGAATGATGATGATGCGGACCGAGCGATCCGCCGGAGCTGTTGGTCGAGCTGGAGGAAGAGGAGGAGGTGGAGGAGGTGGAAATGGTGCTGGGGCTTCGTGGTCGAGCTTTCGAGGCAGGCGCATGCCGCGTGAGGGTCTTGTGACGACCGAGCTGGTCCCTTGTGCTCCATGTCGCAGAGCGCTGGAGATTGGGGTCGCTGTTGCTGCGCCGGCGCTCGGGACTCCATGGGGGTGGTTCTCTTCGCGGCGGAGGCATTGTTTGCTGCATGCGCAGCGGTTCCGGTGGGTGGAAGTGGGGGCGCGGGCGGGATTCGGAGAAGTAGGTTGCTGCGTCGACGAGGGAGCGGTCGTCTGTGGCGGAGGAGTCTCGCGAGTGGGAGCTTTCGAGCGTGCCTTCGCTGAGGCCGTCGCTCAGTTCTCGGTGGTGGGATGGAGGGATGCTGCGGTGTTGCGAGGCTTGGGCTTCGAGCATCAGCTTTTGAGACACGGTCTCGTGCCATTGGAGCATGTCGCGGTCGGGCTTGGAGGGAAACGCATCGCGGGGCAGCCAGCTGGGGAATGCGCTACCGTCGACGGGGTTCGAGATGTCGAAGCGCTTGACTGCGGTTTGGAGGAGTGGGACGTGTTCTTCTGGCTCGAGCAACAGCTGGACGGTTTGCCAGCGGACGAAACCTTGAGGTGTGAGTGCCGGGACCGTGGGTGCGGTGAAGGGGTCGGGTTGCGGTTGTAGGGTGTGGTAACAGCCAAGCGACTGGTAGATGAACGAGAGTGAAGGGTGAGGAGTGTCAAGGAAGAGAGCATCATAATCGCCACCGACTAGACGATAGAAGGCGGCCACTTTGGCAGGAGTGAGGCAAGTGGTATCCCATGGCGCTATCTGTCTGTTCTGTCGCACAGCAGCAAGGTCAGCTATCTGCGCTCTCATATGGGGGTTGTCATATTCCGAACGTACAATATAGTTCGCAATACCGAGGAGCAGCTGCTCGAATACCGGCGAAGGACTCTTGTCGTCCTTTATTAGATAGCCCCAGAACTCTTCGGTGGCGATTGCGCCGTTGCTCATGGTCGCTTTCGATTGCTGGGAAACGTCCACCTGACAGTTATACTTGTAGAGTACTCAGTAAGAATTATTTGGGACAGGCAGCTGGCCCTTGAATGAAGTTCTGCCGATGGCATTCTGCGCTCATCGATTTCGATCGGCGGTGAAGGTGGCTGATGTGCACGAACGTTGCAGTTGAGCCGTTGACGGAAATCGGTTTCAACAGGGGTACGTATCCCCTGCGGGACGTTGTACCAGCACCGACAGTAGGCATGACGAGGAGCATACTGTGCGTTGTCTCACCAAGCAAGGATACTCTCCAGGCGGTGTGAAAGCTTCATTCAAACAAAGATTTATAGTACGGAATATAGATAAGCCCAGAAAGCCCCCACGGTCCCCAAAAGATCCGAGGTCGATCCATTAAAATCACCCAAACCTGATCCTATGGTACATCCTCATAATGTACCGCTTACGAACCATCAGACCGCCCCTTCGTCCCAAGATAATTCTACATAAGTCCAGCATTGGACGCCTTACGCCTGAAAGTATATGCTGGCCGCTTCTTCCAACTTTGTCTGGCGTCCTTCTCGTCCTCTTCAGGAGATCGTGCTGCCGAGCTCATCCTCCGGCCAGACTCGACTTCCTTCTGGTCTTCGGGATACAATTTCTTTGTCCACCTCCAGTCGTCGATGCCTTGATCACGGATGTTATGACTGGCTTTGAAGACGTTCCAGCTACCACCATGTTCGAAAAATGTATCCATCTGTTCCAGGGATCTCCCAGCCGTTTCAGGATACATCAGGATGACGAAGGGAAGACAGAAAATGTTGAGGCCGAAGAGTAATAAGAGGGTACCGTAGCTGATTGCCTGGAAGAGGAAAGGCGTGATCAAGGTGATGATGCCATTGCCAATCGACCAGCCAACAACAGACCATGCTCCGCCCTTAGCACGGACATTGAGGGGGAAGATCTCTGTCGGGTAAAGCCACGGTGTAGTAAGCCAAGTAGCACCGAAAGTCGCCGTATAGAAAAACGTGAAGGCGGCCACGCCTGCCCCGTAGGATCCCTGATGAGGACCTTCAATCTGTGCGTACTTGTCCAGAATACCAGCGATGAGTAGAATAAACGCCATGCCGACGGCGCCCCAGACCATGGTTGCTGTGGTCATTCAGTAAACACTTTGTACGTTGTGACGAGCAGAGACTTACATCGCCGGCCGTACCTATCCAATGTGATGACAGCGAAAATGACGGAAAACATGTAGCTGATGTTGTTGAAGCCAGCCAGCATCTTACTTAGAGTTGAGCCAAATCCGGCATTCTGGAACAGATCGACCGCGTAAACAGTAATGACCCCAATACCAACCAATTCTTGCATGATCTGTAGCCAGACAGCCAGGAAGACTCTCCATCGAAGCTGCCGAGAGTATTTGTCCTTTGGGAACAACATTGCGGCATAGTGGTTGGACGACGAGGTCTCGAGCTCATACTTTACGACTTTCTTGATGCCTTTCAGCTCGTGTTCGATGTCACCCTCACGCGTTGCTTGGAGGACGTTTCGTGCCTCCTCCTCACGGCCCATCTTCATAAGCCAACGAGGCGACTCCGGGAAGAAGTTGATACCGATGCCGATGATCAGAATGAAGATTATCTGAAGAGCCAAAGGCGTCCGCCACCTAAATGATTTCGGAGTCAGTATTCCCTCTTGAAGCTAGTAGACGGAGCTATAAGGCATGTCTTCCGAGCGAATTCTTACTAAACATGTCTTAAGGCTCTTGAAACACTCGAAAGTGGGTAGAAGGTGCTCGGAAAAGGTAACCTACGCCATGACTTTGTTTGGGTTAAGATAAGCAAAGAACTCGATCCAGTAGGCCAAAACCAGACCACCAATGTTCTAGAAATTGTTAGTCGCGATTGAGTGGTTCCGCCAAATAACCGTAACATTACCATGAAGAATTCAATGGCGAGGAAAGCCCCTCTGGCAGAGTGACTACTGACTTCGGCGGACCAGACAGGAATGACACAATCAATGGCACCGACGCCTACTCCGGCAATGATCCGAGCACAACACATCCAGGCGATATTGTACGCAGAAGCCTGCAGAACAGCACCCAGGAGCGCCCACATACACCCGAAGACAACAGCTTTGATGCGGCCAGAGCGGTCTGCCAGAGATCCGGCGATTAGGGCCCCGATCAATGTTCCAATGTAATAGACAGCAACAATTCCTCCTTCTGCAGCAACATTTCGCTGATTTCCTATCCACTGTCAACTTCCCCAATGTCACTCCAATGTTGGAGTGTACCTTCAACTGGGTTGATGCCCATATGTGTTTGATAATCTGGGTTCAGGTTTACTTGGGACATGACACCTTGATCGTATCTAGGTGCCTTGTCAGACAAGAGTACGCAACCCCCCAATCAGTACTTGCCCGTAGAACATGATAGCGACACCTAACATTGTAATCAGCACATCTGAAGATCAATGGAAAAGAGTTTGTCCCACTCACCGGCGAACAGATTGATAGCAGTGTACATAGATTTCGGCTTCTTGAACTTGAGCATCCGCTTTTGACTATAGCCCCCAACAAAATACTTCTCGAATTTCCATGCTGGCGGATAGTTAAGGTTCTCGTAATCGTCTTCGACCTTTTCTTCGTTCATTCCAGGCGGGCCGCCGAACGTTTCGCCATGGAATTTTTGAGTGCCACCTGGAACGGTTTTTACTGACGAGCCTTGCGATGCCACGTCTTTTTCATGTTCTACAGCCATATCAATGGTCCTGCTCCGGCATTCGTCTGATCAAGAGGAATCGCTTCCCTGAATCATACAGGAAGTAGTAAGTAAATTTGGAGGACAATTGTGGAGTAGGAAAGGCAATGAAATCAATCGTCGGAATAGTCGGTACAAGAGCAGCAGGCGGGGGAAGATGTAGCAACTGCCGTGCCTTGATGAAAAGGTCCTGAGAAGTTACAGAACGTAGTGCAAGTACCCCTACGTGTATACGTGTAGTGCTTCAGAAAGACACATGGGAGCCGAAGGGACAGCCTTATCTACAAACCCCACAAATACTCAAACATAAGAGAGCAGGGGCTAAGCGGCTTGCATTGAGCGCGAAGACCACCATGCTGCTTGACGTCAAAGAGAGGCTACTGTGAGCACCCAGTGCACGGCAATACATTTAGAAGCCAGCCAATCAGAACGTTGTGTGAGATGCCACTCAGGTTTCAACCTCACAGCATTCAGATCCTAGTACCTTAGATTCGATACCGATGGCATAGATGCTCAAGCACAGATAAGGATCACAAGCAAAGGTGTGCGTGGTCGCGTAAAGCGCACCATACAAGAGAGCATGACCAGCAATAATGATGATAGTGGGAGTTCCAAGAGAGGTTCGCGTCAGTGGCGGACTTTTTTCGAATCCTGAATGACGAAGGTGTGCATTCAGCCTTCCGTCTCCGCATCCTACCAGATACCACACGGAGGGGCAATGCCTAAAAACCTAGGTTGAAACAGAAATCGCCCGACGTTGTTTGGTCGTGAGTGTCCCTGGAAGCAGTGTCGAGCCCGAGTCTTGGCGAAGGATAGCCGCGCCTATCAACCGCGTTAGCGTCCACTTAGCTCAGTCTGGCTAGCTTGTAAGTTTATATTCACTGAGACGTCACGGCAAATCACCCACTGAAAGAATTGCACCGAAATTCGTCAAGGTGTCAGTGCCATTTCATACTTCCAGAGATGATGTTAATGTAAGTACTCGAGCATATTCCTTAAGAATACAATGCACATGATGAAACTAAAATGTTTATTGGAGCTGTCCTATCATTCGAGAATGCGGACTCATTACATTACTTACCTAACATCTGACACTATTCGTCCTCCAAGCTTTGATCCTTCTCTATGTGTCTAAGGCGACTCGTCAGCTGACGTATATCTAACAGACATCCTACATATTCCTGGTGGTGAAAGACTGCACCTGATCATCGGCTTTATGTGTTGATGATTGGATGGTGTTACCATAATGGCTACCGATCCTCGATTAGCCCGAGTACCTGTTCGAACTGCTACTCCACCTCAACCACCGCCTCCCCCTCCTCCGCCAACAGGTATACCTCAGCAAAGGCCAGTAGGAGGCCTTGATGGTGCAGAAGATGGAGCTACGAACGGCTCCCCATCGAATGAAGGAGGCTACAAGTTGAAATTCTGCACGGTTTGTGCCAGTAACCAGAACAGGTAAGTCTCCACAGAGCATTGTGCATGCTCTGCGTGGGACACCGCAGCACTGTATAATTGTCGTAGTAGTAGTCAAAAATAGAAACTCATATGGATACATTAATTTCGGTCTTTGGCCTTTGACATGAGGATCCTTTCAAGAGAACCAGCCGTCCCCTTTCTATTCTACCCCTGATGACCCCCTATGTACTATCGCTATCTGCAATGCACGAAGCTAATGCCGGACCTTTAGATCAATGGAAGCTCACCTACGTCTCTCGGCCGCTGCCTACCCCGTTATTTCCTTCGGCACCGGTTCTCAAGTCCGGCTTCCCGGTCCTCGCATCGACCAACCCAATGTCTATCCATTCAATACCACATCCTACAGCTCGATGCACGACGAGCTACAAAACAAAGATCCGCGCCTCTACCGCGCTAATGGTCTCTTGACGATGCTAGAGCGGAATCTTGCTGTCAAGTGGGGCCCCGAGAGGTGGCAAGACTGGAACGTTGGAAAACCCCGGTTGGATCATGTCGAGGACAAAGGGAGTAAAGGCGTTGAAGGGGGCGTGGTGGACGTGGTCATCACGTGTGAAGAGAGGTGTTGGGATGCAGTGGTCGATGATCTGATGAGCAGGGGAGGGGGGTTGAATCGACCCGTGCATGTGGTGAATGTGGACATCAAAGACAATCATGAAGAGGCGTTAGTTGGAGGAAAGGCCATACTGGATCTGGCGAATAGTCTGAACACAGCCGCGCAAGAGGAGAGGAGTCAAGGTCCCGGAGTCACTGGCAGGGGAGACGGTTTTGATGGGCGAGTACCAGATATAATTGGAGAGTGGCAGGAGAGGTGGCCCAACTTGCCGGCGTTATGGTCACTCTGCTGGTTTTGAAAGGGTCTTTTCGGGTTGGACAGCATGGCCTACGGCGCTCACGTGGCATAAGATACCATTTGCATTTGAGACATATTCAGACTTCGACGATTAGGTATGCATACGGTAAGCTCGCCAGGGAACTGAGTTGTCTCAACGTCACTGACATCTTTCCCGATGCTGCAAGATCTCTGCAATCCAAACGCTACTCGCCGTCGAACCATCGACACTGTCACCGGCGCTCGCATACATCAAACCCACTCACCCTACCAACATGCCAACTCCCTTTAACCCGTTCTCCACGAAACCTCATCAAGTTCCAACCCCCTGCCCATCATCCGTCGGATGCGCCTCCGCATAAGCCAACACCCTCTTCACCCTCCAGCTGTCCGCGCCCTGCCGCTCTGCCCACACCACGACCTCATCAGGTCGTCCCTCCATTTCATTCCACAGATCTCTCGTCAAGTTAATGTCCATCTCGCATCTCTTTCGGAAAAGACTATCTTCGAATATGCAATTCAGAACGTGGCAAATCCGCACGATGTCGTATTCGCTGTAGAGCTTGAGGATGGCGAGGTACTGTTTTTGATGAAGGGTTTGGGGGGCGATTTCGCGGAAGCGGTGGACGACTGTCATTGTGTGTAGGGGTTCTTGGTTGTTCTTGGATGCAGAGAATGTTAATGGGAGTAGTGAATCGAAGCTTGAGTTGAATGAGGATAGAGGTATAGGAGACAGCGCGCAAACAGAAGCGCGGCTCCAGTCACTGACCTATGAATTATAGTGGGAGTCATTGTGCGTCCCTATGCCTTGTGATACTGTGGTCCCTTCATGTGGGTTATGCCATCTTTCTATACGTATCCGTAAGTGTCGTGGGGAAAAGGACATTGAGGAGGCCATTTGCAAGGTTTCGCATCAACGAATTCTACCGCTCAAATTTTACTTATCCAAATATTATAGGAAATCCCTTGCATGCTGCCCTTGGTCCATTTTCCTCGCCACCATCATACCTATTTCCTATCCCTCCACTTCTTCTTGCTCCAGAGCCCAATTTTTGACCCTTTTGACCCTCCAATTCCGTGGGCCTAGAGCGTAAGCCCATAGAACTATCTTGTCCCTGCGTGCTGTCAACCTCTCCCACAGCTCTGCCGTCAGTTCCTGGTCGAGTACCCTATCGTCATGATCGAGCCTATATTGGAACTTTTTGTTCAAAAGACGGGTGATTTTTGGGATGTCGTAGCCCGTATAGAGCCTGAGGATTGCGAGGTATTCTCGGGGGCGCTTTCCATACGGGGCTGCGGGAAGTTCGAGGTAACAGCCTGTCATAGCGAGGACTGTGACGAGTATGCAGTATTTCTGGTTGATGATATGCAACGGCGTAAAACGTTATTGCGGATTCGTGATAGTCTGAACGAGGTGGTCGGTGTTGATGAATAAGGATACCTGAAAATCAACGAAACTAGTATATATAGGGATCGTTCTCATGCTTTGAGCCAACGGCCATTCATCGCTTGGACCGAATCTTCTCGAGATCAATTGAGTCAAGGTCTCCGTGGTCCATGAATCACATTGCCGTGCAATATTGGTATGACAGATTTCCTGCAGCTTTGAAAATAACAGAAGTACGTGTGAACATCGATGTACTACCCGAAGCAACCGAGTTTTTGCCACACTTATCTACACGCTGGCACCAAAGGGTGCCAAAGTCGCTTGTCAGTGCCTATGATAGCCCTCAAGCCGTTCTTGCTTGCGCCGATCCTCCGACAACGCCACTCGTTGTCTTCGACGATCTGCCTCCTTGGCAATGGTCCGACGCTGGTCGATGAATCCATCATTGATCTGGTAATGCGGTTTTCTAGTTGCCCGGTTGATGGTGAGGTCCTGGAATCAGCACCCTGTTGGTGCTGGGGATTTATGCCTTCACTAATGCCTAGGCTTTAGTGACCACCAAAGAGGCTGATGAGGCTGCAACACCATTTGGGAAGGTCGGAGCAGGATTGATACGCAAATTTTTGCAGTGATCCCCAATGGCTCTAACGCAGCGGAACACGAGGCTTGGGTCATGGCGCCAGCTTCTGGGCCCGAGTCAGAAGCAAGACAGTTTCTGAATGTTGCGGCTGGTAAGAAGGGGCTCTGAATGGTGGAAGGAAGTTTGAATTGATGAAAGTAATTTGTGAAATAAAACCCGAAATCGCGCTCAATCCTGTAGTTTGGGGCGCACACATGCCCAGTGACTATCCTCACTTCTTTCTCGTTATGTCCACTGCGGAGTATTCACTGCTTTCAGAGATGCTATATACAAGCCTGCAGTCACTGCATCTCCGGTGATACAGCCCTGACAGCGGTTCCTCATGCTCTTCTTTCTTCAAAAAAGCATATCCATAGCTGCAATCAATGACTTACCTAGTATGCCGCCATGACAGACCTGAGGGTATCCATTGAGCCCAGAGCCTTGGCTAATCAGCATGCGAACCTTTTGAATCGCGGATCCTTGGACATTTGACTCCTAGCGAAAGGAGAGCCACCTCTTACTGGTATGCTTGGTTTGGGCTGGCAGGACAGAGTTGGTGTAGGGTAGTATGCTGGATCTTCCATTAGCTTGACGGCATCTTCTTGAAGTCAGCTGCATCAACGTTGTCCGCCATTTTTATATTGATGTCCGGATAATGAGCTGTGGAGATTTTGGTCGAGTCGTTCATCAGTCCACTACTTGACCCTAGAATCAACCCTGGGCTCCCGTAGAGCACGCCCCGTCGGCCTTTTCAAGTGTAAACCTCGCAGCCTTCGCGCACATGTAAAGGAGGTATTAGCCTGGTTACGTTCGCATTGGGATAAGGTACTGCATAAGCCGAGGCTGATGTTTTGTGGTTTGTCAGCTCAACCGATGTTCTCCTCCGAGCTTCCCATTATAGACTCGTGATCCGAGGATTAAAATATTCACGTGAAACGGACGTTAGCAGCCATGACGTTGAGTGATCGGCTTTCCGAGACCACATATCAATAATCACCATCATCTCTTCCGAGAATCTCTTCCATTCTCAGTTGTTGCCCCTTCCCTCACCTTCTACAAACCCTTATCAAGCTGTATTGGTCGTATTATTTTCTTCGCTATGGTTCAGAACAAAGGACTAATATTCAAGTCTGTGCCTACGGGCTTGCCAAAGCCTGGAGAGAACCTCGCAATAGAGACGCGCGACTTTGATTTGGAGACGACACCCCCAAAAGATGGCATCACTACCAAGAACTACCATGTCTCTTTTGACCCCTACCAGCGGGGCCGCATGCGAGCACCTGAGATCAAGTCCTACGCGCCGCCCTTCGAGCTGGGCAAGCCCATTACGAATAGTGCTGTAGCGAAGGTGCTGAAATCCGACTGCTCGAAGTTCAAAGAAGGGGACCTCATCACCGGAATGCTACCAACCGAGGAATATTCCATCGTCTCCGGCGAAGTTGCGAAAAACATGTGTAGGAAGTTGGAAAACCCATATAATTTGGATCCAAGGTTATTCGTAGGTGCACTGGGTATGCCGGGACTAACAGCGTATTCCTCCTTCTATGCCATCGGACAGCCCAAGAAGGGCGAGACGATTCTGGTGTCGGCTGCCAGCGGAGCCGTAGGTCAGATTGTTGGCCAATTGGCGAAACACGAAGGCCTCACGGTTATCGGTAGCGTAGGGAGCGACGAGAAACTTGACTTCATCAAGAATGAGCTCAAGTTCAACGACGGATTCAATTACAAGAAGGAGAAGCCAGGCGATGCGCTGGCAAGACTAGCACCGAAAGGTATTGATATCTATTATGAGAATGTAGGCGGCGAGCAGCTGGATGCTGCTCTCGCAGCGATGAACAACTTCGGTCGCATCGGTACCAACGCCTCCCCCAAATCCTACATGGCAAGCTTTTTAACAGGCCGTCAGTCACCTGCGGCATGGCAAGCCAATACAACGTTGCCTCCACAGAGGAGGCATACGGTGTCAAGAATCTTAGTAACGTCGTTACGAAACGCCTGACGATGCAAGGCTTTATCGTTGGCGATCCTCATATGGGTCCACCTCATGCCGTCGACCATCAGAAGAATGTACAGAAATGGAGTAAGTCCTTTCCCAGTCAATTGACCGACTAGGCTTCCTAGTCTGGTAACATGGCCTCGAGCTCCGAGAATATTCACAACAGCGCATTGAGTATTGTTCAGTGCGAAGACAGGCTGATGCCCTTACAGTACACGACGGTACCTTCATAGCCAAGCAAAGTATCACCAAAGGCATTGACAACGCGATCGACGGACTGCTTGAATTGCTGAGAGGCGAGAACTTCGGCAAAGCTGTGCTGACCATCGCAGAGCTAGACGAAAAGGTGAGCCTCATCCGTGTCCTTGCTTAGAACTGATAGAGACTAACTACGCTAGTGAGACATCTGAAGCGTTTTCAAAACTCTGAACTGGCGTAGAGTCATGCGCTGTCCGAATTCGGGTCACAGGTACCGATGGCAGCTGTAGCGATAAAGTAAAGAGCTTTGAAGGCGTAGCTTGAAGTATCATAGATATCTTTCAGTCAGCAACCTCATCGCATGCTTGAGTTGATGCAAATCAAGCTTAACGCCCTGTGTTCCACGGCGGATTTTGTGGGCTAGAACCCCTTGTACGGGACTCAGTGTTCCAGGTCTGGCCTGATTGAATGCTTTGATTGTTTCCTCTTGATTTGATTGGCCTGTGATGTCTATATCGTAATCCGCATCTTTCACATTCCGTTCACCAATGAAGCAAATGAGGTTGTATTTTTTCGTCTTTGCATCTGCGGTTTTCTTCGCTATGGTCTCGTTCCGGAGATCGGTGTCCACCAGATAGGTCGGTGCGTATAGCGGTTGCGGTCTCTGCGTATCAATGGCATCGATGAACCTTGTCAGCTTCAGAGCTGTTTCCCTCGCATAGTTGAGGACCTTTGGGTCGTCACCAACAGTAAGTATGATCATTTGTCGTGGACTCAACCAGAACGGCCAGTGACCGCGGTATTTCTCAACCATGAGCGCCATAAAACGTTCCAGAGAACCGAAGATCGCCCTATGAATGAGGACTGGAGTTCCTTTTTCTTTTGCAGTGATATCGTATTCCAACCCGAATCTCTGTGGAAGCTGGAAATCGAGCTGAATGGTTGCGGTCTGATGCTGCTTACCGTCGGCATCTGTAAGACTTATGTCAATCTTCGGTCCGTAGAAGGCCCCATCGCCGTGGTTGCGTTCCCATCGCCGTCCACTGTCAACGAGAGCCTGCCTAAGCTGCTCCTCTGCCTCCTGCCATTGGTCTAGCGTCCCAATGTACTCTTTCTCTGGCCTCGTGCTGAGAACCAGGTTGTAAGAGGGTATATTGAGCGCCGTATAGGCCATGTCCACGAACTGTAACGTCGATTGTATCTCCCCCTTGATTTGGTCAGGCTTACAGAAGATGTGTCCATCGTCTTGGTGAAAACGCCTGACCCTTGTCAACCCACTCAGGGCGCCCGAGACCTCATTACGATGCAGCGGGCTGAAGTCTGCATATCGGATAGGCAGTTCCCTAAAGCTATGCGTCTGGGTCTTATACAGCAAACAGTGACCCGGACAGTTCATCGGCTTAAGGCTGTAATTGGCATTGTCGCTGTCTTCGACCTCGGATTTACCACCAACTTGGAACATAGCATCCTTGTAGTTCTGCCAATGGCCCGACTTTTCCCATAACTCTCGCTTGTATAGGTTTGGAGTTATGACTTCACGAAAACCGAAAGAAGGATACTGGGCGCGGAGGAAGGACTGCAATTTCTGGAACACGTGGGCGCCATCAGGAAGGAAGAACGGAGAACCGGGACTTGATGGATGGCCTGTGAATAGCGAGAGCTGAGTTCCCAGTTCTCGATGGTCAGAAGAGTCGAGTTTTTCGATCTTGGGCAGAGGCTTTGGACCGTTCGGGGGTCGCTTCTTGACTCCGGGATTGAATAGGGTAGACGCCGTCGACAAGCCACACCACGGTACGAATGGCTTGCGCAGGGAGGACAGTATTTTCAGTGGCTGACATATCCTTTGAAATCGCATTGAAAGTCAGGCTCAGCGATATGTAGCTTCGCAAGCAAAGAAATGTAAAGCATCTGAAAGCAGGAGGCCTCGGCGGAACAACGCGCCGGCCTTGACGCGTGACGTCACTCTTGATAAGTTGCTCAACCATCGCCTCACATCAAGCAGCTTGTCGCCGCTTGTTGCTCAAGCATGCTCTTGAACACCTCTTGCGCTCTCAGCTCAAGATCATGCTCAACAAATGATATTCTCATCAAGGCACATGACTCAAAGCATCTGGTTGCGGTCGCCTTCGCCAGAACACTGCTCACACGATCGCAATGGAGCAACACTAACATGAGCTGTGTCGACGAGTGCCGAGCTTGAATTTTGCAAATAAACATCCAGCTTGTGGCCATCTAGAAAGCATATAGACGCACTTCGTCTCACCTTGACGTCCGCATGGCTAGACACCAGAAATCCGCTACCAGGTCTCAGCTTGGCGAATCTTGGGTTGTCGAGAACGAGGAGGACGACGACTATGAAGCAGCAAGCTCGGCTTCCTGCGCTAGCTTTTCCACAGATACTGTCGAAGATGACGCAAGGTCCATCGCTCAGGACCGCTCACCGCGGCAGGTAGTCAATGCTGCATCAACGTCGAGGCGCAAGCCCCAAAGCCCATCAAAGCCATCACCGAGGAGGACATCTCGTGCCAGTGCGAGCGCTAGTGTGGAACCTGAACTCATCATGCCATCGATACATATGGATGGGCCCGGCGAATCATGGTTGAAACAAGAGAAGCCCCGAATACGCAGAGGGACTCCCAGAAGAGCTCCAAAAACCGAGCAGAAGAGCATGAATTATGACACTAAATCACCAGAGCCAACAATGCAATTGCAGATGGCGCGGTCTCTTGAGAACATCATGAGCTTCATCCAGCCAATTCTCCGCTGGGTCTTCGATGTCCTCGGCCGCACCTTCGTCAACCTCAAAGGCCCCATCTCCTACTTCCTCGCCGCCTACCTCTTCGTCGGCGCCCTCATCCTTCTCCGTAACCTCTTCACCAGCTCCATCACCACTGCCCTCTCGCCCCTCTGCCGCTTACCAGGCTCCTCTCTTATCCCACTCTGCCGCACTTTCTCCACCTACCCTGCCTCCGACTCGCCTGTCGAATTCGACTCCCTAATGACCGTGCAATCCAAGTTCGAAGACGTTCTCGCCGCTTCCGCCGGCGGCGTTTCGCTCCCCCTCGACATGAAACGCGGCGAAACCTCCATCCGCGACCTCCGCACCGTCGTCCGCCATAGCAGCCTCCACTCCAAAAACGAACTCGTCCTCGAATTCGACAATTTCATCCAGACCGCCCGCATCGCCTCGACGGACCTCCAGAAATTCAACAGCCACGTCGGCCGCGGCGTCGACAACGTCCTCGCCACTGCGCGCTGGACGAAACGCGTGCTCGATGGCATAGCAATCCAGGACGCGAATCAAGGAGCTATCGCTTCGTTCGTCAACGAGAAACTGCTTGCGCCTTTCCAGCCCGTCAAGTTCACAGAGGATGCGCTACTCGATCAATACATCCAACACACGCGCATCGTCGAAGACGAGATCCAGCGGCTCGTCCTCGAAGCGCAGTCCCTCCTCCAAGTCCTCACGAACCTCGAGGACCGCCTCGACGTCATCCACAACATCGCCACGCGCGAGGACATCAAAGCGCAAACGTCACGGCAGGAAGTCCTCTCCGAGCTCTGGACCATCTTGGGCGGCAACAGACACAAGGTTGGGAAGCTGGACAGCCAGCTTAATCTGCTGAGGCAGGTGAACACGTACCGGCAGACGGCGTTTGCGCATGTCAGCGGCACGATGCTGAAGCTGCAGGCCATGAGCGCGGAGCTGGAGGAGTTGCGGGAGAGGGTGGGAGGGGTGGAGCTGTTGGGCGGGAAGATGGGGGTGCCGTTGAGAGTGCATATTGAGAATATCGAGATGGGGGTTGAGAGGCTGGAGGAGGGGAGGGCGAGAGCCAAAGAGGTGGAGGGGGAGGTGATGAGGAGGGCCGTGGAGGGGTTGGATAGGAGGGGTATTGATGGCTGATCGGGGTTGGAAAGAAAGGGAGTTTGGTGGGATGGTTTCGGAGATCATTGGGTTAGGCGTGGTTGGATCGAGGTACAAGTAGTGGCGACGACGAATTATCAGTATGCATTGAACACAGAGTAGGTTTACCTGTTCTCCATCCTGGAATATCTTTCTCGGGTGACAGTTTTACAATACCGACGCAGAGAGGCATTTGAAAAATTCAGATTACCTTGCCGACGGAAACGTATGCTGACAATGTCAGATTAGACGAGACTTGCAGCGGTGTTGCCAAATGCATAGTCTGGATGATTGGTTTTCATAGCTCAGTAGTTTGAGACGGTGGGCCGTACTAGCACCACATGCAAACGAATGCCGAGGACCCAACCTCGTCCTGGATGACTCGATAGCTCCCAAGCAAAACTCACTTCCGCCATCTTCTCGCATGAAGCTCTTGTCTCACCAGCCACTTCTCCTCCCGGCTCCAGGAACATCAAGCAATGCGCCGCCCCGATACCAGCGAGTGATGGGTATATCCGAAGGCAGAAATGCCAGAAGCCAAGCCCCATGATGCCGCAACGCCAAAGGGCAAATCGATTCAATGTCATCGTTTTCGTCATCGATCATCAAGACGAGCAAGCCGATTGATAGTTGCTTGCGTCCAGCGGCAACTTCGGGAAAACCCCTGCGTCCATCAAGCGGAAGAGATCCCACTCGGCGCTCGCCTCGGTTTTGAAGTTCCAAAACACCCATCCATTCGTCATCTGCTCGTAAACTTCAATTTGCGCTTCGATGTACTTCCGCGTGTTATCTTTGAGCGTCTGGTCCCAAGTGTCGATGAAATTGATGGTATCGCACGAGCCGATCCTCGGCGCATTAGGTTGATTGCCGTCGTATTTGGCGCCGATGCCGTAGCCATTGAGCGCAGCAGCGCAGTCCGTCATGGCGGCCGTCCATTCGCCGATGATAACATAGTGATCGACGTTTGATGAATAGGTGCCTGCGCTGCTGCAGACGAATTGGCGGTGTTCCTCTGGTGTCCTCTGGAGTTCAGCGGTGGAGAACACCTGGTATTGGTGGGTATCGATGATCACGTTTGTGGAGCCAGGCGATGTTAAGACACCATTCCAGAAGGTACCAGTCTGGAATGCATCATGTAGTATGACGGGTGTGTTACTGATCTTGCGAACGTCGCCATAGGCATCGTTATAGTACTGGACTACGGCACCGGTTCCGCCAGAAAGTTTGCTTGGGAGCGGCTCGTTAAGGAGCTCGATGGCCACGACTACGTCTTGATAGCTGTCCTGTGCGTACTTGTTGGCGATCAATTGTAGCACGGCCAATGTGTCGGTGACGGTGGAACCGGTCGTCCACTTCGGTGTGTCTGGGGTCAAGATACGTTGCCCGGAGTTGTCGAAACCGTTCTGGGATCCCGGAGCCCCATGCAGGTCGATGTGGACCTTCAACCCTGTTTGCCTGGCCCAGTCGATAGCTTTATCTAGGTAAGGAGCTGCGCCCTGGACATAAGGATCATTGAACTTCTGAAACGCCCAGTCTGGTGTACCATTAGCTATCGTGCATCAAATGCTTGGTATTCAACTTACAGCCAACGGGTATGCGGACAGTATTGAACCCAGCCCCTGCGATCTTCTGGAAATCGGCCAGGGTCACCCAGGTATCCCAATGTTTCTGCAAGATCTGGGCCGCGTTGGGCACCTTTGCACCCAAGGTGTACTCGTCCACAACTGAGCCATCCTGAGCCTGGAAGATCGAAGGCGTGATCCATCTAAGTTTCCCAAGGTCAATATACGTTACAGAAACATTTTGTTGAGTCGCTCACGGTTCCAGCACAAGCCATCCGCCAAGGTTGACACCACGGACTTTGGTCGAGGCAAAATCGAAGCTCAAACCTCGTTTCAACACGGGGCTTCTATGGGGCCTGTCAGCAGTCTGTCAAGAAAGCAGGGAGAGAAGGCGCTGACGCAGTGACTGATCCTGTGGCCAGAAGTATGGTGAAGGCCGTCCGGAACAGCATCTTGAGCCAGGTGGGAGGGAGTCTAATGAAAGGAATAGAGGTGAGGAGAGGAGTGAGAGGAACAGTCAACAGCTACACTGTTTGTTGACTCGTCAAGGTGGCGAGGAATGCAAATTCCTGCTCTGAATAGGGAGACGTTGTTTCACTAAGAAAATCTACGCGCAGCGGATCGGGGCAGTATGTCTTTGTAACTGCTGCATGGGGCAATACAGTAGGAGATGAGGAGAGGATGATACTTGAGTCAAGCTCCAAGTACTTGTAGAGTCCGCGACATCGTCACCAGCCCGGAGCCAGCAAACATGATGGGACGGCCAGAAGCGGGAGATGGCACATGGCCATCAATGTCACGTCACGGCACCAATGCCCAGAAGCATCTGAAAGTGTCGAGAGCGTGCAAGTGTGTTGTGTGGCAGTCACATAGCCAGCCCTACTTCGAAATAGGGTTACAGAGGGCGCGAAAGTCGGTTTCTCCACCTTTCAGGAACGCCCGTGCCATGAAATGATTGGTGGCAGCATTGAGCGACTAGCCCTTTTGCAGGCGTGGAGCCGGTCCGACCTCGGTTAAACCCCTCCTCCATCTTTCGATTTCTTGGTTTCATCGTCATTTCTTGAAGGCACGTGGACGGGCCAAGCACGGTCCTGGCTAAAGTATCGTCTGATCGACTCCTCTTTGCTACGAGTACCACTGACCCCGCCTTTGGGGAGGAGAGCACCTTCTCGAGGCGGTGAGGTACTTGGCGTGACATGAAAGATCCTGTCATCGGCACCACGCCCATATTCAGCAATGACATCAATGCATGCATCAATTCATCGTGCCTGAATCGCCACTCCACCTTCAGCTCCATCTCAGACAAAGTCCGGACTAATCTCCAAATGGGAAGATCTTATTTAGGATGCTCTAAAGTAGCAGTACATGCGTTAGATGTACAAGTACACAAACCAAATCTGTGTTGTCGAATCTTTTTTGAGAGTCGCATCTAAACTTGGCGGCTGTGCTGGCTAAAAAAAACCTGCGTGCCTGATCTACTTCTACTTTGTACAACTCACCAAAGTGGGTCAAGTGGCAATAACCAGCGCGAACGCATAAAATTACGAACCAAGTCATGATGTTGGATACAACGTTCATCATCGACATTTAAAGTGGGTGAGGGAAGTATTGTTCGTCGAGATTGAGATCAAGACATTTCTGTAACCTCCAACCACTGGTAGAGACTGGTCCGACATATCATCAGTTGGACTCTCCAATTTGTCTGAGATGAAGGCCTGTGAACGTTCGTAAACATTGGGGGCTGCGAAAGCTGTTTTGCTACATTTGGTACCAAGCAACATAGCTGTGACACCTCTAGACAGCTCCATAGTACGAGCAACTACTATCTTCAACCAAAAAGCATCGCAGGCTATGCAACCAACTCTCTTGATGCCGCAAAAGCTCCGTAGCTGCACCCAAACTCACAGCTCATTCATCAGAGGACCTCCGCGATCGACTGCCTCTCGATCTTCGAATTCTCCCGTCCGTCCCTTGACACCCGGAAGTAATGGTCGCAGAAGTCAGCGCACTTCATGTATCGCAGGAACTCCTCGTCATGCGTGATGACGATAAGCTGGAAGTTGGCCTGCTGTTGTCGTGCCCGGATGATGTCGTGCAGCGATTCGGCAAGAGAACGAATGTTGTCGCGGTCCAGGTTCGTCGTCGGCTCATCCAACGCGATTAGACCGCAACTGACCCCGAAACACTCTGCCAGGGCAAGGCGAATGATGATGCTGGCAAGCACCTTCTGGCCTGCGCTGCACCGGCCTCGCATGTCCATTTCCGTGTCCTGCTTGACCATGACCACGCGGTAGTTGGTAGTTCGATTGCCTTTCAGACCCTCGTTGTCGGCCCGGATCGAAATGCTGTCAATATCAGTACCTTGGTACGTCCGTCGCCATAGCTCTTCGATGATGTGGTTGATCTCTTCCATCTTGAGGCTGTGATATTTCGTAATGGCCCTATGGCGAAGTCAGTATACGTGGCTATTGGTGCGGACCCTCTCCTGGTCAGTGTAGCTTACTTGTCGAGTGCCTCCATGTATCGCTTGAGATCCTCCATGGCGGCCTTGGTGGTCTATAACCGATCAGTCTGATATTCCATTCAAGCCTTTGCGGTTTCTCCTACCTCTACCTTGATGTGGGCTTCTCTGAAACGTCTCCCCGCATCCTTGTAGTCGGTCTCCCAGTCTTGGATCAATCTCTGAGACTCTTCGTCTTTGGCATTCATTGTGCCTGCCTTTCCTGTCCTCGCACTGGAATGTAATGTATACTGGCGAGACCAATGGTCGACTTCTTTGTTGAGCTGCGCTAGATCAGCCTCAGCATTTTGAGTACTGAGCCTAGAGATTTCGCTTTTGATGTCCTCCAGATCTCGTTGGGCCTTGTGATACTGGAGATTGTCCTCAATGACACGCTTGTTGGTTTCCTGGTTACTCAGCTCTTCCGTTATCTTGTTGATCTCTTTGACAATCTGTCTCTGCTCGTCCTCAGTTTGCGAGATCTGTTGGGACACGGCCTCGATCTCTTTCTGACATTGACTTAGCTTCGCCGGACCTCCGGATGCGATGTAGGCCTCAATGTCTCGCGCTGAGTTCTTGAGCTTGAGAAGGCTATTAGACAGTTCCGAAGATCGCCGCTGAAGCTCCTTCTGACGGTCAGAACCACGTTGCTCAATGTCATCCCGCTTGGTCTCCTCTTCGGCAACCTGCGGCGCAAGGCTTCTGAGCTGCTCGTCAAGATTCTTCATAGCCTCCTTCTGATCTCGATTCTGCTGCTGTAATTCTCCAATCTGCCGCTCAATACCAGCTTTCTTGTCCAATTGGTGATTTGCCGTGTCAAGTTTATTCTTTGCTTGGCTGAGCTTGAGCTCCAATGAATTCATCTTTGTGTGTGCTGCCTCTCTCTTCGTAGACAAGTTGCTAGTCTCGGTCCTGAGGCTCTTTAACTTCTGTCTCAGAAGCTCTAGCTTCTTTTGGATGTCGTCAACTGTGCGGGATAGGCCAGCATCTTTCTGCTTTGTCGCAAGCTCTTCGGTCTGTGAGCGAAAATCTTTTAGGTCCTGAAGGTCCTGCACGATCGTGCGAACAGTCTTCGAAAGGCTCTCAGCCTCCTTCTGCGACTGTTCCCGATCCTCCACAATCCTGTCGTGCTCCTCAATTTCCATAACTATGTTGGCCCTAGCCTTGTCCAAGTCTTTCAGCTGACTCCGGAGATGTGGTAGCTCTGATTTAGAAAGGCGTTCCCATGTGCTATGGAATGGCCGTGCATCCTTAGCGCGTTGAAGCTCGTTCTCTAAGCGTCCGAAATCATCTTCGACCTCCTGCTTATCGCGATTCAGAGCATCGTTGAGCTTTCTAGCGAGACGCTCTTTCTCCTCTGGCTTGTTGACTGGGCGATCGCATGTTTTACAGATATGTTTGTTATGCAGGGCCTTCAGGCATTTCGAAAAGTAGTCGTTCTCGAAAGCGAAACTGTCGAGATCACTCTTGACAAGATCACGCTCTTCTTGAAGCCTCTGCAACTCTTGCGGATAGCTCTCTGGGTCGATGTCCACGTTCGCAAGGCTATCTCGGATACCGGCTGCGCAGCTCTCCAGCTCCTTCTCACGCCTCTTCACGTCTGATCGGATGCTGCTAAGTTTCGTCTCAATCTGAGCCTCCCTTGTTGTAACAGTATATCGCTGGTTCTTTGCCTCCTCGACCTTCTTCGTTCTCTCATGAACCACGCCTTGATAACTGCCTTCGAGTGTTTCCGAAGACCACTCCTGCCCGAGAAGATTGCGAAGCCTCGCTCCGTGAGCTCGAGTCATGGTTTCAAGTTTCTTTTGTCTCTCGTCCGTACCCTTTCTGAGAACATCCAATTCGGCGAGCTCCGAGGCCTTCTTGTTAGCTTCCGCCATTTCTTGGTCAAGTTGCTCTTTTGCGTCTTCGATCGAATGAATCTGCTCGTTGGCTTTCTGCAATTTGTTATCCCAACTTCCAGCGGACCGCTCGTCTTTGGCTTCCTTAAGCTTATGTTCCAGACCGTGAACACTGGATTCGAGCAAGGCTCTGCTGCCCTCATCGGCTTCGATATCATTAATCTGAAGTTGATGTGAGGCGACTCTCTGGTCGTTGGACGAAGATTGTTGCTTCGCAGAATTTTTGTTCGCACTCAATACCGTTTGTCGCTTCTCTAATTGGCTCAGAGCATCCGTGACCTTTTGCAGCTCAGTTTTCGTTTCCCGGTGCGCCTTATCCATTGCTGCTGATTGGTCCTTGTCCATCTTTGATATCCGGGTCACGAAATCTCGGATCAGGGAGTCGTCCAGCTCGTCGTCGTACCCACGTATGTTGTGGTTCCTGGCCGTCTCCTTTATTAACGCTTTCCGACCCTCGAGTCGCTTATCCTGGTTGGCTCCCTGCTCTTCATACCTGCCACACTCCGCGTACTTTGCTTGACGCTCATCGCTAGCGGCTTTTAGTCTGGATTGGAGCTTGTTGTACGCCTCACCTTGCTTGTCCTTCTGCGTCCGGTGTACCACTATGCGCCCGTCATATTGGTCGAGCTCGGCTTGTAGCCAGTCGTCAGATTCAGGACGCTTCTTTAGGGTCCGGCCAAGTTTGTTGACTAAATCTTCGTTCCAATTTTGCTGTATGCGATGATTTTTGAGTGACTCGACGACGGATTCGTACTGGGTGGCTTTCTTGCGGCGTTCCCTAAATTTGGCGTCCGCTTCTTTGGCCTGCTCGCCTAGTTCACTAATGTTTCCACGTAAATCTTCTATCTCAGCCTGTAGTTTGAGCAGATTTTTCTCTAACTCCAGATAGGTCAGCCGCTTGGATCACTCGCAAGGTATTCAACACATACTCGATCAGCCTTGCCCTTGTTCTCTTTGCAAGTAGCCTCGTCTTTGATCAAGGTTTGCAATGAAAGACCCTGGTTCTTTCGAAGGTGCTTGATGTTATCGATTGCCTTGGTATACTTTTGCGCTTCGAAGATTTCGTCGAACTTCTTCTTCAGTGCAGCGGGCTCGCTCAATGGCCATAGGCTTTCGTCTTGGTGACAGAATATGACGAATTCGAGAATCGCCTTCGAAACACCAAAATAATGGGGCATAAGTTTATCTAGCTCGATAACTCTCTTGGAGACAGTGGTCCTCTCTCCATGCGGCGATTGCATGAATAGATTGCCTTCGAGCGTCTTCTGTTTCGGCGGTCCGGTTTTCTGCACAGTAAGCTGCAGGTTCCTCGTGACGACCATGGAGGCCCCGTTGGTCGATTTAAATTGTAGCTTGACCTGAGCTAGAACTTCCTTCTCGTTACAAAGCTGCATATCTAGTCAGCAGAGTCTCTACTACGTTGTAGTAGGTACGAAGTTTTTGTACCTTGGGATCATGAATGAACGCCCCGCCTTTGGTGTTTGGCGGTTGGTCGCCTGTTGTTGCATACTTGAGGGACTCGATGATGGTCTGGCTTACACTCAGTATGGTAAACACACCAGGCATGTGGATGCTCACAGTTTTCCCCGAGCCGTTATATCCAACTATTAGGGTAAGAGGGGTGTAGAACTTGATCGTGGAGGATCTTGCATTGTCGAAGGATCGAATACTATATCATGATGAGCATAATTGCGTTCGATCTCTATCTCTCAACATGCTTACCCCGATATCGAGAGCTGTTCGATCTTCGCTGAGCTTAAGATTAGCCGGGCTTGAAGACCAGGACATTGACAAGATCATCGTCGAATCCAACTTACACCTGCATGTTTGTCAGTTCTGTGCTCTACGAGATACGTATGCCTACTGAAGAAACTTACATCTTAGCTCAATCCACGGCGAGTCTGCCGCCTTCGGGAAGCAATGACAAAAGGTCTATCCGTTAGGTTTCTCAGGTCTTGGGGACTCTCAAGGGGATAAACATCGGAGTTAGACAAGAGGTGCAAAATTTATAGGATCCGCAATGCCTGGAAAGAGCACAAGTGATGATGAAACATCTTGTGTTGAGGCTGCAAGCCTGCAACACAGGCCTCTCCACAATCGAAAGGTCGGCGGTGAGAAGTCGCGTCGACATCGCGGGGTCGCCTGGTCACGTGTTGCCACTATAACGGCCTTTAGGTACCCTGAGTTACTGCACGCACGGGACTGCTCTCGAGCCACACAAGGCAATGCCTCGTTGGGAACGTCGACATCCACGACGATGTGAGCTACGGATATGTCAATCATTCAAGATGGTCAAGGTTGCATCACGTCCAATGTGCCTGTCACTGTGAATGCTTGCATTCCATGTCCAGATGCCCAACCGCTCACTCTTGTACAGATGGATTCTATGGGAGGTGGGGATACATCGATGGCTGATATCCTTGACCAAGGCGGCGATGTAATGGATCGCTTGGATGTTGATATGCTACCGATGAACCTGGACCTGCATCTGAATATCCCAGACCAGCAAAACTATATCAATGGAGATGCGCAGGCCGAAGCTCAGCAACAGCAGGGAAATGAATCCAATGACGAGCTCGCGGGAACTGGCACTACGATGACTGGTGCAGGCGCTGGTCCTTTACCCACTGGCTTCGGGGTTCAGAGCAACGTCAGCGGAGGGAGCACATTGACCGACTTCACCAAAAGGCGGAATTGGTCACAAAGAGTACTAGAAGAATTGAAGGATTTCCTCCATATCTTGACACCAGATGGGAGAATCTTATATGTTTCCCCATCCACTCAGGCGTTGACCGGGTACGATCAGGAAGAGCTCGTTGGCAAATTCATTGTAGAATTCATACATGTCGATGACAGTGGTATCTTCGTTCGCGAGTTTAACGAGTCCATAGCCTCCGGAAACCCACTACGATTCTTCTACCGATTCCGCAAAGCTGACGATACTTATACGATCTTCGAGTCTCATGGACATCCGCATCTCACATCCGACTCGGCAGCCTTTGGTCCCAACAATGCCGCGGGATTCTGCCGAGGCTTTTTTATGATGGCTAGGCCATACCCCACGAAAAATGCTGCCTTGTTAGACTCTTTCCTTGAGCACAAGATCGAGAACGAGTGCCTGACGAAGCGAATAGCCGATCTGCGAAGAGAGGAGCAAGAGGAGCTTGAAGCACAGCAGCGACATCTGATGAAAAAGCAAGAGGGTCACGGCAGTGTAACGCCTTCGGATACGCAGAGGACCGAGAGCGAGACTCCTGGCTCAGCATCAATGACCTCGACTCAATCGAATGGTTATTGTGGCATGCCGCCACCGGCTAAGCCCAGCGCCTCCAACAATGCGCTCACACAGCAGAATCTTGACGAAGCAAATGCTAGCTCAAGACCCGATAGCATCAACGACAAGATGGCTCGCTACGAAGGAGCTACGCACATCGAGACCATAGAAATGCTGACAGGTCTGAGGTATAGAGAGGGCGAACGATCACAAGGGATCAGTACCGGCGATACAAGTCCGGCGCTGATCAGAGGCGATGCTGGGATCGCCATCCCGGTCGACAAAGATAGCCGTGCAGGTGATAAGAAGAAGAAGCTGAAAGTTGCAGACGAATATGTATGTACTGATTGCGGTACGTTGGATTCGCCCGAGTGGAGGAAAGGTCCCAGCGGACCAAAGACATTATGTAATGCTTGTGGATGTAGGTTCTTTCCCTTTACGCATACTCTCGTAGGCTAAGTATGTATCATCTAGTGCGGTGGGCCAAGAAGGAGAAGAAAAGAGGGCAACCACCCTCAGGTCTACCAACCGGTCTCAGCACTGGCAGCTAATGCTTTCCATCCCCGTATTTCCCACGCTCATACTGGTTCTATAATGTGCTGTACGATATACGACTTGTCCATTGCCTAAGGTATTGGTGGGAGGCAGCAGCGTTTGGCGCATGGTTATTATGGGGAGGCGTTTGTGCTGCCGAATTCGATGTCATATCATTTGTAAATGACTCGTAACGATCGATCATGACCCCTCGTCTGCGAGTTCATAAGGAGTGGACTCAGCAAAGCACGTTCACACCACGGAGCAGATGTTCAAAAGCGTAAATCATTCAAAGGAATCACGGCCCTACATCTCGTCCGGTAGCATCTCTTTATGCTGTCAAAGCATTCCATTGGCACTGATTGGTTCTACGTGAGTAATCCTATCTTACATTGCGGACTTTGATTACGAAGCCAAAGGTGCTATCCTATGTCCCACCTCAGCATCAATCGTAAGTAGAGATCATTCTTAGATGAACAATATGGCTACTGTACTGCTGTTGATGGGCCGCGCTAGATGACTTGATATCGGAAAAGAATGCGTCTGAAGAATCTGCACTCTATCGTTCACATTATCCGTACCCATCATTGTGTGGTCATTTCGATAGGTAGTCAAGGCCGCAAACCCGTGATCTTCACTCTCTTATCCAATCTGGCTAAACCTCGCCTCAGTCGTATTAACGCCCATCGCACCATTACGACTCCCAGCAGGCCTCCTCAGACCTGCTTTGCGCCCTGATCACGTTGATTGGACATATTCTTGTTCTCAGAGCCCTTCGGCTTTGCATACTTCTGAACCGAATCCTTCCAGGTATTCTATGGCCTAATAGACACCACGGGTCTGCTTTTGATATCTGTTTGGCAATTGCAACAACACTGACGGCTTCAGACAATTCTGAACTTTCTCGCAGCGGCTATGGCATTATATCGGCAGCCGGAGAAATGTTTTCTCTCCCTACCAAGAGAGATCAGGGACGAGGTGTACCGTTTGTGCCTCCTCACACGTCACACCAAGCGTGCCTGCTTCCTGCACCCAGCAATACCACACTCGCTGGACCTGGTGATACTGCGAATCTGTCGGCAAATACATGAGGAGTCCTCGCACATACTGTACTGCGAAAACGCTTTCGTTCGCATCGTTACCGACCTCAAACTCCAAGCCACTGACATTGCCGCTAGAGGCGTGGCATGCATCTCAAGCGGCGAGAATACTACCAGGTGTACTAGAGTTCACCCTTCAAGAATCGACTACAGTCTTGAGGCGACGTTGCGATTCAGAACATTCTATGCAACTGAATGGATTGACGAAAAGCCGATAGCCCAGCTCAGTCATAACGAGTGGCACGACTACCGCTCCGCCCAATTCTTAGTCGCTGTCGAGGACCTGTCGACCTTTTGCGCCATTCTCTGCTTTTTAAAGGACGATAGAGGCGCTAGTATTCGCTGTTGGAGCATGGATATACGCCTGCCGATCTCATGTCATCGACCTGAACCAGTCATACCTTCTTCCGCAAAATTATCGGAACTCCTGACGCCCTTTACACACTTCTGGGGCGTCGAACACGTTCAAACCCGTGGTCTGATGAGTTCTCTAGTTCCGAATCATCCTCCCAAGACCATGACCCTGCTCGATCGGTTAGACTTACTTCTTGAATTTCGGCGAGAGGCTGACCGAAGCAAAGAGTCGAATGCATCATTGGAAACGCTCGTGATATGTCAGAAAGCGCTTACTGTGCATACAAAATTCTCATATGCACTTAGGGCCGTCAACAAGAATGAACGCCTGCCCTCCGATCATGATATTTACCCTGGGGTACGGTTCAAAACCATAGAGAGAGCAGAATGGGTGGTGATCCATGCCCGTCTAATGTACTCTTTCTTGGATCTTCGTTTGTGGTCCAGGGTGAAGGAAGAAGCTGATCTCTTTAGACGTTTCTATCTCTGGTCCTTGGGTCCTTGCACGAATCTTGAATTAGAATGTCGTGGAACGTTGCACTACTATGGCGCTTTGGCCTCGATCATCGAAAGCAACACGGTTAGTACAACGGAACACATGGAGAAAGCCTTGGGCTTCTTCAAGACACTGAAAGCGAAGAATAAGAGAGAGAGTATTCCAGACATGTTCGTCGGGCAGAGAAAGCAGCTAGAAGACTTAAATGGCCGCATTAGCACTGGAGAGGAGTCAGATAACGACTCACTCCGTAGGGAGCTACTTTCGGCACCGAATATTCTGCAATGGAAGGCCTAGACCATCACAGCTAGGAGTGGGAAATGATCCATTGCTAGTCAAACACAGGGTGTCTTGAATAGCTAAGGAACCACACGATCTGCGGGCAACGAATGGCATCGGTGGTTTTGAAGGCTTGGCTGGGACCGCTATATAGTATGTAAACCAGCTCTAGTCGCGAAGAAGTAGCTGATCTCAAGTTTCCTCTAGCTTCTGGTACGGTACTCTCCGTCGAGTCGTCTATTTTGCCTGAGCGACCGAGGAGCATAGAAGGTGGTTCCAAACGTGCAATGGCTCTGCGGAAATCGAAGCTTGATCTTCTGATTAGGAGTATTTATCATGCTTCCCCTTGACCCGCACATCCAAAATTGCCTCATGATAGCTCCCTTGCACTCTCGCCTTCTTCAGCCTCTTTACTTCTTCATCCTCCAGCCGTCTTCCAACAACCTCTTCGAGCTCTTTTCGACTAATCTTCTCCTTCGCCTTCAGCTCCTTGCTGGCCTTCATTCTCGGCTTGAAGCGCGCTTGCATCCGTATTCGCAGCGTGGTATTGAAGGCTATGGCCTCCGCATCCCCACGTATTTCAGGCCCTTTAATCGCATCGGCTACAGCGAGGAACTTCTCGCGTGCGGTCTCGATGTTGAATGTCCCTGGTGTATCTGGGGAAGGAATACAGAGGAAGGATTCCTCGGGCGAGATGGCTTCGTGGACGGCGGAGAGGATGCCGGACTGGTCGCAGCTTAGGTAGCTAAAGCAGGACTCTGATTAGCCTGGGTAAAATCCGTTATCGAAGCTCCTTCTCGATCGACAGGGTACTCTTACCGACCGTGATGTCCTTTAAAGCTTATATTGTCTGTACCCGCGACTCTATTCGCAACCCACACCTGCCTGACATCATGTGGCTCTGCCGTCGCCAGATCCCCTTCAACGATGTTGTCCAGTTCGCTTGTGAATACCTTGCCGGTAGCATCACATGCTATACATGAAGGCGGATTGGAAGGGAGAGCGAAGATAATGGGACCAGTGATATCTGTTGCTGCTTCAGCTGTTACCCAACTGTCGTCGTCGTTGGATGTTGAGACTGCATCTGCAATGACGAGTGCCTTCTGCGATTTCCGCTCATGAATATCGTCGTCTACCGATGGATATTTGCGCTTTTTGGGCTTCTTGTCGCCCTTGAAGGATAGCGGTTTGACCATGATGATCTCCGAAATTGAGAAGTTACTTCAAGCATCGCAGATTCTTCGAACGATTAGCGCTCGGCCCGTTCCTGCTAGCGCAGCCCTAAACAAGCCACAATGTGGAGTCTCCACTCTCCACATGAACCTTTTGGTACTCATATATCGGGTCTTGCGCAGATGGCGTAAAGTGACGATGTCATCCCCAATAAAATCACAAATCCTTCGATCCTTTGATCTCTGCAAGGATCCAGCATTCTGGCCCATCGCTTAAGAGGCAAAGTGTTGAAGGTAATTACCTGCTCAATAAGGATACCTCAGGAGAAGGGACTCAGGGGCTATCACGGTTAGACATAGCACTTAAAGGTGCTAGCGCTTCGGACAATCAGATCTTCGACCTGAGATGGTCATTATGGAGCATTCAGAGCCGGAAACGAAGTCTCGAGCAGCCGTCACCGTGAGCTTAGACCAGTTGAAGAATGGTATGAATACCTCAAGGCTTTGATCAAGGTGAGGTTTAATCAAAATCGCTAGACGCTGTGCCGTTCGAGGTCCTTGAGGAAGCCTTCGGCCCATCATCCCTTGGCATCCTGATAGTCAGAGATCTTCCAGCTAGGTTTGCAGAGATCCGCCACCGACTTCTTTCCTATGCTTCCTATCTTGCAAACCTCCCCTCAAAAGAGCTAGGTATGTGGTCCATATTTGTCTTCTTTTCCAGGCACTCCATTTCCATTTTCAGAATTTCTTTATTTCCCCCTATTCATATCCTACTCATACACGGAAGACCACCTCACCCTCCCCTCAGCCGCCTACCTAACCGGCTGGTCCCATGGCAAAGAAGCCCTGAAGACTGGCAGCTATGATACCCTCAAAGGCTCCTACTACGTCAACTGTGCCTTCTACCAAGATCCCTCTCTCCAAAATGCCTCAGACGATACGTACAAAGACTTCCCCGAGTACACTGCGCCGAATGTTTGGCCACCCGAGAGGCTCCTTCCTGGCTTCCGCACGACCTTTGAGGAGCTCTGTATCTTGATCATCGACACAGGCGTTTTAGTCGCCAAAGCTTGTGATAAGTATGCACTCGCCAATATCGAAGGCTACGAGCGAGATTACCTGGAGCGGGTGGTAAGGACTAGTACGACGACGAAAGCGAGGTTGCTGCATTACTTCCCGCCCAAACTTCCGAATGGCACCGAGAACGAGACCAGCGAGGAAGATGTGAATGACGACTCTTGGTGTGCTACGCACATCGATCACGGCTGCTTGACGGGCCTTACCTCTGCTCTGTATATTGACGAGGCAGCGCATCCTCCTGTGTTTCCTAAGCTGGACCACGGGGCGTCCGCTCTGGCACCTCTGCCTGCTCTGAGCTCGGCACTTTCACACGATGCAGGTCTTTATATTGAATCCCGAACATCCGCTGTTACCAAAGTCAACATCCCGTCTTCATGTCTAGGCTTCCAGACAGGCGAGGCTTTGCAGCTGATTACTGGAGGCAAGTTTCGAGCCGTGCCTCATTCTGTGCGAGCGGGTTCAGGAAATATGATGGCAAATGTTGCGAGGAACAACTTAGCCGTGTTTATGCAGCCCAACCTCGGTGAGGTTGTGCATCGAGAGAGGGAACTGACATTTGCTGGATTTGCTAAGGAAGTGAGTGGACGATTTGGCTAGATTACTACCGTCGGTTCCAAGGGTCGAAAACACCGGTGGCCTGGATATTCTTGGTTCATTTTCGTGCATTTGTCTAGCCAGTAGATTAAATGCTTAAAGGCAAAAGTCTGTCGCTCTGAGTGTCATGCTCGCTGGGTTCATGTTTGCATGCATCATAATGAGATACGCCAGAAGCAGCCCAGTATGCCAAGATAGCCAATGCGCCATTATCCTTTTCCCAAACGCCCTCCATTCATGCTAGGCATTAAGCCCCATTGAAGGCAAGCATAAGCCATGTGATCCACCTGTCAAGAGACTTTTAATGAAAATGCATTCTTTCCCGCTCTCTGTTCTGACACTCGACCCGAACATATCAGGTGGTCCAGTGCACCCTTTAAGTGTACTAATCTTCGGGCACGCGCCGTGTTTACATGGCAGTGCCCGTAGCTGGCGCCGATGCCGTTGCCGATACGTAATCCGTATATCGAGGAGGTGATGGAAGCTGTGCTTGCAGGGCCCGGACCTGTGGCGTAGGGTTCGAACTGAAAATGGCTGGGATGGTTTGTCCATACGGCCCCGGGTGGTCCATAGGATCTTGGCTTGGGCCAGGACTCTGGATCAAGGACGGAGTTCCACTCCTCTCCGCTGCCTCTTTGAGCCATTGCTCCCAATCCTCGTCCATGACCGCCTCTTCACCTCTCGCTCTTGCTTCCGTTGCGGCAATCAATCTTCGATTGAGATCGACACCAATGCTCTGCTGTAGCTCATCGTCGCTCTCTTCCTCAAGATCCTCCTCGTCAGAAACTTCTGCCGCTGCGACTTCGTTGACCAATGGGGTCTTGCAGCCGCTCATCTCAAGGTTGTCCATTCCGCGATCTGTAACATCTCGAAGCGGCGTTCTGATGGCCGTAGCTCGCTTCTGTTCCAAGTACTCCACCCCGTCCCAAGTCGTGTCTCGAATGGTGGTGTTGTTGTCCCTCTCATATTTCTGTCTTGCGAACTTCGTACCCTCCCACCTACACAAAGTTTCAATCTCAGAAATCGTGAGACTCAGCTCGTCGAAGGCTCGAAACAATCGTCGATGCCACGTAAAGCGAACAAGACGAGCACGGTGGGCCGTGTTGGTGTAATCCAGGCCTGGGTATTGGGCTTCGAGGCATTCGCTAGGTCCGTAGAATGTGGCAGTCTCCAAACGAACCTCGGGAACGAGATTGCGGGTGATGTGGGCTTGGAAGCTGACCGGATCGTTGGGTTTAGGATTAGGCCACAGTCTGGAGTAGAGAAGTGGAGTTACTGCTGGTTTGAGCATTCCGTCAGTCGAAATTCCAGGCCTGATGCCTCAGTACGCCGTGAGCTGGCTCCAGGTCCTCGATACTCGAAGTGTTCTTGTCGGGGCTGTATGGACTTCTTGTTCTATGGGGCTGATTTCACAGATCTAGCAACACCGGAGCTCTGTCTGGAGGGAGGGGATAGGTCAGATTAGGACTTCGTCGGTTCTGGACGGTTGTGTTGCACCAGTCCCGGGAATTGATGTATTGGGGCATAGGGTTGTTGAGATTGTCTAGACTATCGTGATAACACGACGTGAGATGTCCGACTGTAGTGGCTCGAGCCAGTGTCCCGGCTAATGCAAGCAGTCCGGTGTTTGTCCGAAGAAGAGGTAGCTTAAGAGTTGTCGGTGTCCATGTACTTTGTGGTGGGGTTAAGGGAAGTGTAGATGTGATCGGAAAGTGGAGATGTAGTTGTTGAGGAATGAAGACAGTAGGAAGTCAGTGTCACTCGGAGGTTGAGGTGTACCTTAGCGAAGGTCGCCAAATGAAGCTAGTCGTAGTAGCAGTGTGCGAGCAGCACGTACTAGTCCGTTTTGGGCTAAATGCGTTAACGGATCCTTCGGTCGTGAACCCCTGAATTACGTTTGTTGCGGTGGCAACGATGACAGCAATCGATCGCGCCTATACAGATAATTCCGCCATCTCGAACCATTTTCATCCACCTTGCTCTGAGCGCCATCGGTCGGTGTGCAGACGATCCTGAAGAGACGACCTTGCTCTGATAGCAATCGGTCGCGCCTATTTACACGGCTTCGCCATATCAAACGATCCTGCTGTTGTCAACAACCTTGCTCTGATAGCGATCGGTCGGCGGGGGCTGATGCAGACGATCTTAAAGATGATAGTCGATAGCCTTGCTCTAATAGCAATCGGCTGTTGATGCAGACGACCTTGAGAATGATCCTGCTGTTCCTAATAACCTTGCTCTGATAGCGATCGGTCGGCGGGGGCTGATGCAGACGATCTTAAAGATGATAGTCGATAGCCTTGCTCTAATAGCAATCGGCTGTTGATGCAGACGACCTTGAGAATGATCCTGCTGTTCCTGATAACCTTGCTCTGATAGCAAT
>JAABUQ010000886.1_pt1 | contig 68464 bp, 56 predicted proteins | sample 5560001 | NCBI WGS metagenome assembly JAABUQ01 (sample SAMN10711888, study PRJNA513371) | rock metagenome | isolation source: Antarctica rocks | place: Antarctica: Victoria Land, Finger Mt nord | collected 2015-12-18
CTAGCGATCAGCGGTGACCGCATCGAGCGATCGTCTACAAGTCGCCCCATGCTGAAGTTCCTGGACCGTTTTTCCCTGGCAGCGCTGCTGGTCATGCCGCTGTTCCTGATGCACGGCCGCGCCGTCGCCGACATCCTGACCAGCCTGATCGGGCTGGGTTTCCTGGCAGGCTGCGCATGGCGACATGAGTGGCGCTGGCTGCGGCAAGGCTGGGTACCGGTCGGGCTGCTCTGGTGGGGCTGGCTGGTGGTGTGCTCCATTCCCGGCATCGGTGCCGGCGGCTGGCTGTCGTTGGGCTACGCGCTCGCCGCGGTGCGCTTCCTGGTGCTGGTGGCCGCCCTGGAGCAACGGGTCCTGTGCCCGGCGGCGACGCGACGCTGGCTGGGCCGCGTGCTGGCCGCGTGCGCGCTGTATATCGGCCTGTCCGCGCTGCTGCAGTTCGCCACTGGGCGAGACCTGGTCGGCTGGCCGCGCGGTCCTGAGGGCGAGCTGACCGGCCCGTTCCAGCATCCGCGCGCCGCCGCACCGCTCTCCCGGCTGCTGTTCCCCACGCTGCTGCCGCCTGTGCAACGCCTCCTCGCCGGGAAACTGGCCCGGCGTCTCGGGGCCTTGCTGCTGGCGATCGCGTCGGTCGGCACGATCGTGCTCATCGGGCAGCGCATGCCGGCGCTGCTGACCGTCCTCGGGCTGTTGGTCTCGGGCGTGATGCTGCGCCGGCTGCGCACCACCGTGTTGGCAGCACTCGCCGCCGGCCTGCTCCTGCTGGCCGCCTCTGCGGCGGTGTCGCCACCCGTCCGCTATCGCCTGGTGACCAAGTTCTCGGCGCAGATGCGCGACTTCCCGGACAGCGACTACGGCCTGATCTTCGGCCGCGCCGTGGTGATCGCCGAGCGCAACCCGATCACCGGCCGCGGCTTCGGGGGGTTCCGCAACGGATGCGCCGACCCGCGGACCTTCGTGGATCCGTGGATCGCGTCGCGGCACCATGCCGACGGCGGCGGCAGTGCCGCCTGCAACATCCATCCGCACAACCACTACCTGGAGGCCGTCACCGATTCCGGCCTCCCCGGCCTGGTGCTGTTCTGCCTGCTGGTGCTGGCGTGGCTGCGCGGCCTGCTGCGCGGCATCGGGCGCGACCCGGACCCGCTTCGGGTGGGGCTGTTCGTGGCGGCGCTGCTGCAGGAATGGCCGCTCGCCTCGACCAGCAGCTTCTACGCGATCGAGATCGCGGGCTTCTTCTTCGTGATGCTCGGCTGGGGTCTGGCGGAGGCACGCTACGGGCGGTCCAGCACCGCGGCGATATCGCCGTCCGAAGGCCTGCCCAGCACGTGATGGTCGTGCCAGAGCGCGTAGAACAGCAGGCTCCAGGCACGCTGCGATGACGCCTCCGCCGACGCGAACACCGCCCGCACCTGCGCTTCCGGCACGATCTCCGCGACGCCGGGCTGGCGCGCCACCAGCCGCGCCAAGCCGGGACCGGCCGCCGCGATCCAGGCGCCGACGGGCGGATTGAAGCCGTTCTTGCGCCCGTAGGCGTGCACCTCCGGAAGCGCGTGCGCCAGCCAGTCGCGCAGCAGCCGCTTGCCGAACCGCAGTCCCGCCTTGCGGGCATCGGGCAGCCGGAACGCGAACGCGGCCACCAGCGGGTCGAGGAAGGGTGTGCGTCCCTCCACCCCATGCACCATCAGCATCCGGTCGAGCTTCGCCAGCAGGTCGTTCGGCAGCCACTCGGCGACGTCGACCGCCTGCGCCGCCTGCATCGCCGAGCGGCCGGTCCGTGCGGCCGCCTCGACCGCCGCCAGTCCGTCGCGCCAGCCCGGGAGATCCCAGTGCGGCGGGTCGAGCGCGAACACGCCGCGCGTATGCGGCGGCCGGGTCAGCCAGCGCAAGGGCAGGCGGCGCTTGCGATGACGCGCATAGCCGCCGAACAGCTCGTCGGAGCCCTCGCCGCACAGCGTCACCTTCAACCCGGCGGCGGCGGCGGCGCGGCCGAGCAGGTAGGTCGGCAGCACCGCCGCGTCCGCGGTGGGATCGTCCATCGCCGCGGCGACACGCGGCGCGAGCTGCCAGAAGTCGGCCTGCGTCATGACCAGGCGCTCGCAGCGGGCACCCGTAATGCGGGCGAGCCGCGACGCCTCCGCCGTTTCGTCCACCGCACCGGGACCCTCCCAGCCCACGGTCAGGGCCAGTACGCGGCTGCCGGTGGCGCGGTGCATCAGGGCCAGCAGCGCCGCGGAGTCGATGCCGCCTGAGAGGAACAGGCCGCAGGGCACGTCGGCGCGAAGATGCGCGGTGACGCTGTCCAGCAGCACCGCCTCCAGCCGCCCGATCGCGTCGGCGCGCCGGATCGGCCGCGGCGGACCGGCCGGCAGCGCAGGGCGGACATGGCGGGAGACGATCCGGCCGTGCTCGACCACCAGCGTCTCGCCCGGCAGCACGCGGCTTATGCCCGGGAAGATCGTCGCGGCACCGGTGGTGAACTTCAGTTGCAGCAATTCGGCACGGCGCCCGGGAGCCACCGCACGCCTCGCCAGTCCGGCCGCCAGCAGCGCCTGCGGCTCCGAGGCGAAGGCGAACAGGCGCTCGGTCTGCACGTAGTAGAGCGGCTTGATGCCGAACGGGTCGCGCGCCAGCAGCAGCCGTCCCCGCGCGGGGTCGTGCAGCGCCAGGGCATACATGCCGCGCAGCCGGTCGGCGAACGCGACGCCTTCGCGTTCGTAGAGGAACACCGGTGGCTCGCAGTCCGAGCGGGTGCGGAACCGCGTGCCCTGCATCGACAGGCGCAGCTCGGGGTCGTTGTAGATCTCGGCGTTGGCGATCAGTGCCGCGCCATCCGGCGTCAGCAGCGGCTGGCCGCCGGTCAGCAGGTCGATGATCGCCAGGCGCAGGTGCACCAGCGCCGTGTCGCCGCGCGACAGCACGGCGCTGCCATCCGGCCCGCGATGCGCGAGCGCCAGCCGCAGGCTGTCCAGCATGCCAGGATCGGGCGCGGCGCCACCGGTGGTCTGGATGCCCGCTATGCCGCACATGACGCCGTTCCTAGATAACCTCGGCGAGCCGGCTCTTCGCGGCGCGGCTGGACGCGTGGTAGCTCTACCCAATGCGCATCCTGTTCGTAACCTCCAACCGCATCGGCGACGCCGTGCTTTCGACCGGGCTGCTCGACCACCTGCTGCGCACCTGCCCCGGCGCGCGCATCACCATCGCCTGCGGTCCCGCCGCCGAGGGCGTGTTCGCCCGGATGCCTGGCCGCGAGCGCACCATTGTCATGGAGAAGCAACCTTACGGACGGCACTGGCTGCCCCTTTGGGCAGCCTGCGTCGGAACGCTGTGGGATCTGGTGGTGGACATACGCGCCTCGGCAATCTCGTGGCTGGTGCCGACACGCAGGCGCGCGGTCATGCGCAAGCGGGGCGGCCACAAGATCGAGCAGCTGGCGGCGATCCTGCGGCTGACTCCGGCGCCGCTGCCGGTGGCCTGGACCGCGTTCGAGGACCGCGCCCTCGCCGTCCGGCTGCTGCCTCCGGGCGGCCCGATCGTAGCGCTGGGGCCGACAGCCAACTGGAGCGGGAAGATCTGGCCCGCCGAGCGCTTCGCCGCCCTGTTTCGCGAACTCGCGTCCGGACCGCTGCCGGGCGCGCGCGCCGCCGTGCTGGCGGGCCCGGGCGCGCAGGAACGGGCGCTGGCGGAACCCTTGCTTCGTGCCCTGCCGGACGCCATCGACCTCGCCGGCCGATTGGAGCTTCCCCAGGCAGCCGCCTGCCTGGCGCGTGCGGCGCTGTTCGTCGGCAACGACTCCGGGCTGATGCACCTGGCTGCCGCGGCCGGCGCCCCTACGCTCGGCCTGTTCGGCCCGACACCGGCCGAAGAATATTCTCCTGCCGGTTCGCGCACGGCGGTCGCGCGATCCGCCGATGGCAGCATGACCGGACTGTCCGTCGCCGCGGTCATGCGCGCAGCCGGCACGCTGGTCGCCCTCCCCTGCGTTGCCTGATCCATGCGGGTCGCACAGGTCATGGCCGGAGCCACGCATGGCGGAGCCGAGCTGTTCTACGAGCGCCTATGCATGGCCCTGCACGCTGCCGGGGATGTCGTGCTGCCGGTGATCCGCCGCGATCAGGCTCGCGCCGGACGGCTGCGCGAGGCAGGGCTGTCGCCTGTCGAGCTCGCCTTCGGCAGCCCGGTCGATCTGCTGACCAGGCCGCGCCTGCGGACAGCCCTGCACGACTTCGCGCCCGAAGTCGTGGTGAGCTGGATGAGCCGCGCCGCCGCCCACATGCCGCGCGGCGACTGGGTGCATGTCGGCCGACTCGGCGGCTACTATGACCTGCGCCGCTACCGGGGCTGCGATCATCTGGTCGGCAACACCCAGGGCATCGTGCGCTGGATGCGCGAGCACGGATGGGCCGCCGAGCGGACGCACTACCTTCCGAACTTCGTGAACGACCTGTCGGGCGCCGCCTCCGCCGACCTGCCCGGTCCTGCCGGAACGACTACCCTGCTGGGGCTGGGACGGCTGCACGGCGCGAAAGGGTTCGACACGGTGATCGCCGCCCTGCCGCAATTGCCCGACATGCGGCTGGTGATCGCGGGATCCGGACCGGAGCATGACAGCCTGCGCCGGCAGGCAGCACGGGTCGGCGCGCGCGTGCACCTGCTCGGCTGGCGGGAGGATGTCGCGAGCCTGCTGGCGGCCTGCGACATTTTCGTATGCTCGTCCCGCGTCGAGCCGCTCGGTAACATGGTCATAGAGGCGTGGGGCGCCGGTTGTCCGGTGATTGCCTGCGCGGCCGACGGCCCGCGCGAACTGATCCGTGACGGCCAGGACGGGCTGCTGGTGCCGCGCGACGATCCGGCGGCATTGGCGTCGGCCATCCAACGCCTGCTGAGCGATCAAGCGCTGCGCCTGGCGCTCGTCGCGGCGGGCCGCAGACGCTTCGAGGCCGAGTTCTCGCGCGCCGTGGTGATCGCGCAATGGCAATCGTTCCTGGGCCGCCTCGCAGCAGGCGCACCCAGATCGGGTTAGACCATGAGCGGGTGCCGCTCCATGCTTCAGACAGTAAGCGGGTGCCGCTCCATGCGCTCGGCAGCCAGGCCATCGGCACCGAACAGATGGCTGTGCACCGGCGAGATCGACAGGCGCACGGGCTGATGTACCTTGGTGGCGTCGGCGCCATCGGTCTGCACCACCAACAGGGTACCGTCCTGCAGCTCGACATGCAGCAGCGTCAGGCCGCCCAGACGCTCGGCGATCAGGGCCCGTCCAGCGATGCTGCCGCTCGGATCGATGGTCAGGTGCTCGGGCCGGATGCCGAGCGTGACGGCGCTGGTATTGCGGAACCCACCCGGGCTCACCGGCACCGTGACGGTGATGCCGCCGGGCCCCGCCACGGTGACCCCTGCGGAGTCGGCCGACGTGACCGTCGCCGGCAGCAGGTTCATGCGTGGCGAGCCCATGAAGCCGGCGACGAACACGTTGCGCGGGTGGTGGTAGAGCTCCAACGGCGAGCCGACCTGCTCGATGTTGCCAGCCTGCAGCACGACGATCTTGTCGGCCATCGTCATCGCCTCGACCTGGTCGTGGGTGACGTAGATCATGGTGGCGTTGAGTTGCTCGTGCAGGCGCGCCAGCTCGATGCGCATCTGCCCGCGCAGCGACGCGTCCAGGTTGGACAGCGGCTCGTCGAACAGGAAGATCTTGGGGTTGCGCACGATCGAGCGGCCGATCGCGACGCGCTGGCGCTGGCCGCCGGAGAGCTGGCCCGGCTTGCGGTCGAGGTAGGGCTCAAGCTGCAGGATACGCGCCGCCTCGGCAACCTTGGCGTTGCGCTCCTCGGTCTTCACGCCGGCCAGCTTGAGCGCGAAGCCCATGTTCTGGCCGACGGTCATGTGTGGGTAGAGCGCGTAGGACTGGAACACCATGGCCAGCCCACGTTCCGCGGGGCCGACATCATTCACCCGCCTGCCGTCGATCAGCAGGTCGCCGCCACTGATCTCCTCGAGGCCCGCGATCATGCGGAGCAGGGTCGACTTGCCGCAGCCGGATGGGCCTACGAACACCACGAACTCGCGATCTTCGACGTCTAGGGTGACCCCCTTGATCGCCTCGAGGTTGGCGTAGGTCTTGCGGACGTCGCGCAGTGCCAGATTGGACATTTGGGTGTTCCGGATTTCTTGGACGTTTATTTGGACGCAGAGGTCATCATTTAACGGCACCGAAGGTCAAGCCGCGAACGAGCTGGCGCTGGCTGAGCCAGCCGAAGATCAGGATAGGCGCCACCGCGAGGGTGGAGGCGGCGGACAGCTTGCCGAAGAACAGCCCCTCCGGCGAGGAGAACGAGGCGATGAAGGCGGTCAGCGGCGCCGCCTTCGAGGAGGTCAGGTTGAGCGACCAGAAGGCCTCGTTCCAGCATAGGATCAGCGACAGCAGGCCGGTCGAGGCCACGCCCGGCAGCGACAGCGGCAGCAGCACGTGGCGCAACTCCGCCACGCGGCCGGCGCCGTCCATGCGGCCAGCTTCCAGGATGTCGCGCGGCACCTCCTTGAAGAAGGTGAACAGCATCCAGACCACGATCGGCAGGTTCATCAGCATGTAGACGAGGATCAAACCGGTGCGTGTGTCGAGCAAGCCGGTCCCGCGCATCAGCAGGTAGATCGGGATCAGCACGCCGACCGGTGGCAGCATCTTGGTCGAGAGCATCCACAGCAGGGTGCCGCGGGTGCGATGGGTCGGGAAGAACGCCATCACGTAGGCGGACGGGATCGCGAACAGCAGCGCCAGCAGCGTGCTGCCTACCGAGACGATCACGCTGTTCATCGCGAACAGCCAGTAGTTGGCGCGGCTCTGCACCTCGACATAGCTCTGCAGGGTGGGATGGAAGAACAGATGCGGCGGGGTGGAGACCGCGTCCAGCTCGGTCTTGAAGCCGGTCAGGAACATCCAGAAGATCGGGAAGAACATGATGATGGCGATCCCCCAGCCGAGGACCGTGAGTAATATCTTGCTGGTGATGCTGGTGCGCATGTTCAGACCTCCAGATTACGCGCGATGGAACGCACCAGGAAGAAGGCGACGATGTTGGCCAGCACGATGGCGATCACGCCGCCGGCCGATCCGCCTCCGACATCGAACTGCAGCAGCGCCCGCGCATAGATCAGGAACGCCAGGTTGGTGGTGGCGACACCCGGACCGCCCGAGGTAGTGACGGCGATCTCGGCGAAGATGGTGAGCAGGAATATGGTCTCGATCATCACCACGACGCCGATCGCGCGTCGCAGATGCGGCAGCGTAATGTAGAAGAAGCTGGCGATGGCGCCAGCGCCATCCATGCGTGCCGCCTCGCGCTGCTCGTGGTCGAGCGACTGCACGGCGGTCAGCAGGATCAGCACCGCGAACGGCAGCCACTCCCACGACACGATGATGACCAGCGTCAGCAGCGGCACCTGCGAGAACCAGTCGATCGGGGCCAGTCCGACGGCACGCAGCAGCGCCGATACCACCCCGTAGATCGGGTGCAGCATCAGGTTCTTCCAGACCAGCGCGGTGACCGTCGGCATGACGAAGAACGGTGCGATCACCAGCAGGCGGGCGATGGTGCGGCCGGGAAACTCCTGGTCGTACAGCACAGCCAGCAGGGTGCCGCCGCATACCGTGATGATCAGCGTGCCGCCCACCAGGATCAGCGTGTTGATCAGCGACGTCCAAAAGTCGGGGTCGGTCAGCAGGTAGCGGTAATTGTCGATCCCGGCGAAACCGGTCTGGGTCGGATCGATCAGGTTGTAGTGCTGGGCGGAGAACCACAGCGTCATCAGCAGCGGGATGATCGACCAGGCCAGCAATATCAGCACCGCGGGTGCGATCAGCGGCAGGGTGATGCCGGTACGCGAGGATCGCTTCCGCGTCTTTGCATCGGCATTCAGCGCAAGCGACATCGCTCTCGCTCCTAGCTAGGCGGTTCGAGCGGGTTTCGGCTTACGCCGAAACGAATTCGAGGCGAGCCTTGCGGCCCGCCTCGCGTCTGATGGCCTTAGAACAGCTGGATATGACTCTTAAAGCCGAGCAGAGCGGCATCGCCGAGGTTGCCCTGCGCGTTCGGGCGGAAGAACCACTGGAAGTCCGGCGCGAAGGTGACGCCACGGAACACGTGGATCTGGTAGTTGACTTCCAGGTTCATCGTGTGGGTTTGGACGCCAGGCGTAGACCCGTTGTAGAACTGGCCCGTGCCGGTGATCGGCAGCCCGAGCTCCTGTTGGAGCGCCTCGGTCTTGCCTACCTTGCCGGATACTGCGGTGTAGGCGAACAGCAGGCCGATGGTGTCGAACGGACGCGCGTGCCAGAAGTCACGATCCAGCACCAGTCCGTAGAACTCGTCTGCGCGTGTAGAGTAGCGCGGATCGTTATGGACGTAGCCAGCCTTCAGGATGATGCCGTCGGTGCCGCCGGGACCCTGACGCACCACCATCTGGTCCGCGTCTACCCATGCCATGCTTCCGCCCTTGCGCACGCGGCGCGGCAGGCCGGTCTGCGCGAAGGCGCTACCGTTGATGTCATAGTAGTTGTCGGCATGGTTGTTGTTGTCGTAGCCGGCGCCGAGCTTGTAGTGGCCGGGCATCGCGTCGGGGCCGATCTTGGGCTCGAAGCCGATTTCCGCCGGGAAGAACTCGCCGTTGATGTGGGACGCGTTCAGGTGGAAGCCGGAACGGTAGCCGCCAGTGGCATTGTAGATGTTGTTTTCCGTGAAGAAGATACCGGACTGGATATAGACGTTGCTGACTGGACGAACGCGCAGGCGGACGGCCCAGTTCGCATCCGGATAGGACGAGTTGGAGACGTTGTCACCGATCGCCTTCGGATTTCCGCAAAGCGAATTGTTCATGAAGTTGCAGTTCAGCGGTGAAGCGTCGAAGTCGTTCTGTGAAGGAAACCGACCGAAGGCGAGGGCGAAGCGGCCATGCGCCAGCGTCTCTTCGGCATAGAAGAACACGAGATGGATCGCGACGTTGCCGCCTGCGCCATAGATTTCCTGCGACGGGTTGAGGTTGTCGCCGAAGATGCGGCTGGTCGGGATGCCGTAACGGCCGACCGCGATGGCATGCGTCTCGAGCCCAGGAATACCTGCGAGCGCATTCCAATCCTGGTCATACTCAAGACCGTACTGGCCGGCATTGGCAGAGCCTTTAGGCGAGCCTTTGACGATCCCGGCGAACTCATCGACGTTGTCGAGCAACACCGCCGCGCCATATTTTGACAGCGCCACATTCACCTGAGGCACCAGCGCCTCGGGCGCCGGCAACGGTGCCATGCCGAAACTCTTGGATGGCACGCCGGACAGCTTCTGGCTGGCGAAGGTGCCCGAACCGCTATCGAGGGTCTGGGCGAAGGCAGGACCCGATGCGAGGCCAATCAAGGCGCCCGCGACGAGCAGCGACGAGCGGCGCGTGCGCCAAACGGATCGGGGCTTCGCCCCGTGTGGTCCCGACATTGTGTTCCTCCAAACGCTTCTTGAATTCTTCTTACAGCAGTGCGGTCACAATGTCCGTGGCGGCTCTGCCACAGTAGGCAGATAAGTGACGAAACGATGATTGACCCGTTCCGTTCGGGAACGATGATCCACCGCATCGACATGCCGTCGCGGCCGACCTGGCCACTGTCAGACAGGTCTCACGATACAGCCCATGCGTCAAGATAACTAATTCACCCGGAATTAAGTAATTGGACTTCCCCGATCGCCGGCAAGGTACCATACAGGAAGGCGAGCGAGCGTCCCCGATGAGCATGCAAATCCATCCAAGCGCCACTCGGGCCGGTTCGATCCGGCAAGGCAGCAACTCCACTGCCGTGCGGCACTTCAACGAGCGGCGCCTGCTGACGGTGCTGCGCCGGCTCGGCGACGCGTCGAAGGCCGATCTCGCCCGCCACCTCAACCTCACCCAGAACACCGTGGGCCAGATCGTCCAGGTGCTCGAGCAGCAGGGACTGGTCGCGAGCACCGGTCGACGCATGGGACAGCGCGGCCAGCCGGCGACCCTGCTGCGTCTCGATCCGAACGGCGCCTATTCCGTCGGAATCAAGCTTGGACGACGCTCGATCGATGCGCTGCTGGTCGATTTCACCGGTGGCATACTCAAGAGCCGACGTTACGAGTGCCTGTTCCCGCGGCCTGACGAGGCGCTGAAGCTGGCCCTGCATGGCATCGGCGAACTCAGGCGCGCGCTGCCCCAGGCTCGGCGCGGCCGCCTGATCGGTGCCGGGCTGGCGATGCCGTCCGACCTCGGCTGCTGGCGCGGCGAGCTGGATAATCCGCCGGACTCCTGCCAAGCCTGGCAAGGCTACGACATGGGCGAGCACCTTCGCGCGGCCATCGATATCCCGTTGCTGGTCGAGAACGACTGCACCGCCGTGGCGGTTGCCGAGCTGTTCCACGGCCATGGGCGCGAGCTGGATGATTTCGCCTGCGTATACATCAACAGCTCGATCGGCGGCGGTATCGTGCTGGACGGCGACTACCGTCGCGGCGTCAACGGCAATGCCGGGGATATCGGACTGATCCCGGTGCCGCCGTCACGCCTGGCCGATGCCGGCGACCATGCCCGGGAGCAGCCCGGGAGACCGGGCAACGGCGGCACGATCCTGCTCGATCGGGCTTCCGGTGGGGCCCTGATCCGTCATCTGCACGCCAACGGCATCGCCATCAAGCGTGCCGTAGACCTGCACGGCGTGATGCGCAGCCACGGCGCGGTGGTCGCCGAATGGCTACAGGACTGTGCCGAGGCGCTGGTGGTGCCGCTGCTGTCGATGGCCAGCCTGCTCGACGTACAGGCGATCATTCTCGACGGGAACCTTCCCAAGGCGCTGATCGAGGGACTGCTCGCGCGCCTGCGACCGCTGCTTGTCGAGGCTACTCCGGAGGTACGCCGGCCGCCCGAGCTGCGCCTGGGCAGCAGCGGCAACCACGCGGCGGCACTCGGGGCCGCCCTGCTGCCGCTGCACTCAAGGCATGCGAAGGCCAGTGTCGCCGCGACCACGTCGCCTCAGGCCTGAATCCTGAGGGTGCCTGAGGAACCGGGACCATGGGGAAGTCTCGTGATCGGCGAGCACCGGCGACGGTGCGCCCTACAGCAGGGCCACGAGCTCGAGCAGGATGCCGACCAGGGACGCGAACCAGATCAGGGAGCGCAGCACCGAAACGCCGGCAGCATAGAGCGGGACATAGAGGGCGCGTGCGATGACATAGAGCCAGGCACCGGCGAGTGTCGTATCGCCGGTGCGGCCGAGTGCCACGGCCGCCAGCAAGGCGGCGGCGAAGATCGGGAAGGTCTCCAGGAAATTGGTCACCGCACGCTGCAGGCGGGCCGCCGTGCCGTGCACCTGGCGCGGCTCGTCGCGCGGGCCGCTGGCCCAGGCGAAGCCGCGCTGTCGCTGCGATGCGGTGGCCGCCCAGCAGAGCTGCAACAGCCCGATCAGCGCCGCGGCCCCGAGCAGGCGAAGCTCGGTCTGGCCGTCGAGGAGTGGTCTGGGAGTCATGCTGCACGAACCTGTCGAGTGATGTGTGGACGAAACACCGGCAAGGTACAGCGTGCGGCGTCGCTGGAGCAACGCGGCCAGTAGTGCAATCGTTCGCTTTCGAAACTACGGATGACATGGCATGACGTCCTTCCTTCGCCGACGCATGAGGGCTGCGCGCCACGGCCTGCTGCTGGTCGCCCTGCTCGGCGTCGCGCGCTGTGCGGAGCCGCTGCCGGCCGGTGCGGGACCGCTCCGGCCGGCGGCCGCAGCACCCGCGGCCGCCACGCCACCCGTCAGCCCGGCGGCCGCAGCACCCGCCGCGTCCCCCGTGGCCGACGGCAAGCCGGTCCTGTTCAACGATCCGCCGGCGCGTCCCGACACGCCGCTGTGCGGGCGGCAGGCACAGGAGGTGAATGCGATCGGTGCCGTGCTGCAGGGGCCGCGCATGGCGGCAAGCGGCATCTGCGCCCGCTTCGCCTGCTACGATCCCCTCACCGCAAGCTACCTCGGTGCCGACGGCTACCGTCATGTCTGTCGCTGAACACGCGTGGAATATCGGTTGCCTGGCAGGACCGACGGGCATGAGGGGTATTGATGGATGCCCGGCGCGTTTCCACATGCTCGGCACTATTCGGAGAGATCAGCATGTATCGCGCCATACCGGCCGGCTCTGCCGCTTCCGCCGATCCCGGCCTTCGCTTCGACGCTGCCCAGGCCGCTCGCCGGCTTGCCCGCCTACGCCGGTTGGCCTGGCTCATAGACGGCGCATTTCGAATACCCGGCAGCAAGTTCCGCTTCGGCCTGAACAGCCTGATCGGCCTGACGCCGGTGGCAGGCGACGCGTTGCTGGGTGCGGTGTCGCTCTACATCGTCTATGAGGGCTATCGGTTGGGCGTGCCGCGCGCGGACATCGCTCGAATGATCGGCAACGTAGCCGTGGAGACGGCGGTCGGCACGATCCCGGTTGCAGGCGATCTGTTCGACGTCGCGTTCAAGGCCAACCTGCGCAACCTTGCCATCATCGATCGTTACGTCAACAGCAGGATCTAGCGCAGCCAGCAGTCAGGCTGCATAGTCGCGCAGCTCGTCCTCGCGCAGCAGATCGACACCTGTCCGTGCGGCGAGCTGCCTGGCGCTCTTGGTGCAGGAAGCGTTCGACACGATTACCGCAATGTCGGCCCGCTCGCGTTCGCGTGTCATGCAGACCTCCTCGACCGCGTGTTCGTCCAGCATAATCGTATCCGTCAGGCAGCGCAGGACCATCACGCGACCATCGCGCCGTGCGACCAGATCCGCATGGTAGGCTGTCATCCCGACACCTGTATGCCAGCCTGCCTCGCGCAGCAGAACAGCGCATTGCCCGCGGGTATCGGTACCATCGTCGGGTGGCCACTGCGAGGCCGGCAGGCCGGCAGGCTGCAGCGCGGCCGGAGCTGCCGGCGCCGGTGTCACCCCACGCACCAGGGCGAGCGGCCCAGGAGAGCTGACAGGCTGCGGCGCTTCCCGTGGCGCCTGCGGCGACAGCAGTGGATCGTCGGCGGCATCATCGCGCTGTGGCTGCGTCCCGTTGCGGGATCGCCGGAACAGCAGGAGGAGCAGCAAGGCGAGCGCCGCCAGCAGCAGCACGACAAGCAGGATGGCCATCGCGAACCCGACCGCATAGCCGCGTGCGGCAGCTGTCGAGGCCGCTTTCGCGGGCGGAGCGCGAGGCAGCAGCGCCGTCGCGGGAACGGCCGGGCGCGGCGTCGGCAGCGCAGCGGCTGCCTTGCCTGGCATGACGGCACCGGCAGGCACGGCAGGTGGCGGTGCGGGCGCAGGTGTGGACGTCGGTGCCTGGCGAGCCGGAGCCGGAGGTGCGATCGCCGCCGGTGACGGCAAGGCCTGCGTGACGACGTCCATGGGGCGGTCATCCGGCCGCTGCGGCGTGAGCGGGACCGGTCTTGGGGGGCTCAGGAAGCGTCTGCCTTGCGGCAGGGCGATCGCGTCGTTCGCACCGGCTGGGAGGGCGCCCATCCGGAAGAACAAGGGTGGGACGCCGGGTTCCGGGGGCGTCCTGCGCATGACCATCAGGCCACCGGAGCGATAGATGGCCTCCCAGTGCTCTCCCGGCGGAATGCTGGAGCAACGGCCGCGCCGCTCCACGCTGGCACGCCACTTGGCATTATGATGCTCAGGCCTGTTTCTGTCGGTCAGCGCGTAGACCGCCCTGGGGTCGACGCAGGCGATCACCGCGCCGCTCGCCTGCGGACCTTGCGCGAAGGCAGGCTGCGGCGACACGGCCTGTATCGTCGACAGCAGGATGAAAACCGGCAGGCATCCGGTGCCCACGCGTGCGCTGCGTGTCATGACGTTGCCCGATGACGGCCGGATGGTCTGAACTGGACCCGGGGCAGGCCGGCGCAGGAAGGCAGGAGCAAAACCGCACGTGGCCGCATGGAAGTCAGGCGGCCTTTACCGCATCCGCACTGGTATCGGCTTTCGCCCGGTCCGGCTCGCCGGCCGGGTCCACCAGGTCGAAGAAGGGCTGTCGGTCGACGGTAAAGAACGGGCTGTAGAATGGGTCGTGCCGGAACAACGGCTTGTGGCCCCAGCGCTGCTTCATCACCTGCGTCTCGCGGAAGAACCGCGCCTCGTGCTCCGGCCGGTCGTCGCTGCCGCGCGACAGCGACTCGTGATGGGCGGCGATGAACTCGGCGCACCAGACGATGCGCCAGCCGGCCTCGCGCACCTTCAGGCAGAGATCGACGTCGTTATAGGCCACCTTGAGCTCAACCTCGTCGAAGCCGCCCACCTGGCGGAACACGCGGGTGCGGATCAGCATGCCGGCGGCGGTGACCGCGCTGACCTCGTGGCTGAGCATGGCGCGGCCAATATAGCCGAAATTCGTGTCAGGCGCGCCGCGATGGAGGTGCGCGGCGATGCCTTCGGGACCGACCGCGACGCCGGCATGCTGGATGGTCCCGTTCGGGTAGAGGAACTTACCGCCGACGATGGCGATATCGTCCGATAGGGTGGTTTCCCCGACGATGATCGAGAGCCAGGAGGGATCGGCGAGGAAGACATCGTTGTTCATGAAGAACAGGAAGTCCGACTCGGTCTCGGCGGCGGCAAGGTTGTTCAGCCGGGAGTAGTTGAACTCCTCCTCGACCGTCATGACACGGACCCGGGGCAGCTTGCGCGCACGCCTGATGAAGGCCTGCGCCTCGACCGTCATCGACCAGTTATCGACCAGGATGACGTCGAAATTCTTGTAGGCGGTGTTGGCCAGCAGGGCGTCGAGGCAGCGCTGCGTGGTCTCGATCTGGTCCTTGAACGGAATGATGATGGTGACGCTCGGCTGCGCACGGTCCAGCCACTTGATGCCGTACAGGGTCAGGCCGCGTATCGAGCTGACCTCCGCCTTGACCGCGCGCCGCTTCAGGTGGTCCGAGACGCAACGCACGCCGGCATCGATCGCGTAGCCCTTCCTGGAGACGTCGACCGCGGTGGAATTCGGCGTCTTGCGCCAGTGATAGAGCACCTCGGGCACGTGGTGGATGCCGCCCGCCGGCAGTGCCTCGTATAGCCGCAGGATCAGGTCGTGGTCCTGCGCGCCGTCGTATTTCGGACGCAGCTTGCCGATGTCGGCCAGCGTGGCGGCCTCGACGAACAGCAGGTGGCAGACATAGTTGCAGCCGAGGACGTAGCGGTAGTTCCAGTCCGGCTTCAGGTTCGGCTCCAGGAAGTAGCCGGCCTGGTCGATCTTGTCCTCGTCGGAGTAGAGCACGCGGGCGCCGCTTTCCTGCGCCGCGTCCACCATTACCTCGATGGCGACATCGACCAGCAGGTCATCATGATCGAAGAACGCCACCCATTCGCCGCGTACCGCTTCCAAGCCAGCGTTGGTGGCGCCGCTGATGCCGAGGTTCTTCTTCAGCGTGATGCAGCGGATGCGCGCGTCGGCGGCGCAATAGGCAGCGATACGCTTGGCGACCTCGGGCGACTTGCCGCCATCATCGACGAGGATCAGCTCCCAGTTCTCGTAGGTCTGGGCGGTCACAGAGTCCACGGCAGCCACGAAGTCGGACATCATCGGCTTGTAGGTCGGGCACAGGATGCTCACCAGCGGCCGTTTCGCCGGCAGCTTTGTGTCCGGCGCGAGCAGCCGCTGCCTGCGCGCCGACGAGACGCGCGCGCGCAGGCGGTCGTAGTAGCGGCGCGCCCAGCGATCGTAGCTGTCGACGTTGTAGGTCGGTGTCGGCACCATGTCGGCGACGCTGGTGCGAAGCGCGGTGATCTCGCGATACAGCCTGTCGACGGTGCTGGTGACTTCGAGCAGCCGTTCCTCGAGCGCATCGTCGACCAGCGTGGTGGTCAGCGGGCTGCCGGACAGCTCATGATCGTCGGGGGTCACGATGAAGCGGAAGCTCTGCATCCCGCTCCGGCGGAACTGCCTTGGCAGGATGATCTCGAAGCCGCAATTCGGGTCGCCGCCGAGCACGGAGGCGACATCGCCGCGATAGCGGTCGGCCTTCACCTGCGCCACGCGGTTGCCGTTCGCGGTGACCAGGATGTGGCAGCCGCCCAGGCGCTCGCGGCTGGACCCGTCGATCCGCTGCACCCAGCCACGCAAGGCCCCCTGCTTCATGCCGTCGATGAAGCTCTGGAACTCGAACTTGCGATGCAGGACGAACTGCTGTTCCTCGGAGTAATCCTCCGGACGCACCGGATCGATCAGCGGCACGACGCTGCGGTCGGCGAAGCGGAACGACAGCGCATGCGCCTCGCCGTCGATGAAGTCGTCCGGCACCGTGAAGCGAAAGCCGAGCCGGCCGGTCGGATGCTTCAGGGCGGCCTGCACATCCTCGCGCAGGTCGTCGCAAAGGACGGTCCCCACCTCCTGGTGGTCGATCAGCACGTGCAGGCGGGTGGGTGTCGCGGCCTGGCGCGCATCGACGGCCCAGCCTCGCGCCTCACCATTGTTGAATGCGTCGAAATAGCCCAGGAACGGCCGTACAGGATGTGGCGCAGCGTCCCTCGGGCGGTTCATCGGTTCGGATCTCATGCAGTCCCGCCATCGTCGGGTGACCCCGGCCACCCTGGCATCGGGTATATCACAGGTTGGCTAGCGACCAATAATACTGGCGGGCGACCTGTCGGTGAACGATAGAGGGAACTGATCCGGATCACCTGGGCACCGCCCTCGCGGCCTTGGCTGACCCGACCCGACCTGCCTGAGCATCGGGGTGCCTGGGTGCTGTGGCCTCCCGCACCTGGTCCGCGCGCGAGGCCGTCATCGTTCGGTTCATAGTTCACAGCTAGGGTTGCTGGCGGCTGGCAAGAAGGCTCCACGTGCAGACCGTCGCGATACTGACGATGCCGGCTGGCGTAGGCAAAGCCAGCTCCGTGTCCGGGCAACGTATTGTCGTGCTTGACGGCCTGCGCGGGATGGCCACGATCCTCGTCGTGATATCGCACTATTTCGGTGAGGTGCCGCACGGGCTGCGAGCAGTCATGCTAGGCTGGATCGCGGTCGACATGTTCTTCGTGCTCAGCGGCTTTCTGATCGGCAAGCTGATCCTGGAGCGCCGGCATCACGCGAACTTCTTCATGGTGTTTTACGTCCGCCGTTTCTGCCGCATCCTGCCGGCCTATCTCGCCATGCTGGTTGTCACGGTCGCGATCATGCACTGCTTCCCCCGTGCGTGGATGGAGGCAGGGCAGCCGTTTCCCCTATGGAGCTACCTCTCCTTCACGCAGGTCTTCTTCATGAGCGGCACGCAGTCACTCGGCACGCACTGGCTGGCGCCGACCTGGACCTTGGCGGTGGAGGAGCACTTCTACCTGCTCGCCCCGGCCCTGCTCGTGTTCACGCCGCGCCGTTGGCTAGTGCCGGCGCTGGTCCCTGTCGCAGCCCTGGCCGTCCTCCTGCGTCTCGTCTTGTGCATCAGCCACAGCAACCCGGTCGCAGCGCTTGTCTTGCTTCCGGCGCGAGCCGACATCCTGGTCTGTGGCATGCTCGCTGCCGTTGCGACACGCTCGCCGAACCTGGACTGGGGCAGCATGATGCCGGCCTTGCGGGTGGTGCCGGTGCTGGCCCTGGGTGTCGTGGTGGCGCTTCGTCTCGTCCAAGGCGAGCACACCTGGGGCATCCTGGCGCCGCTACTCGTCGCGGCCGGATGCGCGACCTACATGCTCGGCATCATATTCGGCGCACCGGAGGCAAAGCGCTACCACTCCAAGGCGCTGCAGTTCTTTGGTAATAACGGACTATGCATCTACCTCATCCACCTGCCCGTGCTCGGGCTGATGCACGGCGTGATCCTGCGCCAGGCGCCGGACATCGCCACGCCCGCGCAGTGGCTGGTGACCCTGGCCGCGGTGCCAGCTTGCGTCGGCGTGTCCTTCATCATGACCAAGTTGATCGAGGAGCCGATCGCGGCTTTCGGGCGCAGCTGGCGCTGGAGCGTGCGCCTGCGCGAGATGCCACCTCTCGCGTGCGGTCTCAGGCAGGCACCGTATCCGGCTGGAGTACAGGCCTACTTGTAGCGATGCGTAATGAGGTACGTGTCAAGCAGCATCCAGAATTGGCTCATCCGCAGCCTCGGTGCAGATCATCGTCATGCTGCATGGATCAGACGCGCCCGGAGCAGGTCGAGGCCTGCTCGTCCTGACGCAGGCCAGCAGCGAAGCCGCACATGTCGTTGCATCCGGCCTCGGCCAGCCAGGGGGTGAACGCGTTCGCGGAGCGGGCGCGGACCAGGGCACCAAAGCAGAGGGCGAAATCGCGAACCATGGCCAGCGCCAGCGCCAGCAACCGCTCGACACAGACGCGATCCGGTTTCGCAGGCAGCAGCCAAGTCAGCTGCGAGCATCTGGGCCACACGCCGGGCTGGATATGTCGCAGGCCGACGAGAAGCTTGCACGGCCGGGATCGCTGCTGGCCCATTCCGTGACGACACGCATCCCACCCGCGAAGTCGGCAACACGCAGGTCCCCCCAGAACCGGACACCATTGCGGCAGCACTCCGGCCAGCGTCGCTCCAGCACCGCCCACCTGGAGGTCAAGCGAATGCCGCTCACCTCATACTCGGCGCCGCACGGTGTTGCGCAACGATACCAGTTCGCGAGCGATGTAACGGACGGGAACGCCTTGCTGGTGCAGCCGCGTCACGTCGCCATGGACAAGCGCAGTGGCGGGCTGTGCCGCCTGGAAGCCGATCCGTTGCGCGAGGTCGCCGGTCGGCTGGAACGGTATCGGCACTTTTGGGACAAAGCTTCGATCGACCTGTCGGGTGCCAGCTGTCGTCCTGCCGGGCGCACGCCGATGGATCAGCCTGCCGAACGGCGGAGTTCGTTACTGCCAACAAATAAACGGGTCGTATTGTACAGCTCAGTCCTACCCCTGTTTCGCCTGCGACGAACGCGAGCCACTGTAGGAGACGCTGGTGACGGTAGCCTTCGAAGAGCAGGACGGAAAGACCAGGATGCTTTTACCATCAGGCCCCGTTCAACGCAGTCGGAGCGCGCGACGGGCACACAGGGAGGGATGGAGCGGCAGCTTCGATCGCATCGAGGCTCTTCTCGCGCCGGCGTAGTGTCGGGGAAGAGGTAACACCTAACCCGACGAAAGCAGCTGCGTCGCGATGGCAGCCCATTCCTGTTGCAGCGGAACCGTCGCTACTGGCCGCTCGGCGCGCCGGTACCAGTAGCCGGCATTGCCCAGGTCGCCCTCCACCCGGTGCAGGTAGGCATGCACCCAGTCGCAGGCCGGATCCCCTTCCCGTTGCTGGGCGCAGCCATGCGCGCGGTCCCAGTCGCCCTTGCCAGCCCACCACAGCGCCTGCATGGCAAGATTGGTCCCTTCCGGTGGCACAGCATCGGAAAGGCTGTGCCGGAAAGCCTCTATGGTCATCATGGTGTGCCTCCATGGGCATCTTCCGTGCATCTCGCAACAGCACTTCCGGCAGCGTCACATTCGTCGCGCGTCGAGGTGAGGTAGCGCGGGCGTCAGCTCGGTGCATGGCGGCTCCTTGAACTGGAAGCATAGTACATGCGCATGAAGAATGCACACAGCGAGCCGCATCAATCCCACATATTCTACCGCTACAGCCGGATCAGCGGGATCCTCGCCGCCAGCGCACGCCTCGCCGCGGCGGCATCGCGTGCCAGCGCCAGCATGCCGGGGACTTGGGTAGGTCCGCGCAGCAGCGAGAGCAGGATCGCGGGCAAGGCAAGTCGCCCGTCCGGTTTCAGCGCGACGCCTGCCGCCTGCGGCAGGTCGCGTTCGGCTGGATCGCAGATCGCGCGCAAGACCGCGAACGGCAATCCCGCCGCCTGCGCCGCCTGCGCCACCACGCCGCTCTCCATGTCGAGCGCCACGCAGCCGGTCATGGCATGGAGGGCACGCTTCTCGTCGGCGGTGCAGACCACGTGGTCGCTGTGCAGCAGCCCACCCGGCGTGATGCCGCCGAGGCGCGCGCAGAGAGACAGGTCGGGCAGGTAGTCGCGTCCACCGGCCACGATGCGAGACGGCACCAGCACGTCGCCCGCCTGCGCCGCGGGATCCAGGCCAGCCGCCAGGCCGAAGCTCACGAGCCGCCTGGCGCCGGCGCGGATCAACCGCGAGACCGCTTCGCGGGCACCCTCGACGGCCACGCCGCTTACCTCGACCAGGATGCCGGCGCCGAGCGGCCGTAACAGCCTAGCTTCGGCCTGCATGCCGACCAGGAAGCCGGTCGATGCGCCGCCGGACATCTAGAACCCGTAGGCGACGCGCCGGCTGTTGCCCTCTCCGAGGTTACGGTAGCGCGCTAGCGCCATCAGCGGGAAGAACATCCTGTAGCCGTGGTAGCGCAGGTAGAACACCTTGGGGAAACCGACCGCGTTGTACGGCAGCTCGCGCCATTCGCCGTCCCCGCGCTGGGTGCGTACCAGGTAGGCGATGCCGCGTACGGTGGCCGGATGGTCGCGCTGGCCGGCAGCCATCAGGCCGAGCAGCGCCCAGGCGGTCTGCGAAGGCAGGCTCTCCCGGTACTGCCCGGGCGGCGCACCCTCGAAGCTCGCGCAGTCCTCGCCCCAGCCGCCATCGTCGCGCTGCACCGAGATCAGCCAGTCCACCGCGCGGCGTATCGCCGGATCTTCCGGCCCGAGCCCGGCGGCGTTGAGCGCGCACAGCACCGACCAGGTGCCGTAGATGTAGTTGGTGCCCCAGCGGCCGAACCAGCTTCCATCGGCTTCCTGCTCGCGACGCAGGTAGGCCACGCCGCGCGCGATCACCGTGCGGTCCTGCGGATGGTTGACCTGGGCCAGGAAGGAGATGCAGCGCGCCGCCACGTCCGCGGTCGGGCTGTCGAGCAGCGCGCCATGGTCGGCGAACGGGATGTGGTTGAGGATGTCGTGGTCGTTATCGACGTCGAACGCGCCCCAGCCGCCGTTGCTGCTCTGCATGCCGACCACCCAGGCACGGGCCCGCTCCACCGCTTCCGCGTTTGCGGCACCCCCGGACGCGGCATCCTGGCGATGCAGCAGCATGGCCACCACCGCGGTGTCGTCCACGTCGGGGTAGTAGTCGTTGCGATACTGGAAGGCCCAGCCTCCCGGCGCGAGGTTGGGCCGCTGCACCGCCCAGTCACCCTTCACGTCGAGCACCTGGCGGTCACGCAGCCAGGCCGCCGTGGCATGCAGCCGCTCGTCGTCGGCATTGGCCTGGCCCTGATCGGCCAGTCCCGATGCCGCCTCGATCAAGGCATGGCCGGCAAGCCCGGTATCCCAGATCGGCGAGACGCAGGGCTGGCAGTAGCTCTCCTCGCCGCGATCGACTAGCAGGTTGCGTATCGAGCGCCAGGCGGCGGCCGGGTTGGGCTGATCGGGCGGAACGCCCAGCACGTCGTACATCATCACGCTGTTGGCCATCGCCGGGTAGATCGCGCCGAGCCCGTCCTCGCCGTTCAGCCGCTCCTCGACGAAGCGCACAGCCCGGCGCAGGGCCGCGCGGCGCAGCGGGCCCGGGGTGAGCGGGTCCAGCACGCGCAGCACGCTGTCCACCTGCTTGAACACGCGGCCCCAGGCCGAGCGGTAGGGTCCGCGCGTCCATTTGCGCACCTGCTCGGGCGGGGTCACGAACAGCTCGCGCATGGTCACGCGGCTGGGGTTGCGCGCACGCGGCTTGTGCGTCGCCAGCACCAGCAGCGGCGCCACCACGATGCGCGACCAGTACGACATGTTCCAGATGTTGAAGAAGAACCAGCGCGGCAGCAGCATCAGCTCGATCGGCATGACCGGCGTGCCGCGCCAGGGGATCTGGCCGAACAGGGCGAGCTGGAAGCGGGTGAACACGTTGGCGCGCTCGGCCCCGCCCAGCGCCAGGATCGCCTCGCGGGCGCGCCGCATGTGCGGGGCGTCGGCATCGTCGCCGACCGCCTTGAGCGCGAAGTAGGCCTTCACGCTGGCCGACAGGTCGATCCGGCCGCCATGGTAGAGCGGCCAGCCGCCATGCGCGCCCTGGATGCGTCGCAGGTACTTGCCCAGCCGCGCCTGCAGCGGCGCATCGATACGGTCGAGGAAATGCTCGAGCAGGATGTATTCCGCCGGGATGGTGGCATCCGCCTCCAGCTCGAAGACCCAGTGCCCGTCGCTGGCTTGCCGCTCCGACAGGGCCGTCTGAGCACTCCCAATCACCTGATCCAGCTCGCTTTCGCAAAGCGCGATGTCGGGTGTCGTCAGCATGGTTCCGAAAGCAGGATGTGGTGTAACAGCCGGGTCAACTGCTCTTGCTCCCTTCTCGATCAGGATACAGCCAGCAGTTTGGCCGCAGTCGAGCCCGATCTGATTGCACCTTCAATGGTGGCCGGCAAGCCTGTGGCAGTCCAGTCGCCCGCCAGCACGAGATTCTCCAAAGCAGTGCGACATCCTGGCCGCAGCGCCTCCTGCACCACGGTAGCGGAAAAAGTGGCTCGTTTCTCACGCAGCACGCGGTAGACGGGCGGCTGTTCCGGCAACGCACCGGAGGCGAGCCACGGCGCCAGCGCTTGGCGTAGCTCGTCCCAGACCTGCAGCGCCAGTCCCTCGTTATCACGCCCGGCAAGGTGGTTGGCCGCACTGATCGTGACCGACACCACCTCGGGCTTGACGAACGCCCACTCCGCCACGCCGCCGACGATGCCCACGAAGCCGGCCTGCGCCAGGTCGCCGGTCAGGCGCTCGTGCAGCGCGATGCGGTAGTGCAGGTTGACGATGCTCTCGAACTGGTCCGGCATCGTGAGCGCCGGCAGCACGGCACCGGCCAGCTCGGCCGCCACCGGCGCCGGCACCGCGAGCACGACCTGGTCCTCCTGGCCGAGCAGCTGCTCGCCGTCGGCCAGCACCAGCGCGCGCAGCCGAGTGCCCTCCGCGCGCAACCCCAGCACCCGGCAGCCGGTGCGCAGCGTCGCACCCAGGCTGCGCAGACGCTGCAACGCTGGGTCGACGAAGCTCTCGGACAGGCCCTGCGCCGGGAAGTGCGGCAGGCAGGCGGCACCACCCTTGGCCAGGCTTTCGCGCATCATCGAGGCCATCAGCGCGGCGCTGCCAGCCTCCGGCTGGGTATTGAGCACCGCGATCGAGAGCGGGATCAGCAGCCGGTCGGCGAGTGCTCCCGGCGACAGGCAGTCGGACACGCTGGCGTTGCCGCGCGCACGCAGCATGCGCACGAGCGACAGCAGCTCGCGCAGCCGCATCCCCGGCACCCGGCGCCGGCGGTCGAACACCCACCAGGGGATGCGGCCGCGCGACAGGCGCAACGTCCAGTGCAGCCTGGCCTTGAGGTCGACGAAAGGGAATATTGGGCTGCCCGGCCCAGTCAGCGTGCCGCCGGCGCCGATCCGGTCGAGGAAGCCGAAGGTGGCGCGGTTCGCCGACAGCAGCAGGTGGTTGCCGTTGTCGATGCGGCAGCCGAGCTGGCGGTCCTCGTAGGAGCGCGCGCGGCCGCCGCAGGCCGGTCCCGACTCGTACAGGCAGACGTGCCGTCCGGCCTCCGCCAGGTCCAGCGCCGCCGATAGCCCGGCGAGGCCGCCGCCGATGACGTGGACGGTGCCGCCGGGCCGCGATGGGTCGGCGTTCACGGCCGGATCGCCTGCAGCGCGACCAGCGCCTTGCGCCAGGCCGGCACGTTGACCCGGCGCGACGGGTCACGCCAGCCGGCACGCTCCTGGGCCCCCAGGATCGCTGCGTAGCTCGCCGCCATCAGCCGCGCCGGGCGCATCGCCTTGCGGTCGCAGCGCGCCATCGCCCCACGCGCGGCGCGGAAATGCACGCGCGCGACCGACGCCATGGCGCGGCAGGCCAGCTCCAGCCGCGGCGAGGCCAGGGCGGCGGCCGGCGCGCATGGCACTCCCGCCTGCTGCAGCCGCTCGCGCGGCAGATAGAGCCGGCCCCGCTCAGCGTCCTCGCCCAGGTCGCGCAGGATGTTGGTGATCTGCAGGGCGCGTCCGAGATGGTGCGCGACCTGGTCGGCGTCGCCGGAGGCATCGCCGAACGCGCGCACCGAGAGCCGGCCGACCGCGCCGGCGACCCGGTCGATATAGAGATCGAGCTCGGCCTCCGCGGGCGCCACGATCACCCGCTCGGCGTCCATCTGCATGCCGTCGATCACCGCCTCGAAATCCTCCGCGCGCAGCTGGTAGCGATGGATCGCCGCCAGCAGCATGCGGTCCAACGCATCGTCGGCACGGCCCGCATAGAGGCCGGCGATGCGGGCGCGCCACTGCGCGAGGCGCGGCAGCTTGTCCGCGAAAGGTCCCGGCTCGTCGGCCACGTCGTCGACTAGGCGGCAGAAGGCGTAGATCGCGTACATCGCGTAGCGGCGGTCCGGCGGCAGCACGCGCATGCCGCGCGCGAACGAGGTGCCGGAACGCCTGACGATGGCCTCGACCAGGGCGAGGTCGTCCGGGTCGCAGCTGAGCGGCGCGTCCATCAGCGGCTCCGCCAGGCGCGCGCCGCGCCGAGCAGGCTGCGCAGCACGTCGGGACGGCGCAGCTTGACGCGCGCCGCCAGCGGGTCCTCCCGACGCAGGCGCGCGGCGAGCCGGTGCGACAGCCCCACGATCATCGCCGCCTCCAGGCGCATGCGTCGGTCCAGCACCAGTGCCGGCAGCGTGGCCGCGTGCCGGTTCAGCCGGTCCACCTCGTCCAGCAGCCGGTCGAACACGCGTCGCAGGCCGGGCCTGGTGCGGCTCTCGCGCAGCACCGATACGTCGAGCCGCTGCTGTGCCAGCCAGGCCTCGGGAATGTAGCAGCGATCCAGCAAGGCCAGGTCGTCGGCGCAGTCCTGCAGGTGGTTGAGCACCTGCAGGGCGGTGCAGAGCGCGTCCGAGGCCGCGAGGCCGTCGCCGCCCTCTCCGTGCAGGGCGAGCAGGTAGCGGCCGACCGGGTTCGCCGAGTAGCGGCAATATTCCGCCAGTTCCTCCCAGCTCCCGTAGCGTGGCTTCACCGCATCCTGCCGGAACGCCACGATGAGGTCGGTGGCGGTGGCCGGATCGATCCCGGTGACCGCCAGCGAGGTACGCAGCCGCTCCGCGTGGGCGAGTTCCTGGGCATGCAGGTCGGCGCCATGCGGCCGGCCCAGGAGGACCGCCTCCATCGCATCCAGCCGCGCGATCTTGGCATGCGGGAGCAGCAGGCTGTTGTCGGCGATGTCGTCGATGGCGCGGGCGAAGCCGTAATAGGCGTGCACGTGCGGCCGGTGTGCGGCGCTGATCAGGCGCGAGCCAACCGGGAAGTTCTCGTCGGCGCGGCCTTTGCCGGAGGCGATGTCGGGGGCCGGGGGCGAGAGATCGTTCATGACCCAGTCTGCTTCCCTTCGCGATAGGCGCGCTGCTTCCAGACCACGCCGCGCCCGCGATGGTGGTCGAGCGCCGAGCCGATCGTCGCTGCCGTGTAGAACAACGCCACCGCCGGCAGCAACAGCGCCCAGAACGGCGACAGCCGGAAGCGCCGCAACGTCGGCAGGAACGAGAGGGTGGCGATGATCCACGCCGCCAGCCCGCAGAGCCGGCCCAGCCCCTGCCCGAACAGGGCGGCAATCGGCGGCACCATCCAGACCAGGACCATTCCCAGCACGGTGCCCGCCAGCATTGCGGGAGAGAAACGGAGCTGCACGTAGGCGGTGCGCGCCACCATGCGCCAGATGTCGACGGGACGCGGATAGGGCCGGATCGAGCGCGCCAGCAGGCTGTGGCCGAGCCAGATCGCGCCGCCGCTGCGCTTGACCCGCTGCGCCAACGCCACGTCGTCGATCAGCGCGCCGCGCAGGCTCTCGATGCCGCCGATACGGGTCAGCGCGGAGGCCCGGATCAGGATGGTGCCGCCCGCCGCCGCCGCGGTGCGGTGGCCCGCCTGGTTGACCCTGGAGAAAGGGTAGAGCAGCTGGAAGAAATACACGAACGCCGGCACCAGCGCGCGCTCGGCGGTGCTGTCTGTGCTCAGCGCCACCATCTCCGAGACCTGGTCCAGCCCGTCACGCAACGCCTTGGCCACCAGGGTCGCCGCGTGCGCCGGCCGGTGCACGATGTCGGCGTCGGTCAGCAGGATGACGCTGCTATCGCCTGGCATCAGGCCGCGCACCTGCTCCACCCCCTGCGCCAGCGCCCACAGCTTGCCGCTCCAGCCGGGTGGCGGCTCGGTGCCGTCGATGACGCGCAGATGCGGCGAGCTGAGCCCGCGGGCGATCGTCCCGGTGCCGTCGCTGCTCCGGTCATCGACCAGCACGACCCCGTAGGGACCTGGGTAATCCTGCTCCAGCAGCGACTCCAGGCTCTCCTCGATCGAGGCCGCCTCGTTGCGTGCCGGCACCACCACGCACAGCGCCGGCCAGGTGGTGGCGTCCGGGCGCAACGTCGCGGGTATCGGCGGCAGCAGCGGTCCAGACTGCCAGAACCGGCCGTGCAGCAGCGCCAGCCCGAGCCAGACCAGCAGCGAGAGGATCGCGAGCACCAGGACGAGGAAGGACATCAGCCGAGCATGCCATGGTCTCGGAACCAGGCCACCGCGTCGACCACCGCCTCGCGTGCCGGGCGTGGCGCGTAGCCCAGTTCGCGACGCGCCTTATCGGACGAGAAGAACATCTTCTTCTTCGACATCGCCAGCATCTCGCGCGTCACCCGCGGCTCGATGCCGAACCCGCGCGAAGCCCATTCGGACGCCACCGCCACCGGCCACAGCACCGACTGCGACAGCCGGATGCGCGGCGGCCTGACCCCGGCGACCTCGGAGACGACCGCGAACAGGTCGCGCAGCAGCATGTCCTCGCCGCCCAGTATGTAGCGCTCGCCGGCCACGCCGCGCTCGAAGGCCAGCGCGTGGCCCTCGGCCACGTCGTCGACATGCACGATGTTCAGCCCGGTCTCGACGTAGGCGGGCATCCGCCCGGCCGCGGCGTCGGCGATCATCAGCCCGGTCGGTGTCGGCTTGATGTCGCGCGGGCCGACGGGGGTGGACGGGTTGACGATCACCGCGGGCAGGCCGCGCTCATGCACCAGCCGAAGCACCTCCTGCTCGGCGCGATACTTCGAGCGCTTGTAGACGCCGATGATGGCGTGCTCGTGCACCGGCGTCGCCTCGTCCGCGACGCTGCCGTCGCCGATCAGCCCGAGGGCGGCCACCGACGAGCAATAGACGATGCGCTCGATCCCGGACTCCAGTGCGGCCAGCATCAGCCGGCACGTGCCCTCGACGTTGGCGCGCATCATGCCCGCCGGGTTGGGGACCCAAAGCCGGTAGTCCGCCGCCACGTGGAACAGCGCGCGGCAGCCCTGCAACGCCTGCGCGAAGCCCTCCGGCTGGCTGAGGTCGCCCTCGACCAGCTCCGCCTCGACGCCTTCGAGGTTGCGCCGGTCGCTGCCGTGACGGACCAGCAGACGCAGCGTGTGACCCCGCGTGGCCAGCACGCGCGCCACCGCCGAGCCGACGAAGCCGGTGGCGCCGGTTACAAGGGTAGGAGTGTCGATCATGCCTCGCCTGCACTCCGTTGGGCGTCTCGGATGGAACCAGCGGCTGTATAGCGTCGTGATCGCGGCGGGTGTAGAGCCGGCGCCCCGATCCCTGCATGGTCTGCCTGCGTGAAGACCGCCTCCATCCTGCTCGCGCTGCTCGGCCTGGCGTTCGCGACCGGCCTTACCGCTTGGCTCGGCGCCGGCGCAGTACTGCGGGCCGTGCTCTCCGTGGGGTCCGGCGGCTTCGCGTTGCTGGTGCTCGGGCAGCTTCTCAGCGACGGCCTGCTGGCGCTCGCTTGGCGCGCCGCCTGCCCGCGCGACGTGCTCAATATCGGCCTCGGCCGCCTGCTGCTGGCGCGCATGGTACGCGAGGCGGGCATCACCTGCCTGCCCTTCTCGCAGCTCGGCGGCATCCTGATCGGCATTCGCGCCACCAGCTCGGGCTTCGGCAGGCGCGTACCCTGGCCGGAAGCGGTAGCCGCCAACGTCGTCGACATCACCGCCGAGGTGATCGGGCAGATCGGCTTCGTGCTGCTCGGGCTGGCGTTCCTGCTCGACCGCAGGCCGGGCAACGGCCTGGCCGGGCCGCTGACACTCGGCATGCTCCTGGCGATCGGCGTCGTTGCCGGCTTCATCTGGGCGCAGCGCGGCGCGAGCGGGCTGCTCCGACGCGGCGGCGTCCTGCTCGGCCGCAGCCTTACCGGACGATGGGCAGGTATCGACAGCCTACAGCAGCGCCTCGACGCGCTCTACGCACGGCCGGGCCGCATCGCCGCCGCCGGCCTGGTGCAGCTGGCGGCCTGGATCGGCAGCGCAGCCTGGGTCTGGCTGGCCTACCGACTGCTGGGAGCGCCGATCGGCCTCGGCAGCGCCATGGCCATCGAAGGTGTCGCCAGCGGCATCCTGTCGGTCTCGTTCTTGATGCCGGCCGCACTCGGCGTGCAGGAAGCGGCCTACGTTGCCCTCGGCAGTCTGTTCGGCCTGGACCCGCATTTCTCCTTTGGGCTGTCGCTGCTGCGACGGGGGCGGGACCTGGCGATCGGGGCACCGACCTTGCTGCTCTGGCAATGGACCGAAGTCCGGCGGCTGCGTCGCGACGCCACCCTTGACCCGCCAGGACCTTAGGCCCCAGACCCCGCTCTCGTCATCGAGGGACAGGCCATGGTGGAGGTGGTGTTCGAGCGGCTGACGCTGATCGGCTTGGGGCTGATCGGCAGCTCGATCGCGCGGCGGGCGATGCAGGTGGGGACCATCGCGCGCGAGGTCGTGGCCTGCGACCTGTCGCCCTCGGTCTGCACGCGGGCGCGCGAGCTGGGGCTGGGTCACCGGGTCGAGCAGGACGCGGCCGCCGCGGTCGCCGGCGCCGACGGCGTGCTGCTCTGCGTGCCGGTCGGAGTGCTGGGCGGCGTCGCGACCGCGATCATGCCGCACCTGGCGCCCGATACGGTGCTCAGCGACGTCGGCTCGACCAAGCAGTCCATGCTGCGCGAGATCCTGCCGACCCTACGCGCCGACATATCCCTGGTGCCCGGCCATCCGCTCGCGGGCACCGAGTTCTCCGGGCCTGATGCCGGCTTCGCGGACCTGTTCGAGGGACGCTGGTGCCTGCTGACGCCGCCCGACCGCACCGACCGCGACGCCGTCCGGCGCATCGAGCGGCTCTGGCAGCTCTGCGGCGCGATGACGCGGGAGATGGACGCGGCCCACCATGACCGCGTGCTGGCGATCGTCAGCCACCTGCCGCATCTGCTCGCCTTCACCATCTGCGGCACCGCCGACGATCTCGCCGACGAGACACGCGGCGAGGTGCTGGAGTTCGCGGCCTCCGGCTTCCGCGACTTCACCCGCATCGCCGCATCGGACCCGGTGATGTGGCGGGACATCTTCCTCAACAACCGCGAGGCGCTGCTGGAGATGCTGGCCCGCTTCACCGAGGACGCGCAGGCGATGGCGCGCGCCATACGCTGGGGCGACGACGCCTTCATCGTCGACCGCATCGAGCGCGGCCGCGCCATACGACGCAGCCTGATCGAGATCAGGCAGGCATGATCATGTTTCGGAGCCCGCGAGCTGCTCGCGGCGGGCCGCACCCTGGCGCTCGAACATCCAACCCGGATATTCGGGCGGCAGCCGGCTCGGCACATCCAGCGCCGCGAGCTGCTCCGCGTCGAGCTTGACGTCGACGGCGGCGAGGTTGTCGGCGAGCTGTTCCGGGGTCTTCGCGCCGATGATGACGCTGGTGACGACCGGCTGGTGCAGCAGCCAGGCCAGCGCGATACGCGCCACCGACACGCCGTGCGCATCCGCGATCGGGCGCATCGCATCGATCACGTCGTAGCCGCGTTCCTTGTCGACCGGCGGGAAGTCGAAGCTGATCCGGCGGCTGCCCTGCTCGCCCTCGCGGTCGCGGCCGTACTTGCCGGACAGCAACCCGCCCGCGAGCGGGCTCCAGACCAGCAGCCCGACCTGCTCGTGTCGAAGCATCGGCACCAGTTCGCGCTCCAGGTCGCGTCCGGCCAGGGTGTAGTAGGCCTGCAGGCTCTCGAAGCGCGCCAGACCCTTCCGTTCGGCGATACCCTGCGCCTTCATGATCTGCCAGGCGGCCCAGTTCGAGACGCCGACATGTCGCACATGGCCGTGCCGCACCAGAATGTCGAGCGCCTCCATGGTCTCGTCGATCGGCGTCGCCGGGTCGAAGCCGTGGATCTGGTAGAGGTCGATGTGATCGAGCTGCAGCCGCTTCAGGCTGGCCTTCACGCCGGCGATGATGTGGCTGCGCGAGTTGCCACGTGCGTTCTGGCCCTTGCCGGTCGGTCCGAATACCTTGGTTGCGACCACGATCTCCTCGCGCGGCACCTTTAGGTTGCGCAGCGCCTGGCCGGTGATCTCCTCGGACAGCCCCTCGGCATAGACGTCGGCGGTGTCGAGGAAGTTGACGCCGGCATCGATCGCGGAGCCGACCAGCCGTTCGGCCGCATCCTGCTGCAGCGCGCCGATCTGTCGCCACATCCCCTCACCACCGCCGAACGTCATGGTGCCGAGGCAGATCTCCGAGACAAAGAGGCCGGTGCGGCCGAGTTTGCTGTAACGCATGGGAGTTCATCCTGAATCGAGTTGTCCGACGGTGATAACGATGCCCACGCCGGCAAGATGCCTCCGGCGTCGATTGTGCAATGCGACATTCCGCTTTCATAACGGAACTCACCAAACCGTGCAGCCTGGTGCCGATTGACCCAGCGCGGGCCTGCCGTAAGTTCATTTAATTGGACGATCTCACCTGGTGGACGTCATGAATATCCAGACCCGTTCCAGCCGCTATCAGTCATCGCGCGAGACCATTCTCGCGACCTCTCGCGACATCTTCCTGCGGCATGGCTACGTGGATGCCAGCATGGATGCAATATCGCAGCACTCCGGCGTCTCCAAGACGACTCTCTACGCACACTTCGAGAGCAAGGAGGCGCTGTTCAACCAGGTCGTCGTGGACATGGTGAGCGAGCATACCGACGACGCCGCCGCGTTGCTCGATTGCCCTTCCGGAGAAACCTTCCGCGACAGACTGGTGAGCATCGGCTGCCGGCTGCTGGACCGGCTGCTGGATCCGGACGCCGTCGCGCTGATCCGCCTCTGCGTCATCGAGGGTTCGCACATGCCGCGCCTCAGCTACGACTCCCTCATGACCGCACGGACGGACCTGCTGCAGTCCCTGGCAGGCTTCTTTCGCGAGCAGGACGGCAGCGACGGACTCGTCATCAAGGATCCGCGACAGGCGGCGGACCTGTTCGTCGTGCTGACGATGCGCGACTTCCAGCTCGAGGCGATGCTGCCCTGGTCGGCGGTCAACACGCCGGAGGCGCATCAGCACAACGCCGAGCGGACCGCGGACCTGATGCAGCAGCTCTACGGCAGCGCCATTCCAGGCGTGCCGGGATAGAACCCGTGGGCGGGCAGGTTGTCATGCTGCCAGTCGCCTTCAAGAGACATCGTGGTGCCATCGGGGAAGACCTTCTGCAGGCCGATCGCGGTGCCATGCACGGTCACGCCGGCCTTCGCGCCCGGGCTGTGCGGCAGGTCGGGTCCATGCGCGTCCTCCAGCGCCACGAAGGCGCGCATGCCGGTGTTGCCGATCAGGCCGCTATCCATGCGGATCGACGCGGCGGACAGGTTGCGCGAGCCATAGGTCACGCTGGCCACGCCGCCCGGCTTGGAGCCATCCGGCAAGAAGCTGTAATTGCCCGGTTCGGCCAGCAGCCCGGCATCCTGCGAGCGCGCCCGAGCCGTCCCATAGCACAGGAGAGCCGACAGGAGTACCAGACCGACGCGGAGCGGGCGGATCATGTCACCCGCATGATCCGCAGGTTGTTGGTGCTGCCGGCCTTGCCGAAAGGCAGGCCCGCCACCACGACGACGGCCTCGCCGATGACCGCGAGCCCATCGTCGCGGGCAGCATCCGCGGCGGCCTGGACCACGTGCTCCAGCGTCACGGCGTCGGAGCCCTGGTCCGCCACGATGGCCCGCACGCCCCAGACCAGGGCCAGCCGGCGCGCCGTCGGCATGGTGCCGGCGAGGCCCAGGATCGGACAGTCCGGCCGCTCGCGGGCGATGCGCAGCGCGCTCGGACCGGACAGGGTATAGGCGACGATGGCGCGCGCATCGACCGTCTGCGCCACCTGCTGCGCGGCCGCGGCGATGGCATCCTGCTCGTAATGCTCCGGCGCCGGACGCGAGGCCTGCATGTGCGCCTGCCAGCCGGCATCGCGCTCCACCCGGCGCACGATGCGGGCCATGATCTCGACGGCCTCCTCGGGGTACTGCCCGGCGGCGGTCTCCGCGGAGAGCATTACCGCGTCGGCGCCGTCGAACACCGCGGTCGCCACGTCGGACGCCTCGGCGCGGGTCGGCGCGGGCGAGGAGATCATGCTCTCCAGCATCTGCGTCGCCACCACCACCGGCTTGCCGAGCATGCGGGCCTCGCGCACGATCCGCTTCTGCGCCAGCGGCACCTCCTCGGGCGGCAGCTCGACGCCGAGATCGCCGCGCGCGACCATCACGCAGTCCGACAGCTCCAGGATCTCGGCCAGGTTGTCGAGCGCCTGCGGCTTCTCGATCTTGGTCATGATCCAGGCGCGGCTACCGACGATGTCGCGCGCCTCCTGCACGTCCGCGGCACGCTGGACGAACGACAGGCCGACATAGTCGACGTCGTGCGCCAGCGCGAAATCGAGGTCGATGCGGTCCTTCTCGGTCAGCGCGGGGATCGGCAGCATGACGTCGGGCACGTTCACGCCCTTGCGGTCGGATAGGATGCCGCCGGCGAGGACCTCCGTGTTGAGATAGTCGAAGCCCTTCTCGATCACGCGCAGGCGCAGCTTGCCGTCATCGAGCAGCAGCATCGAGCCGAGGGCGGCGGCCTCGATGATCTCCGGATGCGGCAGCCTGACCCGGTCGGCGGTGCCCAGCGCCTCGTCCAGGTCGAGGCGGAAATGCGCGCCGTGCACCAGCGCCGCACGCCCGGCCTCGAAGCCGCCGACGCGCAGCTTGGGGCCCTGCACGTCGGCCAGGATGCCGATCGGCCGGCCGCTGCGTGCCTCGATGTCGCGGATGATGGCGATTCGCGCCGCATGGTCGGCATGGGTGCCGTGCGAGAAGTTCAGGCGGAACACGTCGACGCCTGCCTCGAACAGCCGCGCGATCATGGCGTGGGTCGAGCTGGCGGGTCCGAGCGTCGAGACGATCTTGGTCCGGCGCGAGGGGCCGCGAACGCCTTGGGTGCCAGGATGAAGTGCGGAAGGTTGCATGTTCAGGGCGTTCCCGTTGGACGGTTCAAGGTGACGTGATGGCCTCGTTCGGCAACAGACCAAAGATCGCCGAACGCTGCAACCAGCCGCTATAGCTGTGGGTGCTGACACGGCACCAGCCCGATCCTGCCGGACAGGCGCGCAGCCGGCCGATCACGCCTGGCCGCAGTATAGCCACGATCCCGGCATCGTCGCGCGGGTCGTCGCGCAACAGGGCGCCGGCGCCGTGATCGTCCGCCTGCGCACCCGCCTCGGTGCTGCCCGAGGCCGTGACCACGAAGCTGCGCGTGCCGACCAGGGTGGCCTGGTGTACCCAGCCCTTTACCCCCTCGAAATCCTCGACCAGGCGCCAGACGTCGAACTCGCGCTCGATCCGCACCGGCAGGTCGCGCCGCTTGTAGAGCCACAGGATCGGGTAGCGCGTGCCCGGGCCGCTGCGCATGTTGACCTCGTCGGCGCGCAGGGCGGCGAAGCGCGGCAGCGGCAGGCCGGTGTTGCTGCCGATATTGGCCGGCACCGGTGGCTTGGCCGGAGGCGGTGGCGGCGCGGGGACAGGCACCGGCACGGGGGCGGGAGGCGGCGGCACCGCCACCGGATGCGCCGGATGGTGCGGGACGGCCCGGTGGTGGGCCGCCTTGGCATGATGGGGATGATGCGCCGGATGAGCAGGCGGGTCCTGCGCCAGGGCCGTGCCCATCGGCGCAGCCAGGAAGGCCGCGACGACGCAGACCGTACGAAGCCGACGCCGGCAGCGGGATGACGACGAGCGGCGGCACGGAGGCGGTGCGGACATGCCCGCATCCCTGCCAAGCCGAGGCTCGGAGGGCAAGGGGCAAGGGGCAGGGAACGCAGGCGCAGGGGATGCTCGAGCCGTGAACAGGGTTCAGCGTGGTGCCGGCGTCTTCATGCCCCGATGACGCCATGGCCGGGATCGGCAACGCCCAGCAGCTCGATCCTGGCGCCCCCTGCCAGGTCGATCACCGTGGAACCACCGCTGCGCACGACCTGCACGTCGCCCGGCGCGTAGCCGTGCAGCGCGATCGTGTCCGCACCCGGCCGGAACCCGGCGACGATGTCCAGGCCCGCGGTCGACCCCTTCACCGCGTCGTAGCGGGACGCTCCGGAACCTTCCCGATAGGTCCCGCCGCCTGATCCGAGCACGAGCCGCATCGAGCCTGCGCCGCCCGTGACGGTCGTCGCACCCGATCCCGAGAAGATCAGGCTCGCGCCGTCGCCGGTGAAGATGTTCGAGGTCGTCGTGCCGCCCACGACCAGCATGTTGGCGCCATGACCGACCACCGAGAGGGCGCCCGCACCGCCGATGACGCTGTCCGCACGCGGGCCGGCCGCGCTGCCGGTGACGGCCAGGGCGCCGCGCCCACCGAAGATCGCATCGCCGTGCTGCGCCGTGACCCGCAGGGGACCACTGCCCCCCACGATGGTGTCGCCGCCGGCAGCGCCACCCGAAACCGAGGTGCTGCCGCCGTCCGTGAAGATCACGCTCGACCCGGTGCCGCCGTTGATCGTGGTGTTGCCGCCGCCGCCCACGACGATCTCGCGGCCGGCGCCGAGGTTCAGCACGTCGCGCCCGGCGGCGGACCCGAAGATCTGGTCGCCACCGGTCGCACCCGTGAGCGTCGTGTTGCCGCCCTGCGCGACCAGGATGTTGTGCCCCGCGACGCCGCCGCTGAAATGCCCGCCTCCGGCGCCGCCGAGCGCCGTGACCGAGCCTGTCGCACCCGAGACCGAGCTTGACCCGCTGCCGCCGAGGAACACGATGCTGCTGCTGCTGCCGAGCACCGTGACCTGTCCCGCCTTGGCACTGATGGTATCGCTGCCGCTGCCGGCCTGCACGGTGGTGCCCGCCGCCGCCACGTAGTTCTGCGCGCCACCGCCGAGGGTGACGATGCCGCTTGAAGCAGGAGCGGGTAGCGGCCCGATCACGCTCATGGCGCTCGGCACGATCCCGGCCGGCAACGTGACCTCGCTCGTGCCCGCCGCGGTGCCGTCGCTGACGAACAGCGCCGGCTTGCCGGAGGTGTCCGTCCCCTCGAACACGACGCTGTTGCCGACCGCCGTGAAGGAGGCGATGGAGTTGACCGATGCCAGCCCTGGCACGGCGACGGGATGCGTGCCGCCCGTGCTGCCGTCGCTTGCGAACAGGGACGCGTCGCGGGTGAAGAAGACGTTCGGTCCGGCCACGCCGAACGCGATGATGTTGGTGCCGCTCAGGTTCACCGTGCCGGCCACCGTGCCGTCGGTGGCATACAGGGCGGAGCCGCTGGTGAAGACGACCTTGTTGCCCAGGCTGGCGAAGCCGCTCGGGGCAGGCGATCGAGCGGACAGGGGGTTGGTCAGCAACTCGACCGTGCCGGAGGACGTGCCGTCCGTGGACCAGACGCTCTCGCGACCGCCGCTGTCGATCGCCGCGAATATCGCTTTCATGCCCGTGGACGCACCGCCCGAACCATCGATGTTCGTGCCGAGAGCGCCGTCGGCGATCTAGCTTGTCCCGCCGGCGGTGCCATCCGTCACCCACAGCCCCTGGTCGACGAAGACTGTCCGGCCGTTCGCGACGGCCAGGAAGTCGTTCGGCATCACGCTGCCATGGAGCGTGATATTCCGTGTCCCGGCGGCGGTCCCGTCGGTGCGCCAGAAGTTCCCGATGCCGCTCGGGCTCAGGTCGCTGCCGAAGAACACGAGCCCATGCGACACCGCCAGGCTGATGGCGCCGGCGCCGCTCTCGAGCTCGGTGAAGTTCACGCCGTTCGTGCTGGACCAGAGCCCGGGCACGCCGACCTTGATGGGACCGGACATGAGCAGATGTCCGTTGATGGCCTGGAGCACCTGCGGGATGGCCTGACCGCCCGAGCCGTTGATCGGGGCGCTCGGACCGGCGGTCTTGCCGTCCGTGCCATAGACGATCGGGCCCAGGCCGTTGCCGACGCCCAGGAAATAGAGCTTGCCGCCGAAGGCGGTGAAGTCCGGGACGGATACTCCGAACGAGCCGAGGCTGCCGAGACCGGGCGCCTGGATGGCCGCGGTGCCACCAGCCGTACCGTCCGTGCTGTAGAGCTTGACGGGGCCGTTCGTGTTGCCGATCGAGAAGAGAAAACGCGTCATCCCCGGATCCTCGGCCAGTCGGGAGGGGCGTTGGTGCCGATCCACTTACGGGCAAAGCTTGATGGCGCCATCGATCGGGAACTGTCAATCAGACCGGAATGAAACTTCAGGTATCAGGAGTGGCCTGCCGTCGATAGGGAGGCAGTCAGAAAGAAACGAGCTGCGCGCCGTGCAGCTCGACCAGGAAGGTCGCGATGCCGGCGATACGCACGCCGTGGAGCAGCGCGGACGGCATGATCGCCTCGCCGCGCAGGGCGGCCTCGCAGGCCAGCAGCCGGACGTCCAGCGAGAGTGCCGCCTCGCGCAGCACGTCGAGGCCGGCGACCCCGCGTGCGATCAGTACCGCGTCGTGCGCGGCGTCGCCGAGGCCGCTCCAGTCGCGGCAGAGCGCGAGCAGCCCGGCGCCGCTGGCGAACAGCGTCACCGGGCGGTCCATCGCCGCCGCCCCGGCCGCGAGCGAGAAGGCGAAGTGCGCCCGCGCGTGGCTGCCGTCGAGCAGGATCAGGCCGAGAGGCGTGCGTTCAGGCCGCATGGCCGGACAGGTCATGCAGGGTGGCGTTCGCGCCGCATGACGGGCAGGCCGGGTCGGGCGGCACGCGTATGGTGGTGAAGCGCATCGCCAGCGCATCCCATAGCAGCAGGCGACCCGCGAGGCTGTCGCCGATCCCGGTGATCTCCTTGATCGCCTCGCTGGCCTGCATGGTGCCCATCACGCCGGTGACCGCGCCCAGCACCCCGGCATCGGCGCAGGACGGCACCAGTCCCGGTTCGGGCGCCTCGGGATACAGGCAGCGGTAGCAGGGACCGCCTCGGTACGGCCGGAAGGTGGCGAGCTGGCCCTCGAAACGCAGCACCGAGGCCGATATGAGGGTGCGCCGAGCCAGCACGCAGGCGTCGGCGAGCAGGTAGCGGGTGGCGAAGTTGTCGCTGCCGTCGCAGACGATGTCGTACGCCCGCACGAGCTCCAGCGCGTTCGAGGCGTCCAGCCTGGCGATGTGCGGCCGCACCTGGATCTCGGGGTTGATCGCCAGCATCGCCTCGCGCGCGGAGTTGACCTTATGCTGCCCGATCCGAGCGGTGGCGTGCGCGATCTGGCGCTGCAGGTTGGACAGCTCCACGACGTCGTCATCCACCAGCCCGATCGTGCCGACGCCGGCCGCGGCCAGGTAGAGCGCCAACGGCGAGCCCAGCCCGCCCGCGCCGATGACGAGCACGCTCGCGGCGCGCAACCTGGCTTGACCGGTGCCTCCGAGCTCCGCCAGCAGGATGTGCCGGGAGTAGCGGCGGACTTCCGCCTCCGAGAAGTCAAGATCCATGGGCCTCGAGAGCAAAATTGACGGCATTATTCATATATCATCAAGCGCCGGTAGGATAAGCTTGACGTCTGCGACAGCGTTGCCATGCTGTCCCCATGGGATAGGAGACGCTTGCATGTACCGGCTTGGACGTAAGCTTCCTGCCTCGCCGGTTCGTCGGCGGCAAGCCACCCGCATCTGTGCAGGTGCGATGGCCATGGCCGGCTGCCTTTATGTCGCATCGCCCTACGTGGCGCTCTGGTCGATGGGCGCGGCGTTGCAGCGAAACGACAGGGGGGCGTTGCGTTCCTCGCTGGACTGGGAACAGGTGCGCGCCGGCCTCAAGGACTCGCTCGGCCTGCAGCGACCGGTCCGGCAGGTCAGCCAGCAGGACGAGCTGCCGGATTTCGGCACGTCGTTCGTCAGCAACGTGGCCTCCGGCATGATCGATGACGACATCACGCCGGAACGGATCGACACGATGCTGAGTGGCCTGGGCAGCCATGCCGACGGCACCACGACCCTCCCGCACGGGTTCTTCGCCGGGCCGGCGCGCTTCGAGGTCCAGGTCGGCACGGCTGGCAGAGCCCCGATCCGGATCACCATGCGGATCGAGAAGTGGCGCTGGAAGATTACCCGGATCACGCTGGCCGAGAGCATGCTGAACCCGGCCGCGGCCACCCACGTGGCCAGGAGCTGACGGTCAGGCCAAGAGCAGCGTAACGCTGCTCTTCCTCAGTCAAGCAGAGCATGATCGGATCATGCTCTAGGTGGCGACGCGCAGGAGGTCCTCGAACGCCACCACCAGGTGATACAGCGTGCTGGCGGGAACCACTTCGGCACGCGCTTCCCCGTGCGCATCGAACTGGTCGACCCACAATCCGCGCACCTTCGTGGCCAGGTAGGTATCGAGCAGCATATCGGTGACACGGGCTGCGTCATCGTAGGCGCCATTGGCCAGATGCGCCTTGATCAGCTCGGTCTGCGGCCAGGTGCGGCGGGTCAGTCGTAGCTGGCGGCCAGATTTGATGCACTCGTCGATGGCGAAGCCGCTCGTCCCCAGCCCGTGACGCAGCGCGAAGTGGTAAAGTGCGCCGGCCTGCGCGCGATAATCATGGCCGCCGGCCTCGGCCAGGCGATGCAGCAGCCACGACCATTCGAAATGATGCCCCGGCTCGACCGACTCGCCGCTCTGCCCGGCAGCGAGGACCAAGTCGCGGGTGAAGTATTCGCCCAGCGTCCCCGTCGAACGATCGAAGAAACGGCGATCAAACAGGGCGGCGATCTGGTTGGCACGACCCAGCCAGCGCACCTCTCCGGTGGCATCGTGCAGGGCGAGCATCGCCTCCATCAGGTGCATGTGCGGGTTGGAGCGGCGCGGCAGCGAAGCCGGCAGCCCTTCGAGGTAGCCGCCGGCCTTGTCGGCCAGGCTGGCGTCCAGGAAGGCCACGGTGCGCTCGGCCAGGACCATGGCATGCGTGAAGCCGACCCGGCTCGCCGCCGCCAGGCCGAACAGCATGAAGGCCTGGTCGTACGTGTCGCGCAGGGTGTCGAGCGGCTCGCCGTCCGGGGTCAGGATGTGGATCCAGCCGGGCTTGCCGTCCGGCCCCCAGCATCGCGCCTCGACCGTGGCGAGCCCGCGTGCGAGCGGTTCGCGCGCGGCCTCATGACCGGCGGCGAGCGCCTGGGCGAAGGCGAAGAGCTGTCGTCCCTGCACCCGGATGCGACGGCACGACCCCCGGTCGGGCTGGCCCGCGAAATCGAGCTGCTCGAAGAACAACCCGTCGCGGTCGATGCCTCGGGCGATCCAGAGCGGCCAGGCAATGTCGTTCAGCCAGCTTCTGATACGCGAGGCCGTGTCGCGCAGCGCGACCGTGGGCCGGGTCGCTCCCTCGATCGTCATGTCCGCCTCTGCTTGCAGGAGATCGCGCCGACCTCATTTGTGAATTGTTTTGTACCGTTGGTTGCAGCCTGTCGAGACCGGGCGCGTTGGCCGCTTGGCTCCGTCGGTCGTTCCGAACCGGTCTTTTGAACAACTTCCGCACGTCGTCTTGCGTGAAAGCACTTGGTCGCTTTGCGTGAAAGCACTTGTCAGTTTTCGAACATTACAGGAACATACCCGAGTGGATCTGCTCAAGAAGCTCGAAATCCTGGCCGACGCGGCTAAATACGATGCCTCGTGCGCATCGAGCGGGACGGAGAAGCGCGACAGCCTGGGCAAGAAGTCGGGCGTCGGCTCGACCGAAGGCATGGGTATCTGCCATGCCTACGCCCCGGACGGCCGCTGCATCTCTCTGCTCAAGATCCTGCTCACCAACTCCTGCCTGTTCGAGTGCGCCTACTGCATCAACCGCGCCTCCTCCAACGTGCAGCGGGCACGCTTCACGGTCGACGAGGTGGTGCGGCTGACCCTGGGCTTCTACCGGCGCAACTGCATAGAGGGATTGTTCCTCTCCTCAGGCATCATCCGCTCACCGGACTACACGATGGAGCAGGTGACCGCCGTGGCCCGCACCCTGCGCGAGACGCACGGGTTCCGCGGCTACATCCACCTCAAGACCATCCCGGACGCCGATCCGCTGCTGCTGGAAGAGGCCGGCAAGTGGGCCGACCGGCTGTCGATCAACGTCGAGCTGCCAACCGAGCAGGCGCTGTCGGATTTTGCGCCGGAGAAGGACATGGGCGGCATCCGCCGATCGATGGGCCGCATCCGCCTCGGCATCGACGCTTCCAGGGAGAAGACCAAGCCAGGACGCGCCAAGCCCGCGCGCTTCGCCCCGGCGGGACAGTCAACCCAGATGATCATCGGCGCCGATGCGAGCTCCGACCGCACGATCCTGCGCGCCAGTAACAACCTCTACGGCTCCTACGGGTTGCGCCGGGTGTACTACTCGGCCTTCTCGCCGATTCCGGACGCTTCGGCCGTGCTGCCGATGCGGCCGGCACCGCTGCTGCGCGAGCATCGCCTGTATCAGGCGGACTGGCTGCTGCGCTTCTACGGCTTCGGCGTCGAGGAGCTGGCCACCGATACGGCCGGCAACCTCGACCTGGAGCGCGATCCCAAGCTGGCCTGGGCGCTGGTGCATCGCGAGATGTTCCCGGTCGACGTCAACCACGCCGACCGCGAAGCGCTGCTGCGGGTTCCGGGGTTGGGGGTGAAGTCGGTCGACCGCATCATCACGGCACGGCGGCATCGGGCGCTGCGCATGGGCGACCTGGCGCGGCTGCGGCTATCGCTGGCGACGATCGCGCCGTTCGTCATCGCAGCCGACCATGCGCCGCGCATCGAACTCGACAGCGCGAGGCTGTCGGCACGCCTGACCAGGAAACCGGCGCAGCTCGCTTTGCTTTGAGACGGTATGAAGACGATCGTGCTGGCCCATCAGGTGGACTTCGAGGGCTGGCGCAGCGCCGCGCGTGCCCTGGCCACCGCCGGCACCCCACCGGACTCCGTGATCTGGTCGGTCGGGGCGCCGGACGACCTGTTCGCGTCCGCCGAGCCGGAGCAGGCGGCGGCCGGACCCGCCCCGGCCTTCTCGGTGCCGAGGCCGCTGGTCGAGCTGGCGCAGACCGTGATCCAGGCGCAGGAGCCGGAGCGGTTCGCGCTGCTCTATGGCCTGATCTGGCGCGTGCACCAGGGCGAGCGCGCGCTGATCCAGGACGTGGCCGACCCGCAGGTGAACCGCGCGATGCGCCTGGCGCAGTCGGTGCGCCGCGATACCCACAAGATGCGCGCCTTCCTGCGTTTCCGCGCGGTGGAGCTGGCGGGCGAGACCCGCTACGTCGCCTGGTTCGAGCCGGAGCACTACATCGTCGAGGCGAATGCGGACTTCTTCATCCGCCGGTTCTCGACGATGGTGTTCACCGTCCTGACCCCCTATCGCAGCCTGCACTGGACCGGGACGCTGCGCGAGTTCGGCCCGGGTGCCGACCCGAACGAGGTGCCCGACGACGATGCGCTGGAGCGCTACTGGCGCGCCTACTTCACCGCAATCTTCAACCCGGCGCGGTTGAAGGTCTCCGCCATGACCTCCGAGATGCCTCGCAAATACTGGCACAACCTGCCCGAGGCGGCCGCCATCCCTGAACTGGTACGGGGGGCGGCCGAGCGCACCCGTGTCATGCTGGAGCAGCAAACCATGCCCCGAACCGCACCGACCTCACGACCCGCACCCCAGGCTGCCGAGCCGTCCGGCGACCTGCTCGCGCCGGCGGCGGCTGGGACCATCCAGGCGCTGGCACAGGAGGCGGCCGGCTGCCGGCGCTGCCACCTGTGGGAGCCGGCGACGCAGACCGTGTTCGGCGAGGGTCCGCCGGATGCGCGCCTGATGATGGTCGGCGAGCAGCCGGGCGACCAGGAGGACCTGGCCGGGCGCCCGTTCGTCGGCCCGGCTGGCCAGATGCTCGACCGGGCGATCCAGGAGGCCGGCATCGACCGCCGGATCGTCTACGTGACCAATGCGGTCAAGCACTTCAAGTTCGAGGCGCGCGGCAAGCGTCGCATCCACCAGAAGCCGGACACCAGCGAGATCGTCGCCTGCAACGGCTGGCTCAAGGAGGAACGCCGGCTGGTGGCACCGACGCTGCTGCTGATGCTGGGAGCGACTGCGGCCAGGGCGGTGCTGGGACGCACCGTCACCATCTCGCGCGAGCGCGGTAAGCCGATCGCGCTCGACGGCAACCAGCAGGGGCTGGTCACCGTGCATCCGTCCTACCTGCTTCGCCTGCCGGACGAGGAGTCCAGGCAGCGCGAGTATACCGCGTTCGTTACCGACCTGAAGCTGGCGCGCACACTGCTGGAGGCTGCCGCGTAGCAGCCGATTCGGAATCGTTCCGATCACGCGCGGGAGGGTCTATCTGTGGCGGAGCGGCACGCTTTTTCACAGACCCGCGCAAGGAAGGCGCACCGTGCAGATCGCCGAGTTCGATCGCTTCGCCGACGCGTACGACGAACAGCATCGCGCGAACATCACGATCACCGGCGAGGTCCCGGAATACTTCGCCGAGTACAAGATCAGGGTGGTCAGCGAGCTGGCGCACGGTCTCGGAGCGGTAGCCCGCATCCTCGATTTCGGCTCCGGCATCGGCGGTTCGATACCGCATTTTCGCCGCTACATGCCGCAGGCGCGCCTGACCTGCGCGGACGTGTCGCAGCGCAGCCTGGACCTGGCCGAGGCTCGCTTCCCCGACCTGGTAAACGGAATGCTGATCGAGCACGAGCGCATTCCCGCGACCGACGCCTCGTTCGACATGGCGTTCTCGGCCTGCGTCTTCCATCACATCCCGCACCGGGAACACGTCCACTGGCTGCGCGAACTCCGCCGCGTGACACGGCCCGGCGGCATGATCGTCGTGTTCGAGCATAATCCGCTCAACCCTCTGACGGTCCGCGCCGTCCGCACCTGCCCGTTCGACGTCGATGCCCGCCTCATCCGGGCCAGGGAGCTGGCGGCACGCTGCCACGACGCCGGCTGGGCGCATCCCACCGTGCGGTATCACCTGTTCTTTCCCCGCACCCTGTCCCTGTTGCGGCCCCTGGAGCACCGGCTCCGGCAGTTTCCATTGGGCGCCCAGTACTCGGTCGTCGCCGTGGCGCCAGCCGCAGGGTAGCCACGCCCCGGAAGACTTGACTTACGCCCAGGTTGGCCGCCACCTGCAGTTTCATTACGTTTTGGTATCTGTTACCGTGAACTTCATCCTGAGTTCCGCGTCGAAGGTTTCCGTCGTCGTTCCCTGCTTCAACGAAGCGGCCGGGCTGGGCGAGTTCCACCGGCGCATGGCCGCAGCGTGCGAGCAGCTCTGCGGCTTGTCCTACGAGATCGTGCTCGTCGATGACGGCTCCAACGATGGTACCTGGAAGCTGATCCACGGTCTTTCGGCGATGGACCCCGGTGTCGTGGGCGTGCGCCTGATGCGCAACCACGGCCACCAGGCGGCAGTCACCGCCGGTCTCGCCCTGGCGCGCGGCGACCGGGTGCTGCTGATCGACGCCGACCTGCAGGACCCGCCGGAACTCCTCGCCTCGATGATGCGGAAGATGGACGAGGAGGAAGCCGACGTGGTGTTCGGCCAGCGCACCGCGCGCGCAGGCGAGACCCGATTCAAGACGATTTCCGCCGCCGCCTTCTATTGCCTGCTCTCCCGGATGACGGCGGTGCCGATCCCGGCCAACACCGGCGACTTCCGCCTGATGAGCCGCCGAGTCGTGGACGCGCTGGCGGCAATGCCGGAGCGGCAACGTTTCGTCCGCGGCATGGTAAGCTGGATCGGCGGCCGGCAGGTGGCGCTGCGCTACGAGCGCCAGGTCCGGTATGCCGGCGCCTCCAGCTACAGCTTTCTCAAGATGCTGCATTTCTCGGTCGACGCGATCACCAGCTTCTCCACGGTGCCGCTCAGGCTGGCGACCTGGCTTGGCTTCGGCTCGGTCCTGGTGGCACTCGGGCTGTTCGTCACCAGTCTCTGCAGCTGGGCTACGGGGCATACGGTGCTCGGCTGGAGCAGCATCATGACGGCCATCGTCTTCTTCGGCTCCGTACAGCTCATCGTCACCGGCATCCTCGGCGAGTATGTCGGGCGCCTGTTCCAGGAGGCGAAGCGGCGCCCGCTCTTCCTGGTGGACGAAGTGATCGCGGGTGGCCGCAGCCAGGTCCTGCCGCCGGAGTTCGCGACCCTCGGCGCGATCGCACGAGGCAACGGGCCCGCTGCTCCGTCCGGGCTGCTGGAGGCTATCACCGCCACCGGCGAGCTGGAACCGCGACCACAGCCGAACAGGCGCTAGAGCATTCCGCACGGACGTCGCCTGCCGCTGCTGTGCCTCATGGCGGCACTCGGGACGCTCGCAGTCCCGGTCGCACTGGTGCGCGTGCCGCCGCTGCTCGACTACCCGAACCACCTCGCGCGGATATGGCTTCTCGCAGGCGGTATTGGGCACCCGCCCTTGGATGCCATCTACGTCGTGGATTGGTCGGGTGCCTCGACCAATATCGGGATCGACCTGCTGGCCGCGACGATCGGCCACCTGGTCGGGGGCCTGGTCCTGGCCCCGCTGCTGCTCGTCGCAGCGCTGATCCTGCCGCCGCTGGGCGCGAGCCTGCTGAACCGGGCCGTGTTCGGCGGCTGGCACTGGTGGCAGGTGGGTTTCGCCGCACTGGCCTGGAACAGCACGCTGCTGGCGGGATTCCTGAACTTCCAGATCGGGCTCGGACTGGCACTGCTGGCCGCCGCCGCCGATCCGGCGATCGGCCGCCGGACCGGGCCGCTCGGCGCGCTCGCGGTTCACGCGGTCCTGGGCGGAATCCTGCTCGTCTTCCATATCTTCGCGGCCGGGTTCTACGGCGTGCTCCTGGCGGGCCTGGCGTTCGGACCCGACCGCACGCCCTTCACCGGCACCAGGAGGCTCAGCCGAGCCGCGCTGCGTTCCATGTTGGCCGCAGGGTCCGGCGTGGGCCTGCCGTTGGCCGTCTTCCTGCTGGTCGCACCGGTAAGGCCGGGCGGGCACGTGCCCGAAGGAGTATACGACAGCCAGGTAGGCTACACGCTGGTGAGCAAGCTGATCGCCCTGATGTCGGCGATCGCGACCTACGACCTTCGTGCCGACATCGCCGTCGTCGTCATCCTGTGGACGATGGCGCGGCTGGCGGCTTCCGGCCCGTTGCTGCGGATCCATGCGGGACTGGTCACGGCCGCCGTCGGGCTACTCGCGCTGGCGCTGCTGGTGCCCTCGGAAGCCGGCGGCACGGCCTTCGTGGACTGGCGCTTCCCAATCATGGCGGCGCTCACCTTGGTCGCGGCGCTGCGGCCGGGCTTCCGCTCCGCGCGCGCAGGCTCGGTGGCAGCCTGCATCCTGCTTCTGGTCGTCCTGGCACGCACCGGCTGGATGGCCGGCATCTGGCAGCAGCGCCAGGCCGACGTGACGGCGGTGGAGCGTGCGCTGGCGTTAGTGCCGCCCGGCGCCGCGGTGCTGCCCGCGGAACATGTGCCGGATCGCTGGGTGACGGCGCCGAAAGGCCGCTACCTGCTGGGGCGCCTGCCCTCCTACTGGCACTACCCGGCACTTGCCATCCCGCAGCGTCGGGCTTTCGTGCCGACCCTGTTCACCACTCTCGGGAAGCAGCCGTTGCGCGTGCTGCCGCCGTGGGACTCCATCTCGGTGCCGGAGGGTCGGCCGGCCCCCGTGCAGCTGCTTCGGTCCTTCGTGCCGTCTCCCGCGATCTCCTACCAGATCGGCTACGTCGCGAACTGGCGTGAGCGGTTCGACTACGTGCTGGTGATGAACGCCGACCTGCCGGATCGCTGGGACGAGCGGTCATTGCCCGAGCTGGAGCCGCTTGCCGACGAAGGCTTCGCACGCCTCTACCGGGTCCGACGTGCCCCTGCCATCCACGGCGGGTCCCGCAGCGGCAGGTGACGGCAGATCACGCATCCTTCCGCAGCGTGAGTGCGATCAGCACCGGCATGGCGAGCAGGACGAGCGGGTACTGCAGCAGCAGCCCCGCCACGATGGCGATCGCGAGCGGCTGCTGGATACCGGAGCCCTGCCCGATCGCGAGCGCCAGCGGCAGCAGGGTGAGGATGGCGGCGACCGTCGTCATGGTGATCGGCCGCAGCCGGTTCCGGCTCGCCTCGCGAAGCGCCTGCCGCATCGGCATGGCGTGGGAGAGCTCGGTGTATTCGGACACGTAGAAGATCGCCATCTCGGTGCCGATGCCGATGATCATGGTCATCCCCATCAGCGCGGTGATGTTCAGCGCGACACCGGTGATCCACAGGGCCGTGAACACCGCCGTGGTCGAGAGCAGCGAGCAGCCGATGATCACGATCGGCAGCGCGAAGCGGCGATACAGGAACAGCAGAAGCATGAACTCGACGACGAGGGCGGCGACGAAGACCCGCGCCAGCCCCGCGAAGGCGATCTGCTGCTGCCGGTAGAGGCCGCCGAGCTCGTAGCGGACGCCGGGGCTCAGCATGCCGGGTGCGGCGAGCGCCGTGGTCACGTCGCCGATCGCAGCGCCGATGCCGCGGCCCTCGATGCGGCCGGTCACCGCGATCATCGGCTGCAGGTTCTCGCGCGAAATCTGCGGCTGGCCGGTCAGGGTGGTGATCGTCGCCACCCGGCCGAGCGGGAACACGTGGCCGTCGGGCGCCCTGATCGGTAGGCTGGCGAGTGCCGATTGCCGGATGTCGAGGGCGTCGGGAAGCCGCACGCGCACCCCGATCATCGCCGTCGCGGACGGGATCTGGGTCGCGACGGCACCGGTCAGGGCGGTCTGCAACGCTTGGGTGACATCGCCGGGCTGTATGCCCTCGGTCGCCGTCCGGATCGGATCGATGCGTACGTCGAGCGCATCGCCGGCGAGCTGGACGCCGTCCTTGACCTCGGCCACGCCCGCGATCTTGCCGATGGCATCCGCGACCTTGCGCGCCTGCGGGATGAGCAGGGCGGGATCGGCCGCGTAGAGCTTGATCTCGATGGGCTGCGGCACCGCGGTGAGATCGCCGATCAGGTCCTCCAGCAGCTGGGCCAGCTCGACCTGGACACCGGGGACGCGGTCGTTCACCTGCGACAGGGTCGCGGCCATGACTGCGGGCGTCGAGCGGGCATGGTCCGGCTTCAGCCGCACGAAGATGTCGCCGTGGTAGGTCTGCACGAGGTCGCCGCCGATGCCGGTGCCCAGCCGGCGCGAGAAGGTCAGCACCTCCGGCGTCGCCAGCAGGATACGGTCGAGCTGGGCGATCTCGCGCGAGGTCTCGATCAGCGACGTGCCGGGCTTGGTGTAGTAGTCGAGCACGAAGCCGCCCTCGTCGAACGCCGGCATGAAGCCGGTGGGGACCGCGCCGTAGGCGACGTAGCCGAGGCCGAGCAGCGGCGCCAGCACCAGCGCGAGCAGCCAGGGCCGCCGGAACAGCGCGTCGAGCAGGTAGGTGTGCGCACGTCCGAGCAGGCCGCCATCGGCGCGTGACGGATCGCGCCAGCGACGGAAGTCGATCACCCGCTCGGCGAGCAGTGGCACCACGAAGGCGGTCATCAGGTAGGAGATCGCCAGCGCCGCGGCCATGGTGATGGAGAGCGCCTGCGAGAAGGCGCCGGTCACGCCCGACAGGAAGCCGAGCGGCACGAACACGATCAGCGTCGCCAGCGAGGAGCCGGTGAGCGGGCTCATGAACTCGCGTGCGGCGGGCAGCACCGCGGCGCGCCCCAAGGGAACGCCGTCGGGGCCTTCGGCGCCGGCGCGCCGCGCGATGTGCTCGACCATGACGATGACGTCGTCGATCAGCAGCCCGACCGCCGCCGCGATGCCGCCGAGCGTCATGATGTTGAAGCTCAGGCCCAGCATGGAGAGCACCAGGATCGAGGCGGCGAGCGTCGCCGGCACCACCAGCACGGCGATCAGCGTGACCCGAAACGACCGCAGGAACGCGATGAGCACGAGGGCGGCGAGCACCAGGCCGATCAGCACGGCATCGCGTACGCTGGCCGCGGACTGCGTGACCAGCTCGCTCTGGTCGTACCAGTTGACCATCGACACGCCGGGCGGAAGCTTCACCCCGGCGAGAGCCTTTCGCACCGCGCCCGCGATCTGCACCGCGTTGCCGTCCGGCTGCTCGTAGACGTTCAGCAGCACGGCCGGCTTGCCATCCTCGACGACGCGCAGGTACTGCGGAACGATGCCGTCGCGCACGGTCGCGACGTCGCGCACGCGGACGATGCCGTTCGGGTCCGACCGCACGACGACCTCGCCGATCATCCTGGCGCTGTCGGCTGAATGCTGCGCCAGCACGAGGAACAGCTTGCCGCGATCCTGCAGCTGGCCGACCGCGGTGAGGGTGTTGCCGGCGCCAATGGCGTTGGCGAGGTCGCTCATGGCGAGCCCGTAGGCGGCCAGACGCTCCGGGGTCGCGAGCACCTCGATCTCGGCGGTCTCGCCGCCCTGGACGACGACGCGGGCGAGGCCGGTGATCGAGGAGAGCAGCGGCGTCAGCTGGTACTGCGCGTAATTGCGCAGCGCGACCGCGCGTGCGGCGCTGTCCGCCTGGCCCTTCGGCACCAGCGCGTAGGAGATGATCGGGAATACCGTCGGGTCCATGCGCCTGACGTCGTAGGCGGTGCCGGCCGGAAGCGACGGCAGCACGCGGCTGATCGCCGCATCGACCAGCAGGGTGCTCGCGGTCATGTCGCGGCCCCAGCCGAAATCGATCGAGACCTGGGCCGAGCCGCGCGTGGTCTCCGAGCGCACGTCGCGCACGCCCGGCACGGTGCGCACCGCCTCCTCGACCGGCCGGGTGACGACCAGCGCCATCTGGTCGGCGGGACGGCTGCCGGCATCGAGGTTGATCACCACCCTGGGGAAGGCGACCTGCGGGAACAGCCCGACCGGCAGCGACAGGCCGGCGACCGCACCGGCCAGCGCCAGGGCCAGGGCCAGCACCAGCACGACGCGGAAATGCCGCTCCAGCGGCTTGCTGCGCGCGGTGCCGCGCCGGCTCACGGTGCCGCCTCCCGCAGCGCGGCGCCGTCATCGAGCTGGTAGTTGCCCTCGACGACGAGGCGGCGCCCCGGCACCAGCGGTCCCGAGACCATGTCGTAGGGACCGGCCTCGTCGAGCACCGCCACGTCGACACGCACCGCATGGCCGGCCAGCTTGCCGTCACCGACCTGGAACAGGTAGGCGCCGGTGCCGTCGATCAGCACGGCGCTGTGCGGCACCTTCCATCCGGCAAGCTCGCCGACCGTGATGGCGGCGGCGAACGTCGCACCCGAGATCACCGAGCCGACCGGGACCGCGATGTCGGCATCGATCAGGCGCGTCCTCGGGTTCAGCACGCCGTCGACCCGGATGACGTGGCCGTCCACCGCGTGGCCGCCGACGAGCGGCTCGAGATGGGCGGGTGCGCTTGCATGGACGCGATCATGATCGGCGGGCTCGAGGCCGACGGTCACCACCAGCCCGTCGAGCCGCGTCAGCGTGACCAGCGGCGTGCCGGGCTGCACGTGATCGCCGGTCGCGATCGGCACGGTCGCGACGATGCCGTCGAACGGAGCGGCCAGCGTGCGCGTCGCATGGCCGAAGCCCTCATGGGTGAGGGCGTCGAGCGTCGAGCGGGCGTCGGAGACCGCCTTGTCCGCCTGCGCGAGCTGGTCGCGGGTGGCGAGCCGTTCGGAGAGGAGTTGTGCCACGTGCTTGCGCTCGGACTGCGCGAGATCGAGCGCCGTCCTGGCCTGCTCGAAGGTGCTCGACGAGGCGGCCGAGGCGCCGAACTCGATCAGCCCCTGCCCCGCATGCACGGCCTCGCCCGGCGTCACGTCGATGGCGAGGACGCGGCCATCCTGCTGCAGGCTGATGGTCATGCCGCCGCCGAGCGCCGGCCCCGCACTGCCGAAAGCGCGGACGAGATCGGGCGCGGTGCCGCGTTCCGGCACCACCGTGCGCACCTGCACGCTGCCGTCATCGGCGCGTACGATGGCAGGGACCAGGCAGATGCCGGCCACGACCACGCACGCCTGCAGGCTTCGTCCGTGGATCATGATCTTGCCCCGGCGATCCGGGCGGTCGTGCTCCGGGCAGCGCCGCGCGCGATCTCCGGAGGCAGCGAGACCGGCCGCATGCCGGCGCCGACCAGCGTCGCGATGGCGACGTGACTTTCGAGAAGCGACTGCTCCAGGCTGACGATTTCGGCCTCCTTGGTCAGGCGGGCGGAGATGAGGTCGACCGCGCTGCGCTCGTCGATGTTGCCGGCCGCGAAGGCCGCCTGCGCGCGTCGCGCCGAGTCGTCGACGCCCGCGCGGTCGCGCTTGACGCGATCGAGCTGTTGTTCGAGCAGGTCGTTCTCGGTCAGCAGCGCACGGATCTGGCCGACGCTCGCGTCCAGGCGCGCCAGGTACTCGTCGTGCAACTGTCGCCGCGTCGCGCGCTCGAGTGCCACGCCACCCTGGTTATGGTCGAACACCGGCAGGTCGAGCGTGATCTGCGGCCCGATATTGCGGATGTTGGAGTTGTCGGAGCCGCCCACGACGCCGATGCTGAGGTTCGGGAACTGGTTGAGGATGGCGCCGCGCAGCCTCGCATTCTCCGACAGGTAGCCAAGCCGGAGGGCCACCAGGTCCGGTCGGCGATCGGCGATCGTTGGCAACCAGGCGAGCACTCGCTGCCGGTCGAGCTGCAGCAGCTCCGGCACCCGGACCAGCTCGAACGGCGCGTCCGGCTCCAGCCCGAGCAGGGCGGCGAGCTGGTGGCGGCGGCTGAGCTGCAGGCGCTCCAGGCTATCCGTCTGCGTGATCGCGGACTGCAGGGCGGCGAGGTCGGGTGCCGTGACGGACAGGGTGGTGTTCCCGTTCGCGAGCGCTGCCTGCGAATGCGCGTTGCGGTCGGCGAGGAGCTGCCGGGTCTGGCGAAACAGGGCGAGGGTCCGCGCGACCTCGATCAGGTCCACCGCGAACAGCCGCGCCTGTCCGACCGTCTGCCATTCCTGCCACAGGATCTGCGCGTTCACCTGGTCGGCGGCCTCGTGAGCGGCCCTTCGCCTGTTGTGCAGCGTGATCAGGGAGCGGATGTCGTAGGAGAGGCCGGCATTGAAGGCGTGCGTCGACGAGAGCGTAGGCGGGATCCCGGCCAGGAGCGGCAGGAAGGCCCCGGTGACGGACGGATTGGGCGGCAGGCCCGCCTGCAGAAGCTGGGCGCGGGATACCCCCGCCTGGGCACGAACGGCAACGAGATCGGGTGAATTCTCCAGTGCGAGCAGGCTGATCGCCTCGACGCTCAGCCTGGGTGCGATCACCACGCCTTCATGCCGGAGAGACGCGACGTCGGCCGCAAGGGACGGCCTTTCCGGGAGCGGCAGTTCCGAGTAGGTGGCGCAGCCCGCGAGCAGGGTGGGAAGCGCGAGCTGGATCGTCGCTCGCGTCAGCCAAGGGGTCATGTCCAATCCAGATCCCTGTTCAGCACGCGACCTGAGCTCGCGTGCCCCACTTACGCGCGATGACTGGCGCTCGATAGTCTCCCGGTAGCCGATTTGCGGGACATTCATATACCTTACGCGCGTCGCCCTTGATCCATCGTGAGCGAGCGATTTCCAATCGACAACTTGACGTTCCGTGGACGAGGCAGGCATCGAGCCTTGCAACCGGCTTCATGACTGCGACCGAGGCTCAGTGCTGGAAAGAGCACGATCAACTTGATCATGTCATCGAATCAGGCCCATACGGGAAGCGCAGAGGGGGCCAGATCCATCATGCGGATCCTGCTGATCGAGGATGATCCGGACGCAGCCGAATTCGTGACCCAGGGACTGGCTGCCGAGAACCATGATGTCGAGACCGTGCGGGAGGGTCGCGAAGGCCTGTTGCGCGCCGCCGCAGGCGATTGGGACCTGCTGATCGTGGACCGCATGCTGCCCGGCCTGGATGGACTCGCGGTGGTGCGCACCCTGCGTGGCGCCGGCGTCATGACGCAGGTGCTGTTCCTGACCACGATGGGCGGGATCGACGACCGCGTCACCGGGCTGAATGCTGGCGGCGACGACTACCTGGTCAAGCCCTTCGCCTTCGCCGAACTGGCGGCACGGGTCGCCGCCCTCGGCCGTCGCTCCAGGAAGCCGGCACCCGAGACCGTGCTGCGTGCCGAGGACCTGGAGATGGACCTGCTGGCGCGTACGGTGAAGCGCGCCGGCCAGAAGGTCGACCTGCAGCCGCGCGAGTTCCTGCTGCTCGAATACCTCATGCGGCACGTCGGCCAGGTGGTGACCCGCACCATGCTGCTGGAGAATGTCTGGCAGTTCCACTTCGACCCGGGCACCAACATCGTCGAGAGCCATATCAGCCGGCTGCGCGGCAAGGTCGACCAGGGACGCACCGAGCTGATCCAGACCGTACGCGGCGCGGGGTATCGCATCCGTGCAGCTGCCTAGGATCCTCCGCACCGCCAACTTCCGGCTGACCGTCTTCTATGCCGGCACCCTGAGCCTATCGGTGCTGGCGCTGTTCGCCATCGTCGCCTGGTCGGCGACGCAGTTCATGAAGCGCCAGATCGACATCACGGTCGGCAACGAGATCGCCGACGTGCTCACGGACAGTGGCAACGGCCAGAACCTGACCACCGTCATCGGACAGATGGCGCGCAGCGAGGACGGCATCAGCTACCTGCTGCAGGACAGGAACGGCAAGCTGCTGGCGGGCAACCTGCCGACGATGACGCCCCGGCAGGGGCTGATCCTGCTGGCGCATCCGCCGCCGAGCATGACGGTCCGGCGCAAGCTGCGTCGCCAGGCCGGCCTGCGCGGACGCGGCGTCACGCTGCCGGGAGGCGACTACCTGTTCGTGGCGGTGAGCGATGCCCAGCTCGGCCAGATGCAGGCGGTGATCGCGAAGGGCTTCCTGGCCGGACTGGCGGTGACGATCATGTTCGCGGTGCTGAGCGGCCTCGCCACCAGTTCCGGCCTGCTGCGCCGCATCGAGATGATCAGCGTCACCAGCCGCGAGATCATGGGCGGCGACCTCGGACGCCGCATCGCCCTGCGCGGCAGCGACGACGAGTTCGACCATCTGGCGATGAGCCTGAACGTCATGCTCGATCGCATCCAGCAGCTGATGGGCGGCCTGCAGCAGATCTCGAACGACATCGCCCACGACCTGCGCACGCCGCTCAGCCGGATGCGGCAGCGGCTGGAGCTGGCGCTGCGGCGGGAGCATACGGTCGCCGGGCTGCAGGCGGCGATGGAGTCGTCGATGGCGGACTCGGACGCGATCCTGCACACCTTTGCGGCCCTGCTACGGGTCGCGCAGATCGAGGCCGGCACGCGCCGCGCCGGCTTCGAGACGGTGGCGCTGAGCACGCTGCTCGACGACCTGGTCGAGGCCTACGTGCCGGTTGCCGAAGAGCGCGGGCAGCAGCTGAGCGGCACCATCGCACCGGGCCTGTGCGTGCAGGGCGATCGCGAGCTGCTGGCCCAGGCCGTCTCCAACCTGATCGAGAACGCGATCAACCACGCGCCTCGCGGCGCAAGCCTGCACGTGTCGAGCGACTTTTGGGACAAGATACAGACGCTCGGGGTGCGTATCGCCGTCAGCGATGACGGGCCTGGTATCCCGGCCGCCTATCGTACGCGGGTGCTGCAGCGCTTCTATCGCCTGGAGAGCAGCCGGACCACGCCCGGACAGGGGCTCGGCCTGAGCCTGGTGCAGGCGATCGCCGACCTGCACCAGGCCAAGCTGCTGCTGGAAGACAACGAGCCCGGGCTTCGCTGCGTCCTGCAGTTCCCGCGCGTCGTCCAGACGGCCTGATCCGGAGACATCAAATGAACACACCCGACATGCCGCGTGCGGTAGTCTTCGACGTCATCGGGACGCTGTTCTCGTTGGAGAGCCAGCGGCCGCTCCTGATGGCCTGCGGGCTGCCCGACCACGCGATGGAAACCTGGTTCGCATCCAGCCTGCGCGACCTGTTCGCGCTCGGGATCACCGACCGGACCGCACCGATGAGCGCCGTGCTGAAGGACAACCTGCATCGGCTGCTCTCGTCGAACCACCTGCGCCAGGACGGCGCCCGCGTGCAGGCGGTGCTGGACGGCATGAGCCGGCTTGAGCCCGACCCCGAGGCCGGTGCGGCCCTGGAGCTGCTGCGATCGCAGAGCCTGGTCTGCGCGGCGCTGAGCAACGGCAGCCTGGAGGCGACCGAGGCGCTGCTCGACCGGGCTGGCCTGCGCGGCTTGTTTGCCGAGGTGCTCTCGATCGACGCGGTCGGGCTGCCGAAGCCGCGTGCGGAGGTCTATCACGCCATGGCCACCCGGCTGCAGTTGGATCCAGCCGCCCTGACGATGGTTGCCGCCCATCCGTGGGACCTGCATGGCGCACGCGCCGCAGGGCTTTCGACCGCCTGCGTGACACGCGGCCTGCCCTGGCCGGGCAGCCTGGATGCGCCCGACCTGGCGGCGCCCGGCCTTGCCGAACTTGCGCGGCTGGTAAGCGCGCGGTAGCAGGCCGCCATCCCTCCGAAGCTGGCCGGCGCGATGCTGATCGCGTACGAGAATTGCAGGAGACGCGGTTTGGCTGGTCTGGCTCGATGGATCTGGGGCGCCCTGCCCGCGATCGCCACGGCAGCGGCGGCTCCCTCCTGGGCCGCCGGACGTCCGCTGCACGATTTCCACACGGTCGCGATCGCACCGGACGGCCGGCACATCGCCAGCATCGAGAGCGACGACGTCCCGGACGGCAGCGAGTCGCCGCCACGCCAGCTGTTCATCCGCACGCCCGGCGGCGGTGCCAGGCAGGTCATGCTGCCATGCCGCTCCGGCCCGGACTGCCTGCCCTCCTCGCCGAGCTGGAACCGGGACGGTAGCCGCCTCGCCTTCGTGATCAGTTCGGCGGGTGCGGCATCCGCCTCGATCTACGTGGTCGGCGCCGGGGGCAACGCGCCCCATCGCCTGGCGCGCTTCGCGGGTGCGCTGGGCACGTTGCGCTACGGTCCGGAGGACAGGCTAGCGGTGCTGGCGACGGCGCATCCGCACAAGAAGACCGGCGCTGTCGAGGCGGCGGCGCCGATGGCCGGCGAGATCGGCACCCAGACCGACGAGCAGCGTATCGCGATGCTGCGGGATGGCGCCCTGCGCATGGTCTCCCCGGCCGACCTGTTCGTCTACGAGTTCGACTGGCGGCCGGACGGCGCGGGCTTCGTGGCGACCGCGGCGAAGGGCGACGGCGACACCCAATGGTGGGTGAGCAAGCTGGTCGCGGTGGCGGCTGCGGACGGTGCGGTATCGCTGCTGCACGCGCCGGACGATGCACACCAGCAACTGGCCGACCCGGTGGTGTCCCCGGATGGCCGGTCGGTCGCCTTCATCGGCGGCTGGATGAGCGATTTCGGCTCAAATGGTGGCGACGCCTTCCTGCTGAAGCTGGACCAGCCCGGCGCCAAGGCGGTCGACCTGACGCCGGGCCTGCACGCGACGGTCACTACGCTGGACTGGTATTGCGGGCCGGGCCTGACCGCGACGGCGCTTGCCGGTGCGCGTACCGACGTGCTGGCACTGACGCAGGCAGGAAGCGCGCGGACGCTTTGGTCGGGAGAGGGCGGCATCGGCGCCGGCGGCTGGAACCTGGGTCTCGCCTGCGCCGGCGGCCGCAGCGCGGCCTATCATCAGACGTTCCTGGCACCTCCGGAGCTGGAGGCGGGGCCGATCGGGCGGTGGCGCGACCTGACCCACGTCAATGCGGGCCTCGTGGCACCGGTCCAGGCCCGCAGCGTCACCTGGAAGAGCGACCGGTTCGACGTGCAGGGATGGCTGTTGAGCCCGTCGCCGGCGCGACCGGGCAGGCGTCCGCTGCTGGTCCAGGTGCATGGCGGTCCGCAAGCCGCGGAAACGCCCAAGTTCCTGGCGCCGCGGGGAACCGACCGGGCCTTGCTCGCCGCCGGCTACGACCTGTTCCTGCCGAACTACCGCGGCAGCTTCGGGCAGGGCGAAGCGTTCGTTGCCGCGGATATCGGCGATTTCGGAGGCGGCGACTTCCGCGACATCATGGCCGGCCTGGACGCGGTCGAGCGCAGCGTTCCGATCGATGACGGGCGCCTCGGCATCTTCGGCGGCAGCTATGGCGGCTACATGTCGATGTGGGCGGTCACCCAGACCCACCGCTTCGGAGCCGCCGCCAGCCATGCGGGCATCTCGAACTGGCTGTCGGAGCAGGGTGAGGCGCCGCAGATGACCGCCGACGCGCCGGACCCGGTGTTCGGCACCCTGGTCTATGACGACCCGCGTCCGCAGCTGCACGCCTCCCCGATCACCCACATGCGCGGGGTGCGCACGCCCGTCCTGATCACCGTGGGCGAGCGCGACGTGGAGTGCCCGCTGCCGCAGAGCCAGGAATTTTATCAGGCGCTGCTGACCCTGGGGGTGCCGACCAGCTTCGTGGTCTATGCCGGGGAGGGACATGGTTTCCGCAACGAGGCCGACCGTGCCGACGAGCGCAGGCGGACCGTCGCCTGGTTCGACAAGTGGCTGGTCGCGCGGGCCGGAGCGGAACGAAACCTGGCGCCGGGCGTGAAGACTGCTCAGACAGGGAGCACCAGCATGGTCCAGGATTCAGGTTCCAAAGGGTTGGACAAGACCACCGCGAACACGCCGATTTCCGGCACCGACCCGGGTGGTACGCGGCCGGCGCCGACGAGCGGCAAGCCCGCTGCCAGACCCGAAGTGCAGAGCGGCGACCAGAACACCAACCCGCCGCACGGCACCGATCGCAAGGAGCCTTGATACCAGCCGCCCTATCGGGCGACCGCAGGGTTGGTCGGTTGCTCGACGCGGGATATTTGTTTGGTGAAACTTTGCTTGAGTTCTTAGCAGCCAACTCAGCGGGAAGAGCGAGCTTACAGAGAGACGACCACCTTTCTGGCGGATACACCCTTAACCTGAACGTCGAACCCGGTTTGTATGAAATCGAGACCCCTCCCGACGACATGCGGCTCCGGAGTGGCAACATAGCTGCCGTTCGCGAGGGCTTTCGGCAGGAATTCGATGTAAATCATCCTGCCGACTTCGTTGTCCATGAGGGAGGTGCCGAATATGAACTTGGTGCGGACTCGCCTCATCCGCGACTTGAACATCATCGAGACATTCGACGATATCAGGCGTCCGATGGTCGGTACCAACCACAACATCCTAAGATGGCCTTTGGGCGCCTTGTCGAACGATACCGAAGGAGTGGCCATGGAGACGAACTTGTCGCCCTTACACGCGTGAACGATGTCAAGACAGGCCTCGGCTGATCCGAGCCCGATGGCGAGAGCGCCGGCCATCGTCCGGTCGTTGAAGGCCTTGATGACGTCCGCAACAACTGTCCTACTTCTGTAATCGAAGACCTGACTCGCACCGAGCCTCTTGACGTAGTCGAAGTTCTTCGGCGACGCTGTCGTAATGACGTCGTAACCGGCGGCGACAGCAAGCTGGATCGCGTTGCTGCCGACGCTCGTGGAACCTCCCCAGATAAGAAGAGTTTTTCCCGTAGGTTTCGGAGAGATCGAAGGATAGAGAAGCGCCAACTGATCCTTCTGAAACAGGCCGCAGGCCGCTGTTGACAGAGCCAAGGGCAGAACAGCGGCGTTCTCGTAGGCCATGGCGTCAGGGATTGGGGCCGCCATGTGGTCAAGCAGGACGGTGTATTCCTGAAATGCGCCCTCTGCCGGGTTGTTTCGCTTCTTGTCTACGCCGACCGCGTGACCGAGGACACGATCGCCCACGTTTAGTCGAGAGAGAGCGTTCCCAACCTCGACCACCTCGCCTGCGACGTCCGAACCGAGAATGAACGGATATTTGATCCAGGGAAACATGATGTCACCGATCGACTGCGTCAGCCAGTCGATTGGATTGATCGCCACAGCATGGTTCTTGACGACGATCTCGTTCTCACGTGGAGGTGTGTATGGCGCCGGCTTGATCTCTAGCCCGGCGCGCTTCGCCGTCAACCAAACGGCCCTATTGGAGAGCAATTGCGGGTTGGGAGTGTCACGCAGCAGTGCGCCATGGATGGCCATCACGACCTCACCGGTGACCGGCAGATCCGCACCTGCGTTTCGATGGTTGCCGGCGCGTAGTTTCCGTCCGAACGATCAGCCATTGCCTTCACCTTATCTTGACGGTGTAAAAATAGAGTGCAGACGCCCTATGCTTTCGTCAAGAAGAATCTTGTCAGTGTAAGGATTGAGCATGGCCCAGCCTTACCACCACGGTGCATTGCGCGCGGCCTTGCTCGGGGCGGCGGAAGCGATCCTCGAGCGGGACGGTATCGAGGCGCTGACCTTACGCGCTGCAGCACGCGAAGCGGGAGTGTCGCACGCCGCGCCTGCTCATCACTTCGATAATCTCTCGGGGCTCCTGAGTGAACTGGCAGCTTCCGGCTTCGTCCGGTTCCGCGAGCGCATGCAGGCCGAAGCCGAGGCCAGTGGCCCGGACCCGAGAGCGCGCGTAATCGGGCTCGGCCGCGGGTATGTTGGGTTCGCACGGACCTGCCCCGGTCTGTTCCTGCTGATGTTCCGCTCGGAGCGACTGGATTGGTCGTCTCCGACGTTATCGACCGCAGGAGCTGCGGCGTTTGCATTCTTGATGCAAGCCGAAGCTCAGGCCGAGGCGCAGTCCGCTTCATTTGGCTTCCAAAGCCTCGTCGCAGCCATGGCGCAATGGTCGTTGGTACATGGCCTGTCGACGCTGCTCATCGATGGTCGGCTTGGATCGGTGGCGGACAGGGTGGTGCCGGGTGCCGACATCGAGACACTCATCGAGGAGGTGCTGACCAACGGTCTTGGTCCGAGTCGTTATGACCCGTTAGGGCAGACTCCACCGAGGCGCTGACCAGCGATATGCTCGCGGCAGGGCTTCCCACTGTGATCCTGGGTTGATGTCAGCGATCGTGAGCATAACCCTCGTGATGTCGAGCGGCTAAATACAGGAGACTGCCGGTGCGACTTGCATCAGCGCCCGCCCGGCGTCCTATTGCTGCGTCGATCGGAAGCTTTCGCGGCTGGAGATCGAAGTCCACCAGGCGCTGACGCCCGGTATCTCGAGGAACTCGTCCCTGTGCGGCGTCACCGCGACGTAGGCGACGAGCGGCGCGAGGTAGAGGTCGGCGATGCTGATTTCGCCGCCGGCGAGGTATGGCGAGCTGCCCTTGAGCTTCATCAGCTCCGCCATGACCTTTTTGCCGTTCTCGAGGCCGGCCTGATGCATCTCCTTGTTCTTGCCACCGACGAACTCGGGGAACAGGTGATAGGCCACGACGCCGCCGATAATCGGGCCGTAGCCGTAGCTGTCGATGATGCTGACGACCATGTCCATACGCGCCGCATCCTTCGGATCGGCCGGCACGAGCCGGATGCCGGGCAGCACGGCGTCGAGGTAGCGGGTAATGGCCGGGGTCTCGATGATGCGGAAATCATCCACGTCGACGACCGGAACCTTGCCGAACGGGTGCCGCTCCCGGTGCTCCGGGCTCTTCGGTTCGCCCTTGAGGACGTCGATCGGCACCTGCTCGTAACCGGTCGCTTCCTTCTCGGCGAGCAGCATGCGCACGGTGCGGACGTAGGTCGAGCCGCTGAAGCCCCACAGCTTGATCTTGATCATGTCGTTCCTCTCGGCGGGAATTGAAATTCGATAACGTGCCGGAGCCTGCCGGTTGCCGGCAGCTACCGCTCGAAGGTCTTCACACCGGTCGCAGGCCTTCCAGGCCACCTGGGCAGCATGCGGTCGAGTTCCGCGTGCCTGTCGATGAACTGGTGCTTCAGGGCGCCCAGCACGTGCAGGGCCACCAGCGCATAGAGCGCGTAGGCGAGCCAGCCATGGATCTGGAACCACAGGGCATGGACCCGTTCCTTGGTTGCAGGGTCGAGCGCCATGATCGGGGCAATGCGCGGCCATGGCACGAGGCCGAACAGGCGCAACGGATGCGCGGCGGCATCCTTGAAAGCGGAGTCGTGGATCCATCCCGAGATCGGCAGGCCCAGGATCAGCAGGTAGAGCAGCAGGTGGGCCGCATGCGCGCCAGCCCGCTCCAGTCTCGGGTAGGAGGGCGGCAGCGGCGGCGGGCGATGCGACAGGCGCCACAGCACCCGCAGCAGCGCCAGGCCGAGCACCGTGATGCCGATCGATTTGTGGGTGTCGATGATCGGCCTTACCAGCCCGTCCGGAAACCAGTCCACCGTCCAGACCAACGCGAGGTTGGCGAAGATCAGGATTGCCACGAGCCAATGCAGCAGCATCGCGGTCCGGGTGTATCGATTGACAACTTCCATGGTCCTCATCACTTCCCCACGGCTGAAGACAGCTGCACCACCAGGCGGACGATGCCTCACCATATGTTAGGCGCATAGCTCGATGGGGCTCCCATGACCGCCGTGACGATCGAAGACGAGCTGGCCCGGACGCGGCAGGTCACCTCGCCGCGGTTCAGCCCACCCTCTACGCCGCTGCGCAGCCGGTTGATCCATGGCGCAGCGCTGCTGCTATGGGTGCTGCTGGCTGCTCGCGCCTTCGGCGGCGACGGGCTGTTCGCCTGGTCGGCCGGCCTTGCCTACATCGCCTACGACACCGTCCTGCTGGCCTTCGTGTTCTGGCAGACCTTGGCGCTGCTCCGCCCCGCCGCGGCACCGGCACCGGCGGGAGCGCTGCCGCCGGTCACGATCATCGTCGCGGCGCATAACGAGGCGGCGTCCCTGCCGGTCACGCTGGCGGCGCTACTGGCCCAGACCAGCCAGGCCGAGACCATCGTGATCGCCGATGACGGCTCCGCCGACGACACGGCCAGGCTGCTCCGGCAGGAGTACGGTCTTGTCGCGGTGCCGGGTGCCCTGAGCGGGCCGAGCGCCACTTATCCCGCCCTGCGCTGGCTGCGCCTGCCCCACAACGGCAAGGCGCGCGCGTTGAACGTTGCCTGCGCGCTGATCGACACCGAACTGGTGCTGACGGTGGACGCCGATACGCTGCTCGATCCGGGTGCGCTGTGGGCCATGCGCGACGCCTTCGCGGCCGACCCGGCACTGGTCGCGGCGACGGGCGTGCTGACGCCGTTATGCGGGTCGTCGGTGCAGGGGCGGCTGCTGCAGTGGTTCCAGACCTACGAATACGTGCGCAACTTCCTCTCGCGCTATGCCTGGATGCGCGTCAACGGGCTGCTGCTGATCTCCGGCGCCTTCGCCTGCTACCGGCGCCAGGCCCTGCTCGCCGTGGGGGGCTTCGATCCAGACTGTCTGGTCGAGGATTACGAGCTTACCCACCGCCTGCGCGACCAGGCCGGACGAGAGGGGTTGGTCTGGCACACGGGGGTCGTGGGTGCTGCGCACGCGCGCACCGACGCGCCCAGCACGCCGGGCGCCTTCCTGCGGCAGCGGCGGCGCTGGTTCGGCGGCTTCCTGCAGACGCAGCTCTGGTACCGGCACATGGTCGGCAACCCGCGCTACGGCCGGCTCGGCACCGCCATGCTGCCGGTGAAGGCGATCGACACGCTGCAGCCGCTCTATGGCCTGACCGGGGCGGTGCTGCTGCTCGACTACCTGGTGACCGGGCGGCTCGGCATGATCAGGTCCGTGAGCGCCGTGATCGCGGCCAAGATCCTGCTCGACCTCTGCTTCTATATCTGGTCGCTGTACGTCTACCGCCGGTGGGTCGGGAACACGTCGCGGACGTTCCTCGCCCTGGCAGTCCTGTCCGCGATCATCGAGCCGTTCAGCTTCCAGCTGCTGCGGCACGCCGGCGCGGCACTGGGATGGGTGTCGTTCCTGACGGGCACGCGGTCCTGGGGCGTCCAGGAACGGCTCGGGGTGGGTGTATCGAGCGCCCGGTAGCAGGTCTCGGCCCACCGCCGGCCTCGGCTCCGTGCGCTATCTATGGTAAGTCGCAACGATATGCGCCCGAGGTCTGACGCCGTGCTCTAAGGTCGCACCTCGACCACGAGCGGGTGGTCGCTCAAGCCGATATCGACCGACGTCGTGTCGGTGAGGGTCCGGATAGCTTCGGTCGAGAGCAGCGGATCCAGGATCCGGATGGAGCCAACCCGTGCGGGGAAAGTCAGCGTGACCGCGACCTCCGCCGCGCCGATCGCCGCATGCCTCGCCTCGCTCCAGATGCGTGGCTCTGCCCAGAGGACGAGCGCGAACGTCCCGTCGAGCTCCTGCATCAACAGGCAGTGTCCATCGACCGGAAGACCCGCCACCGCGAATGCGAGCGCATGGCGGTCCTGCGTGTCGTGGTTCTCGCGCGCGTCCGAAAGGATCGTCGTCAGGTTGTGGATCGCGGTGGCGACCGGCTTCGGGCTGTTGTCCAGGTTGAACAGGCCATACTCGATGTCGGCACTGTTCCCATGCGAATCCGGATAGGCCGAGCGCAACTGGTAGAGAAAGCTCTTCGCGACGCCCTGGCGAAAGCCGTCGAGCAGCAGGTCGAGCGTCAGCTTGGATTGTGTCGCGTCGTCCACGCCGCTGCCGCCCGGGTTGTCCGGCCGGTTGAAGTAGCCGGTCTCGGTGACGACGCGCGGATACGGAGGCGACATGCTGAAACGTTGCCTGAACTCCTGCTCGATACGCGGAGCCGGAGCCTTGCCTTGATAGGGGTACGGGTGTCCGTTCGCGTAATCGGCGAGACCCGGGTTTGCCTTCAGGTCGATCGACTGGCCTCCGGTAAGATAATAGACCGGGATCTTTCGCAGGACCGGATCCGCCTTGATCATGGCGTACAGCTCATGCTGGAACGCCCTCCCTGCGGCCTCGCCGGTCAGGCCTTCATAGCGGACCGGGGCGTTGTCGATCTCGTTGGGACCCTCCACGGCGATGACCGCGTCGGCATGCTTCGCCACGATGGCGGCCAGCTGGCGGTGAAAGGCCGGCAGCGGCTGACCTGCCGGCATCGTTATGAAGTCGAACCTATTGCCGGCTGCGACAAGGACGTCTAGCGAGTTCGCAAGATGCCTGTCCGGCTCACCGTCTTGCGGCGTCGGCAGGCCCTCGCGGAGCTGATGGATGCCGAGAAAATCCAGGTCCTCGACAGCCTCCTTCGCGTCGGCGTAGCGGCCGTCGTCATATCCCAGATGCGTAACGACACCGAGGGAGTTCAGGAAATCGCGCGCTGGGATCGCCTTGACGGTCTCGATGGTGGCCGCCTGCATCCGGCTGCATGAAATTGCGGGCACGGCCATCATCGACGCGAACAGCACGCGTCGTATCCGAATGCCCATGCCCGCGGTCACCCGCCGCGCCGCGCCAGGATGCTGGTGTCGAACCCCGGGAGGCTCGTGGGCGGCGTGCCCGACAAGGCTGATCGCTGCGCCATCTGCACCTCGTCGAGGAACTCGAAGGCCCGGTGCCAGAAAAGCAGCCGGTTGCGCTGATGCGGATCATTGATGGCGGCCGATGACAACGGCCTGTCGTGGGTGACCCCGATCGTCAGCGGCATGAGGCAGGCCAATGCCGCTCCCGACCGCAGCGTCCAGTCGGGCAACTTCACTGCGATCACCGCGAGAACGGCGGTGACGGCCAGCGCACGCTCGCCGATGTTCACGATGCCGAACAGGGTGCTCGGGAGGATCAGGAAGCCGCCGAAACAGATCAGCGCGGTCATGACTTCAGGGGTGAACTGGCGCCGCACCATCATGGCGATCGCGCAGAGCGACAGCGGAACCACGAACAACAGAGCGAACCCGAAATTGACCAGGACGCCGGCTCCGTAGAGCAGGGCATGCCGCGTGTGGTCGCCGACGCCATCGACGATGAAGTTCTGGTAGGGACCGAGCTTGGCCATCGTGTAGAGCTTGTAGCTGGCGAATGCCGCTAGCCCCCCGTGGCCGAGCGGCGGCACATCTGGCGTCGTGCTGGAGTTCGCCAGCGCATACCACACGACCAGCAGCAGCGCCGGCGCGAGAACGGCAAAGCCTCGCGCCAGCCGCCGGCGCAGCAGGCTGTCGCAGCCCACGTAGACCAGGAACGCGCCGAGACAGATCGCGTGCGAGAAGAAGATCGACACCCCGAACAGCATCTCGACCGGTAGCGGCAGGTGTCGTCCCTCGCGGCGCAGGCAAACGTAGAATAGCAGGATCAGCAGGCCGAGCTGGAAGTTCACGTAGCCGTTCCAGAAGGTCGAGTTGACGACGCCGAGGAGCACGAGCAGGACGAAGCGGCTGCCGTCCCGCGCCGTCGTCAAGCGGTCGCAGAGCAGGGCGAACAGCACCAGGTAGACGCAGATGAAGGTCTTGGCAGCGACGATCGGGCTGACCAGGAACATGTCTGCCGCCAGGATCAGCTGCGAGAGCGCGTTGGGGACCGGCCAGGGCTTGAACGTCACCAGCACACCGTGGCCAGCCATGAGCAGTTTCAGCAGGAAGCCCTGATAGACCCAGTCGCCGTAGTCCTGCAGGGGCGGGACGATGTCCAGGACGTTCAGCGCGAGAATCATTGCGATCGCCGCATAACCGACGGAACGCCAGCCTGGCTTGACGCCCAGAAGATCGGCGTGGCGTGGCATCCCGGCTGCGTTGATGGAAAGGGACATGGTTGCTCCCGGTCAAGCCGCGGGTGTGCAGCTTTCCACGTCCGGAAACCAGTTCGACAAAAGGATGAGGCTTAGAGCAAGATGCCTTTAGCTTGAACCGCTTGTTCAAGCTAAAGGCATGAACTTGCTCGTCAAAATTAGCTAGAGCGTGATCAACCTGGGGTGATCACGCTCTAGCGCGCGGAGGGCAACCGGTCGCGATACCGGTCCCAGTGCGTCGCCAGTTCCAGCACCACCTTGCTGCCGACGGCGTAGGCGCTGTCCAGCGAGGCGCGGAAACCCGAGAAGCCGGTCTCCTTGCCCTCCGAAGCCAGCAGCTCGGCCGCCGTCTGCCCCGGCGGCGGCATGTCATAGTTGCTGGCGGTGCGCAGCACCAGCACGCGCGACAGGTCGACCCTATGCGCGTGCGACAGGAAGGTCAGCGCCTGCATCAGGCCGCCATCCTCCTCGGCGGTGGTGGCGAACACGCCCTGACCGTGCGTCCAGTAGCGGGTCCAGTCCTCGGCCCAGCGGTTGAGCTTGTCGCCCACCCAGAAGATGCCCGACGCGAGCGTGTCGCCTTCCAGCACGAAAGGCGGCTTCCGGGCGAGCGCCATGCCGGTGTAGCGGGCGCGCGAGACCTGCAGCGGCCGGCTGTCGGGCAGCGTCATGCTCCGGGTCAGCCCGTAGGCCCAGTCCACCAGCCCGGCATCGAGGGTGTAGACCGCCGTGCCCCACACGCTGTCGGCGGCGGGCACCGGCTGCTCGTAGGGGGTGGCGCGCTGGTAGGGCACGTAGCCGGTCGGCCAGCCGGACGGGATCTTGCGGGCGTCGATCTCGTGGCCCTCGCCGGTGACGACGTGCTTCGCCCAGGCGGCCGATGCCACCGAGCCCGCGTTCGGGTCGATCCCACCGATGCCGGCCAGGACGAAGTAGGCATGGCTCAAGTCGAAGCGCGGGTCGTAGCCGAGTGCGGTGATCGAGGACGCCATGCGCGCCGGGCCCTCTCCGCTGACCATGCCGAGCACGCCCAGCTGCGCATTGAGGCGCAGCTTATGGTAGCCCTGCGGGAACGGCAGCACAGTACGCAGCGGCAGCCTCTCGACCCAGGCCTGGAACTCGCCGGGCGTGTCGCCGGTATCCTGGCCGAGCTCGAAGGTGGTCACCACTACCACACGCACCGGGATCGGCCTCGCGACACGCGCCGCTGCCGGAGTGATCAGGAGGGCCGCCAGCAGGCCTAGCACGAGGATGCGGCGCATCAGGGCGGGTCCTGTTTTCGGCGCGGCAGCAGCGCCGGCTCGAACACCAGGGTTGCAAGAAGCGTGCAGGCCAGGCTCATCAGCAGCAGCCGGCCCATGCTGGCGGTGCCCGGATGGTGCGACAGCGCCAGCGAGCCGAACGCGGTGCCCGTGGTCAGCGCCGAGAACAGGATCGCCTTGGCGGTGGGCGAGGCGAGCGGATAGCGCAACCCGACCCGCCAGTTCATTACGAAGTAGATGTTGAAGCTGACCCCGACGCCGAGCAGCAGCGGCAATGCGATGATGTTGGCGAAGTTCAGCGGCTGCCTGAACAGCAGGCAGAGAATGACCGTCATCATGGCCGAGAGCAGCAGCGGCGCCAGCACCATCGCCATGTCGCGCAGCCGGCGCAGCGCCACCAGCAGGATCAGCGCGATCATGGCCAGCGCCGATAGCGCCGCGATCTTGAACGCCGAGACGATGGTGTTGGCACTCTCGACGATGGTCGCCACCGACCCTGCCGCATCCGGCCAGACACCGCGCACGTCGGAGAGGAACTTGTGCAGCGTATGGCTGTCGAAGGCGCCGCCCTTGATGTGCACCTGGATGTGCGCCTGCCCGTCCGGCAGGATCCAGTCGCGCGCGATCTCGGGGGGGATGTCCTTCAGGCCGACCGGACCGGCCTGCAGCACGCTGCGCAGCTGGTCGAGCTGCACCGGCAGGAAGCGGACCAGCGCCCGGTCGGCCGCCAGCAACGCGGCATCGGGCTGCGTCGAGAGCCGTTGCAGTGCGGCCACGATGGTGCGCAACGGGTCGTCCGGCGGCAGCTTGCCCAGCACCGGGATCAGTGCCGCGATGGTCTTGAGCGCCGAGGCGCGGATCGCCGATGCGTCGGGATGCGCCGGCGCGTCGTAGGGCGAGAGCGTCGGCAGCAGAATCGAGGCGGCATCCTGGATCATCGGCAGCTTCTGCGCCTGGTCGGTCGGCACGAAGCTGTCGAGCGTCAGCACATCGTGCACCAGGGGCAGCTTTTGCAGCCGCACGCTCAGCTTGCGCGCCATGTCCAGGCTCGGCACCAGCATCTCGGCGCTGTACGGACTGGTCAGCGGGTTGTCCATCAGCAGGTGCAGCGCCTGCACTCCGGGCGAATTCGGGTTCTTGGTGTGCAGCGGATCGCCGTCGAAGCGCAGCAGCGGCAGCATCGATGCGCCGGCCAGGGCAAGCAGCGCGAAGCCGGCGATCACCGGCCGACGGTAGCGGCGCAGCGCCTGGTCGACCGGGCGCGCCCAGCGGAAGCCCTCGTCGCGTCCCGGCGAGCGGAAACGGAACAGCACCAGCAACGCCGGCAGCACGGTCAAGGAACAGACGAAAGCGATCAGCATGCCCATGCCGGCGATCAGGCCGAGTTGGGCGACGCCGTTGAAAGCGGTCGGCGTGAAGGCGAGGAAGCCGGCCGCGGTCGCCGCCGATGCGATCAGGATCTGCACCCCGGTCTCCCGGCCGGTCGTGGCCAGGGCCGCCTGGATCGGCAGCGGCGCACCCTGGGCGTCGCGCTGGGCACGGAAGCGCACCGAGAACTGGATCGTGAAATCCACCGCGATGCCGATGAACAGCACCGCGAAGGCGACCGAGACCAGGTTGATCGTGCCCACCGCCAGGGCGGCGAAGCCGGTGGTCAGCAGCAGGCCGAGCAGCAGCACGATCACGATCGGCAGGATGATCCGCCAGCTGCGCACCGCCAGGAACAGCCACAGCGTCACCAGCAGCAGCGAGCCGACCACCTCCCGCACCGAACCTTCCGCGACGGTGGCGAACTCCTCGTCATCCAGCGCGACTTGCCCGGTGATGTAGACGTGCGCCTCGCCGGACTTCACGTCCGGCAGCGACGCGATGGCGCGCTTCATCGCGTTCGTGGCTTTGCCGCCCGGAGCGAAGGAGCCGAAATCCAGGTGCGGCTGGGTGATGACGAACTGGTAGGGGCCGCTCCTGTCGGACAGGCTTCCGGCCAGCAGCTTCTGCCAGGAGAGCGGTGCCGGATGACCATCCGCCGCCGCACCCAAGTTACTCGCGAAGCCGCGCAGGGGACCCTGGAACGACGCGAGGTTGGCCTGGCCTCTCGCCAGCCCCTCGCCGATCAGGCCGAGTGCGGAGAACAGCCCGCGCGCGGACGGGTCGGAGGCGAGCTGACCCAGGAAAGGTTGTGCCGCGATGGTGGCGTCGAGCAGCTTCCCGAGCGGGTCAGGGTCGAGGAACAGCAGGCCGTTGCGTACCAGGTAGGGGTTGGCGTCCGGCTGGCGCACGTACTTGTAGAGCTTGGTCTGCGGTGCCAGCGCCTGGGTCAGCTGGCGTGCGGTCTCCTGCGCCTCCTCGGGGACGTTGGCGCCGATGACGGCGATCAGCAGGTCCTCGCTCTGCGGGAAAGCCTGCCTGAGGATATTTCCCCGCTTCTTCCAGGGCAGCGAGGCAGAGAACAGCCGGCCGGTATCGGTACTGACTCCGAGGCGTGCCCGCGTCACCAGCAACGCGCCGGCGCCGAGCAACGCCGCCAGCAGCACGACGAGCAGGGC
>JAABUQ010000883.1_pt1 | contig 68420 bp, 67 predicted proteins | sample 5560001 | NCBI WGS metagenome assembly JAABUQ01 (sample SAMN10711888, study PRJNA513371) | rock metagenome | isolation source: Antarctica rocks | place: Antarctica: Victoria Land, Finger Mt nord | collected 2015-12-18
GATCGGCAAGGTCGCCGTCATAACCGGCTCGTCGCGCGGGATCGGCAAGGCATCCGCAATGGCGCTCGCCGAGCACGGCGCGCGGGTTGTGATCTCCAGCCGCAAGCAGGACGTTTGTGACGGGGTCGCGGCAGAGATCAACGCAGCGCATGGCGAGAGCCGCGCGATTGCGATCGCGGCGAGTATTTCGGACAAAGCGGCGCTGCAGCGGCTGGTCGACGCGACGCGCGCGGCGTGGGGGCGCATCGACGTGCTGGTCTGCAACGCGGCGTCCAACCCCTATTACGGCCCGCTCGCCGGGATCAGCGACGAGCAGTTCCGCAAGGTGCTCGACAACAACATCCTGTCCAACCATTGGCTGATCGGCATGGTCGCGCCCGAGATGCGCGCGCGGGGAGAGGGATCGATCATCATCGTGTCCTCGATCGGCGGGCTGCGCGGCTCGCCAGTGATCGGGGCCTACAATGTATCCAAGGCGGCGGACTTCCAGCTCGCGCGCAATTATGCGGTCGAATACGGCCCTGACGGCGTACGAGTGAACTGTATCGCCCCAGGCCTGATCCGCACCGACTTTGCGCGCGCCTTGTGGGAAGACCCGGAGCGGATCAGGGCGGCCAACGAGGCGGTGCCGTTGCGCCGGATCGGCGAACCCGACGAGATCGCGGGCGCGGTGGTGTTCCTGGCGGCGGACGCGAGCCGGTTCATGACCGGGCAGGCGATGGTGATCGACGGCGGGGTGACGATTTGAGGGAGAACAGGATGCGTTTCGAGGGCAAGTCGATCATCGTCACTGGCGCGGGTTCCGGCATCGGTCGCGCCGCGGCACGGCTGTTCGCGGCCGAGGGCGCGCGCGTCGTCGTCGCGGACCGGACGGAGGGGGCGGACGAGACCGCCCGGCTCATCACCGACGCGGGCGGCGTCGCCGAGGCGATTCGCATCGACTCGGGCAGCGAGGACGACGTGGTTCGCGCGGTCGCGCTCGCGTGCGACAAGTTCGGCGGCCTCGACGTGATGTTCGCGAATGCGGGCATCTCCGGCGGGCTGGCCAACATCTTCGATACCGATGTGAGCCTCATCACCGAGGTGCTGCGCGTCAATTTGATCGGGCCGTTTCTGGCCATCAAGCACGCCGCGCCGCGGATCGCCGAGCGAGGCGGCGGTGCGATCGTGCTCACCGCCAGCGTGGCGGGCATCCGATCGGGCGCGGGGTCGCCCGCTTACTCCGCATCCAAGGCGGGGGTGATCAACCTGGCGCAGGTCGCGGCGCAACAGCTGTCGGGGAGCAACGTCCGTGTCAACGCGCTCTGCCCGGGGCTGACCGAGACGGGGATGACCAAGCCGACCTTCGACTATGCGCGCGACGCGGGGAAGACCGACCGGATCGGCCGCCTAAACCCGCTGCGTCGTGGCGCGCAGGCGGAGGAACTGGCGCGCGCGGCGCTGTTCCTGGCGTCGGACGATGCGAGCTATGTCAACGGGCAGGCGCTGGCGGTCGATGGTGGGCTGTCGTCGAGCCATCCGGTGACGCGGCAGGATTACGGCAAGACGGCGGTGTGAAGGATCGTACCCGCCCGATGCGGGTTGTAGCGGCAACTCACCACGGGATACCGCCACCATGACCTCCACCGACGATCTCCTCCGCCGCGGCCTCCGGCGCCTATACTCCGCGCACGGGCAGGGGTTGAGGCAGATCAACGTCAACCTGCAAGCGGCCAGTGCCACCCCGCTCCGCCGCGCGCTGGAGATCGCGATCAAGCAGGACCGTCGTCAGACCGAGCGGCTGGAGAAGGTGTTCAACCTGCTCAAATTGCCGGTGGCGGGCGAGCATGATCATGTGATGGCGGGTATCGCCGAGGACAACAACGCCGCCATTCGCGCCGTTACGCGGTCGCCCGAGCTCGACCAGGAGCTGATCCGCGCGGGCCAGCTCGCGGCGCATTACTATCTCGCCAGCTATGGCACAATGCGCGACCAGGCGACCGCGTCGGGCGAGCGCAAGGCGGCCAAGTTGCTCCAGAAGACGCTCGACGAGTTCGGCCGCGTCGACCGGCGGTACACCAAGCTCGCGGACAAGTTGCGCGCGCGGTCCGCGACCGGCGGCGTCAAGGACGCGGCCAAGGTGCTGGCGGCGGCGGGCGCCGTCGCGGGCACCTGGGCGTGGCTCAACAGGGACAAGGCCGATGGACGCGCGCTAGTCGCGCATCCGCATCAGCCCTTCCTGCGCGACGCTGGCCACCAGCCGGCCATCACGCGTGTAGATACGACCGCGATTGAACCCGCGCGCGTGACCGGCCCAGGGACTGTCACAAGCATAGAGCAGCCAGTCGTCCACACGGAACGGCTCGTGCAGCCAGAGCGCGTGGTCTAGGCTCGCGTTCTGCATCTTGTGCGTCATCCAGCTGACGCCATGCGGCAACATCGCGGTGCCGAGCAGCGCGGTGTCGGACGCATAGGCGAGCACGGCCCGGTGTAGCGCCGGGTCGTCCGCGATCGGTGCCGCGATGCGGAACCAGCTATATTGCCATGGCGCGGTTCTGACCGGCGCGTCCCAGCTTTTCGGTTCTGTCGGGCGGATCTCGATCGGGCGCGCGCGGAGCAGGTGGCGACGGAGCCGTTCGGGCAGGCGCTCGGCACTAGCCTGGCGAAGCTCACGTTCGGATTGCAGCGCCTCGGGCGGGGGCACGTCGGGCACCTGGTCCTGATGCGTGAGGCCGTCTTCCGGCATCTGGAACGACGCCGCCATATTGAGGATCGGCTGACCCTGCTGGCTGGCGATCACGCGCCGGGTGGCGAAGCTCTTGCCGTCGAAGTCGCGCACCACGCGATAGATGATGGGGTGGTCCTCGCTCCCCGGCCGCATGAAATAGGCGTGGAGCGAGTGCGCCGCCTTCGGTGCGTCGGTGGATCGTTGCGCGGCCTGGAGCGCCTGCGCGATCACCTGCCCGCCGAACACGCGGCCCTCGCCCCCGGGCTGGCGCGGCCCGCGGAACAGGTCGGTGTCGATCTGCTCGACCTCCAGCAGCGCGACGAGGCCGGCGGCAAGCTCGGCGGGGGACGTGTCGTGAGGTTTGTTGAGGTCCACCTGGTTTAGTATCCCGCCGCTTGCGCCAGCCGGTCGGCATGGAAGTTTTGGTCGCCGAACATCTCGGCCAGCACCCGCGCGCGCTTCATGTAGAAGCCGACGTCGTATTCATCGGTCATGCCGATGCCGCCATGCATCTGGATGCTTTCCTGCACGTTCAGCGTCGTCGCCATGCCGGACATCGCCTTGGCGACCGAAACCGCCGCGTCGGCGCGCGGGTCGGCGGCGTCGAGCAGCTGTTGCGCCTTGAGCACGGCCGCGCGGGCGACTTCCAGCTCTGAATACAGATGCGCGGCGCGGTGCTGGAGCGCCTGGAAGCTGCCGATCGTGACACCGAACTGCTTGCGCTGCTTGAGATAGTCGACCGTCATGTCCGCCGCGCCCGCGCCGACGCCGAGAAGCTCCGCCGACGCGCCGGTGCGCCCCGCGGCGAGCAGCCGCCCGAGCGGATCGCGGCCTGCGTCGACTTCGCCAATTACCGCGTCGGCATCGACCTCCACCCCGTCGAACTCGATACGGGCGGCAATACTCGAGTCTGCGAGCCGCTCCGGCGTGACGGTCAGCCCGGCGCTGTTCGGGTCGATCGCGAATAGCGTCACCCCGTTCTGGTCTTCCGGCGCGCCCGACGTGCGTGCGGCGACGATCAGCAGGTCCGCGACATGGCCGTGGGTGACGAACTGCTTGCGGCCGGTGAGCTTGAAGCCGTTGCCCGACCGCTCCGCCCGGAGCGCGACGGCGGGGCCGTGCTTGGCGCGCTCGTCGATCGCCAGCGCGGCAACGGTCTCTCCCGCGACGATACCCGGAAACCAGCGCGCCGCGTGCGCGGTGCCCTTCAGTGCCTCAACCGCCGCGACCGCGGTGGCGAGGAAGGGCGAGGGCGACAGGTTACGGCCGATCTCCTCCAGTACCACGCCCGCCTCGACATGGCCGAGGCCCAGCCCGCCCTGATCCTCGCCGATCAGGATGCCGGTGAAGCCCATCTCGGCGAACTGCTTCCACAGATCGCGGGTGAAGCCGGTCGGGTCGTTGCTGTCGCGCAGCCGGCGCAGGTGCGACACGGGCGCATGCTCGGCCACGAAGTCGCGCGTGGTGTCGCGCAGCATGGTCTGTTCGTCGGAGAGGTAGAGGGGCATCTTTCGTCCTTGTCACCCTCTCCCTGTAGGGGAGAGGGACAGGCTCGCGTTAGCGAGCCAGGGTGAGGGGAGCGGGGCAATTCAAAGCCCTCACCCTGCCTTCGCTCGCGCGAAGGCTGTCCCTCTCCCTTGGAGGGAGAGGGAGGGTTTCACGCTGCAGGCAGCTCCAGGATCCGCTTGGCGACGATGTTGAGCTGCACCTCGCTCGTCCCGCCCTCGATCGAGTTCGCCTTCGTCCGCAGCCACGCGCGCGCTGCGCCGCCGCCGTGCGATGCCTCCGACTCCCACTCGAGCGCGTCCGACCCGCCCGACGACATCATCAGCTCGTGGCGGGTCTTGTTGAGCTCGGTGCCGTAGTATTTCATCATCGACGGTTGCGCCGGGTGCGCGCGTCCGGCTTTCAATTCATCAATAAACCGCTCGGACATGGCGGTGAACGCTTTGGCGCGGACCTCGAACTGCGCGATCGCGCCTCGCAGCAGCGGGTCGGCGAGACGACCGTCCTGATCGAGCCCGACGGTCGCGATCGCGCCCTCGATCAGCGGGTTGCCCCCGGTCTGGCCCAAGCCCATGCCGCTGATCATCTCGCGCTCGTGACCGAGCAGGTATTTCGCGACGTCCCAGCCCTTGTTCTCGTCATGGACGCGGTTCTTCTTGGGCACCTTTACGCCGTCCATGAAGGTTTCGCAGAACGGTGAATAGCCGCTGATCAGCAGGATCGGCTTGGTCGACACGCCTTCGCTTGCCATGTCGAACAGGACGAAGCTGATGCCGCCCTGCTTGGATGCCTTGCTGGTGCGGACGAGGCAGAAAATCCAGTCCGCCTTGTCGGCGTAGGATGTCCACACCTTCTGACCGTTGACGATGTAATGATCGCCCGCGTCCTCCGCGCTCGCGGCGAGGCTGGCGAGGTCGGAACCCGCGTTCGGCTCCGAATAGCCCTGACACCAGCGGATCTCACCGCGCGCGATCCGGGGCAGATGCTCGAGCTTCTGTTCCTCGGTGCCGTATTTCAGCAGCGCCGGCCCGAGCATCGAGATGCCGAAGCTGTTGAGCGGATTGCGCGCCTTGATCCGCACCATCTCTTCGCGCAGCACCTTGGTCTCCGCCGGTGACAGTCCACCGCCGCCATATTGCGCCGGCCAGTCGGGCACGGTCCAGCCGCGCGCGCCCATGCGATCCATCCACGCCTTTTGCGCTGGGGTCAGCGTCGACTGATCGCGCCCGCCCCATACCGCATCCTTCTCCGTCCGCATCGGCTCGCGCATCTCCGGCGGGCAGTTGTCTTCGAGCCAGAAGCGCGTCTCGGCGCGGAATGTCTCAACGTCCGTCATGGGTCAGCTCCTGGTGAGATCGTGCGCCGCGCGCGCGACGGCGATGGCGGTATGGTCCAAATAGCGGTCGGCGATGACCTGCACACCAACGGGCAGCCCGTCCGCATCGGTCCCGATCGGTACGCTGGTCGCGGGCAGCAAGGGGAAGGTCGCAAGCCCCGGGTAGGCGATTTGCGCGGCGAAGGGCGATGCTTCGTCGTCGATCATGATCGTTCGCTCAGGCAGCGGCGTATCATCGTGAGGGAATGCGGTGGTGCCCCAAGCGGGTGCGATCACCGCGTCATAGCGAGTGAATAGCTGGCCCCAAGCGCGGCGGCACGCGGCCTGCCGGTCGAGCAACACGCGCATCGGCGTCGAAGGCGGTCCCCCTTGCGGCGGCTGGCCGCGCGCCATTGCGACGGCAAGAATGCGCAGGTAATCGGCGTGTTGCGCTTCGGGGTCGGGGAGCAGATCGCTGGCGTGGTCAATTTTCGCGCCCGCGTCCGACAATGCGGACGCGACGCGCTCGACGGCGGCGGCGATCGAATGGGCGACGGGGGCGAGCGGATGCCGTGCCAGGACCAGGACGCGCCACTCGCCGGGAGAGCGTTCACGCGGTTTGGGCAGCGGCAGGTCGGCGACGATGTCGAGCGCGGCGGTGAGGTCGTCCGGGTCGCGCGCAAGCGGCCCGATGACGCTCAGGTTTGGGGCCGCGGCCTGGGTGCGGGGAAAATAATGCCCGTCCGTGTCGAGCATGCCGAACGTCGGCTTGTGTCCCCACACGCCGCAAAACGCGGCGGGGACGCGGATCGAACCGCCGATGTCGGAGCCGAACTCGACCGGCACAAAACCCGCCGCCAGTGCCGCCGCCGATCCGCCCGAGGAACCGCCGCTGACGCGGTCGAGGTCATGCGGGTTGCGGGTGCGACCGTAAATCGGGTTGTTGGTCTGGAGGTCGGCAAGACCGACGGGGATATTCGTCTTGCCCAGGATCACCGCGCCCGCCATCTTCAAACGCTGGACGGCCGCCGCGTCTTGCCGGGCGATGTGATCGGCATGTTCGGGGAAGCCCCAGCTGGTGGGTAGGCCCGCGATGTCGAAACTCTCCTTCACCGTCATCGGTACGCCGAGGAACGCGCGGTCGTCGTTGGCTCCGGCATCAATCCCATGCGCCGCGTCGCGCGCGCGATCGAAGTCGCGGACCACCACTGCGTTGATCGCGCCGTCGCCTGCCTCGATACGCGCGATCGCCGCATCGCATTCGGCGAGCGCGGTGGTATCGCCGCGCCGGATCGCGCCAGCAGTGGCTAGGGCGGTGCGCTCGGTCACGCGTTCGTCGTTTTAGTAAAAGCTGGGACCACTTCGCCGGAAGGACACGCTTTGCCACAATGCGGCCCCAGCTTTCGCTGAGGTGACGGGTTGTGGGTGGGCGTGGTCGGATTCACGCGACCGCCTCAGGCGTCTTCGCCTTGGCCTTGAGCGACTTGGCCACCTCGAAGCCGTGCTTCTCCAGCCCGCCGACCAGCTTGTCGTACCCGACCTCATGCTCGGCCCAGAACATCGGACCACCGCGATAAACCGGCCAGCCATAGCCATAAATCCACACCACATCGACGTCCGACGCGCGCTGCGCCTTGCCCTCCTCCAGGATCAGCGCGCCTTCGTTGACCATCGGATACAGCGTCCGCTCGACTATTTCCTGGTCGGACACCTCGCGCTTTTCGCCCGCACCCGACTTGGCGCGGAACTCCTCGATGATCTCGGCGACGCGGGGGGAGGGCGATGGATTACGCTTTTCGTCATAATCGTAGAAACCCGCCTGCTTCTTCTGCCCCCAGCGACCTTCGGCGGCGAGCGCGTCGCGGATATTCTCGATGCGGGTCGGGTCGCGATGCCAGCCGATGTCGACACCGGCGAGGTCCGCCATCTGGAACGGCCCCATCGGCATGCCGAACGCGACATGCACCTTGTCGATCTGCTCGGGGGTGGCACCCTCCATCAACAGCTTGTTCGCCTCCACCTGGCGCGGCATCAACATCCGGTTGCCGATGAAGCCATAGGTGACGCCCGCGACCACCGCGACCTTCTTGATCTTCTTGGCCAGCGCCATGACGGTGGCGAGCACGTCGGGCGCGGTCTTCGCGCCGCGCACCACTTCCAGCAGCTTCATCACGTTGGCGGGCGAGAAGAAATGCATGCCGACCACATCCTGCGGGCGGCTGGTCGAGGCGGCAATCTCGTCGATGTCGAGATAGGAGGTATTGCTGGCCAGGATCGCGCCGGGCTTGCAGATGGTGTCGAGCTTGGCGAAGATCTCCTTCTTGACGTCCATGCTCTCATACACGGCCTCGATAATCAGGTCGCAGTCCGCAAGGTTCTCCAGCCCCAGCGTCGGCGTGAACGCCGCCATCGCCGCCGCCACCTGTTCTGGCTTCATCCGGCCCTTGGCGGCGGTCGCTTCGTAGTTCTTGCGGACCACGCCGACGCCGCGATCCAACGCTTCCTGCTGCATTTCCACGATGGTGACGGGAATGCCCGCCGATAGAAAGTTCATCGAGATGCCGCCGCCCATCGTCCCCGCGCCGATCACGCCGACGCGCTTGATCGGGCGCAGCTGCGTATCAGCGGGAACGTCGTTGATCTTGGCGGCCTGCCGCTCGGCGAAGAACAGGTGGCGTTGCGCGGCGGACTGAACGCCGGTCATCAACCGCATGAACTGCTCGCGCTCGAAATGAACGCCCTCGGCATAGGGCGTTTCGGTCGCCTTCACCACGCAGGCGATGTTAGCCTCGGGTGCCTCGAAACCGCGGAACTTGCGTGCGTTTGCCTTGCGGAACGCGGCGACGGCGTCCGGGTCGGCTTTGGCTCCGCGCTCCGACGCACGGGGGAGGGGGCGTTTGCCCGCGATTTCACGCGCAAAGGCAATGGCGTCCGCCTCCAGCGACGTCTCGCCGACGATGCGGTCGATCAACCCGGCGGCCTCGGCCTTCTTGGCCGGGACGGGATTGCCGGTCGCGCACATCTCCAGCGCCATCGCCACGCCCGCGATGCGCGGTAGCCGCTGCGTGCCGCCGGCGCCGGGGAGCAGGCCGAGTTTCACCTCGGGCGTGCCCAGCACCGCCGAGGGCACCGCGACACGGTAATGGCAGCCGAGCGCGACCTCGCACCCGCCGCCGAGCGCGGTGCCGTGAATGGCGGCGACAACGGGCTTGTCGCTCGCCTCGATCGCGTCGACGACGACGGGCAGCATCGGGCCGACCGGCGGCTTGCCGAACTCGGTGATGTCCGCGCCCGCGAAGAAGGTCTTGCCGTCGCAGCGGATTACCATCGCGGTGATCGAAGCGTCGGCCGAGCCCTCGGCGATCGCGGCGACCAGCCCTTCGCGCACCGCCGCGCTCAGCGCGTTTACAGGCGGCGAGTCGGAGATGACGACGAGCACGTCATCGTGGCGCTCGGTGCGGATAGGACTGGTCATCGATCGGGTCTCCTGGAAGCGTCATCCCAGCGCAAGCTGGGATCGCGTGGTTCGGGTCGGTGCGCTCTCGTCGAGCGGCTCCAGCTTCCGCTGGGGCTGCGGCGGTTCAGTTCAGCGCGGCATAGATCAGCGTCTTCAGCTCGCGGCGGATCGGATACAAATTCGAGGGGCTGAGCTGGGTCATGAACACCATGTGCACATGCTCGACCGGATCGACGAAGAACGCGGTCGAGAACATACCGCCCCAATAATATTCACCGATCGAGCCGGGCACCATTGAGCGTACCGGGTCGATCGTTACCGCAAAGCCGAGACCAAAGCCCGTGCCCGCGTTCTGCGTTTCGCTGAACAACGACTTGGACAGGCTCGCTAGGTCGGCGCCACCGGGCAGATGGTTGGCGGTCATCAGCTCCAACGTCTTGCGCCCCAGCAGGCGAACCCCATCAACCTCGCCCCCGTTGAGGCAAAGCCGGCAGAAACGGTGATAATCCAACGTCGACGAGACCAGCCCCCCACCGCCCGACAACAGCTGCGGCCGGTGCGCCCAGGCGCTGCTGGCACCGCGATCGTACAGCACACGCGCACCAGTCGCGTCGAGCACATAGCAGTCGGTCAGCCGGTCGAGCTTGGCGGCGGGCACCTGAAAGAAGGTGTCGTGCATTCCGAGCGGTGCGAAAATGCGATCGTGGAAAAAAACGTCGAGGTCCTGTCCCGACACTCGCTCCACCACCGCGCCGAGCACGTCGGTCGCGACCGAGTAGTTCCACCCCTCGCCGGGCGAGAACTCGAGCGGCAGCTTGCCCAGCGCGGCGACGAAGCCCTGCAGGTCGAGGCCGCCATGCCACGCCTCCAGCTTCAGCTCGCGATGCGCGGCGTCGATGTTGGAGCGGTTCTGGAACGAGTAGGTCAGCCCCGCAGTGTGTCGGAGCAGATCCACCATCCGCATCGGCTCGTTTGTCGGGCGCGTGGTGAACGATACACCCGCGCCACCACCAGTATAGACGCCCATGCCCTTCAGTTCAGGCACGACATGGTGGACCGGCGTATCGAGCGCGACCAGCCCTTCCTCGACCAGCATCATGAACGCGACCGAGGTGATCGGTTTGGTCATCGACGCGATGCGGAACAGCGCATCGTCGGCGAGCGGCGCGCCGCCCTCGCGCGCCGTGCCTATCGAACTGAAATGTGCGATCTCGCCGTCATGCGCGACCAGCAGCTGCGCGTGCGGTAGCTTGCCGGACGCGACGTACCGCGATTCCAGAAACGCATCCAGGCGTGCGAGCCGCCGGGCGTCAAAGGCGTCACGGCCGGAGCGGGTAGCGAGCATCGGGACAGCCATACCTGTTGTTCGAAACGCGTGCCTCTATCTGCTTGAGCGGGACGTGAATCAACACTAACCTTGCGCGGCAACCTGAGAGGATGCCCGATTGGCCAGCGAGCCCCTGATCCCCCTCGACCCGGCATGGCCGGCGATGTCCCTCGCCGAGTGCGCGTCCCTGCTAACCGCGCCGGGTGCGAAATTCGAGATGGACGAAATCGTCATCCGTGGCCTGCGCACGCGGGTGTGGAAGAACGCGCCGCCGTCGTTGCGATGGCTGGCGGAGGCGGCACGCCAGCATGGCGAGCGCGTGTTCCTGATCCACGAAGACGAGCGCGTTTCTTACGAAGCGCACTTCCGCGCGGTAGCGGCGCTCGCGGCGGCGCTGGTCGGCATGGGAGTGCGCAAGGGCGACCGCGTCGCGCTGGCGATGCGCAACCTGCCCGAATGGCCGGCGGCATTCTTCGCGACGGTAAGCATCGGCGCGGTACTGGTGCCGCTCAACGCTTGGTGGACGGGGGCCGAGCTGGAATACGGGCTGCGGGACTCGGGCGCGAAGGTGTTGGTCGTCGATGGTGAGCGATATGCGCGGGTCGAGGCGCATCTGACGGGCCTGTCCGCGCTGGCGCGTGTTGTGGTCGCTCGCGCCACCGGTCCGATCGGCGACGCAACCGCGCTGGAGACGTTGCTCGGCAAACCGAACGATTGGGCCGCGCTCCCCGACGCGGCGCTGCCCGACGCCGAGATCGCGCCAGACGACGACGCGACCATCTTCTACACCAGCGGCACCACCGGCAGTCCCAAGGGGGCGCTCGGCACGCATCGCAACCTCGTCACCAACATCCTGTCGAGCGGCTACAACGGCGCACGAACATATTTGCGGCGCGGCGAGACCCCGCCCGAGCCGAGTCCGAAGGTGCTTCTCACCGTCATCCCGCTGTTTCACGTGACCGCGTGCAGCGCGACGTTGATGGGCGCGATCGCGACGGGGAGCACGATGGTCTTCATGCGCCGCTGGGACCCGGTACGCGCGATGGAGTTGATCGAGCGTGAGCGGGTGACGTTGACCGGCGGGGTGCCGACGATCGCCTGGCAGCTGATCGAGCACCCCGACCGTCATCGCTACGACCTCTCCAGCCTGGAAAGCATCGCTTATGGCGGCGCGCCCTCCGCGCCCGATCTGGTGCGGCGCATCTGGGAAGAGTTCGGCGCGCTGCCCGGCAACGGATGGGGTATGACAGAGACGATGGCGACCGTGACCGGGATCGCTGGCGAGGACTATCTGCACCGCCCGACCAGCGCGGGGCCGCCGGTCGCGGTCGCGGACCTCAAGATCATGGACGCGGACGGCGTGGTGGAGCTGCCTACCGGCGAGGTCGGCGAGCTGTGGGCGCGCGGACCGATGGTGGTGCGCGGGTACTGGAACAAGCCGGAAGCGACGGTGGAGACGTTCGTCGACGGCTGGGTGCGGACAGGCGACCTGGCGCGGCTCGACGACGAAGGGTTCTGCTACATCGTCGACCGGGCCAAGGACATGGTGATCCGGGGCGGTGAGAACATCTACTCTTCGGAGGTGGAAAACGCCTTGTACACCCACCCGGCGGTGACGGACGCGGCGGTGATCGGCCTGCCGCATCGAACGCTGGGCGAGGAGCCGGCGGCGGTGGTGCACCTAGCTCCCGGCACGGCGACCAGCGAAGCCGAGCTTCAGGCATGGGTGCGCGCCAGACTGGCCACGTTCAAGGTGCCGGTGGCGATCCGCTTCGTGCGCGAAACATTGCCCCGCAACGCGAACGGCAAAATCCTGAAACGTGAACTCCCGGTGTTGTTCGAGGATCGCGGGGTCGTCTGAACCGTCAAGCACGTTTGCGCGTTATGTGGCTTCGGAGCAATGTCCGGCATCTGGCAGGGAAAGCGACAATGGGTAGGCCCGACGGGGGCGGCAACAGCGTAGATTTTCTGCGCGGCCGGCGCAGCCATGAGCTCTCCAACGCAGAACGCGCGGCGCTTGACACGGTGCTGTCCGGCCGGGTCGAGTTAGCTGCGCGCCAGACGATCGTGCGTCGCGGGGAATTGGTCGAGCACAGCACGTTGCTACTGTCGGGCTTCATGTGCCGCTATATGGATGCGCGAGACGGGTTTCGTCAGCTGGTCTCCGTGCATGTAGCGGGCGACTTTATCGACCTGCATGGGTATCCGCTGCGACGGCTCGACCATGATCTCGCGACCCTGGCCGATTGCGTTGTGGCTACGGTATCGCATGAGCGGTTGACCGACCTGGTGGCGACCTATCCCAATCTCGGTAGATTGATGTGGTTCGCGACGTTGCTCGACGCGGCGATGCATCGCGAGTGGATTTTCCGGCTGGGACGGCTCGAGGCGATGGGTCGCGTCGCGCATCTGCTTTGCGAAACCTATACTCGGCTGGAAGCGGTTGATCGGGCGGCGAATTACCGGTTTGACTTTCCGCTCACCCAGCAGGATTTAGGTGAGGCGTGCGGGTTGACCAGCGTGCACATCAATCGGACCGTGCGACGGCTGCGCGAGGCCGGATTGGCGGAGGTGACCAACCGCGAAGTGCGTATTCTCGATTTTCCCGCCCTTGCTGCCGAGGGTGAGTTCAAAAGCGATTATTTGTACCTCAACACGGATTTCTCGAGTCGCGGAGTGAAGAACGACCTTACGCGCGGAGAACGCCCCCAATCGCTCGTCGCCAGCCCGACAGCCTCGCGTCGCGCGCATCCGTCGACAGTGCAGGGGTAAACAATTCCACGTCGCCGCGCATCGTCGTCGCTTCCTTCAAATCGCGAAACAGCCCGCAACCGACGCCCGCCAACATCGCCGCGCCCAACGCGGTGGTCTCGGCGAAGCGCGGACGCTCGACGGGCAGCGAGAGCATGTCGGCCAGGTCTTGCGTTAGCCAGTCGTTTGCGACCATGCCGCCGTCGATGCGCAGCGTCGACCATTCCACGCCATCGGCGGCGAACGCGTCTTTCAGGTCTTGCGCCTGATAAGTCATTGCCTCCAGCGCGGCGCGCGCGATGTGCGCGCGGGTCGCGGCGAAGCTCAAACCGGTCAGCGCCCCCGTCGCGTGCGGGTCCCACCACGGCGCGCCCAGCCCGGCGAGCGCGGGAACTAGATACACGCCCGCGGTATCGGGCACCGACCGGGCAAGCGCCTCCGTTTCCGCCGCCGAACCGATCAACCCGAGCGCATCGCGCAGCCATTGCACCAGGCTCCCCGCGACGAACACCGACCCTTCCAGCGCATAGGCACGCTCGCCGTTCAACTGCCACGCGATGGTCGACAGCAGGCGGTGCGTCGATACCGGTCGCGTCCCGCCCGCGTGGGCGAGGACGAACGCGCCGGTGCCGAATGTCGCCTTGGTCTGCCCGGGCGAGAGGCACGCCTGGCCGATGCTTGCTGCCTGCTGATCGCCCGCCAGGCCGGTGACGCGTATCGGTGCGCCGAACGCGCGCGTTTCGCCGAACCGCCCCGCGCAATCGACGATCTCGGGCAGCGCAGCGCGCGACACGCCGAACAGGTCGCAAAGCTCTTCATCCCAGTCGCCCCCTGCGTGTGTGTCGACCAGCGCGGTTCGGCACGCGTTGGTGGCATCGGTGATGTGCGCGCCGGTCAGCTTCCAGACGAGCCAGGATTCGACGGTGCCGATGGCGAGCCGATCGCCCGCGTCCCGCAATGCCGGCCATTCCTCCATCGCCCAGCCGATCTTGGACGCGGAGAAATACGGGTCGAGCAACAGCCCGGTGCGCTCCTGCACGAGCGGCTCGTGCCCGGCGTCGCGGAGCGCTCGGCACCGATCAGCGGTGCGACGATCTTGCCAGACGATCGCTGGCGCGAGCGGTTTGCCGGTCGCCTTGTCCCAGAACACGACCGTTTCGCGCTGATTGGTGATGCCGATCGCTGCGACGCGCGACGCGCCGCCCACTCGATCGACCACTGTTCCCGAGACAAGCAGCGACTTGCGCCAGATCTCGTCGGCATCATGCTCAACCCAGCCGGGGCGGGGGTAGTGCTGAGTGAGTTCGGCGGCTTCGCTGGCGACGCAGCGCCCATCGGCGGCGAACAGCATCGCGCGCGTCGAGGTGGTACCCGCGTCGATGACCAGGATCGCCTCGCCCATTGTCATTTGCTAGCCGCACCGATGCAATTTGGGAATGGCGCGCATCGCGGGGCGATGTAGGGCCACAAGCAAGAGTTGCACAGCTGAGCACGGCGGAGCCGCCGATGGAGACCGAGATTGCCTGACGTGGACGTGGAACGGGAGGACCGGACTTCCGCGCCAACGCCCGGCGCGTTCGGATTGCCGCTCGCGAAGACCGACGGCGTGACACGACGGCGTGACCGGCTGCTCGCCTCGTTGACGCTGACCGCCGGGCTGGGCGTGGCGATCGGCGCGCCATTCGCACTAAAAGCGGGGGCGGAGTTCTTCCTGCCGACTACCGCCGCCTTGGTAATCGCGGTGGCGCTGGTGCCCGTGCTCGAATGGCTCGAACGACGCGGGTTACCCGCCGCGCTCGCCGCACTGATGTGCGTAGTGGGCGTGCTGATCGCCGCCAACATCGCGATCGCGGCGATCGTGGTGCCGGCGGTGTCTTTTTTCCGGCTGCTTCCCGACCGGATCGCGCGCATCCAGCATAATCTCGCGCCGCTGGTGGAGCTGTATGGTGCGTTGCAACGCTACGCCAACCGCACCGTCTCGCGACTGGCGACCGCGCCTGTCCACCAGCCGCCGCAATCCGCCATCACGCCGCCGACCTCGATCGTGGAGCTGGTCGCGACCACCGCGCCGGCGGCGGTGCTACAGCTCGCGTTCGGTATATTGGTGGTGTATTTCTTCCTTGGCGGTTGGACGCGGTTGCGCCGGCGCGCGATCACTGGCCGGGCGAGCTTCGGCGGCGCGATGGCGACCGCGCGCGTGATCCAGGACATGGTCGACGACGTATCCGCCTATCTCGGCACGATCACGCTCATCAACCTGGTGCTGGGTGGGATCGTCGCGGGGGCGCTTTGGCTGATCGGGATGCCGTTTCCGCTGATGTGGGGCGGTATCGTCGCGTTGCTCAACTATGTGCCGTACCTGGGACCGTTTCTGGCCGCGTTCCTGATGGCGTTGGGCGGGCTGATGACGTTTTCCGACTTGTGGTGGGCGTTCTTCCCGGCTGTGGTGATGCTCGGCTGTCACCTAGTGGAGGCGAACGTGGTGACGCCGTTGGTGGTGGGGCGACGGCTGACCATCAACCCGGTCCTGATCCTAATCTCGCTCAGCTTTTGGGGTTGGGTGTGGGGCACGGGCGGGGTACTACTGGCGGTGCCGTTGCTGATCATCGGGCAGACGTTGCTGCGCGCGGCGGGCACGCCCGACATCGCAGGCTTCCTGTTCGAGCGGGGAACCCTGGTGAGCCGCCGGGACGAGCGCTAGTCCGGGCACCGGGGCCGTTGACAGGCCGGGACCCCTCGCATAGTGCCCGCGCCTCGCAACGCGCAAATACGCGGGTGTAGCTCAGTTGGTTAGAGCGCCGGCCTGTCACGCCGGAGGTCGCGGGTTCGAGCCCCGTCACTCGCGCCACCGCGCAGGCTGGACGCGGTTAGCGCAGCTAAGCGCGACGCAGCCAACCGCGGCTGGCGGGTCGGTACAGCCGAACCCGTTCGACGTCACGATGCGGCTTTGCCGCGGCGCGCCCCCCTCACCGAAACCGCCCCGTCTCCATCCACTGCAACAGTGGCTTCAACGGCGCGATCCAGACCATGCCGGTGCCAAGATAGAACGCCGTCTGCGCCCAGATCGGCCATCCGCCGACCACATGCGAAAAGCTGACCACCACGATCGCCCAGACCGCGATCAGCGCCAGGATGAACAGCGAGCCGGCGGGCTTGCGCCACGAAGGGGTCATCGGGTCAGCCAGTTCCGTTCGGTGAGGAGATTGTGCAGCGGGACGTCCCACGCGTCGGGCACCAACGCTTCGACCTGCTGTACGGACCAGGCGACCCCGACGCGCCACGCGTGCGGAAATTGCTCGAACGCACGATCATAATGCCCGGCACCTTGGCCGAGGCGATTGAGCACCGAGTCGAAGGCGAGCAGCGGTGTCAGGATCACCTCTGGCGCTGTCTCCGGCCAGTCCGCCTCTGGAATACGCAACCCGTATGGACCCACGGCAAGCGGAGCAACTCCGTCCCAGCGCAGAAAACGCAGCGGGGTTGCTCGGTCGACCACATGCGGAAGCGCGAGCACGCACTTCGCCTCCATAGCCGTTGTTATCAGCGCAGCCGGGTCCGCCTCGCTGCCAAGTGGGGCATAGCTCGCGACCACAATGCCGGGCCGTAGTCGCTCCGCGAACTCAGGCCGGGGCGCGATAAGCAAAGGATCGCTCGCGACGAAGGCATCGCGGACCGAGCGCATCCGGGCGCGTAGGGCGGGCTTATTCGTCAACGGAAGATTGTTCCCCGATCGCCGGGCGCGCCGCGGCAAAGCCGCGTCGTCGAAGCTCGGCTGACGCCGAGCCCGACCGCGCTGCGCGTCCTGTCGATAGCTTCACTATCGGCATGCGCGCGGAGCGGTGGCGGGACCGCCTTGACCGTTTGCCGGGTTATCCTCTGACGCGCGGTACGTCAGGTGGGGACCATATACGTCGGACCAGGATCCGGGCAGGGACAGCCCCCTTGGATGATGAATAGCCTCAGGGATAATAAAGGCTCGTACCGGGCAGTACCCGCCGCGACACCTTCTAGCCTTTCGCGGGCGATTGCTCAAGAGCAATGGCGAGCGATTCTAAACGGTCGGCGATCGTAGCCAGCATCACCGGGCTGGCCGCGCCGGGTTCGGGCGGGCGGTTCTCCGCTTCTTCCAAAGCGTCGGCGAGCATCAGCGCCACGAACAGCATCGCCCGCTCACCGCCAAGGCCACCAGCGGCGCGGTTCGCGGCGGCCCAGCGCTGGTCGAGCAATGCGCCGAGGCGATGTACCGACGCCTCCTCGCCATCGCGGCAAGCGACCGCATGGCGGCGTTCGCCGATGCGAAGGGAAACCTCCGCCATCAACCGATGCTCCCGCGCGCGATTACCTCGTCTAGCGCGGCAACCGCCTCCGCCATGCGCGATTTCAGCGCGACATGGCGGCGGGCGAGCGCGTCGGCGTCGCGCGCGCGCCCCTCCACCGCCGCCTCGATTCGCGCGATCGCTTGATAGATGCGGTCCAGCGCGGTGGGGTCGGGGTCGGCCATGCGCTGCCGATTAGCACGGGACGGGTGCCCCGCAACCCCCGGTTGACGCAAGGCAACCCGCCCCGCAAAGACGCCGGCATCGAGGGGCCCGCGCACGTCGGGCGATGCGGGAGGCAGGGAATGACAGTCAAGGTGGCGATTAACGGCTTTGGCCGGATCGGGCGGTTGGTCGCACGCGCCATGCTCGAATCTGTGGATAGCGGGCTCGAGCTGGTGACAATCAACGACCTCGCGGGCGCCAAATCGAACGCCTGGCTGTTCAGCCGCGACTCGGTGCATGGCAGATACCCGGGCACCGTGTCGGCCGACGGTCAGGACCTTGTCATCGACGGCAAGCGCATCCGAGTCACTGCCGAGCGCGACCCCGCCAACTTGCCGCATCGCGAGCTGGGCGTTGATCTGGTGATGGAATGCACCGGTTTCTTCACCGACCGGGCGAGCGCGGGCAAGCACCTCGACGCGGGGGCCAAGCGCGTGCTTATCTCCGCGCCCGCGAAGGGCGTCGATCTGACCGTGGTATATGGCGTCAATCACGACAAGCTGGCGGCGGAGCACGTCATCGTCTCCAACGCGAGCTGCACCACCAACTGTCTCGCGCCCGTCGCCAAGGTGCTGAACGACAGCATCGGCATCGAGCGCGGGCTGATGACGACGATCCACGCCTATACCAACGACCAGAAAATCCTCGATCAGATCCATCCGGACCTGCGCCGTGCGCGAGCCGCGGCGATAAACATCATCCCGACCACCACCGGCGCGGCGCGCGCGGTGGGCGAGGTGCTTCCCGAACTGAAAGGCAAGCTCGACGGTTCCGCGATCCGTGTGCCGGTGCCCGACGGCAGCCTGGTCGACCTGACCTTCACCCCCAAGCGCGACACCACGCGCGAGGAAGTCAACGCGCTGCTCAAGGCGGCGGCGGAAGGCCCAATGAAGGGCGTGCTCGAGTTTTCGGACGAGCCGCTGGTATCGATCGACATCGTCCACACGCCCGCATCCTCGACCGTCGACAGCCTCGAGACGGCGGTGATCGACGGCAAGCTGGTGCGGGTGGTCAGCTGGTACGACAACGAATGGGGATTCTCGAACCGGATGGTCGATACCGCCAAAGCGATGGCGGCCTTTATCTGATGCACGGTGCCGCGCCGGCGCAAGTTGGCTTCGCTCGCCGGGAAAGTAGCCCTGGCGAGCGTCGCGCCAATGGTGCCGGGCTCGGGGTTCTCTCGGGTATTGCGCGCAAGCCGGTTCGGCGCGCGCCGATGGTGGTCCTGAACCGGAGCGAGATCACGCCCGCTCTCGGCATCGTCGGCGATTGTCGGGGCGTGCTGAAGCCTGGCGGCTCGGGTAAGCGTCAGGTGACGTTGATGGAGCGCGGCGATTGGGAAGCGGCGACCGCCGAACTGGGCGTGACACTGCCTTGGTGGGAGCGGCGGTGCAACCTGCTGGTTGACGGCCTCGACCTGCCGCAACGCCCGGGCGCGCGGCTGCGCATCGGGCACGATGTCGTGCTCAAGGTGACGGTGGAAGACGACCCGTGCACCCGCATGGACGCGGTCGTACCGGGGCTGTTCGCGGCGCTGGTCCCAGATTGGCGTGGTGGCGCGTGCGCCCGGGTGTTGAGCGGCGGCTGGATCGGCGTCGGTGATGTGATCGAGGTGGAACAATGACGGTCAAGCCATTCAAGACGCTCGACGATATGAGCGATGTGGCGGGCAAGCGCGTGCTGGTGCGCGAGGACCTCAACGTACCGATGCGGGACGGCGCGCCGAGCGACGATACGCGGCTACGCGCGACGCTGCCGACCGTGACGCAGCTCGCCGATCGCGGCGCTATCGTGCTGCTGCTCGCGCATTTCGGACGTCCGAAGGGGCTGCGGCATCCCGAGCTGTCGCTGGCGCTGCTGACCCGGCCATATTCGACGCTGCTCGGGCGCGAGGTGAGGTTCATCGACTGGGACGAGGCCGAAGCAGCCGTCTCGTCCATGCAGCCCGGCGCCATCGCCATTTTGGAGAATACCCGCTTCTTCCCCGGGGAGGAACTCAACGATCCGGACGTGATCGAGCGGATGGCGCGGCTTGGTGATTTGTACGTCAACGACGCCTTCTCCGCCGCGCATCGCGCGCATGCATCGACCGAGGGACTCGCGCACCGGCTGCCGGCGTTCGCGGGGCGGCAGATGGAGGCGGAGCTCGACGCGCTCGAACGGGCGCTCGGCAGCCCGGAGCATCCGGTCGCGGCGGTGGTCGGTGGGGCGAAGGTCTCGTCCAAGCTCGACGTGCTGACGCATCTGGTCGCCCGGGTCGATCACCTGATCATCGGCGGCGGCATGGCCAACACCTTCCTCGCTGCCCGCGGCTTCAATGTGGGCAAAAGCCTCTGCGAGCATGAGCTTGCGGGGACGTGCGAAGAGATTATGGCAGCTGCGGATCGCGCAGGCTGCACCGTCCATCTTCCCTATGACGTGGTGGTCGCGCGCGAGTTCAAGGCGAACTCGCCGACTCGCACGGTCAATGTACACGACGTCGCCGCCGATGAAATGATCCTCGATGTCGGCCCGGCCGCGACCGAGGCGCTGGGCGACGTGCTCAAGACGTGCAGGACGTTGGTGTGGAACGGCCCGCTCGGCGCATTCGAGACGCCGCCCTTCGACACCGCGACCGTGTCGCTGGCGCGCACGGCCGCGGCGTTGACGCAGGGTGGCGGGCTTGTCTCGGTCGCGGGCGGCGGCGACACAGTTGCGGCGCTCAACCAAGCCGGAGTGGCGGACGACTTCACCTTTGTGTCGACAGCGGGCGGCGCGTTCCTTGAATGGATGGAAGGGAAAATGTTGCCCGGCGTCGCCGCGCTCGCGCGTTAACCGGCGGGCGGCGGCGCGGGCTCCTGAAGTAGCGGTACCAGCACCTTGTTCAGCGCCTCCAGATCGAAGGCGCCCGCCTGGGCGTACCGGACATGGCCCGAACGGTCGATCACGTAGTTGGTCGGGACGCCGGTCAGCACCTGATACGGCCCTTTCACCCCCCGCACGGGCTGGATCGTCATCGCCCCGAACAGCGGCCGCAGCTTTGAGAGCGGCACCGAGTCCTCGGTTGTGACCGCATAAATTCGTAAGCCATGCGGCCGTTGGATCCGGTAATAGGTATCGAGCAGCGGCAGCTCCTTGCGGCACGGCACGCACCACGTCGCCCAGAAGTTGAGCACCACCACCTGCCCGTGCAGTTCGGCCAACGACACGGTCGAGCCGTCGACGAGCTTGAGCCGGAAGTCGGGCGCTACGTCGCCGACCTTGAGCGTCTTGGCGTCCGCCGCCCCCGCTGCCAGCACCAACGCGATCGACGCCATCCACCGCTTCATGCGCTCTACCCCTTCGTTCACCAGTGAACAGCGCCGCCCGGCGCGCGTCAACCCGCGCCCGTTGCCGGGCGCTCACTCGCTCGCTAACGACCGGAGGACCAATCCTCACGGAGTTCGCCGCCATGCAGTTCGCCGAGATGTTCAGCAAGATGCTTGAAGGCCGCGGCTTCATCGCCGCGCTCGACCAGAGCGGCGGGTCGACGCCCAAGGCGCTGGCCGGTTATGGCATAGCGGAGAACGCCTGGTCGAACAACGAGGAGATGTTCGGACTGATCCATGCGATGCGCGCGCGGATCATCACCTCGCCCGCGTTCACCGGCGAAAAGGTGATCGGCGCGATTCTGTTCGAGCGGACGATGGACGGACAGGCGGCGGGCAAGCCGGTCCCGACCGCGCTCGCGGACAAGGGCGTGGTGCCGTTTCTCAAGATCGACAAGGGGCTAGAGACGGAGGCGAACGGCGTGCAATTGATGAAGCCGATGCCGGGGCTGGACGCATTGTTGCAGCACGCGAAGGGGTTGGGCGTGTTCGGCACGAAGGAGCGCTCGGTCATCAACCTTGCCAATCGCGACGGCGTCGAGGCGGTGGTCGCGCAGCAGTTCGACGTCGCGCGCCAGGTGCTTGGCCACGGGCTGATGCCGATCATCGAGCCGGAGGTGAACATCAAAAGCGTGGAGCGCGGGCGGGCGGACGAGCTGCTGCTCGCAGCGATCACGGCGGCGCTGGCGGCGATGCCCGGCGATGAAGCGGTGATGCTCAAGCTGTCGCTGCCTCAAACGCCCGATCTATTTCACTCGTTGACGCGGCACCCGCGCGTGTTGCGCGTGGTAGCGTTGTCGGGTGGGTTCAGCCGGCCGGAGGCATGCGCGGAGTTGGCCAAGAACCACGGCGTGATCGCGAGCTTCAGCCGCGCGCTGCTCGAAGATTTGCGGTACAGTATGTCGGTCTCTGAGTTCAACGACGCACTGGAGGCGGCGATCGACGAGATTTACGCCGCCTCCACCGATAAAGTGCCGGTGCCGGCCTGAGGCACGCGGTCATGATCGATCGGACCGACGAGCCGGACCCCCGGTGGGCGAGGGTCGATGCTTGGATAGGGGAACGGCTGCTCGGGGCCGACCCGGCGCTCGCCTCGGCGCTGGCGCGCAGTGCCGAGGCGGGGCTGCCCGACATCGCGGTCGCGCCGGTGCAGGGCAAACTGCTCCAGATGCTCGCGATGATGGCGGGCGCGCGGCGCATTCTCGAAGTGGGCACGCTCGGCGGTTATTCGACGATCTGGCTCGCGCGCGCCTTGCCCGAGGACGGGCGGCTCGTATCTCTGGAGCTCGAGCCGAACCATGCTGCCGTCGCGCGCGCGAACCTCGAACAGGCCGGCCTGAGCGCACGGGTGGAGGTGAGGGTCGGCCCGGCGGCGAACTCGCTCGCGGCTATGGAGGCGGCGGGCGAGGAGCCGTTCGATTTCGTGTTCATCGATGCGGACAAGCTGAGCAACGTCACCTATCTTCGTCATGCGCTCGCGTTGTCGCGCGTCGGCACGACGATCGTGATCGACAACGTTGTTCGCGAGGGCGCGATCCTGGACGGAAACAGCCTCGACCCGCGCGTCCGGGGAACGCGCGCGCTGTTCGAAGCGGTGGCGGCCGAGCCTCGCCTGACTGCGACCGCGGTGCAGACGGTCGGCGCGAAGAAGTGGGACGGTTTTCTCCTAGCGGTTGTCGTGGGATGAGCGACGGCGCGTGCGCCTTTACCTACCGCGTGATCGTGCCGCCGATGTGGGCGTTGACCGGCGTCGCGGCGGTCGAGCTTGTCGTGACGCACTTGGTTCTGGCTCACTGGACCGTTTGGGGGCGGCAGTCCTTTCGACACTGTCGCTCGCGATCTTGGGCTGGATCGTGATCGGTATCTGGTCGATGCCGAGGTTTCCGGTGCTAGTCCGCAATGACCTGCTAATCATGCGCGCGGGGCTGTTGAGGGTCGTGGAGGTTCCGACATCGCAGGTGATCAGCACACGGCGAGACCCGCCCGCGGTGGGAAGTGAAACGGCGGAATGTCCTCAACTGCGCGTTGCTCAGCCATCCCAACGTCCTGGTAAGCCTGCGCGCGCCTTTGCCCGGCGGACGCGGCATCGTCGCTATCGTGCATCGGCTCGATGATCCGGCTGGTTTTGCGACGGCGCTGGAGGCGGTTCTGGTGAGCGGGTGAATGATGATCCGCTGAGGACGCGAGACGCGCCCGCTGGTCGAAGCGGTGGCGACCGATCCGCGCCTGACCGCAACCGCGGTGCAAACGACGGAGGCGAACAGATGAGACCATTTCTCATTGCGCTTGCGGAAGCGTCATCCGGATGCTGTGCTAAGCTAATGTAGTTTAGCGAACTTTTCTTATCGGCAAGGGACCGAACGAGTCCGATTGCTCGTTTTCCGAGCCGTTGATCGCCTACGCGATCGGCGAGGAGATGAACGATGGACGATCAAGCATTGAAGACGTTGGTGGGGCAGGGCCTGTCGGCGATGAAGGCAGGCGGCGACGTGGCCGCCCGCGCGACCGCGGAAATTCGCAGCGATGCGACCGACCCGAACCTCCAGCAAGCGCTCGACCGCGGCAACGAGCAGGCAAAGCAGTGGCAGGGGCGGATCGAACAAGCACTGGAGCAGGCCGGCGGGGGCGACCAGCATGACAACAAGGTGCTCGAAGCGCATCACGAGGTCAGCAAACTCATACGCCAGCAAGCGACCGACCAGTCATCGCGAGACCTCGGCATCATCGCCAGCGGCCAGCTCGCGTTGCATTACTGGATCGCTTCGTTCGGGACGATGAAGGCGTACACCGCCCGGCTCGGTCTTACCGAAGCGTCGCAGGCGATGGACCAGTGCTCCGATGAGGCGGGGCAGGCGGACAAACAATTCAGCGAACTAGCCACGAAGATCATGGCCGGCTGACGATGCGCGACCGCCTCGCCTTGGTTGGGCGCGGCGGTTTCGTTCCCGCGCGGTCTTTGTCGGGCACTCGCGATCTCCTACATGCGAGTGCGTGACTGACCTTACCATCGACTCATTGGGGCCGCTCGACCCCGAGTTCGCAGCGCGCTTCACCCGCGATCTTCGTCGTCCGCCATGTCAGCTGTACTTGGTGTCTCCGCTCGAGGTGGGCGGCGTGTTCTCCGATCGGTTGGCGCGCTCGCTCGACGCCGGGCCGGTGTCGGCGTTTCAGTTGCGGGTGAAGGGCGTCGATCAGCATGAGGCCGCCCGGCTTGCGGAGCCGCTGCAGGCGATTTGCGCGGCGCGCGATGTCGCGTTCATCGTCAACGACTCGATAAGCCTCGCCAAGCGTCTCGGTGCCGATGGCGTGCATCTGGGGCAAGAGGACGGTGACGCGCGCGAGGCGCGCGACGTACTAGGGCCGGCGGCACAGATCGGCGTGACCTGCCACGCCAGCCGGCACCTGGCGATGGAAGCGGGCGAGGCGGGGGCGGATTACGTCGCATTTGGTGCGTTTTATCCCACGGCGACCAAGGTAATCGAGCACCAGGCCGAGCCGGGCATCCTGTCCTGGTGGGCGACGCTGTTCGAGATACCGAGCGTGGCGATTGGAGGTATCACGCCGGAGAACGCGGGGCCATTGATCGCGGCCGGCGCCGACTTCATCGCGGTGTCGAGCGCGGTCTGGAGCGGAGACGAAACAGCGGCCGTGACGGCATTTGCACGTGTGCTCACGGGTAGCTGATATAATCTGCTGCGGAATAGCTTTGCCTTGTTCGATCGTTGAGCAACCGGGTTAGCTGAGCGCATCGCCGCCTCCGCAAGCGCATCCTCTGCATCTATGGCACGAGTGTCCGGATGATCGGGTCGAGTTGAACAACGCGGTCGGCAGCCTGGAGCGGCTGCACGAACGGTTTTGACCTTAGGGTGCCTGTGCGATAGCGTCGCCTCGGTCTCGATAGTTGCCCGCGACGAAAAGGAGTTTGATTTTGCGTACAACGATAACGGTGGCCCTTTGTTTGGCCGCTGCGACTGGGGCGGGGCTCACCGCCGTCTCGGCCAAGCCCGCTGATACCAAGGCGGCGAAGCCCACCGCCGCCAAGCCGAGCGCGATCGCTACGCCCGCCGCATCGGCGGTGAATCGCGATATTCTTCATGTCCAGGTGATCCTCGATCATCTCGGCTTTTCGCCGGGCATGCTCGACGGCAAGCCGGGACAGAGCATGACGGCGGCGCTCAAGGGGTTTCAGGAAGCTCGCGGTTTGCCGATTACCGGAGAGGCCGATGCGGCGACGCTGGTGACGTTGAAGCAATACGCCGCTTGGCGGCCGACCAAAACATTGGCGCTGACGCAGGATGTGCTCGCCGGACCGTATTACCCCGATATTCCCAAGCGCGAGGATGAGCAGGCGAAGCTGCCCGCACTCGGCTATCGTACCCCGATGGAAAAACTGTCGGAGATGTTCCACACCGCGCCGGACACGCTGATCGCGTTAAATCCCGGCGGCAAGCTGGAAGTGGGGCAGCAGCTCGTCTTCCCCAACGCGCTGCCGACCTCGCGCAATTACGATCCCAAGCTCAAGCCGGAATGGCGGCAGACGCTGACGTTGCTCAACGTCGACGCGAATGAGCCCAAGGCGGCGTCGATCGAGGTGACGCGGACGGGCAAGGTGCTGCGCGTGCTGGACGAGGCTGGCAAGCTGGTCGCCCAGTTCCAGGTGACCACGGGCAGTGAGCATGACCCTCTGCCGATCGGTAGCTGGAAGATCAACGCGGTCGACACCAACCCGAAGTTCCACTTCAACCCCAAGCTGTTCTGGGACGCGAAGCCAGGTGAAAAGGCGGCGATGCTTCCGGCGGGCCCGAACGGGCCGGTCGGCGTGGTTTGGCTCGATCTCAACAAGGAGCATTATGGTATCCATGGCACCCCCTCGCCCGAGAATATCGGCCGTACGGAGAGCCACGGGTGCGTGCGCCTGGCAAATTGGAACGCGGCTCGACTGGCGATGATGGTCAAGCCCGGAACACCGGTGGTTTTCAAGGAATAACGGCGTGACGCGGCTGGGGTGGAGCATATTGGTGCTGATCCTGGTTGTGGCGGGCGCGTTCGCCTCGATGCTGAGCGTCGGGGGCGCGCGCCCGTCCGAAACCCGGCTGAGCGTCGCTCGTGCCATGATTCCTCAAATTCGCGAACGTGACGACGGTTTGCTCGCGGTGCCTGTCGTCGGCGTCGCCCGGACCAGCATCGCGGACAGTTGGGGTGACGAACGTGAAGGAGGCGCGCGCCATCATCACGGGACCGACATCGTGGCTCCCGAAGGTACGCCCGTCGCCGCCGTTGCCGCCGGAACGGTGGAACGGCTTTACGACGACGCGCGGGGCGGGGTCACCTTGTACCAACGTTCGGCCAACCGGCGGTGGATGTATTATTACGCGCATCTACGCGGCTATGCGCGCGGATTGCACGAGGGCCAGAAACTGCGTCCCGGCGACGCGCTCGGGTTTGTCGGCGACACGGGCGACGCAGGACGCGGCAACTTCCACCTACATTTCGGGCTGGCCCGTATGACGCCGGACCAGCATTGGTGGCAGGGAGAGGACGTCAACCCATACCCCCGGCTTCGGGGTGGGCGAGTTCTTGGCAGATCGGGAGGGGGCGGCTAAAGAAGCCGCATCCTTTCCTGAGAAGCGAGTGGCATGAAGATCAGCGGCGTCGACATTCGTCCCGGAAATATTATCGAATATGAGGCCGGCATCTGGCGCGCGGTGAAGATCCAGCATACGCAGCCTGGCAAGGGCGGGGCCTACATGCAGGTCGAGATGAAGAACCTGATCGACGGGCGCAAGAATAACGTCCGCTTCCGCTCCGCCGAGACGGTGGAACGCGTGCGGCTCGACACCAAGGACTTCCAGTTCCTGTTCAGGGATGGCGATGCGCTGACCTTCATGGACAAGGTGGATTACGAGCAGATTACGCTCGACGCGAGCGTACTTGGCGATGCGGCGGCTTTCCTTCAGGATGGCATGGACGTGGTGCTGGAGCTGTGGGACGAGCGTCCGATCTCCGTTCAGCTGCCCGACCAGATCGAGGCGATGATCGTCGAAGCCGACGCGGTGGTGAAGGGGCAGACTGCCTCGTCGAGCTACAAGCCGGCAATCCTCGATAATGGCGTTCGGGTGATGGTGCCGCCGCATATCGGCGCGGGAACCCGGATCGTGGTCGACGTGTATGAGCAGACCTATGTGCGGCGGGCGGACTGACGTGTATAAGACCACCTCAGCCAACATGCAGCGAAGCCAAGGCATAGATCGGTCTCGCCGTGTCGGCAGGCCCCTTACGCTAACCCGAGCTCAACATCGCAAGTTTTGGTGGGTGGTCATCGACCGTCAGGAAGCTGGTCCGGTGTCGATAACCGCTGAGTACGGGAGCAAGAAGTTTCCTGAATGGTTGGCTGTAGAGGTGGCAAGTTTTGGACGTGATCGCTGGCTAGCATATTTTAACCGCAAGACTGGCAAAAAAATCTAGTGCCCGCCCAATCCGGTCTTATCACCATCATGGAGCGCGCGGCCCGCAAGGCTGCACCGCGGCTGCGGCGCGATTTCAACGAGGTCCAGCAGTTGCAGGTCAGCCGCAAGGGCCCCGCGGATTTCGTTAGCGAGGCGGACCGGCGCGCCGAGCAGACCGTGTTCGAGGAGCTGAACAAGGCGCGCCCCGACTGGGGGTTCCTGATGGAAGAGCGTGGCGAGGTGAAGGGCGACCCCACCAAACCGCGCTTCATCGTTGACCCGCTCGATGGCACCACCAACTTCCTCCACGGCCTGCCGCACTTCGCTATCTCGATCGCGGTCGAGGAGCCGATGCCGAACGGCAAGCGTGAGATCACCGCCGCGCTGACCTACCAGCCGCTCACCGACGAGAGCTTCTGGGCGGAGAAGGGAAGCGGCGCATGGTTGCAGGACCAGCGGCTTCGCGTGTCGGCGCGGCGCGACCTGGCGGACTCGCTGATCGCGACGGGCATCCCGTTTCTCGGGCATGGCGACTTTCCCGAGTGGACGCGCATCTTCGGGGCGGTGGCGCCCGAAGTGGCGGGAATCCGAAGGCTCGGCGCGGCGACGCTAGATTTCGCCTGGGTCGCGGCGGGGAGATTCGACGGCTTTTGGGAATCGAACCTAGGACCATGGGATTACGCCGCCGGGATGCTGTTGGTGCGCGAGGCGGGCGGGTATGTCACCGACTTCCGCGGCGGCGACCGCGCGGGCGAGCGCAACGAGTTCCTGGCCGCGAGCGATGCGCTCCACTCCAAGCTGCATCGGCTGGTCGGCGGTGCGTTGCGGGCCTAACGCGGGAGCAAAGCAGGTTAGCGGAGGGCAATCCCACCTGCCACACGCCTTGCCCCGTTCAGGTGGCGAGCCTAAGGCGGCACAATCCACACCGCAGATGCGAGATGACGCTTGGTCGACCTGTCGCAGTATCTCCCGATCCTGATCTTCCTGGGCATCGCGCTAGTAATCTCGAGCGCGTTCGTGTTCCTGCCGATGGTGGTCGCGCGGGTGACGGGAGCGCACAAGCCCGACCCGGAAAAACTGTCCGAATATGAGTGCGGCTTCCCCGCGTTTGAGGATCCACGTAGCCAGTTCGACGTCCGGTTTTATCTCGTGGCGATACTCTTCATCATCTTCGATCTGGAGGCGGCCTTCCTATATCCTTGGGCAGTATCGGTTTTTCACCTCGGCTGGACCGCATGGGGCGCGATGATGGTGTTCATCGGCGAACTCGCGCTGGGTCTTGTCTATGCCTGGAAGAAGGGAGCGTTGGATTGGGAATAGAGCTGCCTTCCGGCCCCGTCGAGTTGATGCGGACCGCGTCGCCCGCATCCGAGATCATGCCCGACCAGAGCTATTTCGATAGCCTCAACGGCGAGCTGACCGACAAGGGCTTTCTGGTCACCGGCGCGGAGGAGTTGTTTCAATGGGCGCGGACGGGTTCGCTATGGTGGATGACGTTTGGTCTCGCCTGCTGCGCGGTCGAGATGATCCACGTCAACATGCCGCGCTATGATCTCGAGCGGTTCGGCGCCGCGCCGCGTGCGTCGCCGCGTCAGTCCGACGTGATGATCGTTGCGGGTACGTTGTGCAACAAGATGGCTCCGGCGCTGCGCAAGGTCTATGACCAGATGAGCGAGCCGAAATACGTCATCTCGATGGGTTCGTGCGCCAATGGCGGCGGTTATTATCATTACAGCTATTCGGTGGTGCGTGGGTGCGACCGGGTGGTTCCGGTTGATATTTACGTCCCAGGCTGCCCTCCGACCGCAGAGGCGTTGTTGTACGGGATCATGCAACTGCAACGGAAGATTCGGCGCGTCGGGAGCATCGAGCGGTGAGGTCGCCTGCGCCTGCCTATGCGGTCAGTCTGAACGAGGTAACGATCGAGACCGCGACCGCCGCGTTGGGCGACCTACTCGTCCGCGCGCAGGAGAAGGTCGGCGAGGTGGCGTTGTTCATCCGCCGCGAGGGGCTAGTAGAGGCGATGGCGCTCCTGCGCGATACGCCGGGGCTCGCCTACCAGCAGCTAATGGAGATAGCGGGCGTCGATTATCCCGAACGCGCCGAACGCTTCGAATGCGTGTACATGCTGCTCTCGCTGACCCGCAATCACCGCATCCAGGTGCGGGTGTCGACCGACGAAGATACCGCCGTACCGTCGATCACCGGGCTGTGGCCCGTCGCCGGCTGGCTTGAGCGCGAGGTTTTCGACCTGTTCGGGGTCCTGTTCGCGGGCAATGTCGATCTTCGGCGCATTCTGACCGATTACGGATTTCAGGGGCACCCGTTACGCAAGGACTTCCCGCTGACCGGCTACACCGAGGTCCGGTATTCCGAAGAGGCGAAGCGGGTCATCTACGAGCCGGTGAAGCTGCAACAGGACCTGCGTACGTTCGACTTCCTGTCACCGTGGGAAGGCGCGGCTTATGTCCTGCCCGGCGACGAAAAGGCGGCGATGGGCGAGGCCAAGGGCGCGCAAACGCCTGCAAGCGCGGATCAAGTCGGCAAGGTGAACCGGGCGCAAACGCCGGTTACGGAGCCGAAGGGCAACAGCGCCAGCTATGCCGCCGGCACGACCAGCTCGGGCGGCACGGGTAAGGACGCTGGCAACGACGCTGGCGAAAAGCCCGCGCACGCCGATGTGGTGCCGAGCAAGGGCCAAGGACAAAGCCAATGAGTGGCGGCAACACCGAAGTGATCGACGCCCCGGCGACCACGGTGGTGGACCCGTACACCGAGGAATTGCTCGGCCGGACATCGCCCGCTCGGCCGTCGGAGGGCGACGTCACCATCGCCAACTACACGATCAACTTCGGACCGCAGCATCCGGCCGCGCATGGAGTGCTGCGGCTAGTGATGGAACTGGACGGTGAGATCGTCGAGCGGATCGACCCGCATGTGGGTTTGCTCCATCGCGGCACCGAGAAGCTGATCGAATACAAAACCTATGCGCAGGCGCTGCCGTATCTCGACCGCACTGACTATTGCTCGCCGTTGTGCATGGAACATAGCTATGTGCTCGCGATCGAGAAGCTGCTCGACCTCGAGGTGCCGCTGCGCGCGCAATATCTGCGGGTGTTCTTCGCCGAGCTGACGCGGATTTCCAATCACCTGCTCAACCTCGGATCGCATGTCATGGATGTCGGCGCGATGACGCCGAACCTGTGGATGTTCGAGGTGCGCGAGGATTGCTATGGCTTCTTCGAGCGGATGAGTGGCGCGCGGATGCACCACAATTACTTCCGTCCGGGCGGGGTGCATCAGGATGTACCGCTCAAGCTGCTGACCGACATCGCCGACTGGCTCGACACGCGGCTGCCGCGCCTGTTCGAGGACGCAATCAGCTTGGTAGCGGACAATCGCATCTTCAAGCAGCGCAACGTCGACATCGCCACCGTGTCGCGTGAAGACGCGATCCGCTGGGGGTTCTCCGGCCCGATGATCCGCGCGGCGGGGCTGCCGTGGGACCTTCGCAAGTCGCAGCCGTACGACGTGTACGCGCGGATGAACTTCGACGTGCCGGTCGGGACCAACGGCGATTGCTACGACCGGTTCATGGTCCGCGTCGAGGAGGTACGGCAATCGGCGCGGATCATGCGGCAATGCCTGAACGAGATGCCCGAAGGCCCGATTGCCAGCCTCGACCGCAAGGTTGTGCCGCCCAAGCGCGCCGAGATGAAGCGGTCGATGGAATCGCTGATTCACCACTTCAAGCTTTATACCGAGGGCTTCCACGTTCCTGCAGGCGAGGTCTATGTCGCGACGGAGAGTCCCAAGGGCGAGTTCGGCATCTACATGGTCGCGGATGGGACCAACAAACCGTACCGCGTGAAGATACGGCCGACCGCCTTTAGCCATCTGCAGGCGATGGACTTCATGAGCCGCGGACACATGCTAGCTGATACGACCGCGATCCTGGGGGCGATGGACATCGTGTTCGGGGAGTGTGACCGGTGAGCTATGCTTCACCAAAAGCAGGTCTAATTTTGCTGCTGACGCTGAGCGGCCTATTGGTCCTTTTTCCGTTAGCTCAGTGGGTGGGCCGGAGTGCAGGTGAAGCTCAGAAAGAACGTGGTCAACTAATCGAAAGCGAGACAAGGAAACCGTCGTGGCTTCTTCGCAATCTTGATCGGTCGGCGATCTCGGCTCCAGCGCTCACGGCTGCTTCGGAAGTTCAGGTTCGGCTCGAGCGCGAGCCGGCGGCTGGCTTGACCGAAAGTCAAATGAACAACTCGGTTTTGGAAAGGATGAAGGGTTGGCTCTCGGTTGAAATGAAGCAGACCCAGAAGCATAGTGCCGAGCTACAGCAAGTTTCGGTCGCCGTCGAAGGATCATACGGAACCGCTGGTATCAGGAAGGTAGGTATTCTTCGCGCCAAGGACCTCGGACATGAGCTCGGTATAATGGTCTTTGGTGTAGCTGATAGCGACGTAGTGATTGTGCGGTGCGCGACCGCAAGCGGCGACGTTATTTCGTTGAGTTCGGGACATTGTTCGGATGTTGTGAGCCGAACTTTTGGCTCACCGATTGTTGATAGCGAGTGACGCATGGCTAACATTCCCGCTATTCCCGACGAGGCTGAGACCCGCGCTGGTTGGGGTGCCTTCGCTTGGTCTGCGGAGAACCTTCCCGAGGTCGAGCGCATCTTCGCGCGCTTTCCGAAGGGGCGGGAACAGTCGGCGAGCTTGCCGCTGCTCGATCTCGCGCAGCGGCAGGTAGGGGCCGAGACGGGGACGCAAGGCTGGCTGCCTGTGCCAGTGATCGAGTTCGTCGCCAAACAGATCGGCGCCGCGTACATCCGCGTGTACGAGGTCGCGACCTTCTACACGATGTTTAACCTCGCGCCGGTCGGGCGGTGGCACGTCCAAGTATGCGGGACGACGCCGTGTATGTTGGCGGGGAGCGACGACGTGCTCGCGGCGTGCAAGAACCGCGGGCTGGTGAAGGGGCGCACGACCCCTGACGGCCTGTTCACGCTGACGGAGGTCGAGTGCCTCGGCGCGTGCGCCAACGCGCCGATGGTGCAGATCAACGACGACAATTACGAGGACCTCGACTATGACCGCACCGTCACGGTGCTGGAAGCGCTGACGAGCGGCGAGCGCCCGCATCGCGGCTCGCAGATCGGTCGTCGTGCGAGCTGCCCCGAGGGCGGTCCAACGACGCTGCGCGAAATGGTCGACGCGAACCACGACTACCGGGGCGAGTGGGAGGCGTCGCATGGCTGAAACTGAACATCCGACAATCGGCGATCTCACCTATGAGCTGCTTAAAAAGATGCGGGCGGAGCAACAGGACCTACACGCCGATGTTCTTGAGCTGAAGATTCGCGCCACCTCGGTCGACGAGCATCTCAGCGGCCTGATGATCTCTGTCTCGGGACTGAACTCGCGAATGGATCGGCTCGACGAGCGGTTTAAACGTGTCGAGCGCCGGCTCGATCTTTCGGACGCCTACGATGCTCGCTGACAAGGACCGCATCTTCACCAATCTGTACGGGTTCCAGCCCTGGAACCTTGCGGCCGCGCGCGCGCGGGGGGACTGGGACGACACCAGGGCGCTGATGGCGCGCGGGCAGGACGCGATCATCAATGAGGTCAAGGCGTCGGGCCTGCGCGGACGCGGCGGCGCGGGATTCTCGACCGGCACCAAATGGAGCTTCATGCCCAAGGTGCCGACGCCCGAGCGGCCCAGCTTTCTCGTCATCAACGCCGACGAATCGGAGCCGGGCAGCTGCAAGGACCGCGAAATCATGCGGCACGATCCGCACAAGCTGATCGAGGGCGCGCTGATCGCGGGCTTCGCGATGCGCGCGCGGGCGGCGTACATCTACATTCGCGGCGAGTATATCGAAGAGGCCAACGTCCTCGCGGCGGCAGTGGCCGAGGCATACACGGCCGGGTTGGTCGGCAAGAATGCTTGTGGCTCGGGCTATGATTTCGAGGTGATCGTCACCCGCGGCGCGGGTGCGTATATTTGCGGCGAAGAGACCGCGATGCTCGAATCGCTGGAGGGCAAGAAGGGTCAGCCCCGGCTCAAGCCGCCGTTTCCGGCGGGCGCGGGATTGTACGGCTGTCCGACCACGGTCAACAATGTCGAGTCCATCGCGGTTGCGCCGACGATCCTGCGGCGTGGCGCGGGGTGGTTCGCGGGGATCGGCCGCAAGGGCAATGAAGGCACCAAGCTGTTCCAGATCAGCGGGCATGTGAACAAGCCCTGCGTGGTCGAGGACGCGATGGGGCTGACCTTTCGCGAACTGATTGAGGTGCATTGCGGCGGTGTGCGCGGCGGCTGGGACAATCTGCTCGCCGTGATCCCGGGCGGCTCGTCGGTTCCGCTGGTCCCCGCCGCCGAGATCATGGACGCGTCGATGGACTTCGACGGATTGAAGGCGGTCGGCTCGGGCCTCGGCACGGCGGCGGTGATCGTCATGGACAAGTCGACCGACATCGTCCGCGCGATCGCGCGGCTGTCGTACTTTTACAAGCATGAAAGCTGCGGCCAATGCACCCCGTGCCGCGAGGGCACCGGATGGATGTGGCGAGTGATGGAGCGGCTGAGGACCGGCGACGCCGACTTGGGCGAAATCGACATGCTGCAACAGGTCACCAAGCAGGTCGAGGGCCACTCGATTTGCGCGCTCGGCGACGCGGCGGCTTGGCCGATTCAAGGCCTCATCAAGCATTTTCGCCCCGAGCTGGAGCGGCGGATCATCGAGCGTGGCGGCGACCTCGCGCCGATGATGGAGGCGGCGGAGTAATCGTGGGTATCCTTTTTCAACATATCCGTCTGGCGAACGCCGCGCGGCCCGACCTTGAGGAGGTTGATGCGAGCGCGTTGGTCGACTCCGGCGCGGCGGATTTGTGCATACCTGAACTAGTCGCAAAGCAGCTCCGACTTGAAAAAATCGAGGACCGCATGATTTCGGTCGCGGACGGTCGTCAAATCGTCGTTGATTATGTCGGCCCGATTCGCGTCGAGGTGTTTGGTCGCAATACCTTCACCGGTGCGATGGTGACTGGCAATCAGGTGCTGCTGGGCGCTATCCCGATGGAGTCGCTCGACGTACTCATCGACCCTCGCCGGCATCAACTGATCCCGAATCCGGCTCATCCGAACATTCCGGGCGCGATGGCGGTCGGCGTACTGCCTGCTCGCAAGGACGACGAGTAATGCCGAAGCTCAAAGTCGACGGTGTCGAGGTCGAAGTGCCGCAGGGGGCGACCGTGCTGCAAGCGTGCGAGATCGCGGGCAAGGAGATCCCGCGCTTCTGCTATCACGAGCGGTTGTCGATCGCGGGCAATTGCCGAATGTGTCTGGTCGAGGTGAAGCCTGGGCCGCCCAAGCCGCAGGCCTCGTGCGCGCTGCCGGCCGCCGACAATCAGGAGGTCTTCACCACCTCGCCGATGGTGAAGAATGCCCGCGAGGGCATCATGGAGTTCCTGCTGATCAATCACCCGCTCGACTGTCCTATCTGCGATCAGGGCGGCGAGTGCGACCTGCAGGATCAGGCGATGGCCTACGGCCGCGGAAGCTCACGTTATGCCGAGAACAAGCGCGCGGTGACCGAGAAATATATGGGTCCGATCATCAAGACGATCATGACCCGGTGCATTCAATGCACCCGCTGTGTCCGGTTTGCGGAGGAAGTTGCGGGCGTCGAGGATATCGGCGCGCTGTATCGCGGCGAGGATATGCAGATCACCTCGTATTTGGAAGGCGCGGTCAAGACCGAGCTGTCGGGCAACGCGGTCGACCTGTGCCCGGTCGGTGCGCTGACGCACAAGCCGTATGCGTTCGAATATCGACCATGGGAGTTGAAGAAGACGTTGGCGATCGACGTCCACGACGCGGTCGGGACCAATATCCGGCTCGACAATCGCGGGCGTCAGGTGCTGCGCTGCCTGCCGCGGATCAACGAGGACGTGAACGAGGAATGGGCGACCGACAAGACCCGCTATGCGATCGACGGGTTGGTGCGGCGCAGGCTCGACCGGCCGTTCGTGCGCGTAAACGGAAGGCTGATCGAGGCGACGTGGGACGAGGCATTCGATCGGATCGCGGCGGTGAACGCCGGGAGCAGCGTCGCGGCGATCGCGGGTGATCTCGTCGATTGTGAGACGATGTTCGCGGCCAAGGCGTTGGTGAAGGGCTTGGGCGGCTCGCTGCTCGAAGGACGGCAGACCGGGATGGATTACGATACGTCCAGCCTGGCGGCGGTGAACTTCAATACTACGATCGCGGGCACCGAGGAGGCGGACGCGATCCTGCTGGTGGGCACGAACCTGCGTTGGGAAGCACCGCTGGTGAACACACGGGTGCGCAAGGCGATCAAGCGCGGGGCCAAGGTGTTCGCAATCGGGCCAGAGGTGGACCTGACCTACAAGGTGGATTGGCTCGGCGACGATCTGGAACTGCTCGGCGCGTTGCCGGCGCATGTAGGGGAGGCGTTCGCCAAAGCGGCGCGGCCAATGGTGATCGTCGGCGGCGCGGCGCTGAAGCGTGGGCATGGCGCGGCGCTGGCGCTCGCGGGTTCCTTGAACCTCGTTCGCGAGGGATGGAACGGGTTCAACGTCGTCCATATGGCGGCAAGCCGGATGGGTGGGCTGATGCTCGGCTATGCGGCGAAGAGGGGGATAGCCGGAATTATTGAGGCCGCGCCCAAACTCGTGCTTTTGCTTGGCGCGGACGAGGTCAATACATCGCGGCTCGATGGTTTTGTGGTCTATATTGGCCATCACGGCGATCGCGGCGCGGCGGCGGCGGACGTCGTCCTGCCGGGCGCAACCTATGCCGAGAAGCCGGGCACCTATGCGAACCTCGAAGGGCGGGTCCAGCGCGGCGAGCGGGCGGTGTTCCCGCCCGGCGACGCGCGCGAGGATTGGACGATCTTGCGCGCCTTGTCCGAACGGCTCAGCGCGACCTTGCCGTTCGACACGTTCGAGGAGCTGCGCGCGGCGATGGCGGTGGACACGCCGTTGCTAGCGACGACGGGGTTGAAGACGTTTGAGTGGAACGCGCCCGTCCTCGACGTACAAGCATCCGGTGCGATCGGCCGCTATCCGATAGCTGATTTCTACCTCACCAACGCAATCTGTCGCGCGAGTCCGACGATGCAACGTTGTTCGGCGGAGTTCCTCCACGGCGACCAGCAAATGCTGGAGGCGGCGGAATGACCGATTGGTTTACAGGCTTTTTACCGTTCGAGGCAGCTTGGACGCTTGCCACGATCATCGACATATTGGTCATCGCTCTGCCGCTCATGCTGGCGGTGGCGATGGTCATCTACGGTGAGCGCAAGATCTGGGCGGCAATGGCGTTGCGGCGCGGGCCGAATGTGGTCGGGCCGTTCGGTTTGCTGCAAAGTTTCGCTGACGGCCTCAAGGTATTCCTGCAGGAAACGATTGTTCCTTCGGCGGCGAACCGCGGGCTGTTTCTGCTGGCGCCGATCATTACCTTCACGGTGGCGCTGGTCGTATGGGCGGTGATCCCGTTTCAGCCGGGCGTCGTGTTGGCGAACATCAATGTGGGGCTGTTGTACATTCTCGCCGCGTCCTCAATCAGTGTGTACGGAGTGATCATCTCGGGATGGGCTTCCAATTCCAAATACCCGTTCTTCTCCGCGCTGAGGGCTGCCGCGCAGATGGTCAGCTATGAAGTCGCGATCGGCTTCGTGTTGTTGTCGGTAGTGATGTGGACGGGCAGCTTCAACCTGTCCGCCATCGTAATGAAGCAGCACGGGCATGTGTTCGGGCTGCTGAACGGCTTTGGGTTCAACCCGTTACTGTTCCCGATGGCGGTGGTGTTCCTGATCTGTGCCCTCGCTGAGTGCCAGCGTGCACCGTTCGACCTGACCGAGGCGGAGTCCGAGATCGTCGCCGGCTTTCAGACCGAGTATAGCTCGATGAGCTTCGCGCTGTTTTGGCTCGGCGAGTACGCCAACGTGCTGATGATGTGCGCGTTGAACTCGATCCTGTTCTGGGGTGGTTGGCTGCCGCCGCTCAACATTGGCTTTCTGTACGCGGTGCCCGGCATCCTCTGGCTGCTGCTCAAGACGCTGACCTTCTTTTTCATTTTTGGCTGGATCAAGGCGACGGTGCCGCGTTATCGCTACGACCAACTCATGCGGTTAGGCTGGAAAGTTTTTCTGCCGCTATCGCTATTCTGGGTCTTTCTCGTCTCGGGCGTGCTGATGTTCAATCGCGTCGGCACTGATTGCGCCCCGTCCGAGCGAGTGTATCCCATCACTACTGCCGGCAAGGCACGCTATCCGACCGACGGTGCATGCCGCCAGACCGTCGCCCTCAATCTGGAGAAGCGGCCGTGAATCCCGCGCAGGTCCTCAAGTCATTCACGCTCTGGGAGTTCATCAAGGCGCACGCGCTGACGATGCGGTACTTCTTCAAGCCCAAAGCGACGATCAACTACCCGCACGAGAAAAACCCCATCTCGCCGCGCTTTCGTGGCGAGCATGCGTTGCGCCGATATCCCAACGGCGAGGAGCGATGCATCGCGTGCAAGCTGTGCGAGGCGGTGTGCCCCGCCTGGGCGATCACGATCGAGGCGGAGCCGCGCGATGACGGCAGCCGGCGCACGACGCGCTACGACATCGACATGACCAAGTGCATTTATTGCGGGCTGTGCGCGGAGGCGTGCCCGGTCGATGCGATCGTCGAGGGGCCGAACTTCGAGTTCTCGACCGAGACGCGCGAAGAACTGATCTACAGCAAGCAGAAACTGCTCGATAACGGCGACCGTTGGGAAATCTCGATCGCGGCGAACCTTGCCGCCGATGCCCCGTATCGGTAAGCGCCCCCGAACAGTGGGGCCGCGCATGATTCACTTTTCACCCAGTTGGGGGCGGCACTGATGCAGGCAGTCGCCTTTTACCTGTTTGCCGCCGTGGTGCTCGGGTCGGGCGTTGGCGTGATCACCTCGCGCAACCCGGTCCATGCAGTGCTGTGGCTAATTCTGGCGTTTTTCAACGCGGCGGGGTTGATGGTGCTGGTGGGCGCGGAGTTCATCGCGATGCTGCTGGTCATCGTCTATGTCGGTGCGGTCGCGGTGTTGTTCCTGTTCGTGGTGATGATGCTCGACATAGACTTTTCGGAGCTTCGGTCGGGGCTGGCGCGGTATCTACCGTTCGGGCTGGCGCTGGCAGTAGTGCTGGCGACGGAAGTGATCTTCTATGCGCTCGCGGGCGGGACCGGCGGCGGGATCGAGTTGGCTGCGCGACGGGCCGCGCCCATCGACGCCGGCGTGCCCAACATCCAAGCGATCGGCGACTTGCTCTATACCCGCTACCTGTTCGTTTTCGAAGGCGCGGGGCTGGTCCTGACGGTGGCGATGATCGGCGCGATCGTGTTGACTCATCGCCAGCGTGGCGGCGTCCGCCCTCAGAACATCAACCGTCAGGTCTCGCGCCGGCCGCAGGACGTAACCCGGAACGTCGACCAGCCTGTCGGCGTGGGGGTCGAGCTATGATCGGGCTTGGCCATTACCTCGTCGTCGCGGCGATCCTGTTCGCGGTCGGCGTGTTCGGGATCATCGTCAATCGCAAAAATTTGATCGTGATGCTGATGGCGATTGAACTAATCCTGTTGGCGGTGGACCTCAACCTCGTCGCGTTCTCGGCCGCGCTACACGACCTGGTCGGGCAGGTGTTCGCAATGTTCGTGCTGACGGTGGCGGCGGGCGAGGCGGCGATCGGGCTGGCGATTTTGGTGATCTATTTCCGTGGGCGAGGAACAATCGCGGTGGATAGTGCCGACCGGATGAAGGGCTGACATGATCCTCATCGTCGTCTTTCTGCCGTTGCTGGCCGCGCTGATCGCAGGCCTCGGTAATCGCGACCTGGGCGCGGTGGCGGCCAAGACCATCACCACAGCCGCGCTGTTCGTGTCGGCGGCGCTATCATGGATTATCTTCGCTGGGTTTCTGAGCGGCTCCACGCCCGCCGGGGTGACGCCGACGCTGCATTGGATCCACTCGGGCGATTTCGACGTGTCGTGGGCGTTGAGCGTTGATACGCTGACGGCGGTGATGCTGGTGGTGATCACCAGCGTGTCCGCGCTCGTCCACCTGTACAGCTGGGGCTATATGGACGAGGACCCGGATCAACCACGGTTCTTCGCCTACCTGTCGCTGTTCACCTTCGCGATGCTGATGTTGGTGACCGCGAACAACCTTGTGCAGATGTTTTTTGGCTGGGAGGGCGTCGGGCTCGCCAGCTATCTGCTGATCGGGTTCTGGTTCCGCAAGCCGAGCGCCAACGCCGCCGCGATCAAAGCGTTCGTCGTCAACCGGGTTGGCGACCTCGGCTTCATGCTCGGCATCTTCGGCACGTTCCTGGTATTTGGCACCGTGTCGATCCCGGAAATCCTGGCGAACGTGCCCCACATGGCGGGCTCGACGATCGGTTTTTTGTGGTTTCGCGCGGACACGATTACGGTTCTATGCTTGCTGCTGTTCGTCGGCGCGATGGGCAAGTCGGCGCAGCTCGGGCTGCACACATGGCTGCCCGACGCGATGGAGGGGCCGACGCCCGTGTCGGCGCTGATCCACGCGGCGACGATGGTGACCGCCGGCGTGTTCATGGTATGCCGGTTGTCGCCGATGTTCGTCGCTAGCCCGACCGCGATGACTGTGATCCGCTTCGTCGGCGCAGCGACGTGCCTGTTCGCGGCCACTGTCGGGCTGGTGCAGACCGACATCAAACGCGTGATTGCTTATTCGACCTGCTCGCAGCTCGGGTACATGTTTTTCGCCGCGGGCGTGGGCGCGTTCGGCGCGTCGATGTTCCACCTGTTCACGCACGCGTTTTTCAAGGCGTTGCTATTCTTGGGCGCGGGGTCGGTGATCCACGCGATGCACCACGAGCAGGACATGCGCTATTACGGCGGCCTTCGGAAGCGCATTCCGATCACCTTCTGGACGATGCTGGCGGGGACGCTCGCGATTACCGGCGTTGGCCTTCCCGGCGTGTTCGGTCTGCCGGAGGTCGGCTTCGCGGGGTTCCATTCGAAAGACGCGATCATCGAGTTGAGCTATGCCGCCGGACAGCCTGGCGCATGGTTCATCGGCGTATTCGTTGCGTTGCTGACTAGCTTCTATTCGTGGCGGCTGATGTTCCTGACCTTCTGGGGTACGCCGCGCTGGGCTGCTTCCGAGCACATCCAGCATGCTCTTCATGCGCATGGAAGCGACGAGCATGGGGCGACGTTGCCGCATGCCGAGGACTCCGGCGCGGCACCGTCGGAACATGGGCCCGCGCAGCATGACTTGCCCGCCAGCACCGGCGGCTACCATCCGCACGAGAGTCCGTGGGTGATGACGGTGCCGTTGGTGCTGTTGTCGCTCGGTGCGATCTTCACTGGGCTGGTGTTCCACAAGGTCTTCATCGGCGAGGCGGCAAACGAAACATTCTGGCATGGTGCGATCGTGTTCGACCAGCACCTGATGAGCGCGGTCGAGGGTATCCCGTTCCTCGTCAAGATTGCGACGTTCTTGGTAATGCTGCTCGGTCTGTTCGGCGCGTGGCTGGCCTATATTCGCTCGCCATCGCTGCCCAAGGCGACGACCGAGCAGGTTGAGGTGTTGTACCGGTTCCTGCTTCACAAATGGTATTTTGACGAGTTGTACCAGTTGCTGTTCGTCCGCCCTGCGTTCGCGATCGGGCGGTTTTTCTGGCACCGCGGCGACGAGCGGACGATCGACCGGTTCGGACCGAACGGTTCGACATGGGTGGTCGAGGTCGGCAGCCGCATGGCCGGACGGGTGCAATCGGGTTACGTTTATACCTATGCGTTCGTGATGCTGATCGGGTTGACCGGCGCGGTGACGTGGGCGGTAACGCGGTGAGGGTGGGCGGATGAGCGGCTTCCCCATCTTGTCGGTGATGCTCGCGGTGCCCGCGGTCGCAGCGGTCGCGTGCCTGTTCCTGTCGCCCGCCGCCGCGCGCTGGACGGCGCTGTTCGCGACCATCGTCGATCTCGCGCTCGGCATCGTGTTGTGGGGCGCGTACGACATCGGCGGCGCGCAGTGGCAATTCGTCGAGAACCTGCCGCTGTTCGGCAGCTTTGGGTGGAGTCTCGGCATCGATGGCTTCTCGCTGCTGCTGATCCTGCTCAGTGTGTTCCTAATGCCGATCTGCATTGGCGCGAGCTGGACAGCGGTGCAGACCCGTGTGCCCGAATACATGGCCGCGTTCCTCGCCACCGAGCTGTTGATGATCGGCACGTTCGCGGCGCAAGACCTGTTCCTGTTCTATGTCTTCTTTGAAGGCGGGCTGATCCCGATGTATATGATCATCGGTATTTGGGGTGGCGCAAACCGCATCTATGCCAGCTACAAGTTCTTCCTTTACACGTTGCTCGGCTCGGTCCTGATGCTGATCGCGATGCTGTGGATGGCGCATGCGGCGGGGACGACCAGCATTCCTGCGCTGCTCACGCATGATTTCCCGCGTGAGGCGCAGCTGTGGTTGTGGCTTGCTTTTTTCGCCTCGTTCGCGGTGAAAATGCCGATGTGGCCGGTCCATACCTGGCTGCCCGACGCGCACGTTCAAGCGCCGACCGCCGGATCGGTGATCCTGGCAGGCGTACTCCTGAAGCTGGGCGGCTACGGTTTTCTTCGCTTCTCGCTGCCGATGTTTCCGCAAGCGTCGGGCGAGTTGTTTCCGCTGGTGTTCGCACTCTCAGCGGTGGCGGTGGTTTACACGAGCCTGGTCGCGCTGGTGCAGCAGGACATGAAGAAGCTGATCGCGTACAGCTCGGTCGCGCATATGGCGATCGTTACCATCGGCTTGTTCGCGTTCAATCGGCAAGGCATCGACGGCGCGATGATCATGATGCTCAGCCACGGGCTGACATCGGGCGCGTTATTTCTGTGCGTCGGCGTGATCTACGATCGGCTGCACACACGCGAGATCGCGCGCTATGGTGGCCTGTCAATTAACATGCCGCGCTATGCGCTGTTTTTCCTGTTGTTCACGATGGCGTCGATCGGACTGCCCGGGACGAGTGGATTCGTGGCGGAGTTCTTGTCGTTGATGGGTACTTATCAGCTGTCCACATGGACGGCGCTCCTTTGCACGACGAGCATTATCTTGGGCGCGGCCTATATGCTGTACCTCTACCGTCGGGTGGCGTTCGGGGAGATCACGTCCGACGACGTGCGCGCCATGCCCGAACTGTCGGGGCGCGAACTGGCGCTCCTCGTGCCGATCGCGCTGGTAGTATTGTGGATGGGTATCTACCCGGAGAGCTTTCTTGCGCCGATGCGCAAGGATGTTGCAGTGTTGGTCGCCCGTATCGGCTCCGCGCGCCCCGGCAATGACTCGCGTCCGACGGAGCGCGTTGCGACCGTCGCTGCCTTCGGGTCGGAGGCGAAACGATGAGCTTGGCCGCCGATTTCATGATGACTCTGCCCGAGGAGGTCCTGTCCACGGGTGCGTTACTGCTCATGCTGGTCAGCGCGTGGGGTGGCCAGAAGTCTACCCGCGCGGTCTCGTGGGCATCGGTGGCGGTGCTGGCGGGTGCTTGCATCGCGCTGCTCGGGCCGGCCTCCTACGGAGGTTCGGCGTTTTTCGGTCTGTATCGGGCGGACGCGTTTGCCGCCTATAGCAAGGTGCTGATCTTCGGCGCGTCGGCGGTAGCGATCATCATGGCACCGCGGTTTTTCGAACGCACCGCCGGCGACAGTTTGCGTCCCGAATACCCCGTCCTGATCCTGTTGTCGGCGGTGGGCATGGGCATGATGGTGTCAGCGGGCGATCTGCTCAGCTTGTACGTCGGCCTCGAGTTGCAGAGCTTGGCGTCCTATGTGCTCGCCAGCTTCATGCGTCGTGATGCGCGATCGGCGGAGGCGGGGCTGAAATACTTCGTGTTAGGCGCTTTGGCGAGCGGCATCCTGCTGTATGGGATCAGCCTGGTCTATGGTTTCACGGGCTCGACGTTGTTTAGCGAGATTTCGCAGGCTTATGGCGCTCGCGTCCCGGGCACGACGGGTTTTTACGGGCTGATGTTTGGGCTGGTGTTCGTGTTCGCGGGCATCGCGTTCAAGATGGCGGCCGCGCCGTTTCATATGTGGACGCCCGATGTGTACGAAGGCGCGCCGACGCCGGTCACGGCGCTATTCGCTTCCGCGCAGAAGGTGGCTGCGATCGCGCTTGGGGTACGCGTAGCTGTTGGCGCGATGGGGCCCGCAGCGGGCGATTGGCGGCAGATCGTTATTTTCGCCAGCCTCGCGTCGATCATTCTGGGCGCGGTTGCCGCCATCGGGCAAACCAACATCAAGCGACTGCTCGCTTATTCGTCGATCAACAATGTGGGATTCGCGTTAATCGGGCTCGCGGCGGGGACGCGGGAGGGCGTCGCCGCAGTGCTGACCTATCTCACGATCTACCTCGCGATGACGGTGGGCAGCTTTCTGGTCGTGCTGCAAATGCGTGGGGTGAATGGCGAGCCGGTGGAGAGCATCGCCAGCCTTGCGGGCCTGTCACGCACGCGGCCCGGCTTGGCGTTGATGATGGCGATGTTCATGTTCTCGTTGGCGGGCATTCCACCGTTGCTCGGCTTTTATCCTAAGCTGGCGGTATTCCAGGCAGCGACCGATGCCGGGCTGTACGGACTCGCGGTGGCGGGCGCAGTTGGGTCGGTGATCGGTGCCTACTATTACCTGCGCATGGTCAAGACGATGTATTTCGACGATCCCGCGCCCGCGTTTGAGCCGGCGAGCGGCGGCGTGGAGGGCGGACTGCTGGTCACCGCGGCCGTGGCGATTTCGCCGCTTGGCTATCTCGCCTTGCCCCTGCTGACCGGGTGGACGCTAACTGCGGCACGGTCGATCCTCTGATCGAGATACGCACGGTGTCCGAAACGGGATCAACCAACGCCGACATGCTGGCGGTCGCGGCGGCGGGGGCGCGCGAAGGGTTGTGGTTGCGGGCCGAAAGACAAACGGCTGGGCGCGGTCGGCAGGGGCGGGAGTGGGTCTCCCCCGACGGCAATCTATACGCCAGCACCGTGGTGCGATTGCGGCCGGCCGATCCGGCCGCGCCAACGCTCGCGTTGGTTGCTGGTGTGGCGCTTGCCGAGGTGATCGCGACCGCGCTATCCCGTGACGTTGAGACGGGTCCGGGAGGGCATGCCGAGGCGCTCTACCTGAAGTGGCCCAACGACCTGCTGCTTGGCGGCGCGAAATTGTCCGGTATCCTGCTCGAGCGTGCGGGCGATACGGTCGTGATCGGCTTTGGCGTGAACGTTGCTCACCACCCCCCTGTACCCGGTCGACCGACGACCAGCCTCGCCGCCCATCGCTTCACGGGTCACGCTGAGGTGATTCTCGCTGCGCTGGCCGCGCAATTCGCTGTTCGCGTTACCGAGTGGCGCGACGAAGGTCTGGACCCCGTCCGCGAACGCTGGCTCGCGCTCGCCCACCCGCGGGGCCAGTCGCTAAGCGCCCGACTGCCCGATGGAAGTGCGCTCGATGGCGTCTTCGACGGGCTCGCCGCCGACGGTGCGATGCTCCTCCGCTTGGCGAACGGCAGCACGCGTGCGATCCACGCGGGTGATGTCTTCACCTTGTGAGGTACTCCATGCTGCTCGCCATCGACGCCGGCAATACGAACATCGTCTTTGCGCTAATCGAGGCGGGGGTGATCAAGACACGGTGGCGGATCGCAACCGATCCCCGTCGGACGGCTGACGAATATGCGGTGTGGCTGAGCCAGTTGCTCCAGCTAGAAGGCTATGCGCGCCAAGTCGTGACGGGCGTTATCATCGCCACGGTTGTGCCACGCGCGCTACACAATTTGCAGACGCTTTCACGCAAGTATTTCAGCATCGAGCCGATGATCGCCGGTCAAGCGCCGGTCGAATGGGGCATCTCGCTCGACGTCGACGACCCCGCGAGTCTCGGCGCGGACCGGGCGGTTACCGCGATCGCCGCGCACGCGCGTCACGCGGGTGACTTAATCGTCATCGACTTTGGGACTGCGACCACGATCGACTGGATCGACTATCAAGGAGCGTACAAGGGGGGCATCATTGCTCCAGGAATCAACCTGTCACTCGACGCGCTCGTCACCGCCGCCGCCAAGCTTCCGCGTATCGCGATCGAAGCGCCCGCAAGCACCAGCGTGATCGGGCGTAACACCGTCGACCAGATGCACATCGGCATCTATTGGGGCTATGTCTCGCTGATCGAAGGGCTGACCACGAGAATGAAGGAACAGATCGCGCGCCCTGCAAAGGTGGTCGCCACTGGCGGGCTGGCGGTGTTGTTCGAACGGCATACGCGCATCTTCGACGTGGTCGAACCCGATCTGACACTGCAAGGGCTGGCGATCCTCGCCGAGGGTGCCCATATTACAGTGTAGGATAGCGCCTTCGCGGCCGCGTCCGCCCTAATCAATGCCGACGCGTCCGGCTCTTGGCGCGCTTAACCCTCGGCATTCCTGCGAGGGACAATAAAGGAACGAAATGACTCCCGGTAACGAACTGCTTTTCTGCGCTCTCGGCGGCTCCGGCGAAATCGGCATGAACGTCAACCTTTATGGATGCCAAGGTAAATGGGTGATGGTCGATTGCGGAATCACCTTCGCGGACCCGAGCTATCCCGGCGTCGACGTCATTCTGCCCGACCTTCAGTTTATCGAGGAACGGTTGGGCGAGCTGGTCGGCATTGTGCTGACGCATGGCCATGAGGACCATATCGGCGCGCTGCCCTATCTGGCCGAGGACCTTGGTGTGCCGCTCTATGCGACGCCGTTCACCGCCGGGCTGATCCGTGGCAAGCTGGAAGAGGAGCGGATCGGCGACCGCGTCAAGCTGAAGGTCGTCGATCCCGACAAGCCGTTCAGCGTCGGGCCGTTCCGGTTCAGCTTTGTGGCGATGTCGCATTCGATCCCCGAGGCGAACGCGCTGTTGATCGAGACACCGCAAGGTAAGGTGTTCCATTCGGGCGACTGGAAGCTCGACGCGTCGCCGCTGCTCGGTAATCCGGCGAGCGCGGACGAGCTTAGCGCAATCGGTGACGCCGGCATCGACGTAATGATGTGCGATTCGACCAACATCTTCAACGCCAATGCTTCCGGGTCCGAGGAGGATGTCCGTCGTGGTCTGGGCGAGGTAGTCGCGGCCGCTAAGGGCCGTGTGGTGGTGACGAGCTTCGCCTCCAACGCCGCCCGACTGGCGACGCTGGGTGGGGTCGCGCGCGATACGGGGCGGACGTTGTGTGTAACGGGGCGTTCGCTCGACCGGATCATCCGCGTGGCGAAGGCGACTGGCTATCTTTCCGACCTGCCGGAGACGGTGGACGCGGACACCGCGATGCGGCTGCCCCCGTCCAAGGTGCTGATCGTCGCCACCGGTGGTCAGGGCGAGCCGCGCGCGGCACTGTCGCGGATCGCGGAAGGCAACCACTCGATCAAGCTCCACGAGAACGACACGGTGGTGTTCTCGTCCAAGGAGATTCCCGGCAACGAGGTCGCGATCGGTCGCATCCAGAATATTCTCGCCGGACGCGGCGTGCGGATCGTTACCGAGCGCCAGGCTAAGGTGCACGTGTCGGGTCATCCCGGTCGCCCCGAACTGGCGGCGATGTATGGGTATATCCGCCCCAAGTTACTCATCCCCGTGCATGGCGAGATGCGCCATCTGATCGAACATGCGCGCTTCGCCGCGAGCGAGGGCGTGCCTGACGTGCTGGTGCAGGTCGACGGCGATCTCATCCGATTGCTGCCGGGTCCCGCCAAAAAGCTGGCCAACGCGCCGGTCGGGCGATTGGTGCTCGACGGCGATGTCATCCTGCCCGCTGACGGCACGACCATCAACGAACGGCGCAAGCTGGCGCTCCACGGCCAGATCTCGGTGGCGGTTGCGTTAGGGCAGAACGGCCGCATGCTCGGTCGGCCGCAGGTCCGGGTTCAGGGTGTGCCGGTCGAGGAGGATCGCGCGCCGTTCACCGCCGATGCGGTGGAGGCAGTGGCCGAAGCCGTGCGGAGTGGTGGGCGCGATCGCGACCGCACGCGCGAGGACGTGCGCGTCGCAGTGCGACGCGTAGCGACCCGTTGGACAGGGAAAAAGCCCGTCGTGGACGTGCTGCTGATCGAAGCCTAACGAAAGGCATGCGGTGGACCTCGGCGCTCGCCATCTATGTGCTGTTCTGGGCGATGACGGTGTTTGTCGTCCTGCCGTTCGGTGTCCGCACACACGAAGAGGCAGGGGTCGCCCGCGTGCCGGGACAAGCTGATAGTGCGCCGCATGAGTTTAGCCTTGGACGTCTTGCTTTGCGCGTGACGGTGGTCGCGACGATCGCGTTCGGGCTGTTCCAGCTGAACTACTATTACGGCTGGATCACCCCGGCAATGTTTGTCGGGATCGCAAACGAATAGCGGTTAGCGCAGGCGCTCGATCGCCTGCGCCAGCGCAACATACAGCTTGCCCATATCGGACGACAGCAGCGTCACCCCGAGCGGAGAGCCGTCGGGTTGGGCGAGCACGGCGCGAAGCATCGCTTCAAAGTCGTGAATGTACCGGTTGACTTGCTCGCGGAGGCTCGCGTCGCCCTCGTACAAGCGCGCGACCTCGCGCGCTTGCCCCGCATCCAGCAGCCTCACCGCGCGGCGAGTGAACACGCCGCGATCACCCTTCAGATACGCGGTCCAGGCGCTGTCCGACACGTCAGGCGCGAAGCTGGTGGTAATGTCGATCGAGGCGGAGTTCAGCTGGTCGATGAGCGTGGACACGCGCCGCGCGAAGCTGTCGCGGTCCGCCTCATCGCGCTCGGCGCGGCCATTCAGCAGCCGGGTGTCGACCAGCGCGGTGCCGGCCGACAATTCGTGCAAGCGCTCCATCAACCGATCGGAAGCGCCCGACGCCGCCAAAACAGCCGCATCGGCGGCGTCGGCCAGGGCGGCTATTTGCCGATCGACGCTGTTTCCGGCCGCGCGCGCGAACGCCGCGCTGCTTGCCGCCTCCAGCTTGTCGGCGGCGTCGGGGATGACGGCGGCAAGCGTTTCACGCGCCTTTTCGGCGGCGGCGTTGGCGGTGTCGCGGACGCGGAGCAGCGCTTCGAGCAGGCGCGGCGCGGCCTCGTCGGCGAAGCGGTGCGCGCGCGCGATCGCCTCGTCGACGATCGTGCCGAGCGCGTCGGCCTTGCCGCGTCCGGTCGCCAGCGTGTCGAGCAACGCGCCCGAAAGCTGATCGAGCGTGCCACGCTGACCCGCGATCACCTGCGCGATCGCCTCGATCGCGTCGTGAGTGCTTTCTGCGGCGGTGACGAGCGCGAGCAGCTCGGGCTTGGCTTGCCCGACCACTTGCCGGCTTTGGACCACCCGCCCGTCGAGGCGGGCGAGTGCGTCGGGCAGCGTTTCGTCGATCTCGCGCGCGCTCGCGTCGAGTGCGGTGAGCAGCGTCTCGGCAGTGCCGATCACCTGCCGCGCGGTCTCCTCTCCGACCCGCAGCGTTTCGGTCATCGCGTGCGCCGACCCGCCGAGCGCGCTGATCGAGGCGGCGAGCAATCGTGAACGCTCCACCCCTTGCGTATGGAGTGCATCAAGCTGCGTCTCCACTCGCGCAATGCCCGCGCCGAGGTCGCTCACCATTGTCTCACCAGCGACTCGCTGCGCATCCAGGCGCGTGGACACGCGCTCGATGATCAACTCGGCGACCTCGACGCGCGCGGTGAGCGCTTCCGCGCTGTCGCGTGCGGCCGCCTGCAGCATTGCCTGGTGCGCGCCGACCGTCGCCAGCATCGCGTCGCCCTGCGCATCGATCGCCAGCCGGGACTCGTCCAGCACGCGCGCGGTGCGGTCGAGAAGCGAGTCTATTGCGATGGCCATTTCTCCGGTAACCGTAGCAAGCCGGACGCCCGCCGCCTCGCTGGTCCGCTCCACGTCCGCCAGATGTGCCGCGAGCCGGGCCGCGGCGGCCTCCGCCAGCGCGTCCGCGTCCTGTGCGCGATATGCCAGTGCATTGATCCGATCATCGAGCGCGGACACCTCGATCGTGAGCGACGCGACACTGCGCGCCGCGGCCGCGGCCGTGCGATCGAGCACCTCGGTCAATTCCGCCGTCTCGACGCGCGCGCGGGGCAGGCTGGCGACAAGCACCCCCAGGTTCGCCTGGGCCTCTTGGGCAAGGCTGGTCAGCGCCGCAGAGTGCCGGTCCGCGATCGCCAGCTCGGCGGTGAAGCCATCGCCCATCCTCGACAGACGTTCCGTCGCCTCTTCGCCGAGCCTAGCGAACGCGCGTGCCTGCCCGTCTAATTTCTCGCCTTGTCGATCCAGCCCGAACGCGAGCTTGGCCAACATTTGATCGAGCATCGCCGACTCGGCGCGCATGCCCGCGGCAGTGCTCGCGAAACGGTGCGCCTCGGCCTGGCTCGTGCGCCCGCTGAGCTGCCAAACCACGCCCACCAGGATCGGTACGCTGCACACCGCCGCCGTATATTCGACCAGCGCCGGCCACGACATCGCTGCCACCGCGTCTTGTGTCAGCCAGCACGCCGCGCCGACCCACGCCACGACCAGCAGCATTGCCAGCGCGGGAACAACCCAACGCTTCGGTTCGGCCGCGCGATATCCGCTTGGTTGGTAGAGTTCGGGATCGGTGCTCTCGCCCGCGTCGATAGGCACCGCCGCGAGCATCGGCGCGTACCCCTGGTCCACCCGCGCGCTCTCCATCGACGAACCCCCTTTATGGAGGCGGTTTACCATGTTTGCGCCTGGTCGAAAGCAAAACCTTGCTCGCGCTCGCGGCCGCGGCTTTCTTGCCCCTGCCGGTTCCCCCGCCTACACGCCGCCGGATGCTCGCGGGCCTGCTCTTCGCCACTCACGATGCTCTCGACCGGCCCGACGCGCTTACCGCGACCTTGCCGTTCGGGGGCACCACGTTGATCGAGTTCCAGGCGCGCACGCTGGTGGAATTGGGTGCGTCGCAGATCGTCATCATTGTTTCGCGCCTGACCCCCGAACTGCTTGGCGCGATCGGTCGGATCGGGCGGCGCGGGGTGGCGGTAGACCCGGTCCGGTCGGCGGCGGAGGCGTCGGAGAAGCTGCATCCGCTCGCGCGCCTGCTGGTCCTCGCCGACGGCTTGATCACGTCAACGGAAATGGTCGAGCCGCTCGCGAGCGAGGGCGTCGATGCGTTGTTGGTAGTGGAAGAGAACGCCGCGCCGGCGGCGTTCGAGCGGGTCGGAGGCAACGCCGCCTGGGCGGGTGTCGCCCGGCTCGCGCCCGCGCGGATCGACGATGTCGCCAGGCTGCCGCGCGATTACGACATGCAATCCGCACTGTTGCGCGTCGCCGAGCAGGCGCGCGCGGTACACCTGCTGCTTCCGCGCGGCGCGTTGGCGCACGGGCACGGGATCGAGCACCGCGCGGCCGCGATCGCCGACCACGGCCGCGCGATCCTTGTCGCCAGCGTCGCGCACCGCACCGCGTGGTTCGACCGCTGGCTTGTCGCGCCGATTGCGCGGCTGACGCTGCCGCGTCTGGTGGAGCGCGCGGCACCCAGCCTGGCGCTGGCGAGTGGGGCGGCGGTGGCAGGCGTCGGCGGCGTGGCGGCGATGCTGATGGGGCACACGGCGATCGGTCTGCTCTTGTTGCTGCTCGCGGCGTTCCCGCTGGCGCTGGGCACAACGCTGTCCAGGCTGCGCGACGAAACCGCGATTGCGCGGGCGCAGGACATCGCGACGGCGGTGCTGGCGGCGGTGGGCGCGTTGTTGCTCGGTCGAGCCGTGGACGGCGGCAGCGCGCGACCGGGCGCGAGTATCGTCGCGGTCGGGCTGGTAATCGCGGCGGCGCTGGGTGCGCGTGCTGCGTTGCCCCGACTGCGGCGGCGATGGTGGGCTACTCCACCCGCTTATCTCGCGGTGCTGTTGCCCTTCGTGGCGTTCGGTTGGCCGGCGCTGGGGCTGGCGGTGGGCGCGGCCTATGCCGCCGCGACGCTCGCCGCCGCGGTCGAGGCGTTGCGCGGCGAGGCTTAGCGCGGTTTTAACGACACCCGCTGTAGCGACGCCCCATGCCGGTCGAAATCCGTGATCCTTTCCTGCCAGCTTTGATCGCGCGCGCGATAACGGCGGAGGCGCGCGCGGCCGCTCGACTGACAGATGAGGTTTCTGACCTGTTCCTGCCCGCCGGCGCGCGGCTTAACGACCGGGTCCGTGGCGCGTCGACCGACCTTCTCCGTGCGACCGTGGGCACCATCGAGCGCGAGCTGCGGCTACGCGCGGCACGGCGCTTGCTCGATATGGGCGCGGAGCAAGCGGCGGAAGCCATGCTGGCTCGGGCGGAAACGGTGCTGGACAGGCTATGGCGAACCCGGCTGCTTCACGATGCGGACTTGGTGAGCGATCTGCTGGGGGCGACCCGGCTGTCATTGCTTGCCCAAGCGTTGCCGCCGGGAGCTTCGGCCGGCGCGGACCGACCGAGCCTGGTCGTGCGCTTGGCCGATTGCCCCGAGCAGGATGTCGCGCGTGCCGCCAGCGAGTTGCTCGCGATCACTAACGCGTCCGGCGCGGACGCCGCATTGTCCGCGACGCATCGAGTTAAGCTGGTCTGGTGGGCCGCGGCGGCGCTGCACGAGGAGATCGACGCGGAACCTCGGGCCGACCATGCGTTGGCGGATGTGGCTGCGGAACTGATTTCGGCTCAGGCCGGCGAGGACACGATCGACGCCGCCTCCATTCGGCTGGCGCGAATAATCGCGGCCCGACCAGACGAGCTCGCTGGGCTGCTTGTCGAGACGCTGGGTGACCGGCGCCCGGCGTTGTTCACCGCGTTGCTGGCGGTGGCAAGCGCGCTCGGCTTCGGCGATACGCGCGCGATCGTCATCGACCCGGACGGTGCCCGATTGTGGCTGTTGCTGCGCGCGCAAGGATTGGAGCGGCCCGTCATCGCGCGGATCGGCGTGGCGATCGCCGGTGCGGATAGCGGGCAGGATCTGGAGCAGCTGGCGAACGAGATCGACGAGGTGATGGCAGTCGCCCCCGAGACCGCCGCCGCGAGCTTTTCCGTGCTCGCTTTACCAGTCGAATACCGGCGGGCGCTCGACTCGCTGCGCATCGCATGACCGATCGCGGTACTCTCCGAGCGCTGCTTGATGCGGACGGCCGGTTGGTTCGGGCCGACGAGCCGCTGCTGTCGCTGAATGCGCGGGCAGGGGGCGCGGTGGGAGAACCGCTCGCGGTAGCGCAGCTGGCGACCTTCGCGCGGCTGGCGCGACGGCTAGGCGTGCTGATCGCGCGCGGGGTGACGGTCGCTGACGCCGACGCCGACATCGACTTGTGGGTCCGCGCCGAGCCGGTGCCCAATGGTGTGGCGCTTGCGATCCCGGATTGGCGGGAGCGGCGGCCGTGGATAGCGCCCGCGCCCGCACCCGCACCGGCGGCCTTGCCGACGGAGGCGGGCGACAGCCGATGGGAGACGGACGCGGCGATGCGACTGACTCGCCTCGCCCCGGAAGTCGCGCAACGATTCGGCTTCGTCGCTGAAGCGTCGCTGGGCAAGCCCTTGACACAGACGTTCCGGCTCGCCGAGGGCGAAGGTGGAGACTTCCCCATTCTGACCGCGCTCGGGCTGCGGCAGGGGTTTACGGGCCAGCGCGCCACGGTGCGAGGGTCGGGGCAGGCCGTGACGCTCGATGCACGGGCACGGCTCGATCCGGCGGGAGCTTTCGCCGGATTCGACGGCAGCTTGCGCGTACGTCGCGACCCGGACGCCGCTCCTGCAGTGATCGACGCATTTGCGCGCCGATTGGAGGGGGTGCTTCGCGCTCCGCTCGGCCGCATCATCGCCAATGCCGACTCGATCCATGCTCAGACGGACGGCCCGCTGCGGCAGGATTATGTCGAATATGCCGCCGACATCGCGAGCGCGGGGCGGCACCTGATCGGGTTGATCGACGACCTGGCCGACCTACAAGCGATCGAGCGTCCCGGCTTCGTCGCTACCGCCGAGCGGGTCGACCTCGCCGATGTGGCGCGTCGTGCGGCGGGGCTGCTGGGCGTGCGCGCGGCAGACGCGGGCATCGCGATCGAGCGACCCGCGCCCGATCAGACGCTGCTCGCCACCGCCGAGTTCCGCCGGGCGTTACAGGTGCTCGTCAACCTGGTCGGCAACGCGGTCCGCTATTCGGCGAAGGGCGGGACGGTGTGGGTCCGTTGCCTGGCCGAAAACGGGATCGGCATCGTCACTGTTACTGATCAGGGCAAAGGGATCGCACCGGAAGACCAGGCGCGCATTTTCGACAAATTCGAACGCGTTGATCGGACGGAGCCGGGCGGTAGCGGTCTGGGGCTGTACATCGCCCGGCGGCTGGCGCGCGCGATGGGCGGCGACCTGACGGTGGAGAGCGCGCCGGGGCAGGGCGCGCGGTTCACTTTCACGCTACCGCTGGCGCACTGACCGTCGCGCCAGCAGCACTAAGCCCAGACCGATCACCAGAGTGCCCAGGCCGCGACCGACCCACACGCCCTTGCCCAGCATCGGGCTGGTCGCCGGCCAGTGTACCACGCCCATTCCTTGCAACGTAAACAGTGCCCCGAACGCGGCGATGATAATGCCGAGACCGAGAAGAAGCCGCCTCAGCACGCTCAACGCTGCCCCACAGCGACATAGTCGCGCTTCGTCGCACCGGTGTAGAGTTGGCGCGGGCGACCGATCTTCTGATCGGGGTCGGTGATCATCTCGTTCCACTGCGCGACCCAGCCGACGGTGCGCGCCAGCGCAAACAACGCGGTGAACATCGAGGTTGGGAAACCCATCGCCGACAGGATCACGCCCGAATAGAAGTCGACGTTGGGGAAGAGTTTCTTCTCGGCGAAGTAATCGTCCTTGAGCGCGAGTTCCTCCAGCTGGAGCGCGACGTCGAACACCGGGTCGGAGACGTTCATCTCCTTGAACACCTCGCGCACGGTCTGTTGCATCACCGTCGCGCGCGGGTCGTAATTCTTGTACACGCGGTGGCCGAAACCCATCAGGCGGAACGGATCGTTCTTGTCCTTCGCGCGCGCGATGAACTCGGGAATGCGCTCGGGGCGACCGATCTCGTGAAGCATGTTGAGCGCCGCCTCGTTCGCGCCGCCGTGCGCGGGACCCCACAAGCACGCGATCCCGGCCGCGATGCACGCGAATGGGTTCGCCCCCGACGAACCCGCCAGTCGAACGGTCGAGGTGGACGCGTTCTGCTCGTGATCGGCGTGGAGAATGAAGATGCGGTCGAGCGCGCGCTCGATCACCGGACTGATCTCATACGGCTCGGCGGGAACGCCGAACGTCATGCGAAGGAAATTGCCGGTGTAGCTCAGCGAATTGTCGGGATACAGGAACGGCTGACCGACCGAATATTTGTAGGCCATCGCCGCGATCGTCGGCATCTTGGCGATGAGCCGGTGGCTGGCGATCATCCGCTGCTTGGGATCGTGGATGTCGGTCGAGTCGTGATAAAAGGCGGACAGCGCGCCGACGACACCGCACATGATCGCCATCGGATGCGCGTCGCGGCGAAACCCGGAGAAGAAGCTGGCAAGCTGTTCGTGGACCATTGTGTGACGGGTGATGGTGTAATTGAACGTCTCGAACTCGGCGGCCGACGGCAACTCGCCGTTGAGCAGCAGGTACGCCACTTCCATGAAGCTCGACCGTTCGGCCAGCTGCCCGATCGGGTAGCCTCGATGCAGCAACACACCCTCGTCACCGTCGATATAGGTGATGGTCGACTGGCAGCTCGCGGTGGAGGTAAAGCCGGGGTCGTAGGTGAAAGCCTCGGTCTGCGCATAGAATTTGCGGATGTCGACGACGTCCGGCCCGACGCTTCCCGACATTACGGGGTAACCGAACTGCTTGTCGCCCAGCGTGATCTGCATCGGCTCCGTCATCTTGTCCGTCCTCCCTTTAGGCGACCATCCGGTCGGCGATCCGGCCCAGGCTCTCGTCGCGCCCAAGCAGCTCCAGCACATCAAAGATGCCGGGCGAGGTACGCCGACCGGTCAACGCAGCGCGGAGCGGCTGCGCGACCTGACCGAGCTTGACGCCCGCCCGGTCGGCCGTGTGCCGCACCGCACCATCGAGGCTTGCCGTATCCCAACGCTCCACCGCGTCAAGCGCCGCATGCGCCGCCGCGAGCAAGGTGGACGCGTCACCGCCAAGCAGCGGGGCGGCGTCGGCGTCGATGACGAGCGGGCGGGGAGCGAACAGGAACGCGGCACCCTCGCTCAGTTCGTTCAGCGTCGCCGCACGGGCTTTGAGCATCGGCATCGCGCGAGTGAGCAGATCGAACGCTTCGGCCGTCAGCGGATGTCCCAGACGCGGCGCGACCAACGCGGCGAGGCGAGCATCGTCCGCCTCGCGCAGGTAATGGCCGTTGAGGCTTTCGAGCTTTTTCGGGTCGAAGCGCGAGGGACTCTTGCCGACCCCTGCCAGGTCGAACCATGCAATCGCTTGCGCCCGGCTGATGATCTCGGCGTCGCCATGTCCCCAGCCGAGGCGGAGCAGATAGTTGCCCAACGCTTCGGGCAGGATGCCGAGTTCGTCGCGATAGGCGTCGACGCCGAGCGCGCCGTGGCGCTTGGACAGCTTCGCGCCGTCGCTGCCGTGGATCAGCGGAATGTGCGCATACGAGGGCTCTGGCCAGCGCATCGCGCGGTAGATCGGCAGCTGGCGGAGCGCGTTGTTTAGGTGATCGTCACCGCGGATCACATGCGTCACGCCCATATCGTGATCGTCGACGACCACCGCGAGCATGTAGGTCGGCGTGCCGTCGGAACGGAGCAGGACGAAGTCGTCGATCTCCGCGTTCTGGACGGTGACCTCGCCCTGGACGCGATCGACGATGGTGGTCGCGCCGTCCTTTGGCGCCTTGAGCCGGACCACGAACGGCACGCCGTCCGGTGCATCGACCCGGTCGCGCCAGCGGCCGTCGTAACGGATCGGCCGGCGCGCGGCGCGCTGTTCATCGCGCAGCGCCGCCAACTCTTCGGGGGTGGCGTAGCATCGGTAGGCGTCGCCGCTGGCGAGCAACTGAGCCGCGACTTCCGCGTGTCGCGCGGCGCGCGCGAATTGGAACGCGGTCTCACCATCCCAGTCGAGCCCGAGCCAGCGTAGGCCGTCGATGATCGCGTCGATCGCGGGCTCAGTCGATCGCACCCGGTCGGTGTCTTCGATCCGGAGCAGGAACTTGCCGCCATGATGGCGCGCGAACAGCCAGTTGAACAACGCCGTGCGCGCGCCACCGATGTGGAGAAAGCCGGTGGGCGAAGGCGCGAAGCGGGTCACCAAGGGTGTCTCGCCGGTCGAATCGGTTGCGCCCAAGCGCGCTCGCTCCCAATCTGAATCGATGGTGGCCACGACAGCCGAGGCGGCGTCTAGCACGCGGGTGTGGCCGCTTCAAACCGCGCTGACCGGCGCGCGCGAGCCCGTCGAACGCTGGCTGGAGGCGGAGCGCGACCAGCTGCCGTTGTGGTTGCCGGTAATGCTGGGTGTGGGCGTCACCGCATGGTTCGTGCTCCCGCACGCGGACGATTGGCGCATGGTGATGTTGGGCGCGCTCGCGGCGGCGTGCCTGGGCGCGGCGGGGTGGCGCGGTGGTCGCGCGGGCGTCGCGGTCGCGGTCGCGGGCGTGGCGGTGGCGAGCGGGGTCGGCCTCGCTTGGTGGCGCGCGGAGCGGGTCGCGCATCCGGTGCTGGCGCGCCCTGCCATCGTGCGGTTTCAGGCGACGGTGGACCGGGTCGAACCGGTGCCGGCGCGCGACATGATCCGGTTGCGCCTGACGCCGACGCGCTTGCTGCCCGGCACGCCAGACGCGCGGCCCGGGTCGCGGCCGCGCCCGCCGGTGTCGCTCCCGCGGACAGTGCGGGTCAACGTCGCTACTCCCGACATGCCTGGCGGTATCGGCGTCGGAGCGGCGGTGGAGGTGAACGCGCGGCTGATGCCGCCCAACGCGCCCGGCGTCCCGACCGCGTACGATTTCGCCGAAGTCGCCTGGTTCGACCGGCTGGGCGCGACCGGGCGCGCGTCGCCGCCGATCAAGGTGCTGCACGCGGTGCCGGGCACGTCGGACGGGCTCCGTGCCCGACTGACCCGGCATATCGAGGCTCGACTGCCCGGGAGCGACGGCGGGGTCGCGGCGGCGTTCGTCACCGGCGACGTGGGGGCGATTTCGCTCGAGGATTCGGATGCGATGCGGCGGGCGGGACTCGCGCATCTGCTGTCGATCAGCGGCTTGCACATCACGGCGGCGGTGGCCGCGACGATGCTGGTGGCGCTCCGGCTGCTGGCGCTGGTGCCCGCGCTCGCGCTGCGGTTTCGGCTGCCGATGGTCGCGGCGGGCGTGGGCGCGGCGGCGGCGATCGGCTATACATTGCTGAGCGGCGCGGAGGTGCCGACGGTGCGCTCGTGCGTTGCCGCCTTGCTGGTGCTCGCCGCGCTGGCGCTGGGGCGGGAAGCGGTGACGCTCCGGCTGGTCGCGGCGGGCGCGACGGCGGTGCTGCTGCTCTGGCCCGAGGCGCTGGCCGGCCCCAGCTTTCAGCTGTCGTTCGCGGCCGTGGCGTCGATCATCGCCTTCAACGAGCATGCGGGCGTGCGGGCGCTGTTCATGAAACGCGACGAGGCGTGGTGGCGCAAGCTGGCGCGCGAGCTGGCGTCGCTGGTCGCGACGGGCCTGCTGGTCGAGTTCGCGCTGATGCCGATCGCGGTTTACCATTTCCACCGCGCCGGGCTGTACGGCGCGTTCGCCAACATCGTCGCGATCCCGCTGTCGACCTTCGTGATCATGCCCGCCGAGGCGTTGGCATTGGTGCTGGATGGGGTCGGCATCGGCGCGCCCGCCTGGTGGCTGGCGGGCCGGTCGATCGCGCTGTTGCTGTGGATCGCGCGGGTCACCGCGCGCCAGCCTGGCGCGGTGACGGTGCTGCCCAGCACGCCCGATCTCGCCTTTGCGTTGATGGTCGTGGGCGGACTGTGGATCGCGTTGTGGCGAACCAAGCTGCGGCGGTGGGGCGCGGTGCCGCTGGCGGTCGGGGCGGCATGGGCGCTGTGGACGCCGCCACCCGACTTGCTGGTCACCGGAGACGGGCAGCATCTGGCCTTGCGCGCACCCGACGGTGGGCTGGCGATCCTGCGCGACAAGGCGGGCGATTATACCCGCGACATGCTGACGGTGAACGGCGGCGTCGACGGCGACCCGGAGCTGTTGTCCGACCAGCCGACCGCGCGGTGCAACCGCGACCTATGTCTGGCGACGCGCCGCGCTCGCGGACGCGAATGGCGCGTGCTCGCGACCCGGAGCAACTATCATCCCGACGCCAAACCGCTGACCGACTTGTGCGCGAAGGTCGACATCATCGTCACTGACCGGCGACTGCCGCGCGCTTGCCGCCCGCGCTGGCTGTTGCTCGACCGGGACATGCTGCGGCGGAGCGGCGGGGTAGCGATCACCTTCGCGACCGGGCGCATTCAGACCGTCCTCACCCCGGGTGACGAGCACCCTTGGGCGAAGGCGGCGATACCAATCAGTCGTAGCGGCGGAGCAGGCCGGAGAGCTTTCCCTGAACGCGGACCTGGGCGGGGGCGTAACGCTGGGGATCATAGGCGCGGTTGGCGGGATCGAGCCGCACCATCGCCCCCTCACGGCGGAAATATTTGAGCGTCGCTTCCGCTTCGTCGATCAGCGCCACGACGATCTCGCCGTCGCGCGCCTCGTCCGTGCGGCGGATCAAGGCATAGTCGCCGTCGAGGATGCCAGCCTCCACCATCGAGTCGCCCGCCACCTCGAGCGCGTAATGCTCGCCCTGGCCCAACAACGCGGCGGGGACGGGGAGCATCGTCGCGCCCTCGAACGCTTCGATCGGCAGACCGGCGGCGATCCGGCCGTGGAGCGGAATCTCGACCACGTCGTTGGCGGGCTTGGGCAACGGCGGCGTGGTGCGGACACGCCTCTTCTTCTCCGCGCGCTCCGGCATCCGCAGCACCTCCAGCGCGCGCGCGCGGTTGGGCAGGCGGCGGATGAAGCTGCGCTCTTCCAGCGCGCTGATCAGCCGGTGAACCCCCGACTTGGACTTCAGCTCCAACGCCTCGCGCATCTCCTCGAACGAAGGCGACACCCCCGTCGCGGTCAGTTTGTCGTTGATATAGCAGACCAGCTCGTGCTGCTTGCGGGTAAGCATGGGAGTTCTCCGTCCGAACAGACGGCGAACAAGTACGGAACGAAACACCTTGCGTCAAGCGATAAGCAGGATTTCCGCCGATTCGCCCACGATCGCCGCCGGGGCGTCTGGTGCCCGCACCACCAAGCAGTTGGCGCGGGCCAGCGCGCGCAGCATCGAGCTGTCCTGGATCGCGGCGACGCGGACCACGCCGTCCGCCAACTCGGCGCGCAGATAGTCCTGTCGCGGTCCGTTCGCGGGCAACGCCTCGCCCAGCGTCGCACGCACGGTCGCGGGCAACGGGTCGCGCGCGCCGCCCATTGCGGCGATCAGCGGGCGCAGGAACAGCGTGGCGGTGACGAACACCGACACCGGGTTTCCGGGCAGCCCCACCGCGACGCCCGCGCCGAGCCGCCCCGCCATCATCGGCTTGCCCGGGCGCAGCGCCACCCGCCAGAAGTCGATCACACCCCCCGCCGCCTCCAACGCGGGGCGCACCAGATCGTGATCGCCGACGGATGCGCCGCCGGTGGTGACGAGGATGTCCGCTTGGACGCCCGCGAACGCGTCACGCATCGCGTCGAGGCGATCGGGCACGATGCCGAGGTCGATCAGCTCGACGGGCAGCTCGGCGAGCATCGCCGCGAGCATGGCGGTGTTCGACTCGGGCAGCGCGAGGCCCTCCACCGGCGCACCGGGCGGGACCAGCTCGTCGCCGGTGGCCGCCAGCGCGACGCGGACGCGCGGGCGGACGGGCAGGGTGCCGTGCCCGCCGGTCGCAGCGAGCGCCACGCGGGCTGGGGTGAGCCGCTCGCCGACGGCTACGAGCAGGTCGCCCTCGCTGAAGTCCAGCCCCGGCCCGCGGGTGTTGCGCGCGAGCGTGGGCGGGCCCTCACCGGTCAGGCGCAGCACGTCGCCTTCCCGCGTAGCCTCCTCCTGGATCAGCACGGTGTCCGCGCCGTCGGGCAACCCCGCGCCGGTGAAGATGCGCGCCGCCTCTTCCGCGTTCACCTGCCCCGCGAACGGCCGCCCCGCCGCGCTCTCGCCGACGACGCGCCACGGGCCGGGCAGATCGGCGAAGCGGATCGCGTACCCGTCCATCGCGGACAACGTCGCGGCGGGTTGGGTGCGCAGCGCGTGGATGTCCGCCGCCGCCCAGCGCCCCGCAGCTTCGCGGATCGCGACGTGCTCGACGGGAAGCGGGGTGGCGAGCGCGAATAGCCGGGCCTGCGCCTCGGGGATGGGGAGGAGCGGCGGGCTCACGGGTGACTACGATCCGCCTGCTTCCCTGAGGCTAAGTTGAGGAAGTTGTGGCTCGTGCGCGTTTTCTCCTCAACTTCCCGGCGACCGCAACTTGGCACTTGAGGCTGAGCGGTTCGGGTTGAGCATGTGAGCATGGCCGGACTATAGTCGCAACCGGGCGTGTAGGACAGTCGGGCGATGCCGTTGATCCGCGCTGCGCCATGTTTGCGCCCGGGACCTACCGCGGGTCCACCGCGATAGCGGCTGGGAGGTCGGCGCTAGAGCGATGGGGCCGCTGAAACCGCGCCGCCCAGATCTATCCGGTAGCGCAGCTTCTGTCGCTCGCCGCGCGAGATATAACGGTCGTAATCGGGCGGCAGGTCGACCAGTTCGACGAACACGCCGCCGAGCCGCTCGATCGTGCGGCGCGAGGCGGCGTTGTCGGGGTTGCAGCCGATCCACAACGGGTCGAGTCCGTGCGACAGCGCGAGCGGGAACAGCAGCCGGGTGGCGCGCTCGGCGATGCGGCGGCCGCGAAACGCCGCGTCGACCGCGAAGCCGACCTGTCCGGCATAGCGGATCAACCGCTCGCTTACGCCGATGCGCAGGCTGATCGTCCCCGCGCGCGCCGCATCGACCATCATGTCGAAGTGATAAGCCGCGACGTTCCCCGGCGAGCCGTCCGGCTCATGCACGCGGTCGAGCGCGAGCCGAAGGTCGTCGTCGCGCGCCGCGCCGACGGTTGCCCTCGCTACGGCGGCGGTGACTGGAACAGGCGTCATGGCTGGTCGTGCGGCGGCCAGACGCGCGTGGCGATGCTCTTGAACTGCGCGATGGCGAGCGAACGTCGCTCGTTGCGCCCCTTACCGCCTGGCGCGTCCAATCGCGCGAGGACGCTGTCGCGTGGCGCTTCCCAGATTTCGAGCGCGTCGTAGCTGGCCCGGTCCAGCAGGACGAGCACGACGCTGTCGAACGCGTCTCCCTTGATGGAGGGGCATCGGCCGCGATAACGGTCCCGTGCCGACACCGCGCGTCCTTTGACTTGTATCCGCCGACCGCCAGCTCCGATCGCGTCATGACCGGGCGCGCGAGCTTCCACCAACGTCAGTTCCAGCTTTTCCGCCGCCTCCAGCTCCGCGACTTCTCCCGTCACGCCGAGCGGCTTGCCGGTCAATCGATAGTAACGCGCGGCGAGTGCCTTGGCGTCGCGGAGGAGAGACACCAAGTCTTCCGGGGTGTGATCGGCGAGCATAGGAGTGGTAGGCGGCGGCGAACCCGCTCGCTTTTCCGACCTTGCGGCGGATGGCCGCGAACCGACGAATGTAAGGTAGGCGCGTAAGGCCGATGCGCAGTTCCCCTGGGAGCGAGCGGCGGTGAAACATTCTTTCGACTGAAACGCTATCGCCTCGAGGACACCATCGCCGCCGAGGACCCCGACGCGCTCGTCCAAACCGCCTACCAGCTCGTCGACTAAGTTAAGGTAGCTGACATAGCTGTTGCTACTATCGGTCGTGCCGATGGCCGCTCGGTAATGAGCGCGGAATGGCTCTCGCCGCCAACTCACCGCCGCCACGCCCCCGACTTGCCGCCCGTCTTGCTGAGCAATCGCACGTCCCCAATCACCATCGCCTTGTCCAGCGCCTTGGCCATGTCGTACACCGTCAACAGCGCGACGGTGGCGGCGGTTAGAGCTTCCATCTCGACGCCGGTCTTGCCCTCGGTGGCGCAGGTGGCGATCACGGTCACGCCGCTCGCGTCGGGGGCGAGGTCCACCGACACGCGGGTGAGCGGGAGGGGATGGCAGAGCGGGATCAGCTCGGCCGTGCGCTTGGCGGCCATGATGCCGGCGACGCGCGCGACCGCGAGCACGTCGCCCTTCTTCGCCGCGCCGTCGCGGATGGCGGCAGCGGCGTCCGCGCTCATGGTGATGCGGCCGGTGGCGATCGCCTCGCGCGCGGTGGCAGGCTTGCCGGCGACGTCGACCATCCGCGCCGCGCCGGTCTCGTCGAGGTGGGTGAGGGCGGTCATCCCGCCAGCAACGCGCGCGTGGCGGCCGCGACGTCGGGCTGGCGCATCAACGCCTCGCCGACTAGGAAACATCGGATGCCGTGCTCGGCGGCGGCTTGCAGGTCGGCGTGGTTGGTGATGCCGCTCTCGGACACGATCGTGTAGCCCTCGGGCATGCGCGCGGCGATCGCCCAGGCGCGCGTCGGGTCGGTGTCGAAGGTGCGCAGGTCGCGGTTGTTGACTCCGATCAGCCGCGACCGGAGACGGAGCGCGCGGTCGAGTTCGTGCTCGTCATGCACCTCGACCAGCACGTCCATGCCGTAATCCAAGGCGGCTGCCTCCAGTTCGGCGAGCGTAGCATCCTCCAGCGCGGCGACGATCAGCAGGATCGCGTCCGCGCCGTGCGCGCGCGCTTCGACGACTTGCCACGGGTCGACCATGAAGTCCTTGCGCAGCACGGGCAGGTCGACGGCGGCGCGCGCGGCTTGGAGGTCGGCTAGGCTGCCCTGGAAATACGGTCTATCGGTGAGCACGGACAGGCACGCCGCGCCCCCGGCCCGATAGGCGAGGGCGTGCGCGGGCGGGTCGAAGTCGGCGCGGATCAGGCCCTTGGACGGGCTGGCGCGCTTGATCTCGGCGATGAGCGCGAAGCCGCCGCCGGCGATTTTCGCCTCGAGCGCGGCACGGAACCCGCGCGGCGGGTCGGCCAGCGCGGCGTCGTGGCGCAGGATCGCGTCGGCATGGGTCAGCGTCGTGCGCGCGTCGGGGTCGAACGCGATCGCCTCTTCCAGCACGGCCCCCTTGCGACGCGCGACCTCCGCGCGGGTGGAGGCGAGGATGTCGGACAAGCGGTCGGTCATGCGGCGATCCAGCGTTGGAGCAGGTCCCGCGCCGCGCCGGTATCGATCGCCTCGGCGACGAGCGTGGCGGCGGCGGTGAGGGTGGTCGCGCGGCCCGCGACGATCAGTGCGGCGGCGGCGTTGAGGAGGACGGCGTCGCGATAGGCGCCCGGCTCGCGGTCGAGCAGCGCCGACAGCGCGGCGGCGTTATGCGCGGCGTCGCCGCCGGCGAGCGCGTCGAGCGGGTGACGGCCGAGGCCCGCGTCCTCCGGCGTGACGGGGCCGGCGAGCAGGACCGTGCCGACCGCGACGGCGGTACTCGGGCCGGCGACGGACAGCTCGTCGAGCCCTTCCGCGCCCGACACGACCAGCGCGGCCTCCGTGCCGAGTTGCTCCAGCGCCTCCGCGTAGAGCGACGCCTCGTCGGGACGGGCGATGCCGATCAGCTGGCGGGTGACGCGCGCCGGGTTGGCGAGCGGGCCGACGAGGTTGAACACCGTCCGCCGCCCGATCCTGCGGCGCAGCGGCGCGAGCCGGGCGAGCGCGGGGTGATGATGCGGAGCGTGGAGAAAGGCGATGCCGACCTCCGCCAGCGTCTCGCCCGCGCGCGAAAGGTCGAGGCCGAGCGCCTCCAGCGTGTCGGCCGCGCCCGCCCGCGATGACGCCGCGCGGTTGCCGTGCTTGGCGACGGGCACGCCGCACGCCGCGACCACCAGCGCGACGGCGGTGGAGACGTTGAGCGTGTTCCGCCCGTCGCCGCCGGTCCCGCACACGTCGATCGCGCCCGGCGGCGCGTCGACCGCCAACATCCGCGTGCGCAGTGCTCGCGCGGCCTCGGCGATCTCAACGCTGGTCTCGCCGCGATCGGCCAGCGTGACGAGGAAGGCGGCCACGGCCTCGTCCTCCGCCCGCGCGTCGAGGATGTCGGCGAACGCCAGCGCGGCGCTCTCGCGCGACAACGGCGTCCGCGCGTCGGGCAGGCGCGTCAGCGTGGTCACGCGGGTTCGGGCACCTTCGCGCCCGCGATCCGCAGGAAATTGGCGAGCAGCGCGTGGCCATGTTCGGTGGCGATCGATTCCGGGTGGAACTGGACGCCGTGGATCGGCAAGTCGCGGTGGCCCAGCCCCATCACGCTCCCGTCCGGCGCGGTGGCGTTGACCGCGAGCGCGGCGGGCACGTCCTCGACGACGAGCGAGTGATAGCGGGTGGCGGTGAACGGGGAGGGGAGCCGATCGAACACGCCCGTCCCGTCGTGCGTCATCGCGCTGGTCTTGCCGTGCATCAGCCCGCCCCGGACCACCCGCCCGCCGAAATGCTGCCCGATCGCCTGATGGCCGAGGCAGACGCCGAGCAGGGGACGCCGGGCCTCCGCGCAAGCGGCGACGAGGTCGAGGCTGATGCCGGCCTCGTTGGGGGTGCAAGGGCCGGGGGAGATCAGCAACGCCTCCGCCCCGCTCGCCAACGCTTCCGCCGCGGACAGCGCGTCGTTGCGCTCCACCCGCACCTCCACACCCAATTCCATCAGGTAATGGACGAGATTCCAGGTAAAGCTGTCGTAATTGTCGATGACCAGGATCATATCCGTCTGCCATAGCGCGCGGCCGGTGGCGATCAACCGGCGGGAGCCAAGCGCGCGAACGATCGTTCACCGACGCAAGGAGACCCGTCCCATGTTGCGCCTCGCTCTTGTCACCCTCGCCATCGCGCTCCCCGCCGCCGCGCCCGCGCAGCAAGCGGAAAGCGGCCGTCCGCCGCAGCGTATCCGCGACGTGACGCTCACGCCGGGGCAGCCGTGTCCGCCGGAGACCGCGAGCGAGGTGGTCGTGTGCCACCGGCTCGACAATCCGTATCGCATTCCCAAGGCGTTGCGCGACGAGGGGCCGATCCCGGCCGCCAACCAGAGCTGGGTCGCGCGAACGCAGATGGTGGACCAGGCCGGGCGCGTCGCGGGCGGCTTGCCCGACACCTGTTCGCCGGTCGGCACCGGTGGGCAAAGCGGCTGCGCGATGCTGACCAACCAGCAATGGGCCGCCGACCAGCGCGCGCGCCGCGCGGAAGCTAATGCGGGGCGGGCGACGTCGGCCAGCGACGGGCGCTGACCCTGAGTTTGGGCAGGAAAGAGTTGCTCACGCGAAGACGCAAAGGCGCTAAGCTAAGAAGAACGGAGAAACCAAGTGCTGACTTGGTTCGCCGCGCTGGCGGCAGTCAAAGATCTTCGAAGAGGGTCGCTCCCGCGACAGGAGAATTGCGAGCCGCACCGACTCACTCGCAAGCTCTTCCTGCCTAGCGCCTTTGCGTCTTCGCGTGAGGCAATCTTCTCATACACTCGCCCGCCGCGCCTGCCGATATAGCAGCGCGGCCAGCCCCAGGAACACCAGCGTCCCGCCGATCAGCGCCGTGCTCGCGAAGCGGTCGCCCACCAGAGCGAGTGGGGCGTCGGAACCGGTAACCGCGACGACGCCCGCGAATGCCACGCCCCACAGGCTCTCGCCGACGATCATCCCCGTCGCCGCCAGCACGCCCATGCGATGCGCGAGCGCCGGATCGCGCGCGCCTTTCGCCCAGCGGTCGTACAAATGCCCCAACACCGAGCCGAGCACCGTTGGCAGGATCACGCTCATCGGCAGATAGATGCCGATCCCGATCGCCAGCGGCGGCAACCGCATCCTCCCCGCGCGGCCCAGCGCCTCGTCCATCGGCAGCAGGATCGCGCCCGCCACCGCGCCCCAGCCCAGCATCGCCCAGTTGAGGCTGCCGCCCAGCACACCCTGCGCTAGCGCGGCGATCAGCCCCGCCTGCGGCGCGGATAGCGCGTTCGGCCCCGCGCCCGGCGCGCCCGCGAAGCCGAACGCGGTGTTGAGCAGGCCCAGCACCGGCGGCACCGTCAGCGCGCCGAACACCACACCGATCACCAGCGCGACCTGCTGTTTCCACGGCGTCGCGCCGACCAGCTGGCCGGTCTTCAAGTCCTGGAGATTGTCGTTGGCGATCGTCGCGACGCCGAACACCACCCCGGTGACGATCAGCGCATAGGCGATCAGCGCCTGCGTCGTCCCCGAATCCTGTCCGCGCCCGAACAGGCCGACGAGCATCAGGCTGGCCGCGAGCACGGACAGGATGCCGATGCCCGACACGGGGCTGTTCGACGCGCCGATCAGCCCGGCCATATAGCCGCACACCGCCGCGATCATCAGCCCGATCACCAGCACGAACATCAGCGCGCCCGCGATCAGCACCAGCGCCGATCCTGCAAGCGGGCCGCCCGCGATCACGCTCCACAACAGCCATGCGATCGGCAGCAGCACCGCGAGCGAGCCCGCGACGACGATGCCGATCGGCAGGTCGCGCTCTTCCAACGGCAGCGTCTCGCCCGCGCCGCGCGCGCGCGATGCCGCCATCGCGCCACGAATGCCGGCCACCACCGGCCCGGCAATGCGGAGCAAGGTCCACACCGCCGCGACCCCGATCACCCCAGCGCCGAAAAAGCGCACGTCGCTGCGGAACACGCCATTGGCCCACATTTCGGTGCCGCCCGGCAATGCGTGGTGCGCGGTGAGGAACGGGAGCAGCACCCACCAGCCGAGCACCAGCCCCAGGCCCATCGCCGCGCCGACCGAGAGGCCAACGAGGTGTCCGACGCCCAGCAGCGCGAACGACAGTCCGCCCGAGACGCCGGTCGCGCCCGCGCCGACGCGGAACCACAGTGCCGCCTCCGCTACCGCGAGCTTGAGCTGGGTCAGCACCGCGAACCCCGCCGACACGACGCTGCCCCACACCAGCACGCGCAGCCCGCGCGCGCTCTCCTCCGCGCCCTCCCGCGATCCCGAGCCGATCTGCAGCACCTCGGCGGCGGCGCGACCCTCGGGGTAGGGGAGGTCGGTGTCGATCACCAGCGCGCGGCGTAGCGGCACGGAGAACATCACGCCCAGGATGCCGCCCGTCCCCGTGATCGCCGCCGTGGTCCAATACGGAAAGCCGTGCCACCAGCCGATGATCACCAGCCCCGGCAGCACGAAGATGATCGCCGCCAGGGTGCCCGCCGCCGACGCGACCGTCTGGACGATGTTGTTTTCCCAGATCGTCGCATCGGGAAAAAAGCGCAGCACCGCCATCGAGATGACGGTGGCCGGGATCGAGGTCGCGAAGGTCAGCCCGACCTTGAGCCCCAAATAGACGTTGGCGGCGGTGAACAGCAGTGTGATCACGCCGCCGAGCAGGATGCCGCGAAGGGTGAGTTCGGCGGCCCCGACGGGGCGGGAGGCGGGGGCGGCAATGGGGGCAACGGAAGACATCGCTGCAGGGTGCCGCAATGCATGCTCACGCACAACCGCGACACGGAGTCGCTCGGTCGATAGGGAGCCGAGAGCCTGGGTGAACGTTGCGCGGCACTCCTCAACGATGCAATCGCCCAGGGCCGATCATCGCAGAAGCGGTCCGCCGCTTCGCAAGCGAATATTCGGAAGGGATTTCTGACACCTCGAACCCGCCGATTTCCACGGGTGATGGGGTCGTGTCACAACCGTTCGGGGCTGTTGAAAAAGCCTATGCGGCAGGGCCGGACAGCGCCCGGTAGAGCGTGGCATGGTGGCATTTGAGCAGCTTGGCCGCTTCGCGGACGGACGTGCCCTCGCCGATCAGGCGCTCGCCCAGCGCGATCTGGTCGACGGTGAGCTTGGACGGTCGGCCAAACCGCACGCCGCGAGCTTTTGCGGCAATCCTGCCGCTGCTGGTGCGCTGATGGATCAGCTCTC
>JAABUQ010000888.1_pt1 | contig 68342 bp, 71 predicted proteins | sample 5560001 | NCBI WGS metagenome assembly JAABUQ01 (sample SAMN10711888, study PRJNA513371) | rock metagenome | isolation source: Antarctica rocks | place: Antarctica: Victoria Land, Finger Mt nord | collected 2015-12-18
CATTCAGCAGAACCGGAAGAATGAGCAACTATCGATACCAGCTTCAGACAGAAGCCAGTACTGTGCTTGGGCAAAATGGATCCTACGAAAATCTGGCGTGAAGATGCCATGAGTGATCGATGAAGACTTACAGCCTGCGACGTCTAATCCTGAACCAATCGTCTGGGAGTCGACTGGGTGCCAGTCGACGGGAACCAGCGTTCCCGAGCTATCGCAGTAAGGGACATGCAACCGATTCTAGATGACATCGAGCGCGCTCTTACGGCAGAGCTATTCTATGTTGCAGTCGCAACGGCTCTGGCCTTGCCTGATGTTTGTGGCGCTCTTGAAGCGTCTAATGGAACAGCTACGAGAGAGCGTTACAAGCAGTGGTGGCGCAAGTGGCTTGGCTCCAAATACGCATTCCACACGGAAGACGACGTATGGAGCCTGAGATGTGGCGTCGTTCATAACGGTAGCTTCGGACACCGAAATTCGCAGTTTGATCGAGTGGTGTTTCATCTTCCCAGTCCGCAGGTTTATTGGCACAACACACTATTCAAGAATTGCAGCGACACCGGAGTTACGGTTCTTGTGCTCAATCCGGTAACCTTCTGTAACGATATGGTCGAAGCGGCCGCGCAGTGGCTCGTTGCAAATGAACATGATCCAAATGTCCGGAAAAACATAGCGCGAGTGGTTCAAAGTCGCATAGATGGCTTCCCGCCTTGCTTTTCCGGCGTACCGGTCATTGCTTGAAAGTCTGCAAGTGGGGGTTAATCGGGAAGGAGAATCGAGAATCCGACGGCGATACCGATGTCGCCGGAGTTGGTCGACGAGGGCTTGCGAGTAAGGAGAAGACAGGTTATGAAGTGCAGGATCTGCGGTGGATCTCTTGAGGCTCGTGTCACCGACCTGCCGTTCAAGATCGCGGATTTTTCGATCGTGATTCTGAAGGCGCTGCCAGTGCAGGCAATGCGCTGAGACGGAACTAGAGCATCAAACGATGTTGCGGGTCGACCAGCTTCTGTCTGCTGTTGACAAATCCGCAGAGCTTGAAGTGATTCGATACGCTGCTTGAGTGTGCCGGTCAGTTTCCGGATTCGGCAACGTTTCCGGGATCGATGATGCTTGTCAAGCCACACGGCGCTGATCCTGGACAGAGAAAACCGGCGCTTTCGCTCCGGTGGGTCTATACGAGGGTCACGTTTGCGGGATCTACTTCATAGCCCTCTTCGGCGGCGGTGCCGATCGCAGAAGCGCGGAGCTTTTCGGGGGATGTGTCTTTTGAATCGTTGCAATAGCGGCGGATGACTTCTTCGCCGACTACGATACGGACGAGCCACTTGTGTTTTTGCTCGTCCCAGGAAACTTCGACGCGGTCTGCCTGCATGGGTAGAAATTATCAAAACAGCCTGTCGGGCAAGGCTGCCAACTTACACTAGAGGCAGATGGTCGCTATCGCGGAAAGAGTGGGCGAGCTGGGATTGCTCGAGCGGATCGGGAATACGCCGCTTGTGAAGATCGGGCTGGCGAGCCATGGCGATGTGGCGGTCTGGGCGAAGGCGGAATTTCTGAACCCAGGTGGATCGGTGAAAGACCGACCGGCGCTTCGCATGATCGAGGATGGGGAAGCGCGCGGGCTGTTGACGCCGGGCAAGACGCTGCTCGATTCGACAAGCGGAAACACCGGCATTGCGTACGCGATGATCTGCGCGGCGAAGGGGTATCGGGTGAAGCTGTGTCTGCCTGCGAGTGCGTCGCCGGAACGAATGCAGATTCTGGGGGCGTTTGGGGCGGAGCTAGTAATGACCGATGCGGCGGAAGGATCGGACGGGGCTTTTCGCCGGTGTCAGAGTATTTATCAAGACGATCCGCAGCGTTATTTTTATCCGAATCAATACGGCAACCCGGCTAACTGGAAAGCGCATTACGAGACGACTGCGTCGGAAATTATCGAGCAGACGCAGGGGCGGATCACTCACTTCGTAGCGGTGCTGGGTACGACGGGAACGTTCACCGGAGTAACACGCAGATTGCGGGAAGAGCTGCCGCATGTGAAGTGCTATTCGGTGCAACCGGCATCGGCGCTGCATGGGATAGAAGGCACGAAGCACATGCCGAGCTCGATTGGGCCGGCGATTTACGATCCGCTGCTGGCGGACGACAACCTGTGGGTCGAGACGGAAGAGGCGTACGTAGTGGCACGGCGGCTGGCGCGGGAAGAAGGGTTGCTAGTGGGAGTTTCCGCGGCTGCAAACGTGGTGGCGGCAGGGCGCGTGGCGGAGCGGCTGGCGAGTGACGGGCGATCGGGTTTGGTGGTGACTGTTCTTTGCGACGGCGGCCAGAAGTATTTGAGTGAAGATTTCTGGAACGAGTGAGCGGGCGATGATCGAGATTGAGGCGCATCCCTGGCAGATGATGGTGCTGCATGCCGAGCGGACTTATCCGAACGAGTGCTGCGGCGCGATGCTGGGGCACATGCAGGGAGAGAACAAATTGGTGACGGAGGCGGTTCCGCTAGCCAATGCGTACGAGGGCGCGCAGGGGGCGCGGTACGAGCTCCGGCCCGAGGACTTGCTTGAAGCGGACCGTGAGGCGCGGGCACGGGGACTGGATCTGATTGGGATTTTTCATTCGCATCCGGATGCGGGCGCTTATTTTTCGGAGACGGATTTGAAGAACTCGTGCCCGTGGTATTCGTTTGTGGTGCTTTCGGTCGGGCGGGGCAAGTTCGATCATGCGAATAGTTTTCTGCCGGATGCGGATCAGACGAAGGCAGAGCAGGAGGAGCTTCGATGGCCAAGATTTTGATTCCGACGGCGCTGCGGCAGTTTACCGAGCAGCAGGATTCGATTGAAGTGACGGGTGGGACGGTGGCCGAGGCGCTCGGGCAATTGACGGCGCGGTATCCGAATATCAAGACGAATTTGTATAACGATCAGGGCAAGCTGCGGAGCTTCGTGAACGTGTATGTGGACGACGAAGACATTCGCTATCTGGATAAAGACGAGACGGAGTTGCAGGGGACGGAGACGATCTCGATTGTGCCGAGTATTGCGGGGGGAGTGGCGGCGGGTGTAGCGGAGCATGTAGCGGAAAGCGCGGCTGGTGGTACGGTGTTGAGCAACGAAGAAGTTGCGCGATACAGCCGGCATTTGATTCTGCCTGAAGTCGGCATGGAAGGCCAGCTCAAATTGAAGCGAGCCAAGGTGGCGATGATCGGGGCGGGTGGTTTGGGAGCGCCGCTGGGGCTATATTTGGCGGCGGCGGGAGTGGGTCGCATCGGCGTAGTGGATTTCGATGTCGTGGATGCTTCGAATCTGCAGAGGCAGGTGATACACGGCACGCAAGACATCGGACGCAAGAAGCTGGATTCGGCGGCGGACCGCATGCGCGACATCAATCCGAGCATTGCGATTGATGGATTCGATACGGGGTTGACGAGCGAGAACGCGCTCGAGATTTTGAAAGACTATGACGTGGTGGTGGACGGGACGGATAACTTCCCGACGCGATACCTGGTGAACGATGCATGCGTGCTTTTGAAGAAGCCGAATGTGTACGGATCGATATTCCGGTTCGAGGGGCAGGCAACGGTGTTCGCCTATGAGGACGGGCCGTGCTACAGGTGCCTGTATCCGGAACCGCCGCCGCCGGGACTGGTGCCGAGCTGCGCCGAGGGTGGAGTGTTGGGGATTCTGCCGGGTGTCATTGGGCTGATTCAGGCGACCGAGGCGGTGAAGATTATCTTAGGCGTTGGCGAGACGCTGAAGAACCGCTTGCTGCTGTATGACGCGCTGGGGATGAAGTTTCGGGAGTTGAAGCTGCGGCGCGATCCCGATTGCCCGGTGTGCGGGGAGCATCCGACAGTAACGAAGTTAATTGACTATCAGGAGTTTTGTGGAATAAGACCTATGGCATCTCAACCTGTACCGGCGAGTGAGGCGATTGAGGCGACCGAGCTGAAAGCGAAGCTCGATCGGGGCGACGATTTTGTGCTGATCGATGTGCGCGAGCCGCATGAGTATCAGATTGCGCGCATTCCTGGAGCGAAGCTGATTCCACTGGGTGAATTGCCGAAGCACTTGGATGAGCTGGACCGCGAGGCGGAGATTGTGGCGCATTGCAAGAGCGGCGGACGCAGCCAGAAGGCGGTGGATCTGCTGAAGGCGAGTGGATTCCGGCATGTGCGGAATATGACGGGCGGGATCACAGCGTGGAGCGAGAAGGTGGACGCTTCCGTGCCGAAGTATTAGTTGGTGAGGCCGTGGGTGGATTCGAAAATAGGTGAGCTCCGTGCTCTACGGAGCGGGCGCGCGCTGATGTCATGCGTTGTGCTGTGCGGGCTGCCGGCTCTCATGCAAGCGCAGCAGCAGAAGACTGAACAGCCAGCATTGGGAAGCATCACCGGAATGGTGATTGACGCTACAGGCGGAGCTATCGGCGGTGCGCGGGTTAAGCTCTTGCGGGACGAACAGTCTCCAGAACGGGAGACGTTGACGGCCAACGATGGGACATTCTCATTCGCGGATGTAGCTCCTGAGCCGTACAGTCTCACGATTGCGGCGCAGGGTTTCGCTACGCGAACACTTACAGGAGACCTGCGGCCGGGCGAAAGCTTCGAGCTTCCACAGATCGCGCTGGTTGTGGCGATCGTTACCGCAGATGTGCAGGTGACGCTTACGCAGACTGAACTTGCGCAGGAACAAATCAAAGCTCAGGAGAAGCAGAGGCTACTCGGGTTTCTTCCGAACTACTACGTGAGTTACTTGCCGGATGCGGCTCCTCTGACATCGAAGCAGAAGTTCGAGCTGGCGTGGAAGACGACGTTCGATCCGGTTACGTTCGGAGTCACCGGCGCTATCGCAGGAGTGGAGCAGTCACGGAATACTTTCGGCGGCTATGGGCAAGGCGTGGCAGGTTACGGCAAACGCTACGGCGCCGCCTACGCAGACTTTGTAACAGGCACGATGATCGGGGGCGCTGTTCTGCCTTCCCTGTTCAAGCAAGATCCACGGTATTTTTACAAAGGCACGGGCAGTGCACGCGCGCGAATTTTTTATGCGCTCACTCGCTCGGTGATTGCCAAAGGAGACAACGGGCGGTGGCAGCCGGCGTACGCGGGCCTTCTCGGAGACTTCGCAGCGAGCGGGGTTTCGAATATTTACTATCCAGCGAAGGACCGCAATGGCTTGGGCTTGACGGTTGAGAACACGCTGATTGGGATTGGCGCAGACTCGGCCGGCAATCTGCTGCAGGAATTTCTTTTCCGGAGGGTGACGCCGAAGGCTGCCCGCCAAGGAACGGCGCAGCCTTGAAGACGACCATCATTGCTTAGAACTCATTGGCCAGAACTTTGGCCTATTGAATCAAGGTCGGCGATCATCTCGGAAGGAAGTTCCAGTGTTGCGGCGCTGAGATTTTCGCTAAGATGTTCGAGGGATGATGTTCCGGGAATTAGCAGGATGTTGGGCGAGCGTTGAAGAAGCCAGGCAAGCGCGACCTGCATTGCGGTGGCGTGCAGTGACTCGGCTACTCCGTCCAGGGCCGACGATTGTAGGGGAGTGAATCCGCCAAGTGGAAAGAACGGCACATAGGCTATGCCTTGCCGAGCTAGATCGTCGATGAAGCGATCATCGTTCCGGTGCGCCACGTTATATAGGTTCTGCACGCAGACTATCCTCGAAATTTTTTGGGCCTCCGCCAGCTGCCCGGGACTGATGTTGCTCAAACCGAGATGACGAATGAGTCCCTGACGCTTCAGTTCGGCAAGCACAGCCAACGGTTCTTCGATGGATTGCTCGGATGGGCCCATTACGCCTCCGACCCGGAGATTGACAATATCGAGCCGGTCGAGCCCGAGATTTCGGAGGTTGTCGTGAACGGCATCGGTCAGTTCTTGACGCGAAAGAGCATGGATCCATGATTTGTCTTCACCACGGCGAGCGCCGACTTTGGTGACTATTACCAGGCCCTCCGGATAGGGATGAAGCGCCTGTTTGATGATCTGATTGGTCACATGCGGACCGTAAAAATCGCTGGTATCGAGGTGGTTCACGCCAGCTGCAACCGCCTCTCGCAGAACAGCAATAGCAGTGTTAACATCGCGCGGCGGTCCCCACACCTGCGGGCCGGCCAGTTGCATTGCGCCATAACCCATGCCGTTCAAGTTCATCGATGTGCCGGGAAGTGTAAAGTTGCCGCCAAGGTCCGCCGACTTCGTCATTTGCTTTTCCTCTAGTCTGATCTTCATTGGTAGTAAATCGTGCTTACACGTGTTTAGATGAAGAAAGCTTCGAATTAGGAGTTCGCATTTGACTCGGCCTTCAAATCTGCTCTTAGATCCTCGCAAATCACCCGTTCAGGCGCGTTCGGCTGCAAGCGTGGACGCCATTATCGAGGCCACTGTTCAGGTTTTGCTCGAGGTGGGAAAGGGACGCCTGAGTACGACAAGGGTAGCGTTGCGAGCCGGTGTGTCCGTCGGGACGTTGTATCAGTATTTTCCAAACAAGAGCGCGCTTTTACAAGCTGCTTTGAGACGTCACCTGATGGAAGTTACGGAGGCAGTTGAGCGAGTTTGCCTGGAGCAGAGGGCTAGTAGTCTCCGCCACATGGCGACTGCGCTGGTAACCGCATTCCTCCAGCCAAGATGAGGGATGCGAAGACGAGTGTGGCTCTCTATTCGGTAAGCTCCGATGTGGACGGAGCGAAGATCGTGCAGGAGATGGGAATACGGTTTAATACGGCGATGGTTGAAATGTTGGCGACCACCCGCGAACCGCTGGCGAAAGATCCGCAACTAGTTGCTTCGATGCTGCAGGGCGCTCTGGCGGGGGTTAGCCGTAGATTGCTCGAAAGTGATGCACCCGAGGAGCAGCTTGCCGCTATGCAGCAGGAACTGATCCTCTGCCTATGCGTGTACCTGGAAGCCTGTTCCGGGCGATCAGCAGCTTAGGAATAAAGGTGCTTTGACGAACAGCCGCGGATAGCATTGCTTCCGAAATGCCGTCTACCTGGTCGAGCGCGCTCCGGAGTGGGAACGAAAGCGCGCAATGCTGCTCACAATTGGGCTACTTGCGATGACCTTTGCATTTTGGATTGCGATGATGCTGGCCAAAGATGATCATACGGGTTTGCCCTTCGGTCTGGCTGCGGTAATGGGGAGCGTTTTCGTAGCGGGTATGATCGCGTACCGGGCTTCGAACGACAATACACGGACCATTCTAAAAGCGATCGAACTGCTCTCGGCGGAGAAGTTGAATCGCTGAGGCGAAACAGGGGACTGGTTAAAAGAGGCTCAGCCGATGAGCGGGCGGTTGAGTTGGGTGCGCCAAGTGGCGGGGTCGGGGTTGGACTCGGGCCCTGCGACGTAAGCCTCCCACAGGTCTGGCCCGGGTGCGTGACCGGCGGTCGTGATCCAAGCATGAAACTCTTTCCAGGCTGCGCCGAGACCTTCGTAAGCGCCGTGATAGACAGTTCGTGCGACGCGCGTAGCAGGGAGGCGGCCGGGTTGTACGCGCCCCTCGGGGGAAACGGCCTGGAGGACGGGGACGCCGATCTCGAAATCGAACGTGTCCGGGTGCATGGCGAGATGGTGCGAGAAGAGCGCACCGGCGGGGGCGATATTTTGGGCTGCGATGACGGCCATCAGTTCGGCGATGCCGGGACCCATGACAGTTTTGATCTCGTTCCGCGGAACGGTCAGGCGGATGATGGCGGTGATCTGGGATGGACTTTGCGTGATGCGTGGTGGGTCAATCATTCTGTGTAGTCTCTAGCAGGTAGTCGAATGAAGGCGCGGGCATTCGACAGGGCAACAGAAATTATTGTCTTTTCGAATTTGCCGTACCAGTCTGCTGAACAGCAGTGTTCGAATTAGTGAGAACTTCTGACCGTCTGCACCGTATATAAGCTCTAGGCGCGTTCCTGAGTAAGTCGCAGGGCAGAGAGGTGAACGGATGGACATTCGAGGCGAACTGAAACAGGTATTCTGCAAGCTAGGAAGCGCACCGCTTTTTACTGCGATTACGATTGTCACGATTGCGATCGCGATCGGCGCAAATACCGCGATCTTCAGTGTAGTAAATGGCGTGCTGCTGAAGCCGCTTGCTTATCCGGAACCGGACCGGCTGATAGGCGTGTGGCAGACGGCGCCTGGGCTGAACATTGAGGATTTGAATGCGTCGCCCGCGACTTACTTCACGTTTCGCGCGGAGAACAAAACGTTCGAAGACATCGGCATCTGGCAGGGCGATGCGCTGAGCATTACGGGGGTGAGCGAGCCGGAACAGGTGCCGGCTGTAGACGTGAGCGATGGATTGCTGCCGCTGCTGGGCGTGCGTCCCGCTCTCGGGCATGTCTTTACTCATAAGGATGATCTGCCGGGGCAGCCGAAGACTGCGATGCTGAGCTACGGCTACTGGCAGCGACGATTTGGAGGAGACCGGGCAGTGCTGGGGCGCAGAGTCATGATGGACGGAGAGCCGCGCGAGGTTATTGGCATTCTGCCGCGCGACTTTCACTTCCTGGACCGTCCGGCCGATGTACTGGTGCCGTTGGGATTGAACGAGGGGGAAAGTTTCATCGGTAATTTCAGCTATCAGGCGATTGCGCGGTTGAGGCCTGGAGTGACGATTCAGCAGGCAAATGCGGATGTAGCGCGCATGCTGCCGATTATGATCCGAAAGTTTAAGCCGGCGCCAGGCATGAGTGTGCAGATGTTCGAAAGCGCGCGTATTGGCCCGAACGTTCGTCCGCTGAAGAAGGACGTGGTGGGCGATATTGGCCCGGTGCTGTGGCTGCTGATGGGTACGGTCGGGATGGTGCTTTTGATTGCGTGCGCGAATGTGGCGAACCTGCTGCTGGTGAGAGCGGAGGGGCGTGCGCAGGAGTTGACGATTCGGGCGGCGCTCGGCGCGAGCCGTTGGCAGATTGCGCGGCAACTGTTGATCGAGAGCGTGACGCTCGGGTTGATCGGCGGCGTGTGCGGACTGGCGCTTGCTTATGGGGCGCTGCGGGTGCTGATCACTCTCGCGCCTTCGAACCTTCCCCGGCTGAATGAAATTGTTATTGACCCGGCGGTGCTTGCGTTTACGCTTGTGGTTTCGCTGCTGGCCGGATTGCTTTTCGGGCTCATTCCCGTTGTGAAGTATGCAGGCGCGCAACTTGGCGCCGCACTGCGGGAGGGTGGGCGTTCGTTGAGCGACAGCCGCGAGCGGCACAGGGCGCGCAGTGCGCTGGTGATTGTGCAGGTGGCGCTGGCGCTGGTGCTGCAGGTGAGTTCCGGGCTGATGATCAGAACGTTGCTTGCCTTGAAGCAGGTGCATCCGGGATTTAGTCATCCGGAGCAGATTCAGACCGTTCGGGTATTCATTCCGGAATCTGAGGCGAAAGATCCTGTTCGTGTGGTCAGGATCTGGAACGAGTTTGTGGATCGTGTTGCGGCGATACCGGGCGTGAAATCGGTCGGGCTTTCGAACTCGATTACGATGGACGGCCGGACGGATAATGATCCGGTGTTTGCGGAAGGGCACAATGATTCGGAATCGAAAATTCCTCCGATACGGCGGTTTAAGTTCGTCGGGCCGAATTCCTTCAAGGCGATGGGGAACCCGATTCTTGCCGGGCGCGATTTGACATGGGCAGATAGCGTGGAGAAGCGGCGGGTGGTGCTGGTATCGGAGAATTTTGCGCGCGAATACTGGGGCAGCCCTGCGGCGGCGATTGGGAAGAGAATACACGAGACACCAAAGGCCGCATGGCGCGAGATTGTTGGCGTGACGGGAAATGAGTTTGATGATGGGCCCAATAAGAAAGCCACGGCAATCATTTACTGGCCGATGTTGATTGACACGTTTTGGGGCGAAAACAATTCGGTCAGGCGGAGCATGTCGTTTGCGATCCGGAGTGCGCGAACGGGCTCGGCGGGTTTTCTGCAAGAGGTGCGGAGTGCGATCTGGTCGGTCAACCGGAATCTGCCGATTTCCGATGTGCGCACGGTAGCGGAGATTTATGACAAGTCGATGGCGCGTACATCGTTCACTTTGATTCTGCTGACGGTGGCGAGCGGGATGGCACTGCTGCTGGGACTAGTTGGGATTTACGGCGTGATCTCGTACTCGATTGCGCAGCGGACGCGCGAGATCGGGATTCGCATCGCCTTAGGGGCACAGAACGGGAACGTGCACCGGATGTTTGTGCAGCATGCGCTTACTTTAACGGCAATTGGCGTGGGGATGGGGCTGGTGGCGGCGATTGCGGAGACGCGGCTGCTTGCTTCGCTGCTGTTCGGAGTGAGTCTGCTCGATCCGTTGACGTATGGCGCGGTAGCGATTTTGCTCGGCGTGGCTGCAGTGATAGCAAGTTACTTGCCTGCGCGGAAGGCGACGAACGTGGATCCGATCAAAGCCTTGCGCGCGCAGTAGGGCGCGACTGATGCGGTCTACTCGTCCTTTTTGGTTTCCTTGTAGAAGAGCATGTTGGCGGGCTGATCTTTGATGGTGTAATCGGCGGGTATTTCGAACAAGTCCGCGGGCGGTTCCGCGCGTTGAATGTCCGTGAGGCGGTAGGTGGTGGCGCCCATACGCGGATCCTCTGCTTTACTCATCACGAGCACTTTGAGATCGGGCGAGTACCACGTTTCGGTGGTGATAACGAGTGGCTTCTCGTTGCCGACGACGCCAGCGGGAAGAGTGCGCGTGACGCGAGTGCCCTGAGCAGGTACTCCCTCGATCGTTTGCGTTCCGAGATCGACTTTGCTGACGTCCGTATCTGCTTCGGCTTTTCGCTTAGCGAGCGTTTGAATCGAGACTTGTGAACCGGGAGCGCCGGAAGAATAAAACCAGGTTCGCTCCGGACCGAGAGGCGGAAGGGCATTGCCGAAGAGGGCGGAAGGCTTTGGGGAAATTTGCAATTTTGTCGCGGTTTTGGTGTGAGGATCGACGGTCCAGTGCAGGCCAGCGACGGGATCATCGATGAACTCGATTTTAGGCGCGTCGCCTTTGCCCGGCAAGTTGATAGCGAGCGATTCCTCGCGGCGAACGCGTCCCTGACTGTCGCGAGCAACGGTGGTGGTCGTGGTCTGCACGATGCGGTTTCCGTCGAGTAGCGGCTGCACGCGCTCGGTGACGGCTTCAGCGGAATAGGGCGCACCGGGAGTGGTGACCGAATCGCCCGCCATAGCGAATTGGATGCCTACGGGCCCGGCATTCGTTCCAGATACAGCGAATTGCACGGTTTGTTTCTGTTCCGCTAACTGTTTTGCTGCTTGTTTCGAAGGATCGGCAGTCTGCGCGCACAAGGTGGCGCAGCAAATACCGAAAGTTGCGATTGTTCGTTTCATGGTGGTGTATCTCCTTTTGATTTTTTCCTACGAGGCGATTATTCGGTGAGGCGGACTGCGCGTGGGATGCCGTCCTGACCGACGAGCAGATCGGCATGCGTGGTATTCCGGCCGGTCAGCAGAGCGGGAGGCAAGCCGAGTGAGACCAGGTCAGCGGGTTGTAAGTTGATGCGGACGACGACGACCTGCTCGATGGGCACGCCGGATTGCGCATAAGGGAGCGCGAGGAAACCTGAGTAGCTTTCTACAGGGGGAAGGGCTCGCGCCTGGGAGAGATGCCATTGCCATCCGAGCGACAGCAGAAGGGAGGCGGCCAGGGCGGCGACAGCGATTCGAAAGTGATGATCGAGGCGGCGCATACGGCGGGCGCGGCAGGCCAAGCGGAGCCGGGCTCCGACAGCAGCGGAGGCCTGAGAGGGGGCGGCTGCGGCGAGATCGTGCAGAAGTTTCGGCAGGTTTACTTGATCGTCGATAGAGGGCATGATTGGCTTCGTCGTAATTTTGCTTGGAGAATGGACCGGGCGCGATGAAGGCGCGAGCGAACAGTTCCTACAGCGCACTCGAGCCGCCGGGCTGCTTCGCGTAACTGAGTTCTTCGAGGTCGCAGAGAACGGTCACGGCGCGATAACTTTCGGGTAGCGACAGGATGGCTTTGTGAAGAGCTTCGAGCTGGTGGTCGAACGAAGTGTCATCGGGTATTCGGGGTTGTAGCGAAGGACGGGTTGCAGGGAACTCGGGTCCGCGTGCCTGGCGCAACTGCTGGCGAACCTGGTTGCGAGCCATGCCGATCAGAAAGGCTTCGAGCGTTCCGCGTTCCGCGCAGTAAGTAATGGGATCGGCTAGCAGCGTGAGGAAGACTTCCTGGACGACTTCGTCGGCGATTTCGCGGCTGCCGGACATGTGAAGGGCGAAGCGAAATATCGATGGTTGATGACGGTTATAGAGGGTAAGGAATGCTTGTTCATCACCGGCGCGGCCGCGGCGCAGTAGTTGGTCGTTGCTGCGAGGATCGGGTGTTGCTGGTGAGTTCAACGTTGCGCCGCTTTCTGTAGTGTATTGGCGGCGCGCGCGGGGAAAGTTCCAGGAAGGTGGGAGGCAAATGTCGAAACCGGCGTCGTGGGCGATTCGTCCAGGGTAAGTGGTAAATAATGCGTCGCCGCGATTTTTTTCGGCCGGTTTAGCCGGGACAGTTGGCGTCCTGACTGCTGGATCGCGTCTTTCAGGGGAGGAGCGACAAAGTGGAGAATGACCGTGATGAACTGGCCGCCTGTCCGCGCAGTAAATAATGGATCGGCTAACAGCTAGATAATTCGCCTCCAGTAAGCCGGGTGCACATACTACAATCGTTACCTTGCCCCAGACCACTCCAGAGCCTTCTCCTTACGAGCACTCTTTTATCGCCCCTTATACAGCAGCTTTCTGGGATTGGTAGTCGGTTATGTTCTGGCCCGGTTCCTACAGCGCGAAACTTGGCATTATGAGGGAGAAACGAAGCGGCTGCAAATGCTGAAGGCTTTCTATGAATTGAAGCTGATGAAAAAGCCGCTCATAAACCCTGAGTTGGACAAACGATGCGAAGCGCTCCTCGATACGACCCAGGAATGGTTTCAATCGAGACCTACGCAGGCATCGTTGCTTGCCAAATACGCCGTTCTTCTCTTCAGCTTCGTAATGTCTATTCTTTGCTCGCCGGCAATTATTTCTATTGAGCGTTGGATGCAGCCGTTAGGGGCTGTGCCAGCGGGTTCTGAGACGAGTCGGATTCTGGAAAACATTCTTAGAGTGATCTCTGAACTTGGTTGTTTTTCGCGATCGGATTTGTGTGCTATCAACTTACGATCAAGCTGACAAAACCCGCAGCTGCCTGGCTGGAGCGTCACTCCAAATGGAAATGGTTGAAAAAGGTAGAATTGTGAGGGTAGTTGCGATGCGGGTAGCGGCATTCGCTAGAGGATACTTGGCTGGGACGCGTCATTTTGAGCGATATTCGGGTTTCTTAGCTGAGTGGCGAAATTCAAACGGGAATGGGCTGGAAGTTTAGCCTTCATTCGTAGTTGCCGGGGAATCCGGATCTTGCTGGCGCTGGAGGGCAATATAAGTGACTGTGTCCCAGGCATTGTGGATGCCGAGGAATAGAAACAACAGGCTGGTGGCGGCGATCACGAACAGAGCCACGGTTGGACGCCACCACCAGAACATGGCCGCTGCTGCCAATAGTGCTGTGTAGGCGCAAAGCGGAAGCGCTGTATACCAGAACCAGTCTTCGGCATCGGGGTTGTAATTGGCTTTTCGGGCGTGCCACAGGACCCGAAGCGAGTACAGGATTCCGGCGATCCCGAAAGCGCCCACGCAAAGCGACAGGTGGTAGAGCGAATGCCATGGCGCACTCATCGTTGCTGAAATCAGCAGGCATACACAAAAGTGAACAACCGTCGGCGTGCCGAACGCGCGAATGTCGCGCATGCTTCCCGCTGCTTTGACCTGCGAGATCAGGGCGATAACTACGAATTGAAGCCCGGTGAGTGCGCCGGCTGACGAGCCAACGATTACGTAGAAGTTTGTCCATGCACTGAGCGGCAAGATTAAGACGTATCACATGCCTTCTACGAAAGGCTAAGTATGGTTAAGATTCTATTGAATGCGAGAATTTCCAAACACTAGTTGGCCGCGATACGTGACGCTGGCGGTGCTGCTTGCGATCGCGCTGGCGTTTCAGCTCAGCGTTTCCATGCCTGATTTGCGAACGATGTGGCAGCAGGCTCACCATTTCGAATGGTCGATGCTGGCCTCGTGGGGCCTTCTACTGAATCTGCATGTGGCGACTCCGTTTGCGTGTCTGCTGCTCGGGTTTTACGTGGCGGCGGTGCGGGTGTGGGATCCGAAGGCATGGCTGTTGCTGGCGGTACTTGTCAGTTTTAGCGTGACTTCGGACGGCAGCAATCGCAGAGACGAGGTAATGGCGTGGCATACCCGCTTAAGCATTTTGTGCTGGCGTACCGGAGCTTGGTGATCTTCGCGTGGCCGATCTGCATGGTGCTGTTCGCGATTTACTTTCCTGTACGCGCGCGATTCGATCGCGAGCGGCCGTGGCTGAAGTGGATCGTTTTGCTGCCTGCCCTAGCTATCTATGTATGGGGAACTTACTCGCGCGTGGCGATCAACGAGGGTATGGCCACGGCTGTCGTTCAGCCCATGGAGAGTTTCACGGACATGGTGCGGCGCATCATGGTTTACGCCTTAGTCATTCTGTTTCTGATTATTCTCTCGACGAAGCTGGCCACAGCGGAGGGTCCCGACGACCGGCGGCGTCTGCGAGTGCTTTTCTCGGGCTTGGCGCTGAGCGTCGTACCGGCATTGGTATATGAAATGGTGTTCCGGCAAATGATGGGACTGTATCCGCCGGAGTGGGTGACCATTCCGGTCTTCACGCTGGTGATCCTGTTCCCGATCACGCTGGCCTACGTGAGCGTTGTGCAGCGGGCGCTGGACGTGCGCATGATCTTGCGCGAAGGCCTGCAGTATGCGGTGGCGCGTCGCGGGCTCTTGGTCGTGCAAGTATTTGATGCGGTCGTCGTGGTCGTGCTTGTGGCGCTGCTTTCGGGGCGCGTGACGTTCCCTCTGCGAATAGGCCTGACGGCGACGGGTATTGCACTGATTTTCGGATTGAATGCGGCGATGCAAAATGTTGGAATCAGGCTGGACCGCCCGTTTTTCCGGGAAGCGTACAACGCGGAACAGATACTGGCGCAATTGTCGGAATCGGTGAGATCGCTGATTGAGTTGAAGCCCTTGCTGACGATGGTGGCGACGCGGGTGTCGGAGGCACTGCACATAAGCGAGATAGCCGTTTTCTTGTGCGAGCAGAATGCGTACCGGGTTGCTTTTGCATTGGGGTATCCAGAACCGCCGCAGGCTACATTTGCGGACCGATCGCAAACGGTTGCGGCTTTGCAGGAAACGAAACGACCCATCACTGTGTACTTCGACGATCCGCGCTCGTGGGTTTCCGGAACCGGGGCGGAAGAGCGCCTGGAATTGACCGCTCTCAAGACACAGCTGCTGGTACCGCTGAGGCGGCGGGCAGAGCTGCTGGGCTTTCTGAGTCTGGGGACGCGGCAATCGGAAGCGCCGTATTCGACGAGCGACATAGATCTGCTGGAATCGGTCGGCCAACAGACTGCGCTGGCGGTGGAGAACAGCCGGCTGACGTCGACGATTGCGGCGGAGACGGCGGAACGCGAGATTCTCCAGCGGGAGTTGTCGATAGCGCGCGAGGTGCAGCAGCGGCTGCTGCCGCAAAGTTACCCGACGACGCCGGAGCTCGTTTGCTTTGGAACCTGCCGCCCAGCGCGAGAGGTGGGTGGGGATTACTTCGATTTTCTGGAGCTGCCGGAGAAAGCGCTTGGCTTTGCGATTGGGGATGTGGCCGGCAAAGGCATTCCGGCATCGCTGCTGGTGGCGAGTCTGCAGGCGTCGCTACGGGGGCAGACGTTGGGCGGCTGTGACGATCTTCCGAAGCTGATGGCGAACGTGAACCAGCTGGTATATGCGGCGTCGCCTGTGAACCGGTATGCCACATTTTTTTATGCGCAATATGAGCCCGCGCTGCGGCGCTTAACGTATGTGAATGCGGGGCACAATCCTCCGCTCGTGATCGCGGGTCGCGATGGCCGGGCTGTGATGCGGCTGGCGGCGGGAGGGCCGCCGGTTGGACTGTTGCCACAAGCGCAGTACCAGAGCTCGACGGTTGATCTGGTGGGCGGTGGTTTGCTCGTGCTTTTTACGGACGGCGTGAGCGAGGCGATGAACAGCCGGGAAGAAGAGTGGGGCGAGGCGAGCCTGATCGCCGCGGTGAAGGATTCGGAGAGGCGCGATCCGACCGGCATTGTCGAGAGTGTGTTTCGCTCGGCAGATGCTTTCGCCGGGGAAGCTCCACAGCATGACGATATGACAATCGTGGTGGTGGCGGTGGCAAAAGAGTAACAGACGAAGCGCGGCCGCAGCCACTCCTATACAGAGTGGCTATGGACCAGAGGACGAGACCCTAGGGGATTCCTTAAGCGAGCGCGGCGAAGATGCGGCGGTGAATAGGAAATTTTCTCAGCAGGAACTGGATGGGGGCTTGCAGCCGGGCGCTGAAATTTCGGCTTATGATCTGAAGCAGCTGGACCGGATCCCGACATCGCAGCTGCAATCGCTGCATTCACTGCATGAGAAGTTTGTCAGGGATCTGACTGCGAGTCTATCGGCGTATCTGCGGTCGTATGTGGCGCTCAACCTGGTGAGCCTGGAGCAGATTTCGTATGCCGAGTTTCTGGAAGGGCTGACGCTGCCGACGTGTATCGCGTATATCGGGCTGAAGCCATTTGACGGGACGGGGATGCTCGAGCTGACCAGCAGCCTGGTGTTTGGGCTACTGGAATTGCTGCTGGGCAGCAAGGGGCGATCGTCAAAACCGGTAGAGCGAAAGATCACCGACATAGAGAAGACGCTGATACAGACGTTGCTGCAAGTCGTGCTACGAGATCTGCGGGAGGCGTGGAAGAGCGTGGCGGAGATCGCATTTTCGGTGCAGTCGTTAGCAAGCGAGCCGCAGTTGATGCAGGTGCTTTCGCCGGCCGAGGCGGTGATTGTGATCGCGATCGAGGTGCGGGTGGGATCGGCGTGGGGATTGATGAATTTCGCGATTCCATCGATCTTTGTAAAGCGCTTGCGGAAGAGGTTTGATCAGCTGCAGCAGATCAAGAAAGCGGAATCGACCGACCGGGACAAGGGACGGATTACGCAATTAATCAGCAAGGCGAAGGTGCAACTGGACGTGCACATGCCGGGCGGGCGGATCACGGGGCGGACGCTGGTGGATCTCGAGCCGGGAGAGGTGCTGGTGCTGGATTTTCCGGTCGAGGGAGAAGCGGTAGGGTCGCTGAACGGGAAAGAAAAGTTCCAGGGCCACCTGGTGACAAGCGGGGACAAGCTGGCGTTTGCAGTGACAAAGGTGAGACACAGGCAGACGATTCCGCAACCGGTTGAAGAGGGATTTAAGGCGCTGGCGAGCGCCGAGTAGCGGGCAACTAGCGCGCGGCGAAGTGATTTACGGGTCCGGCTCCGTTGCCGAGATGAGGAGCGGTCTCGATGGCGCGCTGTACGTATTGGCGCGAGCTGAAGATAGCTTCGGGCAGGGTGAAGCCGAGTGCGAGAGAAGCGGTGATGGCGGCAGAGTAGGTGCAGCCAGTGCCGTGAGTATGCCGGGTGGGGACGCGAGTGCCGCGGTAGGAGGCACGATCGCCGTGCCAGCGAAGGATATCGGCCGGCTCGCCTGGGAGGTGGCCGCCTTTGACCAAGACAGCCTGGCAGCCGAATTCGAGAATGCGATCGCCGGCCTCGCTCATATCGTCTTCGTTACGGATTTCCATGCCTGACAAGGCCTCGGCTTCGGGGAGGTTGGGGGTCACAAGAGCCGCGTATGGCAGGAGTCTGCGCTTGAGCGCCTCTTCGGCTTGCACGGGCAAGAGGCGAGCGCCCTGTTTGCTGATCATGACGGGGTCGACTACGAGCGGGAAGCGGAAGTCGCGGGCAAGTTCCGCGACGGCGAGGACGATTTCCGCGCCGCCGAGTGCGCCGGTCTTGGCAGCTCGCGGCGGGATATCTTCCAAGACGGCCTTGATTTGCTCGGCGACTAGATCGGGGGGCATCAACTCGATGCGTGAAACGCGCTGGGTATTTTGCACCGTGACCAAGGTGACTACGGCTTCGCCGTAGACGCCGAATTGATGAAATGTTTTGAGATCGGCCTGAAGGCCGGCCCCGCCACTGGGGTCGGAGCCGGCGATAGTCAAGGCTACTGGCGTCATGACTAGACGGTAGCTCAGGCTATGCGAGCAGCCTGTATTAGCCGATTCCCAACGCGACAAACCTAGCCTTGATCTCGCTAGCGCGTTCGCTTCCGGTCGGATACATCTTTCGGGGCCAAGCTGATCCTGATGCGAACCGCTCGGTCAAGTGCTTCGGAGACGGGTTTGAACTGGAGGGACTCCCCGCGCTTGTGGAGCCCTGGTAGGGTGAAAGAAAAAAAGCTTATGGAAAAGGACGACGTCCGCAAAATTCTCTCAGACATCGCTGAACTGCTCGAAGCTGGACACGAGGATTGGGCTGCCATCATGGTCCGTGACGCTTTGGCTGCTCTGGAGGAGAAGCTCGATCGATTCCTAGTATCGAATGAGCTGTGGGAGGAGCGGCTCGATTGCGGATCAACCCTTCGTCAATGACGGAGATCGGCGCAAAACGCTAGAGAGCCTGTTGATCAGACTCGGGAGATTTCAGATAAACACAGGCAAAACAAACGTGCGCACTGAAATGTGAGTGACCACATTCGAACATTGGCGAATGACCGGCTTGCGATAGGCGTTGCGCGTTGAAAACTGGGATGTGTGGTCACAATCTCTCCTTTCAAGAGTTAGGTCGAGGAGCACAAAGCCTGTGAAGAAGCTTTCGTCCTCCTGCGATGGTAGGCCGGGAGAGGTGTGTGAACTGTTATCGAGATGTAAGCAATTTGGAAAGCTTTTACTGGAACGCGAGCTTGGTGGTGGTCTGCCCGGCGGAGTTGGTGAGAGTGACCGCGACTGCTCCGACCAGCGTGGCGTCGCCGGTGACGGGGAAGCTGGCCTGCATGGCGAAGCTGCCGCCGACGCGGTTGTTCGTGAAAAAGTATTGATGGAAATTGGAAGAAGCGTCGATAGACATTGGGGAGGAGTTGATTTGCGTTCCTTTGGCGTCGAAGAAGGTAAACGATAGCTGGCCGGCGGTATAGGTGTTGTCGTAGCCGTTCACTGTGACGACGAGATTGGGCGTCTGGCGGGTGGCGGCGGCACTCGTGATGTGAATCTGAGCGGGCGTGATGGCGAATGTCTCGGTGAGCGGCGGCGTGTTCGGAAAGGTGAGGGTGAAGGTGAGGGTGCCGGCGGTGGCGCCTGTTTGAAAGGCGAGGGCAGACTGACCCTGGTAAGTGGCGTTTTGCGAGCCGGCGGGGAGGGTGAGCTGGAGGTTGCGGCCGTTGGTGGCGAGAAACACGACGGCAGGGTCGTCGGACACATTTGCTACGGACGGAGTGAACTGCATGGTGAGCTGGCCGATGGCGCTTTGTTGCGCAGCGCTTGAGGCCTGAACGGTGAGATTGACCTGCTGGGCGCTGGTGAGCGGCTGCTGGCTCAGCTGCATGGAGGGAGTCGGCACGGGAGACACAACGCTCAGACCAGCTAGGGCGAAGGTGCGTCCGCCAACCGTAAGAGAGCCCGAAAACTTTCCGCTCGCATTGGCGGAGAAGGTGACGGAAAAGGTGACAGAGGCGTTCGGCTGAATCGAAGCGGGCAAAGCGGGCGCGCCGGTGAGTGAGAAAGCGGAGCCCAAGACAGAAAGCGTGGACAGAGTGACGGCGCTGAAGGAAGTGGCGGGGTTGGTGACGATGAAATTCAAGGTCGCGCCGCCGGCAGTTCCGGGAACGAGTTGCCCGAAGCTGATGGGGCTGGCGGCCTGGGGGAGAGTGCGAACGCCGGTCGCATCGACATACGCGATTTGGAGAGCGTCGGTGCTGTTGACGATAATGCCGGTACCCTCGATGCCATAGGTGTTTGTGCCGACGGCGAGGGTTGAGGTAGTCAGGCCAAGCTGGCCGGGGGCGAACGTGACGGTGAATTTGGCGGAGCTGTCAAAGGAACAGCCGTTTTGCTGGACCAGGTAGGCGACCTGTAAATAGCCGAGAAGCTGCCCGGTTGCGCCCGGCGTGAAATTGAGAGTGAAGTACTCGGAGGCGGCGGGGGCCAGGATGTGGCCCTGGTCGAGTCCAGTAACGGTGAAGTTTGGGGTAGCGGTGGAGGTGCCGGGCTCTGAACCGATGTAGATGAGGGCGACTTCGATGGGATTCGAACCGGAGTTGGTCGCTTTAACCAGGATGTTGGCGGAGCCGCCTACGGGAGTGGAGGCGAATGGGTAAGCGGCAGGGAGCGGGGCATCGGGAGTTGCGCCGGAGTTGTCGTGAATAGAGAAGGTAAGAGTTTGCGCCTTGGCGGCGGCGCACGAGCTAGAAGGAGAAGGAGTTTCACGGGCGTGCTCCGTTTGGAGGACGAGGTACGGGCAGGCGGGAGAGGTTGCAATCGTTCGAGTCGAGGTGAAGCGCCCAGTGAGTGCCATCAGCCGGAGAGAAGAGGTGAATCCAGTGAGACGACATCTGCTCGGCGGTGAAGCCGGCTAGCTGGATGGGCAGCGTGCGACGGAAACTGTTTGCCTGTTCAATTTCAAGCGCGTCGCGGCTGCTCCAGATCAGGTATGGGCCGAACTGGAAGGCGGGGGCTTCGACGCCGGGGAGGAGACTGGCCGAGAGGACAGCGCCACTCGACAGCGAAACTGTCACGGTTGAGGCGGTGCGATCGGGATGAGTGGTGAGGAGAGTTGCGGTAGCGGAAGAAGCGCGCGAAACCGAAGTGACGACGCCGTCTAAAGAACCGGCGGCTAGCGGGATGTCTACAAGGTTGCTGCCGTTCCAGTAAACGAGCGAGTGCTCGCCGGGAAGGAAGGCAATAGCGGTCGAGAGACTGGGGCCGCTGTTGAGGACGGGCGAAGCGCCGCGGTAAGGGAGGGCAGCAACGACTGTCGCGTTCGAGCGGATGAGTTTGAGGGTGCCGTTTGAAGCGAGGAGACCGCCCTCGTCAGAAAAGCTCGCGGCGTCGGCGCTTCCGAACGGGGCTGGGGCGGGTACGAAAGTGCCGGGCACGCCGAAGAGTGTCTGGATGGGAAGCGCTTGGTAGCGGACAAAGCCGGGGCTCGGAGAAGAGACTTGGGCGGGTAGCGACGATGCGGCGGCGAGCGTCAATCCCGCAATTGTGAGGAAGGGAAGTTTCATGGAAGCGGCGACTTGTTCCGGGCTTACGGGTGGCCCACGCTAATGGTGGGCGAGCCGATGGTCGCGCCGGAGGCTGCGGAAGAAGAGCTTGAACCTGAACCGCCGCCTGGATGAAGCATGGCGACAGCTACGCCAGCTCCCGCGCCGAGAGCGATCAGGGCCAGCCACTTCAGTTTGCTGTGAGAACCGGATGCGGGTCCGGCGCTGGTGATGGAGACGCGCGGCGACTCTGCTTCATCGGCTTCGGTGGTGAGGGCGTGGCGTACGGGGACATTGACGCCAGGAGAGTCGCTGTTCTTGAAGGAGCGAGTGGAGGAAGCAAGAGTTCCAGGTGTCGTAAGAGCTGGTGCGGTGCGAGCGAGTGTGGTGCTGGCTGATGTGGTGAGGGCAGGCGCAGTGAGCGTTGAGGACGAGGCGGGCTGCGGATGTTGTTCGATGAGGAGCGCGGCGTGGGCTGGGCCTTTGACGGCGGTGATCTTCACACTCGCCGACACTGCGGCTGTTAGCCAGCGAAGGCTCTCGATGTGAGCGCGTCCGGCGGGGTTGGTGTAGGAGACAGCGGAAAGGCTGCCATCGGCGAAAGTAGCGAGCGGGCTGCTATCGGGGAGACGGAAGACGACGGCGGCATCTGGTACGGGAGCGCCTGTCTGGTCAGTGACTTCGACAATGAGTGCGGCTGCGCTTGCCGGGTCGTTCGGGACGACATGTAAGTCGAGACGAAGTTCGGAAGGAGGCGCCGGCGAAGAATTGATGGCGGGGCCGGCGGGCAGGCCGGGAACGAGAGCGGGAGCCGGTACTTGAGACAACAGGGGGCCGGCCGCTAGCAGCGGAGCGAGCACGATCGAGAGCAGTGGGGACAAGATTCTCAAACAGGCCCTTAATGCGAAGCCCGGAAAGAGGCTTCGCCAGACCCCTCGATGTGCGCTGTTGCATTGCGATTACACGAGTTGAATGAGAAGGGCGGTTACGTTATCGGGCCCGCCAGCGCTCTTCACGGCTTCGATCAAGTAGTGGCATTTCTCGGGAAGAGTTTTCTCGGATTCGAGCACTTCGGCCAACATTTTTTCATTGAGGACGCCGTGCAGGCCATCGGAACAGAGCAGAAGCTGATCGCCGGACTGCATTTCGACGTTGCGGGAGAAGATACGCAGGTCGTCGGTGCTGCCGACGGCCATGGTGAGGACGTGCCGCATCGGGTGTTTTTTGAGGGCTTCGTCGCTGAGGCCAAGCTGAGCGCCAATTTCGGCGATCCAGGTCTGGTCTTCGGTGATGAGAGAAACCTGACGGTTGGAGATCAGGTAAGCCCGGCTATCGCCGACGCTTCCGATTTCGAAGCACGCAGAGCCAGTCTTACGGGCGACGAGCAGGGTGGTGCCCATGCCGTCGAGCTCGGGGTTATCTTTGGCGGCCTCGCGGACGGCCCAGTTCGCTTCCTGGAAAGCCTGTTCGAGCAGGGCGGCTCCGTTTTTGGGCGGCGGATGGAGCAGGACTTCGTAAAGGCGTTCGGCGCCGAGGTGGGACGCGCACTCGCCCGCGTTAGCTCCGCCCATACCGTCGGCCAGGATAAAGATTCCGGATTCGGAGTCGCTAATGAAGTAATCCTCATTATTCGAACGGATACAGCCTGCGTCCGACAGTCCGAAAGCCTCAAGCATAGAGTCCTCCGATTATACTCAGCGAAATTGGGGCGGAGCGGAGGGGAAAGGATGGCCGGAGGGCGAGACTCGGGTGGGCAGCGCTCGGCTGACGGAGGAGCATTCTTAAGAACTCATCGAGGAAGGAGGTCTCGTGTGGCAGAGCCGACAAATCTTTGGACGGGGTAGAGAGTTTGCGTCAGTTAGGCGATATTGTCACTGGTCAGGCATGGAGCCCAGCGGATGACAAATGGTATGACTTTCGCTTCGACCTCAGGTCTCGCACTATTGAAGGTGGCGCTTATGCGAGCTGACCGGCAGTTTAGGTAATTGCAAAGAGCCGGAGCAAGCATCCGACTAGATACGGATTAAGTCGGGCGCCAACCAGTCACCTCGGGCGCATGCCGGTGATGCTTTTAGCGGAACTTGTCCAACTGAGCTTCCATATTTTGGGCGTTCTGACCAGCCAGGCCGTTCCTGTTTGTGGGCACAGGAATGTGATTGACGTACGCGTCCGGCGTCATTGTGTCGAGCGTGGCGTTGGTATCGCGCGTCGTGAATTCATCGCGGAGGTGCTCATCCCAGAGATCAATTAAGAACTGTTGCTCGGAAGTTATGGAGTGTGTGTGGGGTTCCTTTGCCATTCGCAAGTGTCTTCGCGACGCTCCTCGACTTGCATTGAGTTTGGCAAATTCCGGATGAATGAAAAAAGTTGGACGTAAGTCATTCAGCAGCTTGACACAAGCTTCAAGAATTCTAGAAATATAGAAATATAGAAATATAGGGCGATGGCAAAAGCAAACACTGAGCCGGACGTGGCGCGCTACGCGGATATGTTTTCAGCAATGGGCACCGAGTCAAGGCTGCGCATCATGCGCGCGCTGCTGGCGGCGCATCCCGAAGGCATGGTTGCGGGTGACATTGGCAGCGAGTTGGAGATTCCGGCGTCGACGTTATCGCATCACCTGGACAAGCTTAAGAACGAAGAACTGGTGAAGGTGCGGCGGGAGAGTACGTTTCTTTGGTATTCCGCCAACACGGAAGTGTTGCAAGAGCTGTTGGGATTTTTGTACGCCGAGTGCTGCACGCGAAACAAAGCGGTCGAGCCGCGGGCGATCACGATTTGCAAATAGGAGAACAGTATGGAAATGAAAGAGAAATACGGGGAGGCGGCGCGGCGCGTTCTCAGCGGTAGCGGATTGCCGCTGGATTATTGTTCGGCGACAGATTGCTGCAGCGGTTCGGCAGCGGCGTCATGCGATCCGATTACCTCTAATCTTTATGCCGCAGGCGAGGCGGGCGAGATACCGGAAGAGGCGCTGAAGGCCTCGCTCGGTTGCGGCAACCCGACAGCGCTGGCGAAGTTGAATCCCGGGGAAACGGTACTGGATTTAGGTTCGGGCGGCGGCATTGATGTGTTGCTTTCGGCACGACGCGTTGGGCCAATCGGCAAGGTCTATGGCCTGGATATGACGGATGACATGCTGGCCTTGGCGCGGGAGAATCAGCGCAAGGCCGTGATTGCCAACGCCGAGTTTCTGAAAGGCGAGATTGAGCACATTCCGCTGCCGGACAACGAAGTGGACGTTGTGATTTCGAACTGTGTAATTAATCTGTCGGGCGATAAGGACCAGGTGTTGCGAGAGGCGTTCCGCGTGTTGAGGCCGGGCGGACGCCTGGCTGTTTCCGATGTGGTGGTGCGTGGCGAGGTGCCGTTGGAGATTCGCCGGAATATGGAACTGTGGGTAGGCTGCGTGGCCAGCGCCCTTGAAGAGTCAGAGTACGTCATGAAGCTTCGCGAAGCAGGGTTCGAGGGAATCTCGATCGAGCCGACGCGTGTTTACGAGGTGGAGGATGCGCGGGCTTTTCTGGCGAATTGCGGAATGGATGTAGATGCGATCGCGCCGCAGGTGGCGGGTCGGTTCATGGGTGCGTTTATTCGCGCGGCTAAGCCGGCGGCGTGCTGCAAGCCGGGTTGCTGCTCGTGAACGTAAGGTCAAGCAGGGAGACGATTCCGGCGGTTCCTGCGGTCACCGGGCTCAAATTGTTCGAGCGCTACTTATCGCTGTGGGTAGCGCTCTGCATGATAGCGGGCGTGCTGCTCGGGAAGTTTCTGCCGGTGTTTACAGTGGCGGTGCGGGGCGTGCAACTGGGACGAGGCAGTCAAATTAACGCGGCCATCGCTGTTCTGATTTGGCTCATGATCACGCCGATGATGATGAGAGTGGACTTTTCTTCAGTGAAGAACGTCGGACGGCGTCCCGCTGGTCTTTTCGTTACGCTGTTTGTTAACTGGGTAGTCAAGCCTTTTTCGATGGCGCTACTCGCGTGGATGTTCTTTCGCATCCTGTTTGCTTCCTTTATTACGTCCGCTGAAGCAGATCAGTACATCGCTGGCTGTATCATTCTAGCGGCCGCGCCCTGTACCGCGATGGTATTCGTCTGGAGCCATCTCACAAAGGGTGACGCAGCTTATACCCTTGTTCAGGTGTCGGTAAACGACCTTCTAATGCTTGTGCTGTTTGTGCCGATCGTGCAGTTTCTAGTGCATGGGGCTTCGTCTCTGACGGTGCCTTTTCATGTGCTGCTTACTTCGGTTGTTGTCTTTATCGTCGTTCCGCTGATCGCGGGCACGCTGCTGCGCCTCATTCTGGTAAGAAAATGCGGCCGAGCTTGGTTTGAAGGCGTGCTGTTACCGAAGTTCGCACCCATTACGATTGCCGCTTTACTGGCAACTCTGCTCCTGATCTTCGCGTTCCAAGCCGAGAACATCACCGGACGGTTATCGCATGTGCTGCTCATTGCGATACCAATCACACTGCAGGTCTACCTGAATGCAGCGATTGCTTACGGGCTGATGAAGTGGCTACGAGTGGACCACGGCGTAGCCGCGCCGGGAGCGCTGATTGGCGCCTCAAATTTTTTCGAGCTGGCGGTGGCGACCGCAATTACGCTATTTGGGCCCGACTCTGGCGCGGCACTTGCCACTGTGGTCGGCGTTCTTGTTGAGGTGCCGGTCATGCTTTCAGTCTGTGCGGCATGTAATAGAACACGGCATTGGTTCCCCGTTCCGTTGACGGAGAAGGCATGAAGCAGCGCGTTTTGATTCTCTGCACGGGCAACTCGGCGTAGCCAAATGGCTGAAGGACTGTTGCGGCATGATGCTGCCCATTGCTTTGACGTGGAAAGCGCGGGCACGAAACCCGGAGTCGTGCGGCCGGCGATTGCAGTGATGCCCGAATTGGGCATTGACATTAGCGGGCATCGCTCGAAGCATGTGGCGGAGTTCACTGGCGAGCGCTTCGATTTCGTTATGACGGTGTGCGACAACGCGAAGGAAAGCTGTCCATTGTTTATCGGGCCGGCCAAACGGTTCCATCAGAGCTTTGAGGATCCACCGCCGGCTTCGGAAGGATCAGAAGAATGGCGTTTACATGTGTTCAGGCAAGTTCGGGATGAGCTTCGGCGCTATTTGCATCAGTTTCGAGCGGAAGCATTCGGAGATCCGGCGGGCGAAGCGCACGGAAGTGAGTAAATCGGACAGCGAATTCCGGTTACTCGGAACTGCCTTTGTTTTGCACGACGGCTTTTAACTGCTGAAAGGCGGTGACGTCGAAGTTATATTTCAGGCGGACAGGCGCGGGCGGTTTGCTCCGGGGTGAGGTGAATTCGTGGCGCTCAGGGGGAAAGGTTTCGCGTATCGAGATTCACTCCGCTTTATCCGGAGATCCAATGAGTGCCGTGAGATGACCTCTGCAGTGAGCCGGGGAAGGCGGCTAGACTTCGGCGTTCTTCTGCGCGGTCTTGCGAGCCTCCGCGGAGTCGTAGCTTTCGCCATAGATCGGCGGCACTTTCGCTCCCATCGGCCGCAGATACATCGACAACTGCCCGCGATGGTGAATCGAGTGGTGGAGCACGAAGTCCAGATACATCACCGCAGGCAGCTGGAACAGGCCCCGGAAGTCAATGATTTTGAGTAGCTGCTCATTTGACAGTTTCGTCAGCGTTTCGAAATGCGGCTCGAAGTTGTCTGTATACCAGCGCTTCAGATCTGCGGAGTTCTTGATGGAGTCCAAGCGAGGCTTCGGGCTGAAATCGAACTGGCCCGCCGGCAGAGCTTCCATAAACCGCATTTCCGTAGTCACGATGTGCCAGGCCAGGTCCAACGCGCTTTTCGAGATTGCGTCAGGCCGATAGTCGCCTTTATCTAGCGGAACTGCTTCGATGATGTTCTTGGTGATGCGGTGCTCGTTCTGGAGTCCCGGGAGATAAATACCATGAAGCAGGAAATGAGTTTGATCGGATTGGATTGGTTGCACGTGTACAGAATAACTCGGAGGCGTGTCCGGTTGAAGCGGCTCCGGAGTAGCTGTTGCCACTGAGACGTCGCTAGCATTTGCGAATTACGATGCGCTTGCAAAACGGGCTGAACCGAAGCGGGCTCCCTGTTGCTTACACTCGAGGTAGTCTTTTCCCGCAGGGCTTTCTAACAAGCGAAATGATTCAGGAGTGCGCTTACTCGGAGCTGCCTTTGCTTTGTACGACGGCTTTTAACTGCTGAAAGGCGGCGAAATCGAAGTTATATTTCAGGCGGGCGGGCGCGGGCGGTTTGCTGCCGGGCGAGGTGAATTCGTGACGCTGGGCGCGGCCGAGGAGCGTGCGGGTCTCGGCATCCTCACCGCTGTGGCTGAGGGCGGCCTGGAACTGTTTGGCGGCTTCGTCAAATTTGTTGGCTTTGAGCAGGGCGCTGCCGAGGTTAAAGAGATAGACAGGATCGTTCGGGTCGCCGTCGGCGGCGCGGCGGAGGTCGTCGATAGCGTTGGGCTGATTCAGCTGATCTTCGGCTGCGCCGAGATTGTTATAGACCTCGTTGAGCGGAAAGGCGGCCGACAGTTCGCGGAAGTAGCCGGCTGAGGCGCTGTAATCCGCTGCTCCGTAAGAGGCGAGCCCCATTTTGAAGCGCGCTTCGCCATAACGTGGATGAGCGGAAGGAATGCGCTTGAACCAGGCGATGGCAGGGCGGTAGTCTTTGCGTTCGAGGGCGAGACGGCCGAGTTCGTATGCCGGATTGGTGAACTGTCCGTCGAGCGCCAGAGCCTGGGTGAACCATTTCTGCTGCTGGTCCTTGCTGTGAGAAAGAAGGCCGCGGATGTAGCTCTCTTCGGCATCGACGCGGGTGAGTTTCGCGGGGGCGAGGAACTTATCGACGGGCAAATTGGCTGCCGGAGCGAGGAAGCGAAGAGACTGCCAGGCCAGGTGTTCTTCGAGGCGGGACAGATCGACGAGCTTGCCTGCTTCGGCGAAGTCGGGACCATCGTGGAGCTTGCGGAGATCGATGACGTGGGCGCTGATTTGGACGGAGCTGTGTTTGAGGTCGCCATCGCCGGCGAGTGGATTCGCATCGTAGGTTCCGTAGCAGAGGTAATCGGCGTCGAGGCTCTGGCCTAGGCGGATGAGGGTGGCCTTGGTGAAATCGGCTGTCGGGCGGAGGGAAAGGCGGCGGAGGGCTTCGGCCCGGGATTCGCGCCCGAAGACGATTTGGCCTTCGGCGCTGAGCTCGTCCTTCAAGGTTTCTGAGATACTTTCGCCGACCCAGTTCAGATCGGGATAGCGGGAGCTGTTATGAAACTGCAAGACGAGCACGGTGGCGGCATGGGCGAGGGGAGCGGAGGCGAGGAGAATGACGAAGGCGAGAGCTCGGGAGAACGGCCCGCGGCGGGGAGAAAACACGCATTTATCGTAACTCAGGCGGGCGGCATAGCGAGACGGCTTGGGCGACAACGGCAGGATCTGTGCCGAAGCCCGAAAACCAGGTGACGTCCGGTTCGGCGCGGAACCAGGTGAGCTGGCGTTTGGCGTACTGGCGGGTTTTGGCTTGGCATTCCCGGATGGCCTCTGCGAGCGGCAGCTGCCCGAGGAGGAACTGGACAGCCTGCCGGTAGCCGAGCGACTGGAGAGCTTTGGCATCGGGCGGAGCGCCGGTGGCGAGTAACGCGCTGGTTTCATCGAGCAAGCCGGTGTGGAACATGCATTCGGTGCGGGCGTCGAGGTGAGCGTACAGAAGAGGCCGGTCCGGGGCAAGGCCGATTTTGCGCACGGAGAAACCCTGGAGCGGCTGGCGGGGGTGGTTTTGGGTGACGGAGGCGGGCTGGCGGGCGACGACGGTGAGTTCGATGGCGCGGATGAGCTTCTGATGGTCGTTCGGATGAATCCGGCCTGCAGCAACGGGATCAAAACGCCGAAGAAAGCGGTGGAGGGTAGCGGGGCGGCGGTCGCGGAGGGCGGTGAGGCGGGTGCGGATCTGGGCGTCGCGCGCGGGAGCGGGAGAGAGGCCGTCGAGGAGAGCGCGGAGGTAGAAGCCGGTACCGCCGACCAGGATCGGGACTCGATCGCGGCTGGCGATTCCGGCTAGAACGGGCCGGGCCAGGTCTGCGTAGGTTCCGGCGGTCAAATCAGTATGAAAATCAGCAATATCAATGAGATGGTGAGGGATGCCGCGCCGGGCAGCCGCCGGGAGCTTGGCGGAGCCGATGTCGAGACCACGGTAGAGCTGGACGGAATCGTAATTCACGATTTCGCCGCGGAGGGCTTCGGCGACCGCGAGGGCCAGGGCGCTCTTGCCGCTGCCGGTGGGACCGACGATGACGATTAGAGGTGAAGATGTTGATTTCAGAGACTTCGGTAACCTTGCCGGAGGCCCACACATCCTCCTCATCGGAGCTATACTAAGGGCATTCACTGCCGTTGGGCGGTGCCGATTTTCAGCTCCTAAGCGGTTGAATGCCCCACCTTCAATTTAAATCCCTGAGGTCTACCTGTCTGCTCACCACAGTTGTGCTGGCTTTGCCGGCTTTCCCGGCGGCGGGAGAAAAACCGGCCCAGAATGCGAGTCCGACGGCCTCGAACGCGGCCCAGTTGCCACCGGTGACAAAGCAGCCGAGTTCGCTCAAGGCTTCGGCTTATTACCATTTTGCGCTGGGTCATCTATATGAAGACCTGGCGGGCGCAAACGGCAACCGGTCGGAGTACGCGAATAAGGCGATCGAGAATTTCCGGCTGGCAATGAAGGAAGATCCGAACGCCGGGTTCCTGGTCGAGGATGTGGCCGAGTTATATAGGATCTCGGGACGGCTGCGGGATGCGGTGGAAGAAGCGCAGGGAGCGCTCAAGGCGAACCCGGACGACTCGAACGCGCGCAAGGTGCTCGCTCATATTTATACGCAGCAGATCGGGGATGCCCAGACGAACCATGTGGATGAAAACATGGCGAAGAAGGCCATCGAGCAATACAAGTACATCACGAGCAAGGACCCGAAGGATGTAGAGAGCCTAGTAATGATGGGACGGCTGGACCGGGTGGTGGACGATTCGATCTCGGCGGAAGCGGCATTCAAGCAGGCAATGACGGTAGAGCCGGACAGCGAAGACGCGATTGTGGGGCTGGCGAGTGTGTATTCGGATCGGGGCGATCCGAAGTCGGCGTCGGCGCTGCTCGAGAAGCTCGCTCAAAAGAATCCCTCGCCGCGAGCACTGGTGACTCTGGCGAACAACTACGAATCGATGCGGGAGTACGGGCTGGCGGCGAATGCCTATAAAAAGGCACTTGAGCTGGATCCGAACCGGGCGGAACTGAAGCAGGCAATGGCGCAGGATCAGGCGCTGGGCGGCCAGTATGACGATGCCTTGAAGAGTTACGCCGAGCTGATGACGGCGAATCCGCAGGATCCGCAGCCGTATCTGCGGTCGGCTCAAATTTATCGCGAGCAAAAGAAGATGAGCGATGCGCGCGGCATGATCGACAAGGCGAAGGCGCTCGATCCGGAGAACGTAGAAGTTCTGTTTGCGGACGCTAATCTGCTGGCGGACGAGGGGAAAACGGCGGACGCGATTGCAGGCCTGAAGAGCTTGCTCGAGAAGACGGCGCGCAAGAGCTACGATCAGCAGCAAAAGGGCGCGCGAGCCGAGATGCTCGAGCAGTTGGGCGTGCTTTACCGGAAGAACGAACAATATGATCAGGCGGTGGGGGCATTCCGGCAGATCTCCGGGCTCGATCCGGATCTGACGCCGCGGGTAGAGGCGCAGGTGATTGACACATATCGCCTGGCGCGCGAGTATCCGAAAGCGCAGGAAGCAAGTGACGCCGCTGCGAAGAAGTATCCGAACGACCGGACGTTAACGCAGGTTCGAGCCGAGTTGCTGGCGGACCAGGGCAAAATCGACCCGGCCGTTGCAGAGCTGAAAAAGCTATTGAACGGAAAAAACGATCGCGAAATTTATCTGCAGATGGCGGACACATACCAGAAGGGCAAGAACTACGGTGAGATGGTTAAGGCGGTCGATGCGGCAGAGAGGCTGTCGCAGAGTAAAGAAGATAAGACCAGTATCGTTTTCGTGCGCGGCGAGATGCTGGAGCGGCAGAAGAAGTTTGAACAGGCGGAGCGATTGTTCCGGCAGGTGATTGAGTCGGACCCGAATAATGCATCGGCTTTGAATTATCTGGGCTATATGCTTGCCGATCAGAATATGCGGCTGCCGGAAGCGCAACAGTTGATCCGTAAAGCGGTCGACCTGGATCCGAACAACTATGCGTTCCTCGATAGCCTGGGCTGGGTTTACTACAAGCTCAATAAGCTGGACGATGCGGAACAGCAGCTCTCGAAGTCAGTGCAGTTGATGTCGAAAGATCCAACGATCCACGATCACCTGGGAGACGTTTACTTCAAGCAGGGAAAGACAAAACAGGCGATCGATCAGTGGCAATCCTCGTTGCAGCAATGGAGCGCGGGCGCGCCGTCGGAAGCGGAGCCGGACGAAGTGGCGAAGGTACAGAAAAAGCTGGATGGAGCGCGGGTGCGACTCGCTAAAGAGCAGAGGCCCACGCAGGTTAACTAGGCCGGCCGGTCAGATCTTCAGGAGAGTACGCAGGCGGCGGGTCTGAATCCGGCTGACCGGAATCTCGGTCTGCTTGCGGTCGTTCATCTTCAGCTGAAAACTGGATTTAAACCAAGGGATGACTTCCCGGATCTTATTGATATTGACCAGAAATGAACGGTGAACCCGCCAAAAAAGGTCGGGGTCAAGGTTAGACTGGAGTTCTTCGATCGTGCGGTAGTTGGACTGGCCCTCAAATTGAGCGGTCGCGACCGTGATCATGCCGTCATCAATAGTCGCGTAGACCAAATCCTGTACGTCCACAATGAGATTCCGATTGTTTGTTCTAACCAGCAGCTTATTGCGGTGCGCGGATGGTTTGAGCGGGCCATCGAGCGGCTTTTCCTGTGACTGCTTCTCTTCAATGGCACGCCGGGCGCGAGCAACAGACTCGGCTAAACGGTCCTTCTCGATAGGTTTCAGCAAGTAGTCGAGAGCTTCGAGGCGGAAGGCGTCGACGGCATACTGGTCAAAGGCAGTCGTGAGAACGAAGTGGGGAATGGGACCGCCCGAGGCTCGCACCTTCGCGATAATGGCTAGCCCATCCAGGCCAGGCATCTGCACATCGAGAAAAACTAGCTCGGGTTCGAGCTGCTCGATCAAATCGACGGCTTCGGGGCCATTGGAAGCCGTGGCCAGAATGTCGATTTCTGGAAGGTCCTTCAGAAGGAATGAAAGCTCTTCGCGCGCAAGCTGCTCGTCGTCCACAATGAGCGTCGAGATACTCCCCGCACTGCCCTGTGACATTGAATGTTAGTATAGCCTAGAACTGCGTGACACCCGGCGCGGGTGGTGCTGTTTTGCCCGGCTAACCGGACCAGCAGATTGCGGTTGCAGGAGAGGTATCTGTCACAAGAGCGCAACGTTGCGATAGCCCCGGCAGACGGGAAATTAGGGCATTTTGATCCCGGGGATGGGGGCAGTGACTTCGACTTTCATCGCGGGGGTGGAGGCGGTGAGGCGTGGTCTGGGTGCACCGATCGGGTCTTTAACGCAGCTGGGAACGATCCGGCTTGGCAAGCGCACGGAAAACCGGACGCCGTAAGGTTAAAGATTTCGTTCCGCTGGCGGCTCTGGACGACCTGGTTTTTGGCGGCTGGGATATCTATGAGGACAATGCTTACGAGGCGGCAACCCGGGCGAGGGTTCTAGAGCAGCCGCTGCTCGAGCAGCTGAAGGAGCCGCTGTCGGCGATCCGACCGATGAAGGCGGTCTTCGATCACGAGTACGTAAAGAGGATCACTGGCCCGAATGTGAAGGCGGGCGGCAGCAAGGTGGAGCTCGCCGAGGCCGTGATGCAGGATATTCGCGAGTTTCGAGAGAAGAACGGTGTGCGCGGCTGGTGATGATCTGGTGCGGGTCGACCGAGACATTTCACAAGGCGGCTCCGGTTCACGAGACACTGGCGGCGTTCGAAGAGGGTCTGAGGAAGAGCGATCCGCATATAGCGCCGAGCCAGGTTTATGCTTACGCGGCATTGAAACTGAAGGTGTCGTTCGCCAATGGCGCGCCGAACTTGACGACGGATGTTCCGGCGCTGCTCGAACTGGCCCGGATCAACGGAGTGCCGATTTGCGGGAAAGACTTCAAGACGGGCCAGACGTATATGAAGACGCTGCTGGCGCCGGGCTTTAAGGCGCGGATGCTGGGCGTGCGGGGCTGATTTTCGACCAATATATTAGGAAATCGCGACGGGGAAGTGCTGGAAGATCCGGGGTCGTTCAAGACGAAGGAAGAGACGAAACTCTCGGTACTCGAGCAGATTCTGCAGCCCGACTTGTACCCGGAGCTGTACGGGAATTTGTACCATGCAGTACGAATCAACTACTATCCGCCGCGGGGTGACTCCAAGGAGGGCTGGGACAACATCGACATTTTCGGTTGGCTCGGCTATCCTATGCAGATCAAGATCGATTTTCTTTGCCGGGACTCGATTTTGGCGGCTCCGCTGGTATTAGATCTGGTTTTGTTTCTGGATCTCGCGCAGCGTGCCGGCATGAAAGGGATACAAGAGTGGCTCTCGTTCTACTTCAAAGGGCCGATGACAGCAGCCGGGCTGTATCCTGAGCACGATATTTTCATACAGCTGATGAAGCTGAAGAATACCCTTCGCTGGATGCAAGGTGAGGAGCTCATTACGCACTTAGGCTTGGAATACTACGACTAACTTGGGTCGTGCGCCGTCTAAGTAAGCAGGTAAGCATGCCTACGAGGGCGACATCTCCTAAGACGAGCGAGCGTGGGACTGGCGCGACGGGCCAAGTTTCGCGCAGGATCCTGGTCATCGGCGGGACCCAGTTTATCGGCCGGTTACTGGTTGAGAAGCTGTCGGAGGCCGGGCATGAGGTGCATGTTCTGCACCGGAAAGAGCGCCACTGTTTCAGCAAGCGGGTGCATAATCTGGCAGCGGACCGGAACGACGCGGCGAGCGTGTGGAAAGCGGTGGGTGCGACGAAGTTCGATGTCGTGTACGACTTTGCGTATGACTGGGAGCACGGGACCACTGGTGCACAGGTAGAGGCCACGGCCCAGATTTTCGATGGGAAGGTTGCGCGTTACGTTTTCATGTCGAGCGTGGCGGCGTATGGAGACGGGCTCAACCATCACGAAGGCGATGCGCTCGCGCCGGACGACCACCCGAATCCGTATGCCCGAAACAAAGCGATGAGTGAGCGGGCGCTGTTCCGGCTCTATCAGAAAACCGGGTTCCCGATTGTGACTTTGCGGCCGCCGTTCGTGTACGGGTCGGGAAATCCATATTACCGGGAAGTTTTTTTCTGGGACCGCTTGCGCGCGGGGCGGTCGATGATTCTGCCGAGCGACGGGCATAGATTAATGCAGTTCATCTATGTTCATGATCTGGTGGATGTGGCGGTTAAGGTGACGGAGAGCCGCAACACAGTGGGGCATGCGTTTAATATTTCGAACGCGCGCGCGGTTACGCAACACGAGCTGCTGGCTGATTTTGCGCGGGTGGCGGGAGTGCGGGAGCCGGAGATGGTTTCGATTCCGAGAGACTTGATTCATCGCGCGGGCGGCAAAGCATTTGGGAACGAGAAGCTGTACTTTGGCGATTACTTCGATGTTCCGGCGATTACTCAGATCATTACGAAAGCGCAGCGCATGCTGAGTTTCAAGCCTACCGATTTTGAGGATGGATTGCGGGTGACTTACCGGCAGTATCTCGCGAAGCGGACGTTTCCGAAACCGGACTTCACGTTTGAGCAAGAGCTTCTCAGCCGCTACGTGCGGCCGGCGGAAGAAACGCGATCGGCTTAGGCACTTATTAATTTCGAATAATCTGACCTTTATTGAGTATTTCCAGCTGTAGGATAGTAGGTGATGAAAGCTACAATACTCTCTCTCGCATTAACAGCCGGGATGTTCGCGACACTGCCGGCTTACTCGCAAAACGTCGGGCAAGACCTGAAAGACGCCGGCCACGACACGAAGACCGCAACCGTAAAGGGAACAAAGAAGAGCACGCACGCGGTGAAAAAAGGCTACAAGAAGAGCACCCACGCGACTAAGAAGGGCGTGAATAAGGCTGCCGACAAGGTAGCGGATAAGACCTCGACGACTTAGGGCGGCGAATCGCTCCTGGGGAGCGATTACCGGAAAGGTTTAAGGGCCTCAAGCATTACGGGATGTTTGTAGGCCTTTTGTTGTTAGAACAGGAATTTCAAACTGAGCTGCAGGATGCGGGGGTTGTGGGCGGCGCTGGGATGCAGGAAGGTGACGTTGGAACTACCGATACAGCTCATGTCGCCAGCAGAGTTGTTAGTTCCGCCATAGCAGGAAGCGCCGGCATTGACACCGCTCCACTGCGTGTGATTGAAGACATTGAAGGCTTCACCGCGAAATTCAAAGGAGCGCGCTTCGGATTTGAGCGGGAAACGCTTGAAGAGGCCCATATCGAAGTTCGTGCGGGCCGGATTGTTGAGTATGTTGCGGCCGCTATTTCCAAAGGTCAATCCGGTTGGCTCGGCGAAAGCTGCAGGGTTGTAGAGAAGAGGACCAGGAACGCCGTCGGTTTCCTTTTGGGAAGGAGACGCGTGTGGGTCACCAATGACATCGACATAAGAGCCCGTACCGACTCCATTGCCAACGCCGGCGTTATCGCCGATTGCGCCGTTGGTCACGCTGAAGGGCGTGCCGGTTTGATAGGTGATCAGCCCGGACCAGGACCAAGACCCGAAAAGCGTATGCAGAACGCCCGGCTTTGTGAAAAAGGGCAGGTCGTATACATAACTCATGTTGAAGAGGTGACGCTGGTCGAAGTTAGAGCTGGAACGCGTAGATTCGAGATTGTAGGAGTTGACGAAGTTAGCGTCACCACCATCAGACGAATCGTCGATCGAATGGCTCCAGGTGTACGACGCGCTGAGCTGGAGCCGGCCGACGTAGCGGCGGGCAGATAGCTGAAGAGAGTTGTAATTCGAGTTCGCCTGGAACTCCCGAGCTTGAATGCTGCCGTATCCGGGATAGGGGCGATAGAGATCCGGCGAAACGTTGCCGCAAGCAACACTTAGGTTATTCGCGGCAGCTCCGGTAACGGGATTACCGTTCACGGTTCCGCCACAGTCGGTAGCTGTGTTGATTACCTGGCCGGGTAGATACGGGTTGGCAGAGGCCGCCACGGGGAATAACTGGTTGAGGTCCCGACGATCTCCGAGGTGCGTGCCCTTACTGCCCGCATAGGCGACTGTTACGACAGTGTTGCCGGGTAATTGACGCTGCACGTTCATATTCCATTGTTGTACGTAAGGCCAAGTTGACTTAGTGGGAATGGAAACGACACTTAGCGGTCCCAAGTTCGCAGACCCTGAGCTGATGCTCGTGTAATTCGGGATGTTGTAGTAGGTAATATCTTGCACGAGCGGCGGGCTGCCTTCGAGCGATTCGGTATTGCCTTCATTACCGTTGCTATGTTCGAAGAAGACACCGTAACCGCCGCGGATGGACGTCTTACCGTCTCCTATCGGATCGTAAGCGAAGCCGACGCGGGGGGCGGGATTGAAGAGATGACCTCCGACGCAGCCGGCGGGCACACCCGAAGAGCCACACTGCACCATTCCGGAGAAGCGATCGCCGCTCACCGTACCGGTAGCGGGATCAAGGAAGACCGCGCCCGGATTGTAGGCGCCTGGCTCCCAGTTATACGCGAACTTATTCTTGTCGCGATAGGTTCCGAATAAGCTGACGCGCCAGCCAAGATTTAGAGTGAGCTTCTTCGAGACATGCCAGTCGTCTTGTATGTAAGGCTCGACGATTTTGTAACGTTCGTAGTACTTAGGAAGCGCGTTGGATTGTTCGAAGGAGTAGATGTTACCGCTGAGGAAATCCGCAAAGCCGTTTCCGGTGCTGCCGGACGCTGTGCCATTGAAGGTTAGAGTTCCTTGAGCGGATTGGAAGACGGAACTGTCTTCGTTCTTTTGCGCGGCGATGAAGGATGCGCCGAAGAGCAAGTTGTGCGAGCCGATGATCTTAGTGAGATTGTCTTTATAGGTGAAGGTGGGATTGGAGTTATGCCAGGGGAAATAACCGGTCGCAAGATTAAACCCGTTGCTGAACTCGGGCGTGTTAATGATACTTACATTTGGCAGGAGGCCGCGGAAACCGTTATCGAAGATGCCGGGCATATCGAACGAGCTAGGTCGTTGCACATTGCCTATGGCGTTAAGCGAGATGTGATCCGTCGTGTAGCTGAAAACGAATTCGTTCAACAGGGTCGGAGAAACGGTGGAGGTCAGATTAGCGACCAGACTGACACCGGGCCCTATGAAACTGGTTTGAACCGAGGGAAAGCTGCCATCAATTGAATTCCACAACGGTGTGGGTGTGACGGTGTTCCAGGAATCATGAATGAAGCGGAAAAAGAAGCGCTGTTTTTCAGAAAAATTCTGGTCGACTCGCGCCAGTTCCTCGCGGAAATTTGTTTTCTGGGCAGGCGCCGCATTGTAGAACGAGCCGCTATTGGCCGCGGGGAGCAGAGAGAGCAGAGTCTGCGCCTGAGCTGAGACGGGTACCTGATTGTTGGGGTACGGTTGTCCGCCGCTTCCGGGAATGGCCGGGCAATTCGGTCCGGGACACGCATCGGAGAAGTTTCCTGTGCGCTCTGCATTCGAAGGGACGAGCTGGTTGAAGGTTTGGCCGGGGACTAAGTCTCTGCGCCACTCTTCCGAGAAAAAGAAAAATGTTTTGTCGCGAGTCTTGTTGTAAAGCCTTGGAATGAAGACGGGACCGCCGATGGTGTAACCGAAGTCATGTTCTTGTAAGTCGGGCGGGTGTTCTGGAAGAAGTTCCGGGCGTTAAAGTCTTCGTTGCGCAGAAACTCGAATAGGTCGCCGTGGAAATCGCGCGTGCCTGATTTAGTAATCGTTTCGATCGTGGCGGAGCCATTGCGGCCGTATTGTGCGCCGTAGTTGGAAGTCAAGACCTTGACTTCGGCAACAGCGTCGACGTTGGGATAGGTGTTAAGCGAGGCGTTGCTGCCGTTATCCATGTTGTCGCCGCCATCGAGCTCCCAGTTGTTGTACTCGGTGCGGCCACCGTTGACACTGAAGGCGACGCTGCCGGTAATGCCGACGGTACCTTCGTCCTGGCCGGTTTGATTACTGACACCGGGAATGAGTGTTGATGTTGTATGTCCCGGCGGGCAAGCCAGAGACGAGATAGTCGCCACTGTCATTGCTCTGGACGCTGCGCACGAAGCCTTGCTGGTTGTTAGTGATGGTAACCGCGGCATTCGCGATAGCGGCTCCGGAGGCATCCCGCACCGAGCCGGTGATGGAACCGTCCTGCGCCCAGCAAGCGCCAGCGGCCAAGATCATGGCTGCAAATATGACTGAGAAGAACTTAAGTACTGACCCCATATGCTCCCTTTAGTGACCGAAACGGCCTTTTTGCAAAAGCGTCGGCAGACGAGCCTCACGCAAGCGTTTGCCCTCACAGATTACTACGTGTCTAGAACTATAAAGGTCGCTCAGGCGAACTGTCAAGGAATCCTTTGACATGACGAGTTTGCGAGTCCTATACTGGTCGGGGTTCGCGAGCCGCAAACGTTTGCATTCGGGCGGAATGAGGCGACAGAGAAGCCGCGTTATGTCTGTGTTGATGAGTGATGTTGCGAGGAAGTCGGGGGTTTCGATAACGACCGTGTCGCACGTTTTGAACGAGACGCGGCCGGTGGCGGAGAAGACTCGCGAGCGCGTGCTGCGGGCGGCGGCGGAGCTGAATTATTACAAGAACACGTCGGCGCGGCTGCTGGTGCGGGGACGCAGCGATTTGCTGGGATTGATTATTTCGGATGTGGAGAACCCGTTTTATCCGGAGTTGATCAAGAGCTTCGAGCGGGCTTGCGCAACCGAGCGCATGGAAGTGCTGCTGTGCGCGACCAATTACGACCGGGGCCAAGCGGCGAATGCGCTGCGCCGGATGCTTGAGAACCGGGTGTAGGGCGTGGCGGTGATGACGTCGCAGTTCGACCGGGAACTGGAGGCGCACCTGACGGAGAAGAAGGTGCCGCTGGTGCTGCTGGGGTCGCCACCGGCGCGCAAGTATCGCAGCAACATCGCGCTGAACTATCAAAAGGGACTGGCGGAAGCGATCGGGTATCTTTCGAGATTGGGGCACCGGGAGATTGCGATGGTGACAGGGCCGCAGGAGCAGGTTTCGGTGCGTGCCTTTCATGAGGCGGCGGTGGCGGAGATGAAGAAGGTCGGACGCAAGCTCTTCTGCGTAATGGAGGGCGATCACAGGCCCGAGAGCGGGGCGGAGGCGGCGCGGGTGCTGCTCAGCAGCGCGCCACGGCCGACGGCCATTTTGTCCGGCAATGATCGTATGGCTATTGGCGCCTTGGGGACAGCGGAGGACTTGGGATTTCGAGTGCCGGAGGATGTTTCGATCATAGGAGCGGACGATGTCTGGATGACGAGATACTGCCATCCGCCCTTGACGACGATACGGATCCCGCGAGATACGCTGGGGCAATTGGCATTCGACGTTCTGATGGAGATGACCGGATCGAAGCGCAAGCACGGAAGCGAGCACGTGCTCGATACGCAGCTGGTAGTGCGGCGCTCGACGTGTGGAGTGATGGATCCAAATTTGCGAATGAGACAAACGACGATGACGAGGGCGAATGCCTGACAAAGGAAAAGTAAAGGTCGGGATTATCGGATCCCAGTTTGAGGCTGACATTCATGCGGTCTCGTTTCAATTGATGCCGGAAGAGGCGGAAGTGGTGGCGATTGCGTCGCCGACGCCGGGCAATGCGGAGAAGCTTGCGAAGAAGTACGGGATTCCGCGCGTGTTTCTCGATTACCGGGAGATGTTGAAAGAGCCGGACATCGAGATGGTGACGATTACTGCGCCGAACAAGCTGCATGCGCAGATGACCATTGATATCGCGAACGCGGGGAAGCATGTGGTATGCGAGAAGCCGCTGTGCGTGACGCTGGCGGAAGCCGACGAGATGATCGATTCGTGCAAGCGCAAAGGCGTGATGCTGGGCTACGCCGAAGAGCTGTTCTTCACGCCGAAATATGTGAAGGCGAAGGAAATGGCGGATCAGGGCGGCTTCGGCAAAGTGCATCTGGTGAAGCAGAGCGAGAAACATTTCGGGCCGCACAGCCCGTGGTTTTGGGATATGGAGCAAGCGGGCGGCGGGGCGCTGATGGACCTCGGCTGCCACGGGATTGCGTTTTGTTACTGGTTCCTCGGCAGACCGGCGATCAAGAGTGTGTACGCACAGCTTGGCACGTACGTGCACATGGAAAAGACAAAGGGCGATGACGAGGCGCACTGCATTCTGGAGTTTGAGAATGGCGCAGTGGGTGTGGTCGAGTGCAGCTGGGCGAAGCGCGGCGGCATGACGGATCGGACGGAGATCTACGGCGAGGGCGGAGTGACGTACGCGGACCTGCATATGGGCAACGCGCTGCCGACTTATAGCGAATACGGTTTCGGCTATGCGGTGGAGAAGGCTCCTACCACGAACGGCTGGAGTTGGCCGGTGTTTGAAGAGCACTGGAATTACGGGATTCCGCAGGAGATGCGGCACTTTGCGCGGGTGGTACGCGGAAAAGAAACGCTGCGGGCATCGGGGGAAGATGGGCGCGTGGTGCTCGAGGCTCTGTACGCGGCGTATGCGTCGGCGGGCGCAGGGCAGAAGATCAAGATGCCTTACACCCCGAAGACGAACAAGCCGATCGAAGAGTGGCTGGGAAAAGATCTGAAGTGAGTACGCCGCTTCTCGAGAATATTCTTCAGCAGCCGGAGGCGCTGGCGGCCGTCCTCCTATATCAGTTAGGCGAAGGCCAGGAGGCGCTCGAGCGGGCGGCTCAACTGCTCCGATCGAAGAAGCGGATTGTGCTGAGCGGGATGGGCGCGTCGTTGTTTGCCGTGATCCCGTTCCAGTATGCATTGGCGGAGCACGGGTTCGAGGTGACGGCGATTGAGACGGCGGAACTGCTTTACTTCTTGCCGTCGGCGATCGACAGAGACACGGCGGTGGTGCTGGTTTCGCGGTCGGGCGAGAGCGTGGAAGTGATTAAGTTATTGCCGCGCTTGCGGGAGTGCGGCGCGGCCGTGGTGGGCGTGGTGAATGTGCCGGGAGCGGCCTTGAGCGCGGGGGCTAATCAAGCGGTAGTGGTCGGTAGCCCTGCGGATCAGCTTGTGGCAATTCAGACGTACACGGGGACTGTTGCGATGTTCGCTCTGCTGGGCGCAGTGCTGTTCGGCGAGGAAGCGCAAGCGCGAGCGGAGATCGAAGCAACAACGGAAGTATTGAAGCGCTGGGTTCCGGAGTGCTTGGCGGCGAGTTTGGAGTGGCGCGATTTTTTGAGTGAGGCGTCTCCGTTGTATGTGCTCGGGCGAGGACCTGCACTGGCTTCGGTCGCAGAAGGCGTGTTGCTGATGCATGAGACGGCGAAGGCTCCCGCGGTCGGGATGTCGGTTGCGCAGTTTCGGCATGGACCGGTAGAGGTAGTGGACCGGAAATTTCGTGCGGTGGTGATCGGTACGCAGGCGATTACCGCGGAACTAGATCGCGCGCTGGCCGCGGATCTGCAGAAGATGGGTGGCGAGGTGCGCTGGATCGGTCCGGCGGCGGCTGCTGCTTCGTGGGGACGATGGCCGGCGGAGGTGCCGCAGCGATTTGCGGCGATCGCGGAGATTGTGCCGCTGCAAATGGCAGCGTACCGCAAAGCGGAATTGAATGGAATACGGCCGGGGGATTTTCGCTGGGCGCCTTTGATCACGACTTCGGAAGCGGGCTTTTCGTTGCCGGGTGTGCAGGCGAATTAGCAAATGACGGGCGCAACGCGGAACTCGATTCTCTGCGTGGATATCGGCGGGACATCCACCAAGGTGGCCGTCTTGGATGCGGCAGGCGCGATCCGCAATCTCGATTCGATTCCTACGCGACCGCATGCGGAGACATATTTCTGCAGCCTGACTGGCTTGATCGAAAGAACGCGCGAAGCGGCGCTGGTAGAGCAGGGACGCGCGCCGGTACAGATGGGTGTGGCAGTGGCAGGTTTTCTCGATGCCGGGCGGAGTCATCTGGTGTACAACTCGAATCTGGCGTGGCTTGAAGGCTTTCCGTTGCGCGAGCGGTTGAGCGACAAGTTTCCGGAGCTCGCGATTGAGCTCGAAGTAGATTCGAATGCGGCGACGATGGCGGAGTACCAGCTTGGTTCGGGGCGGGGCAGCAGCCGTTTCTTATGCTTGGCAGCGGGGACCGGGTTGGGCGTTGGAATGGCGGTCAATGGTGTGCCGCTGCGCTTCGCGTATGGATGTCTGGGCGACATCGGGCATGTAATTGTTTTGCGCGATGGGCCGCTTTGCACGTGCGGTGGGAAAGGCTGCGCGGAGATTTTGGTTTCCGCTCCGTTCCTGGCTGAGCAGTACAGGCAGATGACGGCGAAAGAAAGCGAGACGACGCTGCGCGATGTGATTCTGAATGCGCAGGCGGGCGATCTGGCGGCGGTAGATGTGCTCAAGCGCGCAGGCGAGTGGCTGGGCCTAGCGGTTGCGTCGATGGCGAACATTTTCTTTCCGGACCATATTGCGATTGCGGGCGGACTGTCGGCGGCAGACGAACTGGTATTGGGACCGGCTGAAAAAGTGTTTCGCGAATCGGCTTGTCTGCTTGCGAGGTCGAACGCTACGTTGACACGCGCGACGCTCGGCTCGATGGCGACACTGATCGGAGCCGCGTGGCCGTTCTGGGAGACAGAAGACGAAGTATAACGATGGCGAATCAATCACCGGACCGGCGGAAAATTTTGGAGATGATGGCGAAGGCGGCGGCTGCGAGCCAATTCCCGGGGTTCAGCCGCTGGGCGTTTGCCCATGAGCATCAGCATGGGGCGGACGCGACTGTGCGGCCCCGAGCGGCGCACTACCAACCGCAGTTTTATACGCCGGACGAGTATGAGACCGTTGCCGTTGTCAGTGAGATGATTATCCCGGCTGATGGGAGCCCAGGAGCCAAAGAAGCCGGAGTGAGCGAGTTTATCGATTTCATGGCCGCGCATGGAGAAGAGGAATTGCAGAAGCCGATGCGGGCAGGGCTTAAGTGGCTGGACACCAGTGCGCGCAAGGTGCATGGCAAGGAGTTTCTGAAACTGCCGGGCGAGCAGCTGGCCGATGTTCTGAAGAGCGTGGCGTATCGGAATAGTGCGATCGAGGCGGATGCACAGGGGATTGCTTTCTTTGAGTTGATACGGCGGTACACAGTGATGGGCTATTACACCAGCCGCGTGGGACTCGCTGAGCTCGACTATCCCGGGTTGAAGTTTTATGCGCAATCGCCGGAGTGTCCGCACAAAGATGATCCGGAGCACCGGCATTTGCCCGCTCCCAGGTTTTAAATGCCAAAGAAAACATACGACGTGATTGTGATTGGAACCGGGGCGGGCGGTGGCATGGCGATTCACGCGCTGTGCAAAGCCGGGGCGAAGGTTTGCGCACTGAACGGTAGCCGGCGCTTACATCCGTCCAAAGATTTTCGCAATCATCGGATGCCGTACGACATGCCTTTTCGGGGATTCGGCAGTCCGCAGCAGCAGAAGACCTCGATCGGGTACATGGACAACGAGTACACCGAAGGCATTTGGGAGCATGACATCGCATATACGACGGCGCCCGGAACGGAGTGGACGTGGCGGCGCTGTTTTGCGGTGGGTGGTAAGACAAATTTCTGGGGAAGGTCGTCGGCGCGGTTCGGCGATATCGATTTTCGAGCGGCTACCCTAGACGGCTATGATACTGATTGGCCGGTCACGTATGAAGAGATCGCGCCTTATTACAGCCGCGTGGAACGAATGATTGGCGTGGCGAGTACGGTGCAGAACCGGCCGAGCAATCCGGATGGCGAATACCTGCCGCCGATGCATTTCCGCTGCATCGATCGGATTCTCGAGAGCGGCGCGAGGAAAGTTGGCGTTCCGTACTTGCCGGACCGCATTGCGCAACTCACGGTACCGCATAATGGCCATCCTGCATGCCATTACTGCGCTAACTGCACGGAAGGCTGCGACGTGGGTGCGTTCTTCTCGACGCCCTGGTTTTTCTTGCCGGAAGCGGAGAAGAGCGGGAATTTGGAACTGCGAACCAATGCACTCGCGAAGAATATTCTGACGGATGACAACGGCCGCGCTGCGGGTGTCGCTTACATTGACCGCGAAACGAAGCAAGAGATAGAGGTCTATGGGAAGGCCGTAGTGGTGGCGGCGTCGTGCGTAGAGTCGGCTCGCATTTTGCTGAATTCGAGTTCGCGGCGGTGGCCGGTTGGGATCGCAAACTCGAGCGAACAGGCCGGGCGAAATCTGTGCGACCACATGTATGGGACGACGGCGCGGGGTTATCTTCCGCAGCTGCTCGGGCAGCCTAGTTTTCCGGATAATGTTTCGGCGAGTACCGTGGCGTGGCTGCCGCGTTGGCAGAATCTCACGAATCCGAAAGAAGAGAAGTTCATCCGCGGGTATTCGCTTTATCCCGATGGAGGCTGCAGCGGGTTTCCGTCGTACTTCGACAAGATCGAAGGCTTTGGACACGAGTACAAACGGCAGATCAAACGCCGTTATCCGACGCCTGTCAGCTTTTATCTGCAAGGGCCGACACAGCGCAGCGCTGCGAATTATGTAGACATCGACCCAGCGGTGAAGGATAAGTACGGGATTCCAGCAGCGCGGCTGCATTTTCAATGGGACGAGAATACGCGGCTCATGTGGGAACACGCGAAACATGCGTGCGAGCAGATTATACGGGCGAGTGGCGGAGAGTACCTGGGCGCAGGCGAACCGGATATGCCGGGGACGAGCCTGCACGAGACAGGCGCTTTGCGGATGGGCAACGATCCGAAGAAGTTCGTGACGAACCGCTTTGGCCAGACGCATGACGTGCCCAATTTGTACATCTGCGATGCGAGCGTGTTTCCGAACTGTACAGACAAGACGACCACGATTTCGATCCTTGCGTTCAGCCTTCGTAGTTCAGAGCACCTGCTGGAGGCGCTGAGGACCGCCTAGGCTAGAGGACTTGATTATGGAGCATTTACGAAGGCGCGAGTTTTTGGGAATGTCGCTGGGGGTGGCCGCTTCGCTCGGGGCGAAAGAACCGGAGGTAAAGTTTCCGGCAGAACCGCGGATACGGCTGTCTGTCTCGACGTATCCGTTCCGGCATGAGATCGCGACGGCTCAGGCGGAAGAGGGCGAGGCTGGCGGGTCGGGCATGACGCTCGAACAGTTTGCCCGGACGATACCGGCAAAGTTCAACGTGCACGGGATTGAGCCTTGGGGGCGGCATCTTAAGTCGACAGACCCGGACTATGTGCATGGTCTGCGATCAGCGTTTCAAGGTGCAGGTTTGCACGTGGTCAACATTCCGGTGGATATTCGTGAGCATCTATGCGGGAATGACTCCGAGCGGAACGAGTCGCTGGCCGGATATCGGAAATGGGTGGACGCGGCGGTGATTCTGGGCTCGCCGAGCATTCGAGTGCATATGCCGCAGGGCGAAAAAGGCGACCAGATCAGCTGTGCGGTGCGCGGGTTGAAGATGGTGGCTGAGTACGGCGCTTCGAAAAACGTCGTGGTGAATATCGAGAATGACGAGCCGGAGATCGAGCAGCCTGCACGGATTGCACGTGTGATCAAGGCAGTGGACAATAGATATTTGCGCGCGCTTCCGGACTTCTGCAATTCGATGATTATCCAGGATGATCAGAATTTTAATAACACGGGACTGCGCCTTCTATTTCCACTCGCATACAACATCAGTCATGTGAAGGATTCGGAGCAGGACGGCAAGAAGATCTATAGAGTGGACGTCGACCAGATCTTCGCCATTGCAAAAGAGGCCGGGTACAAGGGTTATTTCTCCATGGAATTTGAAGGCGCGGGCGATCCTTACCAAGGCACGAAGAAGTTGCTGGACGCCTCACTTAGAGCTCTCGGGTAAGCCGCTTCCTTCATGTTGTTAGTGCGCTGGTTGGCGATTGCGGCCCTCTTTGTGAGCGAGGCGTGTGTTGCGCAACAAGCTGCCTTGGTGTTTTCGGAGGGACAGGCGGCTCTCGCCAAGGGTGATTTAGAAACCGCGGAGAAGGACTTCCGGAGCGTACTGCAAGAGGACCCGCAATCGGTACCGGCACGGGCTAATTTAGGGGTGGTGTACATGCGGCGCAGGCTCTGGCAGCGAGCGCTCGCGGAGTTTCGAATCGCTGAACGCGCAGCTCCGGGTAATCCGGGGATCGCGATCAACATCGGACTGGCGTATTTTCATCAGGCGAATTATGCAGCGGCGATTCCGCCGTTCGAGGACGTTCTGCGCCAAGACGCATCTTCGGAGCAGGCGCGGTATTTGCTCGGGCTTTGCTATTTCGGCACCGAAGCGTATGTGCAGGCGATAGACACTTTGCAGCCTTTATGGGACGCGGAGAGCGGCAAGATGCCGTACCTGTATGTTCTGGCGATGGCGGCAAACAAGGCGGGCCGTACCGAAACAGAGCAGCGGGCACTCGATCGAATGTTCGAGGTCGGGAACGGTTCGGCTGAGTACCATTTGTTTTTGGGAAGGGCGTGGCTGCAACGGCAGCGGGACAGTGAGGCGCTCAAGGAGCTCACGGAAGCGGCGCGGTTGAATCCGAAATTGTCGTTTGTGCATTACAGCCTGGGCACGATTTACGCGAGCGCAGGCGATTATCCGCGCGCCAAAGTGGAGTTCGAGGCGGATGCGGCGATCGAGCCCGAACTGGCGCTCAATCAGGAACAACTCGGACAAGTTTGCCTGAAACTGCAGCAGCCTGCCGAAGCAGAGAAGCACTTTAGCGAAGCGACGCAGCTTAACCCTCGGTCGGCCGGTTCGTATCTGGAGCTGGGGAAGCTGAAGAAGAGTCAGGGACGCCCTGCCGAGGCACTCGCGAATTTGGACGCTGCCGAGAAGCTTGACGGGCAAAGCGCAAGCGCGCACTATCTGCGCGGGCAGGTGCTGGCGGAGCTGAATCGGGCCACAGAAGCGAAAGCGGAGTTTGCCGCGTCGGCACGCCTGCGGAAGTCGACGCGCGACCGACTCGAGGAGCAAGTAAGCGGGCGCGCGGGCGTGGACGCACAACTCGGGTTGCAGTAGGCCGGGGACTCGGAGTTGCGAAGCTATACTCGGATGTGTTGAAGCACAGAAAACTGGACCATCAACCTCCATGTCCCAATACGATCTGGTAGTCATCGGTTCCGGCCCGGCCGGCCAACGCGCTGCGATTCAGGGTGCGAAGAGCGGTAAGAAAGTCGCGCTGGTTGAGCAAAGAGAAGTGATCGGCGGCGTCTGTATCAATACGGGCACGATTCCCAGCAAGACAATGCGCGAAGCCGTGTTGCATTTTTCGGGCTACAACTACCAGAACATATACGGCGTCAGCTACCGGGTAAAGGAAAAGATCACGATGGCGGATCTTGCCTTCCGCGTGCAGCACGTGATCAAGACAGAAATCGATGTAACGACAGCGCAGCTGGCGCGCAACGGAATTGAAGTTATAACGGGCGTAGCGAGCTTTAAGAGCCCAACGGCTGTGATAGTTACGAACTCGCGAGGGGCGTCCGAGATCAACGCCGAGAAAATAGTGATTGGGACGGGAACAAAGCCCGCTTCGTCGGACAAGGTGCCGATCAACGCGCGGACGATTATCAATAGCGATCAGATTCTCGACATGCCATCGATCCCGAAGACACTGATCGTGGTGGGCGGCGGCGTGATTGGCGTGGAGTACACATGCATGTTCGCTACGCTCGGCGTGCGCGTGACGCTGATTGAGAAGCGCCCGCGGCTGCTCGAATTCGCCGATTCGGAGATTGTAGAAGCGCTGTCGTATCATTTGCGCGACCATCGCGTCACGATGCGGCTGAACGAAGAAGTGCAAGGGGTGGAAGCGGCATCGGGCGGTGCGGAGCCGGGCGTGGTGGCGTACCTGGAGAGCAACAAGAAGGTGCCCGGAGATGCTCTGCTATATGCTGTCGGGCGGCAAGGCAATGTGGACGAGTTAAATCTGGCCGCGGCGGGAATCAGCGCGGATAACCGGGGGCGTATTGCAGTGAACGAGCAATACCAGACGGCGCAGCCGAATATTTATGCGGTGGGCGATGTGATCGGTTTTCCGAGCCTGGCATCGGTTTCGATGGAGCAGGGCCGCATTGCTGTGGCGCATGCATTCGGCAGGCCTGTGTCATCTAACCCAAGCTATTATCCATTCGGCATCTACACGATTCCCGAGATTTCGTTTATCGGCAAGACGGAGGAGCAGCTGACGGACGAGGATGTTCCGTATGAAGTGGGCGTGGCGTATTATCGTGAGATCGCACGCGGCCAGATTCGCGGCGATACGACGGGACGGCTGAAGCTGATCTTTCATCGCGATACGTTGGACTTGCTGGGCGTGCACATTATCGGGGAGGGCGCGGCCGAGTTGCTGCACATCGGGCAAGCTGTTCTGATCTTAAAAGGGAAAGTCGATTATTTCGTGGATACCGTGTTTAACTACCCGACGCTGGCCGAATGCTACAAGGCAGCGGCATTCAATGGGTTGAATAAGCTGTCCCGGAGTTAAGGGCAGAAACATATGGCAAACAGCATTGGCGTCGTTATCACGGAGAGGATCACGGTGGGGGTGGTTTCAGGCAATGCGCTGGTGGGCAACCTGCGGCTTTCACCGGAAGATCGTTCGGTGTCGGATTCACTGCTCGGTGTTCCCGCGGAGAGCATTATCCAGAGGATTGTGGGCGAGATTCAGCAGATCGGTTTGAAAGAGCCGCCCACGCATGTGGGCTTGGGGATGCCGGGAATCGTGCGAGGCGGAGTAGTAGAAGACTCGCCGAATCTGGTGCAGTTCAAGGGCGTGCACATGCGCGACCTGATGGTTAACGCGCTCGAACCGGTGTTCGGCAAAATTCCGGTTTCGATTTTCAACGATGCAGATGTGATGGCGGCGGGGATGGCTGCCACGCGCGGGCATCTCGATAAGATCATCCGCGTTTGGACGCTTGGAACGGGTATTGGTTTCGGACGCTATCCTTCGACAGAAGGCTTCTGGGAAGCTGGCCATTCGGTGGTGACGCTCGATCCGAAAGAGCAGTTTTGCGGCTGCGGCGGCAAGGGACATCTGGAAGGGATTATGGGGCACCGGGCGATGCGGCTACGCTTCATGGATCTGGAGCCGGATGAAGTGTTCGCGGAAGCGGAAGCGGAAGCGGGCGAGGCGCGCTGCGTGGATTTCGTAAAGCTCTGGCACCGCGCGCTGGCAGCAGGTACGGCCACCAGCATTCACCTGGATGGGCCCGGGAAGTTCTTCATAACCGGTATCAACGCGCGCTTTATCAACCTGAATTTGATCAACGAATATTTGCACGAGATGGTGAAGCTGAGTCCGCTGCAGGGCTACCAGATTGAAGTTGTGCCGGGCGGTGAAAACGTCGCGACGATTGGTGCTGCCGTCAATGCAGAGCGCGCGGGTTCACGGGCTGGCCGCGCGGCCAGATCTTAGCAGCAAAGCCGACAACTTATCAGTGAGCGCTTCCGGTTGCGCTCTTCTCGCGAGCAGCCAGGAATTCGTCGCCGGCCTGCCAAGTAGATAATTGGGAGGCATTTGCTACATCGATGCCGAGCTTCATTCCGAACGCCGCCATTTGCTGCATGCCGCTGAAATCCCAATCGTCGTGATACTCGTCCGAGGGGCGATGATAGTGCTCGTTGTTGTATTGCTCGAAGATTGTTTTCCCGAAGTCTGAGGGTTTGCCGATATAGCTCGTTCCCTGTGACACGCTGAAAGCAGGTACGCCCACGCGTGCAAGCGAGAAGTGGTCGGACCGGTAGTAATGGCCTTGTTCAGGCGTGGGGTCGGAACCGATCTGTAGGCTCATATCGCGGGCGTCCCGATCGACAACCGGCCACAACGTGGTACGTTCAGCCCCACTGACGAGGACATCGCGAGTCTTCCCGAACGGATAGAGCGCATCGTAATTGATATCGACAGCGGTCAGGCGAGTAGGAATTTTGGGGTGCTCGCCATAATACTGAGAGCCGAGGAGACCTGATTCTTCAGCGGTAACAAAGAGAAAGACTGCGCTGCGTTTGGGCTTTTGCGCCAGTGCGGCCCAGGCGCGGGCGATGTCGAGAACGACAGCGCAACCGGTTGCGTTATCGACGGCTCCGTTATAAATGTTGTCGCCGTTTACGGGAGTGCTGATGCCGAGGTGATCCCAATGCGCGGTGTAAAGCACGACCTGTGATTTGAGCTGGGGGTTTGGGCCATCGATCCTTCCCACAACGTTGCGGCTTTCAATCTCGCGGAGCTTCACGGGGATGTGGCCGGCGATTTTAATGCCGAGGGGAATGGGGTAGAACGACTTTTGGTTCGCGAGATTGAGGAGCTCATCCAAGGACTTGCCTGTGGCTTGCACGAGCTTCGAACCGGCATCCTGCGAGAGCCAAGCTGCGAGCTTCAGACCAGGTTGACCCGGCTCGAGTTTCAGCTCGGGCATTTCGCGGCTGAAGGAGCCGTTAACGACGCCCCAGCCATACCCTGCGGTGGGAGTTGTGTGGATGATTAAAGCCGCGGCGGCTCCGCGCCGGGTTGCCTCTTCGAATTTGTAAGTCCAACGGCCGTAGTAAGTGAGAGCGCGTCCGCCAAAAAACTTGGGATCGTTCGACGGCGGTTCGTTGGTGAAGAAGACGAGCACTTTGCCGCGCAGATTTTGGCCCTTATAGTCGTCCCAGCCAAACTCGGGTGCGGAGATGCCATGGCCGACGAATACGGCTTCGACATCGAAGTCGTTCGCGGCGACTTGGGAGAAGGCTGTGCCGACGAAATCCTGCCCGAACTTGAACGACAGGCTCTCGCCCCCGCCGGAACCTCTCAACGTTGCCGAAGGCAGGGTGAGAGAGCCGACCAGCGGGACGCGTTGAAAATAGGCGCCGTGGTCGCCCGCCGGTTTTGCGCCTGCGGCTTTTAGTTGGGCGGCGAGATACTCGGTGGCAAGCTTTTCGCCATTCGTGCCGACGCCGCGCCCTTCGAGTTCGTCGCTGGCGAGGTATTTTACATCGGACCGCATTTTGTCTGGTGAGAGCTGGAAAGTCTGTCCCGCTAAGCAGCCGACGAGTACCGCTGAAAGCAACCACCTTTTCAACATGGTTTCAGTCTACTCATTGCGGACGAGTGCGTTGAACTGCTTAGTAGAGAGGCGCGTACGGTAGACTGAGAGCTTCGGGCCGTGGCGCAGCCTGGCTAGCGCGCTTGCTTGGGGTGCAAGAGGTCCCGGGTTCAAATCCCGGCGGCCCGACCAGTAGAGACCCTTCCCATTCCCTCTTAAATTCGTTGATGAACTTCTGGTGAATAGCGCATGGAGCGCGTTTCCCGGGCTGCGTTAGACTGCGTAAAGTGGCAAAGAAAGCGCTAGTGACAGGTTCGTGTGGGCTAATTGGCTCGGAAGTGTGTTTGCACCTTGCGCGGCACGGCTTCCAGGTTTATGGAGTGGACAATAACGAGCGCTCGGTTTTCTTCGGTCCGGAAGGCGATACGCGCTGGTCGCTCGAACGCCTGCGGTCGCAGATCAAAGACTACACTCATTTTGATTTAGACATTCGCGATCGGGCGGGAGCGCTGCGATTGGTAGCTGAGGTCCGGCCGGACGCGATCGTGCATACAGCGGCTCAGCCGTCACACGATCGGGCGGCGGCGATTCCTTTCGACGACTTTGACACGAACGCGGTGGGTACGCTGAACTTCTTAGAAGCGGCGAGGCGTGCGTGTCCCGAAGCGCCCTTTGTGCACATGTCGACCAACAAGGTTTACGGTGACTTGCCGAATTCGATTGCGCTGCAGGAGCTCGAAACGCGCTGGGATTATGCAGATCCGGCATACGAGCACGGGATTGCGGAGAGCTTTTCGATCGATCAATCAAAGCATTCAATTTTTGGCGCGTCGAAGGTGGCGGCGGACGTGATGGTGCAGGAATACGGGCGCTATTTCGGCATGCCGACTTGCTGCTTGCGGGGCGGATGTCTGACGGGACCCAATCACTCGGGCGTGGAACTGCATGGATTTTTGAGTTACTTAGTGCGCTGCAACGTGCAGGAGCGGGAGTACAAAGTTTTCGGCTACAAGGGCAAGCAGGTTCGGGACAACATTCATTCGGAAGACGTGGCGAATTTCATTGTGGAGTTTTGCGATGCGCCGCGTCAGGGTGAGGTTTACAACATCGGCGGCGGTAAGGAGAACTCCTGTTCGATTCTGGAAGCGTTTCAGATGGTGGAGGAGTTCACGGGAAAGCCGCAGAAGTATGTGTATCTCGATGAAAACCGCATCGGCGATCACATCTGTTACTACAGTGATCTGCGGAAGATGAAAGCGCATTACCCAAGCTGGACGATCACGCGCTCGCTACGCGATGTGTTTCGCGAAATTACGGACTCCTGGAAGACGAGGCTGCAGCAAGCTGAACCGGCTTCGGCCGGTGCTCGTTGATGAAGATCCTGATTACCGGGATTTGCGGTTTTGTTGGCAGCCAGTTGGCCAAGGCTCTCTTCGAGCTGGTTCCGGCAGTTGAGATTTTCGGGCTCGATAATCTTCTTCGACCTGGTTCGGAGACTAATCGCAGCGAACTTGTCAAGCGAGGCGTGAAATTTGCGCACGGAGACATGCGGATGCGCAGTGACGTGGATGCGCTCGCCGCGTGCGATTGGGTGATTGATGCGGCGGCTAACCCGAGTGTGCTGGCGGGCGTCGATGGGCGATCGAGCGCCAGGCAGTTGTCGGAGCACAATCTCGGGGGCACGCTCAATCTGCTCGAGTACTGCAAAAATCATAAAGCGGGGTTGATTTTGCTGAGCACGAGCCGGGTGTATTCGGTGCGTGATCTTGCTGCACTGCCGGTTGGTCCGAGAGAAGACGCGTTCGTGTTTGATGAGTCTGCCGCGGCCATCGAAGGCGTGAGCGCCGCGGGTATCACAGAAACGTTTCCCGTGCGGCAACCGAACTCGCTGTATGGGGCAACGAAGCTATCGTCAGAGATTATGGCGATCGAGTACGGGCTTGCTTTCGAGTTCCCGGTCTGGATCAATCGCTGCGGAGTTCTCGCCGGGGCAGGGCAGTTTGGTACGGCTGAGCAGGGGATTTTTTCGTACTGGCTGCATGCCCACGCTGCGCGGCGGCCGCTGCGCTACATCGGGTTTGGCGGACACGGCTATCAGGTGCGGGATGCGTTTCATCCGTACGATCTGGCTGAGCTGATCGCGGTGCAAGTGCAGCGCGCGGCTCCGGCAGATCCGGTGTTTCACGCAAGCGGCGGGGGTGCCAATGCGATGTCACTCGCGCAACTGACCGGTTGGTGTAACGAGCATTTTGGACGCAACGATCCTCAGCCGGATACGCGCCCGCGACCGTTCGACATTCCCTGGGTTGTGATGGACTACGGACGGACCGAACGCGAGCTGGGCTGGAAACCCAAGAGATCGCTTGGCAGTATTCTCGACGAAATCGGCGCACATGTCCGCGAGAACCCAGACTGGTTGGCGCGAAGCGGAGCGCTATGACATCGCCTCCACCTGCCGGCGGCGCCACTCCGCTAAGGCTGTTGAGCATTGTGATTCCGGCGCGAGACGAAGAAGGCTGTATCGCTTCGACAGTCGAGCACCTGCACGTTGAGCTGCGGCTGCACAGCGTACCGCACGAGATCATCGTTGTCGATGACGGAAGTACCGACAGCACCTGGGACAAGCTGCAGGATGCGCGCACGCGTGTTCCCACGTTGAGGCCAGTTGAGAATACGGGGCCGCACGGCTTCGGGCGCGCGATTATCCACGGTCTCGATCATATGACCGGGGACGCGGTGGTGATCATGATGGCGGATGAATCCGACGATGCTCGCGACGTGGTGCGGTACTGGCAGCTGCTCAACGAAGGATGGGATGCAGTGTTTGGGTCCCGGTTCGTAAGGGGCGGCGGGGTGATCGATTACCCGTGGATTAAGATGCGGGTGAACCGGCTGGCAAATTTCTTCATCCGGGTGATGTTTCGCATTCGTTTGAACGATACGACCAATGCGTTCAAGGCGTATCGCAGAACGGTGATCGAAGGCTGCAGACCGCTGTTCTCGCCGCATTTTAATTTGACTGTCGAGATTCCGCTGAAGGCGATCGTTCGCGGGTACAGCTGGACAGTGATTCCGATCACGTGGCGGAATCGGCGGACAGGAACTCCCAAGCTCAAGATTAAGGAGATGGGCAGCAGATATTTGTTCATTTGCCTGTATGTCTGGCTTGAAAAATATTTCAGCAGAGGCGATTACCGCCGGGCTGAGTAAGCTTGCCTATTAGTTGCCGGCGAGTAGGGAGCCGTCGCGCATGGCTTTCAAGCCAGCCTGTACTTGCGGATCATGGCGCGCCTGAATTTCGTCGGCTTCCGCGACGCCGCGCGCCTGAGTTACGAGTTCCTCCTCCAGGCGAGTGCTGATCCATTGACGTTCAGCGCTCCATTCCGCAACACTTGGCTGAATCGACCGGTTCGAGAGAAAGACTTTCAATTCGTCGAGCATTCCCGGTGTGATGTCAAACGACGGCGGCAGAGGCGAGTGACGGGATAGGTAATCGGTCGCGAACGAGGTGAGCACGCCACTCGCGTCCAACACTGTTTCGAGCCTCGAGAGGGCGGAGGGCTCCACGTGGATATCGGGCTGAATGCCTCCGCCGCCGGTGACGATTCTACCTTTGTCGGTCCGGTAAGTGGGCGCGTTCGGATCGGGCTTGTCACTGAAGGTGGCGGAGAGCGCGGAGTTATGGAGCGGATGCTGAATGGAGCGGCCGCTCGGCGTGTAATAAAACGCGGTGGTGATAGCCAGGCCGGCGCCATCAGAGAGCGGCATCACGCTTTGGACAAGGCCTTTTCCATAGCTGGTTTCGCCGACAACGGTAGCGCGGTCGTGATCCTGTAGCGCACCGGTGAGGATCTCGGAAGCGCTGGCGGTTTTCGCATTGATGAGGATGCTGATCGGGAAGCGGTACGGCTTTGCCCCGTTTGGAACATCGGCGATTTGGGGCCCGCTCGAACGCCCTTTGGCCGTGAGGATACGCTGGCCAGGCTTGAGGAACATTGCGGCAGCATCGAGAGCAGCTTTCACGACACCGCCCGGATTATTTCTGAGATCGAGCATCAGACCCTGCAGGGAATTGCCGCCGAGTTTGGCGATCGCGTCACTCAGCTGGCGGGCCGTCTGCATGTCCCAGCTTGCGATGCGGATGTAACCAAAGCCGGGATCGAGTAAGTAGACACGATCGATGCTGGGTGAGTCTACTAACTCGGGTGTAAGTTTGAACTCAAGCGGCCGGGCTGATCCCTGACGCCGAATGTAAGCGGAGACGCGCTGCTGACGAGCTTCGGTAAGAAGCTGAATAATCTGCTGAGGCTCGAGCGTGCGGATGGCGATGTTATTGACCGCGAGTAACTCGTCTCCGGCCTGAATACCTGCTTTGTTAGAGGGCGTTCCGGGAAGGGTCTGCAGGAAAATGACTTGGCCGGGCAGAACAGATACGATGCTGCCGAACCCCTTTTGCTCGGAATCTTCCATTTGCCTGAGCTGTTGAAACTGTCCGGGATCGAAGAACTGCGTATGGGGATCGAGCTCACGCAACATCGACGGGATAGCGCCTTCGTAGACCAATTTGTCGACCGGCTGCGAATCCGCGCCTTCCGTCTGAACGACCGAGAGCACGTCGATGAACTGTTTGAGTGCCGGGTCGAGATCTTTACTCGGGTCCAGTTGTTTAGCCGAACTGCGAGCCGCTTTGGCCCCGCCTTGAAGGGGTGCTTGGGATGGTTGAAATGGTAGCTGCGCGCCGCAGATGCAACCCAAGAAGATGAATGCGAGGGCGCAGCGCCCGCACAGAAGTGATTTGTGGCGCATTACCGGGAATACTGAAGCTTGCGCCGTGCATGGGACCGTTCGAGAGCCGAGTCGATCAAGGTATCGAGCAGCGTGGCGTAGGGCACGCCTGAATGTTCCCACATTCTCGGATACATGCTGATGGATGTGAAGCCCGGAATCGTATTGATCTCGTTGACGTAGAACTTGCCCGTGACGCCATCCATGAGGAAATCGACACGGCCCATGATTTCGCACTCGACGGCTTCGAAGCAGGCGACCGCGAGGGCCTGCATTTCTGACGTTTGTTCCAGAGATAGGTTAGCCGGTAACTCGATCTGAGCTTTGTCGAGCAGATACTTGTCTTCGTAAGTGTAAAAGTCTTGCGACGGCAAGATTTCACAGGGAACGGAGGCTCTTGGCGCAGCGCCGCCGAGCACGGCGCACTCAAATTCCCGGCCTTGTATACCGCGCTCCACGACGATTTTGCGGTCGAATTGCAGAGCGGTTTCGAGTGCACTCTTGAGCTCCGCCGCGGACTTGACCTTGGTGATGCCGACAGACGAGCCGAGGTTGGCAGGTTTGACGAAAACGGGGAAATCGAACGGTAACTCGATGCGGGCAGGATCAAAGCGGCCTTTTGTGAGGACGACGTACGGGCCGACCGGCAGCCCCGCTTCATGGCACAGGCGCTTGGTGACCGCTTTATCCATCGAAACAGCGGAAGACAGGACACCCGCTCCGACATAGGGCAATTCGGCCAATTCGAGCAGGCCCTGTACGGTGCCGTCTTCGCCGAAGGTGCCGTGCAGAACCGGAAAGATGACGTCAATATCGGGGTTTGCGCCGGGCTCGGGAGAAATGATGCGCGGCTCCCATCTGCCGTCTTTGGTGATGAAGTAATCCGACACCTGGTACTTCGCTGGATCGAGAGACTGCCTGATGGATTTCGCCGAGCGGATGGAGATTTCGTGTTCACCGGAGCGTCCGCCAAAGAGGAGGGCGACCCGGATCTTTTCTGATGGAGCATGCAAGTTTACATTGTCTCTCGGGGCAAATTGCGCCCGAAAAAAAGGCCATCCCTTCTTTGGAAAGAGATGGCCGGAGCGGAACGAATGGATCACTACTTACGAGAGGACTGATGAGTCAACGCACCGAGGAAGGGACGGGCTACAGTAGGCGTCGGAATGCCGCCTTCCACGATCTCTTTATTTGTAACTTCTTTGCCGTACAGCTCTTTATTCGAGTCCTTATCGGCTGTTACAGCAGCACCGGTGAGGTCGATACCGCCGAAGAGACCACGCTGCCGCGAGTAGGTGAGGATTTCGGCGTGGAGGACCGCATCGGTCATGGCGGATGAATCGCGGCCTACGGGGCCGGCAGCAGCAGACAGCTCGCCGCCGATTTGCGTTTTGTCTTTCAACATGTGTTCCATGCCGTCCTTATTCATGACCAGCATGATGAGATCTGTTTCCGCAGCCCCAATCAAGAGACCGAATTTGCCGCCGGTGATGCGCAACGAGCCCGGAGCGCTCCAGCCTACACCGCTTGATTTGCGGCAGGTGAAGAAGCCTTTCCCGTATTCGGCGCCTACGATGAAGCCGCCTTTTTTCAGGTTTGGCACGACCACCACGCAGGATGCTTTGCTGAGCAAGTCCTGGGGAATGCCTTTGTCGCCTGCGTTCATCATTTCGTGCAGGTCTTCCGTTGCGGCCTGCAACCGGTCCGCAGCAGTCTTCTGAGCAAATGCCGGGCTGACGGCCAACACCGCCGCAACCAGCCCTGTTAGAATTTTCATCTGAACTCCTCCGAATCTTGGACGCGGATTTATCAGGCTAATTACCAGGGTTACAGGCTTTTAATTTGTACTGATCTTTTCAGCAGTGGCGCGGGCGAGCCGAACACAATCGGGAATGCCGACGCCATCGTAGGCGTTTCCGACTAGATGCAGAGCCGGTTCGTCGTGGAGAAGTTGCGCAATCGCCTCCTGACGCAACTTGTGTCCGACGATGTACTGGGGCATGGATTGTGGCCAACGATTGACAAGCGAGCGCTGTGCCTTGGGGCTGATGCTCATGAAGTCTGCGAGATCGCGCTGAACTAACTCCGTCAGCTCGGAGTCGTGTGCGCGCTCGAGTTGAACCGCTTCTTCGGCCACGATGAAGGCGCGGATGGCGATCCACCCGGCAGCGACACGGGTTGGAAACTTGCGGTTGACCCAGGTGGCGGCTGCGACGGTCCGGCGTTCGCGTTGCGGGACTAAGAAGCCGAATCCGTCGAGTGGGTGCTCGATATCTGACGCTCGATAGAGGAGAGTAACGAGAATGGCGGAGGAGTAGGGAATGGCTGCGAGTTGCGCAGCGAGTTCGGGCGCAGACGTTTCGAGTAGCGGGGCACACCGGTGGGCGGGGCAAGCGAGCACCAGTTGTTCCGCCGAGAGGCTCTCGCCGGCCACGTCGATTTGCCAGCCAGCATTGCGATGCCGGACAGCAGTGGTTTCGCCGTGCACGATGCGAGTCGACTTTCCGATTGCGCCGGCGAGCGCATCGGTCAGCGATTGCATGCCATCGCGCAGCGACAGAAAGAGGCCCGTTTGAGGGGCGCCGTTCATTTCCTGGCGGACGCCCTGAATCAGACTCCCGAAGCGCTTTTCAAAACCTATGAAGCGTGGCAGAACGCTCTCAGCGCTGAGGTCGCGCGCATTCCCGCCGTAGACGCCCGACAGCAGCGGGTCGGCTACATAATCGAGTACTTCCTCGCCGAAGTGATCGATGACCAGCTCGCCCACTGCTACATCGTGTGGGCGTTCGCGCGGGCGGGAGAAACGCTCGGTGAGGAAGCGGAGTTTCGTGCTGGGGCTAAACAGGTCAGACGTAAGCGCGGGCAGCAGTTTGCCCGGAACCATCATGGTCATGCCCTGGGGAAGCGGCACGAGTTGGCCCGACCGCACGATGAAGATACGCCGGGCCGCATCGTTGGACGAGATGATTTGGCCGTCGAGTGACCGCAACTCTCCTGCGAGTTGAGTGACGGCAGGCTTGGTCGCGATGTAGCTGTCAGGTCCAGCTTCGAGCCGGCAGCCGTCGAGAAGATCTGTGCGGATCAGGCCACCCAACTGGCTGGATTTTTCGATGAGGATGGATTCGATACCGCGCCGGCCGAGGTAGTAAGCAGTGGCAAGGCCGGAAACTCCACCACCGACGATGGCAATGCGAGCGGCGCTCACTTGATGGTCGAGAATTCCCGGACCATGGAGACGACGGCTTTCACGTTTTCGACGGGTGTTTCGGGGAGGATGCCGTGGCCGAGATTAACGATGTGCCCGGGGCGCGTACCGGTGCGGCGAAGCAGATTCATCACTTTCGTCCGGAGTTCGGGAAGCGGTGCAAAGAGGGCTACCGGGTCGAGATTGCCCTGGATGGCGGAGCGATAGCCGATCTCAGACCAGACGTGATCGATGTTGATGCGCCAGTCGACTCCAAGTACGTCTCCGCCGGCGGCATGGAGCTCGCGAAAGAAGCCGCCCGCGCCCGTGCCGAAGTGGATCACGGAAACGCCTCCTGCGCGAATGCGTTCGATCAAGGCCCGGGAGTAGGGCTGCACATAGTGCACATAATCTTCGGGACTGAGTGCGCCCACCCAGCTGTCGAATACCTGCAGAGCGCGCGCACCGGCTCCGATCTGCATGCGGGCGAAATCACCGAGGACATCGACCAGCTTGCCCATCAGGCGACGCCACATGGTTTCGTTGCCGAACATGAGCTTCTTAGTTTTGAGAAACGTCTTCGAAGGACCGCCTTCGATCATGTAGCTGGCGAGCGTGAAAGGAGCTCCGACAAAGCCGACGACCGGGACTTTGCCGTTCAAGGTCTCGACTACTTTCTTGATAGCTTCGCTGACATAACTGAGGTCATCGGTGCGGCTGGTGGAAAGCTCATCGATGTCCTCGGGTTCAGTGATTGCGTTTTCGATGTAGGGGCCTTCGCCGGAGATGAATTCGAGCTTGAGTCCCATGGGTTCGATGGGCAGCAGAAGATCCGCGAAGATGATGGCCGCGTCGACGTCCAGAATTTCGATAGGCTGCAGTGTGACTTCGGCCGCCAGATCGGGGCGCTTGCAGATTTCGAGGATGCTGTGGCGCGAGCGAATGTCACGGTAAGGCTTGAGATAGCGCCCAGCCTGGCGCATGAACCAAACGGGCCGCACGTCGGTTGGCTTGCGGCGGCACGCATCGAGAAATCTTCCGCCTAACGGAGCAGGGCGCGTAAGGCCTCCGTGGGCGGCAACTGAAAAGAACTGTGAGACAAATCTTCCCTCCGGCTATGTAGAGTGTAACGTGCGTTCGATTTCCGGATGCGAAAAGGTGCGCCGGTAGGGAACGGCCGCGCAGGAAAAGCGCTTAGCTATTTTCATCCACGTTCTCTTCGGGGTCGCGGGGGCGTCCCCGGCGGACGCGTTTCATGAGCTGTTCGAGGCGCGCGTCGGTATGGAGGGAAACATCGGCTTCGAAGTGCAGTTCGGGAATCCGAAAGAGGGTGAGGCGCTCGCCGAGTTGGCGGCGGAGGAGGTGACGAGCCCCATCGAGAGCGGCTATGGTTTCGCACTGCCGCTTAGGATCTTTGGACAAGTGCAGGCGGACTTGGGCGTGCTTCATATCGGGCGCTACCAACACTTCGGTGACGATCGCGTCTGCAACCCGGGGATCGGAGAGCTCATAGGCTATCATTTCGCCCAGTTCTTCGCGCAAGGCTTCAGAAACGCGCTTGGCGCGGTAGCTATCCATATCGGCCTCTTTCTTCAGTGTACGAAGTCGAGCATGCAGGGCTAGAGCGGTTCAGAGCCACTCGATATCGCTGCCTGAGAGCGTACCGCCGAGCAGTCCAGCGGCATGCGACTCGACGGCCTGGAGCACCTGCTCAACGGGAATGCGGTCGCGCGAGACAGCGACCACGGCTACGACAGAGTGTTGCCAGGAGTCGAGGTCGTCAATTTCCGCGACGGCCACATTGAAGCGGTCACGCAGCCGGTCTTTGAGGCTTTTGACAACGTGGCGCTTCTCTTTTAGAGAGTGCGAGTGCTCGACGTGTATATCGAGAGTGAGAACTCCGACGACGGGCACCCGCGAGAGCTATTGCGGAACCGGCAGTTCGGCCGCGATCCGCTCCATGAAGAAGGCCTCGAGGACGTCACCCACATGGATATTGTTGAAGTTGACGAGCGAGATACCGCATTCGAGACCGTTCTTGACTTCGCTCGCGTCGTTCTTGAAACGCTTGAGCGCTTCGATGCGGCCCGTGTGGACGACCTCGCCCCCGCGTAGAACGCGCAGCTGACCGTCTCGGCGAATGGCGCCATCGGTGACGAAGCAGCCGGCGACTGTGCCGATTTTGCTGATGCGGAACGTTTCGCGCACTTCGGCGTGACCAAGTAGCGTCTCGCGGTAAACCGGATCGAGCAGGCCGGTCATGGCGCGCTGGACTTCATCGATCAGCTCATAGATGATGCTGTGCACCCGGATATCGACCTTCTGCTGGTCGGCAGTGGATTGCGCGTTCCGTTCCGGACGTACGTTGAATCCGATAATGAACGCCTCGGAGGCGGAAGCGAGGAGCACGTCGTCCTCGGTGATGGCGCCGACACCAGTACGGAGAACCCGGACGCGCACCTTTTCGTTCGAGAGCTGCTGCAGGGTATCGGAGAGAACTTCAGCCGTACCACCGACATCAGCTTTGATGATGAGATTGAGATCCTTGAGCGACCCTTCTCTGAACTGCTGGTTGAGCGAGGCGAGCGTCAATACCCGAGCGCCCTTGGCCATGGCGGCGTCCCGAGCTTTGGCCTCACGATAGACAACGATCTGCTTGGCCTTTGATGTGTCGGAGACGACCTGAAAAGTATCACCCACTTCCGGCAGGCTTTCGAGACCGATGACTTCGACGGGCATAGATGGCTCGGCTTCTCTCGCGGGATTGCCGCGATCGTCGAACATGGCGCGGACTTTATTGAAGAGCGAACCGCAGATGAAGAAGTCGCCGACGCGGAGAGTGCCATTGCGAACGAGCATGGTAGCGACCGGACCGCGGCCTTTATCAAGTTTCGCTTCGAGCACGGTGCCGAGCGCGGCGCGGCCCGGGTTTGCTTTGAGGTCCTGGATATCGGCCACGAGCAGAATCATCTCGAGTAAGAGTTCGAGATTCTGCCGGGTTTTGGCGGAGACGGGCACCATCACGACATCGCCGCCCCAATCTTCGGCAAGGAGGCCGCGATCGGAGAGCTGCTGTTTGACGCGATCCGGCTGAGCGCCGGGTTTGTCGATTTTGTTGATGGCGACCAGGATAGGGACGGCGGCGGCCCTGGCGTGATCAATTGCTTCGAGGGTTTGCGGCATCACGCCATCATCGGCCGAGACAACGAGCACGACGATATCGGTGACTTTCGCGCCGCGGGCACGCATACGGGTAAACGCCTGGTGGCCGGGAGTGTCAATGAAGACGATCTTGCGGCCATTTTTCTCGACATGGTAAGCGCCGATATGTTGCGTGATGCCGCCGGCCTCGCGGCCGGCCACATCGGTCTGGCGAATGGCGTCGAGGAGCGACGTTTTTCCATGGTCGACGTGACCCATGATGGTCACGACCGGAGCGCGCCGGACCAAGTCTTTGTTGTCCTCGCCCACTTCGACATCCTGGGTGGACTCTTCTTCGTAGCTGATTTGGTTAGTCGAGGCGCCAAAATCACGCGCGAGCTCTTCGGCGAGCTTTACATCGAGAGTCTGATTGATGGTCGCGAAGATCTTCCTCTCGACGAGTTTCTTGACAACGAGATTAGCTTTGACACCGAGCTTCTCAGAGAGCTCCTTGACGGTGATTCCTTCGGCGACGGTGATCTCGCGATCGATCGGCGGCGGTTCAGCAACGGCGGAGCGTTTCGAGATGCGCTCGCGGATGTTGCCTTCCACCTCTTCGCGCTTGCGGGCCGGGCCACGTGCGCCAGGTTTGGCTTGATGACGCCGCTGCTGCTCGGTCGGCATGGTGACCGGCTCGGGACGCAAGGCGGTCGGATGCATGGGACGCAGGCCGCCGGGACGCCGCAACCCTCCTGGTTGGCCAGGACCGGCAGGGCCACCGGGGCCGCGCATCAACGGCTGTCCGGGACGAATGGGACCGCGGTAGAGAGGCTGACCGGGAGCGGGCGACGGCATGGCCGGAGCGCCTGGACGCGGCATAACCGGGACAGCCGGGCCGGGCCGCGCACCCTGCTGCTTATTCAAACGCTGCAGGATGTCCTGGCGCGGCGGTACAACGGGCCGAGCCTGGGGCTGACCAGCTAACGTGGGACGCGCTCCCGCAGGGCGAGGAGCAATCGGTGCGCCGGGAGTGAGCCCGGGACTAGCTGGCCGCGGAGCGGGTGGTCGCGGGAGAATCGGAGTGCCAGGCACGGCAGACGCGCTTGGCGATTGAGGCGCAGGAGCTCCGGGAGCGACGACATGAGTGGGAGGCTGGACGCGCGGAGCTGAAGGGGCAGCTGGACGCGCCTGCGGAGGGGCAGCTGGACGCGCCTGCGGAGGGGCGGCTGGGCGAGCAGGCGGTTCAGTAGGGACAAATCCCGGCCGGGCTGCGGGGCGTTCGCCCGTTGAAATTGCCGACTTGGGCATCTCGGGCGGCAGAGGCTGACGGGGGCCGATAGGCGCCGACGGGCCAACCCGGGGCGCGGGAGGAGGAAGCGGTCGCGCCGGTATCGCCACATTGCGATTGACGAGCCCAGGAACAGGAAGCGCCTGGGGCTGCGAAGGTGATAGTGGACGAGCGATTGCGCCAGCCGCGCCGAGTGGCGGTCTTAACGGACGAAAAGAAGGAGCGGGCCTCTCGCTCTCGGCAGAAGGCGGCTGCGCGGGAGCAGCAGGTGAAGCCGTTTCTAAAGAAGCTGAGGCGGCCGGAGGAGCAGGTGGAGCAGCAGGCCGTGCAGGCGGAGCAAACGGGAGCCCGGGAGCAGCCTCGCGGTTCGGCGGACGAATCGGCGCCTGCGCCACAGCCGACATCGGCGCCTGCGCCACAGCCGACATCGGCGCCTGCGCCACAGCCGACATCGGCGCCTGCTGAACTTTGAGTGGCTCGCTAGGCTTTGGAGAAGGCTGTTCGGAAGGCAGATGCGCTACCGGAGCTGAAACAGGCGGAGGTTGAACCGAGGCGGCCGAGCTGGCCGACGAAGTCGTTACCCGCTCGCCCGCATCGTGATTGCCGTTTTCATTTTCCGAATAGGCAGCTTCGGCATCGTCGGAATGGTGTTCATTACCGGAGGTATCACGCGGAGGCGCATCAGGGCCGAGGAGTTTATTCCGCAGTTCGAGAGCAACGTCCTCATCCACCGAGCTGGAGTGCGTCTTCTTCTCCTGCACGCCCAATTCGGGCAGCATTTCGATGATAACGCCGGGTTTGACCTCAAGCTCCCGAGCCAGCTCGTTGATTCTGATCTTTTTCATAGATGAAACTGCGATGTAACTCCTTATAAAACCTGCGCTTTTGCCGTATTATTCCGCGTTTTTCATGGTATCAGATCCAGTTTCTTCAGCGCTTTCGTCTGACTGGGTCATGCCGCGGAGCGTAGACGGAGCGCCCGACAATCCCTCGACGCGCCCGAGATCGAGCACCTCACCGTCGTCCGTCTCTTCCGGCAAAGCGGGCTCGTTGCGAGCCAGATCGTGATCGAGCACGCCCGTCTTGATATTGTCGAACGCTTCCGGGCTTTCGCCCTCTGCAAAATCGCCTGTGGGAGACTCGTCGAGCACTTCTTCAATCGCCTCTGCGCTGGCCGGCGCTCCCTCGGTACGCTCATCTTCAGGAGCTTCGTCGTACTGACCGTAGAAAGCTACCACGATCGATTGAATTAGTCCAACGGTTTCTTCTGTAATCTCGGGGATCGCCTCAAGCTCTTCCGGGGTCATGGAGCCGAGCCGCTCAACCGTCCCGATCCCAGCGCCGACGAGAGTTTCGACGATGTGCTCGGGCAAGCCGTGATCGATAAGAATCGAAACAGGCGCTCCGGAGATAACCATATCACCCATGCGCGATTCGAGTTCGCGGCGCTTTTCTTCTTCGCTCTTGATATCGATCTTCCAGCCAATCAGTTTGGCAGCCAGGCGCACATTCTGGCCACGCTTGCCGATGGCGAGCGATAGCTGAAGATCATCGACCACGACCTCCATGTGCTTTTCGGCCGTATCGACAATCGTGACGCGCGAAATCTTTGCCGGGCTCAGAGCCTTGGTTACGTACTGAATGGGATCGTCAGAAAATTCGATGATATCGATTTTCTCGCCGCGCAACTCGCGGATGATCGATTGCACGCGCATGCCCTTCATGCCAACGCACGCGCCGACGCTATCGACATCGCGATCGCGACTGAAGACAGCGATCTTGGTGCGCTCTCCGGCTTCGCGGGCGCAGGCTTTGATCGAAACAGTGTTGTCGTAAATCTCGGGCACTTCCTGCTCGAAGAGGCGCATGACAAGCTCGGGCGCGGCGCGCGACACGATTACGCCTGAGTTCTTACCGCCACGCTCGACGCCTTTGATGACACAGCGCACGCGATCGCCGATGCTGAAACTCTCGACGCGCGACTGCTCTTTTTTGGGAAGCCGGGCTTCGGTTTTGCCTATGTCGACAATGAGATCCTGGCCTTCCAGGCGCTTGATGACGGTGTTGACCAGTTCGCCGGAGCGCCCCTGAAATTCGGAGTAGACGCTATCACGCTCGGCCTCGCGCACTTTCTGCAGAATCACTTGTTTGGCGGTTTGGGCAGAGATGCGGCCGAGAGCATCGGTCGGCTTGGGAATGCGCACGGTGGTTCCGACCACGGCATGCTCATCGAGTTTGCGAGCAGCGGAAACGCTGATCTGCGTAAGGGGGTCGTCGACCGCATCGGCCACTTGCTTGACACTGAAGATTTGAATGTTGCCTGTTGTTTCGTCCAGATCGGCAATGAGCTCTTCCGGCGAGCGGAAGTGTTTGCGCGCGGCGGCCAGCATGGCGTCTTTCACCGCGTCAAGCACGATCTGCGGATCGATGCCCTTCTCTTTGCTCAAAATCTCGATGGACTGATAGATCGAAGCCACGTAATTACCTCTTGAACGATAAACTAAATCCGGGTTCTTAAAACGATTCGCGCGGAATGGCTACCACTCGAATTTCAGGTTCGCTTTCTGAACCTGGTCGAGCGGAACATGAAGGAGGCCGCCGCCGGAAGTTTCGAGCTGCAGAACTCCGCCGGTGAACTCTTTCAGGCGGCCTTCAAAGCGCGTCTGCCCCTCGATCGGCTGGTGGACGGCGAGCTTAATTTTCTGGCCCAAAACACGCTCGAAATCCCGCGGTTTCGAGAGCTTCCGCTCGACGCCGGGAGAACTCACCTCGAGCGTATAGCTGTCATCGGGGATCGTTTCGCTTTCGTCCAACAGACGGCCCAGCCGCTCAGAGAGCAGCTCGCAATCCCCGTGCGTCACCCCGCCGGGTTTGTCGATGTAGATGCGAAGAAGGCGTGCTTTGCCTGCTCCGCGCAGCTGCACTTCTACCAGTTCGATAGACGTACCGGCAAGCGCCTGTTCACCGAGTTCGGTGATCCGGTCGAGCAATTCAGTTTTGTCTATCACGGCCATTTTTTCAACCAGCTAGTGCGTAGTGTGAACCAATAAAAAAGTGGGCTTTCGCCCACTTTTTCACAAATCCTTCTCATCTATTAGACCACTTTGTGCCGCTTCACGCAAATCGATGGTCAGGGTCAGACGGTGCGCTAGGGCACAATCCGGAAGGTTTTGGTTACAGGGGTTGTGGAGCACGAGTTAAGGGTGACTTGGTATTCGTATTTTTCGGGGTCGTTACCCGCATTGCAGGTATTGGACTGATCCGGACTCGATCCGAAAGTGGATCCGTTCGTACATGCCTGCTTTCCGTTATTGGGATGCAAGGTCACTGACCAGTCATTCGAGCCTATGGGAGCCCACATCACTAAGGCACCGGCGGGTACCTCGATCGGATCGGGGTCTGTGGCCGTCTGCTTTTTATCGCACCAGACCTTAACAGTAAAGGAGGTGAGATTAGCTTTTGATGTGGGCGGTTTTTTCGTGGGCGTAGTTGGGCCTTTCTTAATTGGAAGCGAGAAACAGCCTTTGCAAGGAACAGTTCGTATATAAGCGATGTCACCAGTGCCTGCCGAGGGAGCTTCCGGAGGATCGGCCTGAAACACATAGTTGTCACCTGCGTCGTTCCTGATCTTGCACGTGGCGGTCGTCACCGACTTGACTGCGTTGTAAGTTAGCGGATGCGAACACGGATCAGCATCGTAGAGCCAGTGGATTCGGAATGGCTGGTAACCAGTCACTTGGAATTGGCCACCGCGAGACACGTTGGGCCAGAGGGTCAGATTGCCTTGCAAAGAGAGGGAAGTTGATTCTCCTGTGATGACACAGGGGGTTCCCAGCGAGAGCAAGGCAAAAATGCTGGTGACTACGTTCTTCTTACGATTCATCTTCTATTCCTCCGAAGTGAGACTTGTCTAATGGGCGCGGCTCAGTAACACTAGCCTTTGATAAGCAGGATCTTTTCTCAAGCCTTGCAAGTCAGGGGCCAACTCAACCTCGAACGTGGTAGTCCCTCGTTTAAAACACACCGCTAACGTTTTGAGCGCTTCGCGTCGTTTACTGAGCAATTCGAGCACTCTCACCTTTACAAGCTGGGAATCTACATCCTTCGCTCCGAGGCTTTCGGCTTTGGTTACTAGATTTAGCTCATCGATCCGCGGACGAATCTTTGCTCCATAGAGTGCTAGCAGCATGCATACACTGCCATCGGCTGGATCTGACCGGAGGCGTTGCTCTGCATTGCTGGCCGCCATCTCATATGCTTCGATAGCCTGCTTCTTATGGTCCGCCAGAAAGGAATAACACTCGCCGAGTTCCAGCCAGTTCTGGTCTTGGGTATGGTTTAGCTCAACGGCTTTGCGCGCATAGGTCAGTGCTTCGTTGTACATGCCCTCGGCACGCAGGGCGGTTGCCATGTTGACGTACGCAATGTCACCCAGTTTTAGGTCAATACTTTTCTTGAAGTTTTGGCTAGCTTCACGGAAATTGCCCAGCCTGAGATAGAGTGTGCCGAGATTATTGAACGCGA
>JAABUQ010000889.1_pt1 | contig 68233 bp, 74 predicted proteins | sample 5560001 | NCBI WGS metagenome assembly JAABUQ01 (sample SAMN10711888, study PRJNA513371) | rock metagenome | isolation source: Antarctica rocks | place: Antarctica: Victoria Land, Finger Mt nord | collected 2015-12-18
CATCAAGATCCGTCCGCGTGATCGCTACCGTCATGTCCGACCCCCATGCCACGACAGGCAGCGAATCGGAACCCGCCGAGCCCCTCCAAATCACGTTCGAGTCAGCTCGTCAGGCGGCTGGTATTATCGGCGCGTCTGGCCCGCACGGTCGCGGCGACCGCGGCCGCGTCCGGCGCGACCGGCGAGGCGGTGAGCGGCTACGGGCGCTCGATCTTCGCTTTCAAGGAGGCGCTGCCCGGCTCGCGCCCGGTGGCGGACACCACCCTGTTGCGTGCGGCGCAGTTCGCCGCGCGCGGGGATCCGGGCGCGGCTTATTACACGGTACGCGCGGTCGAACAGGTGGACCTGCGCAACTACGAGGTCATCCACTTCGCCGCCCACGCCTTGCTGCCCTCCGAACTGCGCTGCGTCGACGAGCCGGCGATCGTCACCTCCGCGGCAGCGGGGGCGCCGGACGTGACTGGTGCCCTGCTGACCGCCACGGATGTGACCGGCCTGAAGCTGGACGCCGACCTGGTCATCCTGTCCGCCTGCAACACCGGCGGCCCGGGCCAGACGACGGGAGGCGAAAGCCTGTCCGGGCTCGCGCGCGCGTTCTTCTACGCGGGTGCGCGGTCGATGATGGTGACGCATTGGTCGGTCAACGACCAAGCGACGGCGTTCCTGGTGGTGGACACGCTGAGGCATTTGCGGTCCGGCCAGACCAGCGGGGGAGCCGCGAGCCTGCGGTTGGCTCAGCTCGACATGCTGGCCGAAGCGGGCCGCGCGATGCCGGCCGCGGCGGCTCACCCGTACTACTGGGCCTCCTTCGCCTTGATCGGCGAGGGCCGACGGAAACTCGCCTGAAGGCGTGGTCTCGGACTGTCCGGCCCGAAGTTCCCTGGCTCTGCGGCTGCTGGCCGCTGTCGGTGGCGCGTGAAGATGTCCGCTTTGCCTGTCTCGATGCTGAGCCCGTGGGGTTGTGCGTCACGCGCTTGCGTTATCCCATAAATCCACCGGCTCCACGATCCCTTCGGTTGGTGAGCGGCTCGGTCATCACGCGTTGGCCGGAGCCGCACCGATCGCGTCGGGCGGCGAGTTCGGACGCTCGGCTCCTTGTGGAACTGCCGCGGGCGCGGCACCGGCTGACGGTCTCGCGACGGCAACCCAGCGCCGCTCATGCGCCAGCGCGCCGGCGAATATCGCCAGGAGGCCCATGGAGTAAGGCGAGAACGCCTCCTCCTGCAACACGCTGTTGAACGTCAGGACGGCGATCGCCAGGGGAATGAAACCGAGGCGGCTCCTGAACCGGCCGAACCCCGAGGCGAACGCGGTCCAGATCATGTAGCCGACCGCGACCGAACCGATGCCCATCTGGTAGATGAGCACCCCGATCGCGCTCTCCAGCGGCACCTCGGCCCCGAAGCGTTGGTTCGCATCCCAAACCCGGGAAAGGTCGGAACTCGTCACGTCGGACGAGAGATTGCCGCCGACGCCGAGGCCGTGGCCGAGCGGGTTGTGCAGGAACCCGTTCACCCCTCCGAGCAGTCCGAGCACGTGATAGTCGCCGGCGGCAATGCCGAACTTGATGGCCACGGTCAGAAACGTCACCCCAAGCGCCAGCCCGGAGATCGCCAGGAACCGGGTCCCGAACAGCTTTCCTATCATCCACAGAAGAGCTGTTCCAAGCAGGAGGATCGAGCTGCCCTTCACGCCTATCATGAACAATAGAGGCAGGATGGGCAGGACGAACCATCCCGCGCCGAGAGAGAGGGCGACGATGGCGCCGATCGCCATGACGTAGGCGTAACTGACGGAATGCATGTTCGGGCCGCCGAAGCGGACCGAATGCCCGGAGCCGTCGCCGCCGATATTGAAGAAGGAATCGGTGAGGAGATTGACGACGTCCTGACCGGTCCTGATGCCGAGCGGCGCCGCCGACATCGCGTTCGCGTGGCTGACATCATAGAAACGCGGCGCGTTGATGGCCTCGTAGTAGTCGACCGGAAATGCGATCTCGCAGACTGTGAGGCCCAGGCCCAGCGCCAGGGACACCAGGAAACAGCTCCCGACCGTCCGGTAGCCGTTTTCGCGGCTCAGGTCCCATCCGATCAGCAGCCCCATGAGCACCGCCGAGCTGCTCCGGACATAAGCAGCCGCGGAGGAGGGGGACGACCGCGCGGCGCCGAGGGCCGCGTAGCCGAGCAGTACGACCACGGCGAACGCCAAGTAGGTCAAGGTGCGGCGATTACGGCCCGACGCCCAGAGCCTGCACGCCGCGACGCCGGTCAGCGGCAACATCAGCAGGAAGCTCGTCCCCAACGACGAGCGGAAGAGCTCGGGCGTCAGCGAGGGGGAGATCAGGCTGACGCAGACGTTCTGGTAGAGCAGCACTTGCAGGAACACCGCGAAGCCGGCCAACGGATTGGCGATGTAGAGCAGCATCAGGACCGCGGCCGTCACCGCCATGGGCAGGATCACCGCGCCGGTCAGCACGATAACGCCGATATGGACGAACAGGAGCGACAGCCCGACCGCCTGCCATGCCAGGAACGTCAGCATCGGGTGGCGCGACGTCGTGTTCACGCTTCACCGAAGTCGGAGGTCGTTGTCGACACGGTATTCAAAGCTCGCTCCTAGGTTCGTCTACTGCAGTCCGCCGGCCGCGTCTTTGCGGCTGTTCGATTTGTGGTACGCACGTTGGCCGTGGCGCGGCGAGCGCCGTGATCTTGCGGCACGAGTCGATTACGCAAGCTTTGTGCCAAGCGCTGGAAGCAACTACGATCAATCACTTCCGGTCCAATTGTAGTAGCGACGCCGCCAGGTTGTAAGGTCCACGGACACCGCTAACGCGTCGTCCGCCGTCCTCCCCGGGCGCGCCGGCCGCGCCGCTAGGGGAGGGCGGACAATGACGCCGGGCGTGTCGGGGCGGCGAAGTCCTGACCGATATCCACCTTCCGTCCGCGAATGCGATCGCGCACGCGGTTCACCATCGGATCGATCAATCGCATCATGCCGTACGAGAATAGGACGGATAGCGGGATCCCGACCAGCGCGATCGCGTAGCTGAAGGTTCCAGCCAAGGAAAACAGCACGATCTCGACATTCTGGTGATGCATGTACAACGGGTACGACAGATCTCCGAGCGATCGGTCGGCCGACTTGAAGCGAGCGAACCGGTGCCACGCCAGATACGTCATCAGGGCCAGCATCGCCGCCAGGATCACCGCCTGCGCCACCACGTTGCGAGCCGGCCCGCCTTGCGGGTTGACGATGGGCTGGGAGAAGAAGTGCAGCAGGATCCCCGCAAGCCATAGCCCCACCAGCGGTCCGGTTCGCTTGCCGATGGTGGCCAGATACAGGCTGGCACCGAACAGGAAGTAGGAGATCAGCCCGACTTTCGCAGGCAACTTGCCGGTTGCGGCGAGCAGCAGGCAAGGGACGAGCAGCAAGCTGCCGGCATAGAACAAGCGGATCAGGCCGATGCGGCGGAGCTGGGCGTTGAGGCAGATGGCGATGCAGGCAAGAACGAGGAAGTAGAACAGCATTTCGATGCGGACGGCCCAGACGATGTCCACGAAGTCGAAGCTTCCCAGCCGGTCGGCCCCCGGCATGAAACCGATCAAGTTTGCGGCGAGGTTTCTCAACTGGAACGCATGCGCGAAGCGGTCGGGCGCGGGTACGTCGCGCTCGGCAATCCGGATCGAGCCCAGCGTGATGAACACCAAGTGGATGACGACCGAGATGGCGAGTGCCGCCAGGTAATGCGGGGCGATGCGCAGGAACCGGTTGGTGATGAACGCGACCGGCTTCTCGGGATACACGCTCACCGCGGCCTCGGTGATGACGAACCCCGACAGGCAGAAGAACACCAGGACGGCGAGGCTGCCGATCTCTTCCGGCATCAGCGTATTGTACAACGGCCCGATCGGGGCCAGATTGCCGACGAAGTGCTGTACGACGACAAGCAGCGCCAAGCCCAGCCGCAAACCCCCGAAATGCTTGTAGGTTAAAATCCCAGCCATCGGTCGGCCTACGTTTCGTCCCGGTTTCACAAAGCGCTTCGACATCCAGCGCCGGCAGCACAACCACAGGCCTCAAAAAATAGCCGGCCAATCATCCAATGATATGCTACAAGTCGCGAAGTAATTCGTGGATAACAAATTAGACGAAAATGGCACTTCCCGCAAGGATCAAACGGGCAGGTCACTGCAACTTCGTCGCTGATATCGTTCAGCCGCGAATGAGATCCGGCTCGGGCGACCGGAGAGAGCGGTAGAGTTCAGTGATGCGGCGCCGGATGCAGCGCGTTCGGCGGTCGACGCGAGGCGGCGGTTACCTGCCAGGCGGTGGGTAGGGACGGAGCGACCTGCCGTGAAGGCGTCATCGACACCCAGACTTCCGCGCCCGGCGCTGTCTTCACCTCGATGATCCGGCGCGCGCTCGGCCAGAACCGGGCGATGTCGTCGCGCAATTCCGTATCCGACAAGCCGCAGCGCCGGCCGTCCCGCGCGTAGGCCGCGATCCGATCCATGACTTTGGGCGAAGATGCGATCGTCTTCTGTCCGACGAGATTGAAGACGAATAGTCGAACCTCGGCTGGCATCGCGGCACCTTAGCTGGGATCGGCCCATTAGCTGGGATCGGCCCATTGGCGCGCCGAAGTGCTTAACAGCGCCTTATCGGCGCGCCTCACAAAAACGTGCTTCGGCTAGCAGGCCCCGGCGCGTCTCAGACGTCTCAGAATTAAGATTATAGGAACCCCGGCCTGATATTCCGGAGCTGCCGACGAGAGAGGCTGCGATGAACGGGTTTCGAGTAGGTGACCGGGTACGCTGCCTGGCTGCAACACCCTTCGGCTCCGCCGAGGAGGTCGGGATGGTATTCACCGTGATTGAACGTTCCGTCAACGGGCGTATCCGGTTGGCGAGAAGCGCGCCGTTCTGCCATCCGCATCGGTTCGAGCTGGTCAAGCCGGCAACGGCGGCGACGACGCCGGTCGAACGCGCCGAGGACATCGTGGAATGGTTCGCGGCGAGCGCCGACGATGGAATGCCGCCGATCGCACGCGCCTCCTGCTTGCGCGGCATGCGGGCGGTGATGGAAGCGGCATTTGGGTTGACCTTCCGATCCGACGGGCATGGGCACGTGGCGTTCGAAGCGTTGCCGCAAGACGCCTGACCGGACGCGGGCCAGGCCGCCGCCCCGGCCGGTCCCGAAATCACCTTGGCGCCGCCATGCGAGCGTCACGATCAATGCTTTGTATAGATTGACCGGCGCTCCAGCGGCTCCGGAAACAGGAGAGTTCAAGTCATGCGTAACGTCACCAAGTTTAGCGCGCTCGCTCTGGCTGCGGCCCTCGCCGCCGGCCCCGTGCTGGCGCAAACCACCAATCAGGCGGGCACTGCGCCGACCGCCGTCGCGCCGATGATGGGCAGCCCCGCGGCCGGCACATCCGCGACGGCCCCGGCGACGCACAACGAGTCGACCGTGCGCACCACCGGCGCCATGCCGTCCGAGCGCAACCCGGCCCTGGCCGACACCGGCGATGTGCGGGCCAGCAAGGTGATCGGATCGTCGGTCTACAACGATCGCGACGAGAAGATCGGCTCGGTTGACGACCTGCTGATCGGGCGCGACAGCAAGCCGCTCACCGCCGTCATCTCGGTGGGGGGATTCCTAGGTGCCGGCAACAAGCTGGTCGCCGTCCCGTATAGCAGCTTGAAGTTCGGCGATGCCAAGGCGGGCAGCGACAATCGGGTGGTGATGCCCGGAGCCACCAAGCAGTCGCTCAAGTCGATGAGCGATTACCACTTCTCGTCTGCGCGCCACGACATGCATCGCGGCTGATCGGACGCCTCCTCTCCCGCGCGTCGCGGGAGAGGCCAGGTCGGCGGATCGTTTCTCAAAGCTCGCGCAGGAACTCGAGGAGCGCCGCGTTCACCTCGTCCGGCCGTTCCTGCTGCACCCAATGCCCGGCACCCTCCAGCAGCACGGTGCGCCGCAGGTTCGGCACCTGCTGCGGCAACGCTTGCAGCGCCGGTCCGGCGAACCGCGGGTGCAAGATCACGTCGTTCGTGCCGCCGATGAACAGCGCCGGCTGCAGTATCTTGGCTCCGTGCCACGGGGCCATGAGCGCCCAGTTGCGGTCGATGTTGCGGTAGTAGTTGAGCCCGCCGCGAAAGCCGCTGCGGGCGAAGTTGTCCGTCCATACCGCGAGGTCCTGCTCGGTGAGCCAGTCCGGCAGCCGGTCGGGATGCGGCACGAGCGAGAGGAACCCGCTCTCAGGCACCATCATCACCTGGTCGCCGCCGCGTCCGCCGAACCCGCCGGCGCCGAGGATGCGGCGGACGGTCTCGGCGACGTCGCGCTCGAACTCCGCTTCCGCGACGCCGGGCTGCTGGAAATACTGCTGATAGAACCGGGTGACGCCGGCGGCGCGCATCGCGGCGAGCGGCGGCGCGGGGCCACGCGCCCGGTGCGGCACGCTCAGCGCGGCGACGGCGCGGAACACGTCCGGCCGCAGCATCGCCGCCGCCCAGGCGACGGGCGCGCCCCAATCATGTCCGACGATCACCGCCTGTGTCGCGTCGAGGGCGTCGACGAGCCCGACCATGTCGCCCACCAGGTGCAGCATCGTGTAATCCTCGATGTCGGCCGGGGCGGTGCTGCCGCCGTAGCCGCGCATGTCGGGTGCCACCGCGTGGAACTCCGCGTCGGCCAGCCCCGCGATCTGGTGCCGCCACGAATACGCCAGCTCCGGCCAGCCGTGGCAGAACAGCACGAGCGGCCCTTGCCCGCGTTCCGTCACGCGCAGGGTGATGCCGTTGACCGCGATGTCGCGCGTTTCGGCGCCGTCCATCATGCGTCTCCTCTCGCCTGGCCCAGGCTGCGACGCGCGCCCCTCCGGCGCAAGGCGACTTGCGCGAGGCGGGCGAAGCCGGCTCTGATCGGGCGGCAGCGGGAGGATAGATCATGCACGACCCTGTCGGCGCCGAGCGGTTCACCGTCGCCGTGCCGGACGCAGTGCTGGACGATTTGCGCGAGCGGCTGTCGCGGGCGCGCTGGCCGATCGAGCCCAAGGCCGCGCCTTGGCATTACGGCACCAGCCTCGCCTACATGCGCGAGATGGTCGCCTACTGGCGGGACGGCTACGACTGGCGCCGGTCGGAGGCCGCGCTCAATCGGTTCACGCACTACAAGGTGCCGATCGATGGCAAGCGGCTGCACTTCATCCTGGAGCGCGGCTCCGGGCTGGCCCCTCTGCCGCTGCTGATCTCGCACGGCTGGCCGGGCTCGGTGATCGAGTTCATGGCGGTGATCGAGCCGCTCGCGCATCCCGAACGCTTCGGCGGCGACGCGGCCGACGCGTTCACCGTGATCGCGCCCAGCCTGCCGGGCTACGGCTTCTCCGACCCGCCGGACGCGCCGATCACCACGCGCGACATGGCGGCAACGTTCCACTGTTTGATGGTCGAGGTGCTCGGCTGCGAGCGGTTCGTGGCGCAGGGCGGCGACTGGGGCTCGATGATCACCTCGTGGCTCGCGCTCGACCATCCCGAGGATCTCGCCGCGATCCATCTCAACATGGCGGGGTTGCGGCCGGATTTCTCGTCGGCGCAGCTCGACCCCGAGGAGAAGGCGTGGATGGACGCGCAGGCGGCGCGGGGCGCGCGGGAGACCGGCTACCAGCTGATCCAGGCCACCAAGCCGCAGACCTTGAGCTACGGGCTGACCGACTCGCCCGCCGGGCTGGCGGCGTGGATCCTGGAGAAATTCCACGGCTGGACGATCCCGGGCGAGGACGCGCCGCCGCCGTTCGACCGCGACCATCTGCTCGCGAACATCATGCTGTATTGGCTGGCCGGGCCGAATGCGGCGAGCTGGCTCTACGGCTCGCGGTTCGACCCGACGGTGCGGCAGGTGCCGCCGGGTAAGCGCGTGGAGCTGCCGGTGGGCGTGCTGCTGATGCCCAACGATCTGGCTGTGCCGCCGCCGACGCGCTGGCTGGAACGCTCGTACAATCTCGTGCATCGGCGCGATGCGCCGGACGGCGGGCATTTCCCGGCGTTCGAGAAGCCGGGGTTGTTCGTGGAGGAGGTGCGGGGGTTCTTTCGGCGGTTTCGTAGGTAAAGACCCTCACCCAACCCTCTCCCGGTGGGATACCTTGCGGGAGAGGGTCGGGTGAGGGCTAGCTCGCCCGCGCGGGACGTTGCGCCTCGCGCTGCGCGACCAGCGCGCGGGTCAGCGGGATGAGCGCCTTGCCGTAGTCGACCGCGTCCTCGAGCGGGTCGAAGCCGCGTATCAGGAACGTGCTTACCCCGAGATCCCAGTAGTCGAGCATCGCGTCGGCCACCTGTTCGGGGGTGCCGACCAGGGAGGTGGAGTTGCCCTTCGCGCCGGTGAGCGCGGCGAGGCCGGTCCACAGCCGCTTGTCGAGCCGCGAGCCTTGCGCGGCCGCGGCGAGCAGGCGGCGAGAGCCGTCGTTCGGCGGCGCGCCGACCCGCTTGTAGCCGGTCTTCTCGGCGAGCGCGAGCGCCCGGTCGAGGATGTCGTCGGCGCGCTTCCAGGCGGCCTCCTCGGTATCGGCCAGGATCGGCCGCAGCGATAGCGAGAAGCGCGGCGAACGTCCGTGGCGCGCGGCGGCCGCGCGCACCCGCGCGGTGAGCTCGCGCACCTGCGCGTGGGTCTCGCCCCAGAGCGCGTAGATGTCGGCGTGCTTGCCGGCGACCGGGATCGCCGCGTCCGACGTGCCGCCGAAATACACCGGGATGTGCGGCCGCGCCACCGACCGGATCGCCGAGTAGGCGCGCTCGACACGGTAGTATTTGCCGTCGAAATCGAACGGCGCGTCGGCGGTCCAGACGCGCCGCATGATTTCGAGGTACTCGTCGGTGCGGGCGTAGCGCTCGTCCTTGGTCAGCGTGTCGCCGTCCGAGCGCATCTCGGCGTCGTCGCCGCCGGTGATGATGTGCACCGCGACGCGGCCGCCATAGATCTGGTCCATCGTCGCGAGCTGGCGCGCGGCGACCGTGGGCGCGGTGAAGCCCGGGCGGTGAGCGATCATCACGCCGAGCCGGTGCGTGACCGCCAGCGCGTGCTGCGAGACGACGATGCTGTCCGGGCTGGTCGAGTGAAAGGCGACCAGCGCGCGGTCGAAGCCCGCGTATTCGTGCGCCTTCGCCACGGTCTCGATGTAGGCGGTGTCCAACACCGCGCCTTTCTGCGGGTGGATCTCCGAGAACTCGCGCGTGTTGACGAACCCGATGAACTCGACGCTCATGTCATTCCCCATCCGTTTCAGAGACTGAGCGCCGCGCGCCCGGCGTTCAGCAGCACCACGTCGTTCTGCGGCGTATGGATGCGGCTGCACAGCACGTCGCGGTAATGGCGCTCCAGCGGGTTGGCGCGGCTCAGACCGGGGTTGCCGACCAGCTCCAGGGCCTTGCCGACCGCCTCGATGGCGTTGTTGGTCGCCGTGAACTTCACGATGTTGGCTTCGACCGGCTCGACCCTCTCGAGGTCCGCGTCGGCGCGCGCGGCCAGCGCATCCATCAGCATCCGGTTGACCCCGAGAAGCGCCTCGATCTGGCCGACCGCTTCCTGGAAGCGGGGCAGGGTGGCGAGCGAGGCGCCGAGATTGCTCGGTTGGCGCGCGTGCAGATACGCGACCAGCCAGTCGCGGGCGGCGCGCGCCACGCCGTCGTACAGCGCCGCGATGGTCGTATTGTTCCACACGACTTGCACGAGGTCCCGCGTGGCCCATTGCTGCGGCGGGCGGAGGTCGAAGGCGTGGTCGGCCGGGATCAGCGCGTCCTCGAACACGAGGTCGTTGCTGCCCGAGGCGCGCATGCCCATGTGGTCCCAGGTGTCCTCCGTGCGGATACCCGGGCTTCGCAGCGGCACGAGGAACCATCCGACCAGCGGGTTCTCGTCGGCGGTGCGGCACCAGGTCAGGCCGTAGCGCAGGATCGGGCTGCCGGTGCTGTAGATCTTGCGCCCGGTCAGCCGCCAGCCCTCCGGCGTGCGCCGCGCCGTCGTCGCGGGCAGGCCGCCGCGCGCCGGGGTGCCGAGCTCGGGCTCGACGCGCAGCGCGTTGATCAGCGACACGCCCTCGACCGATTCGCGCATCACGCGTTCGCGCAACGCCTTCGGTGCGCGCCCCGAACGCATCACCTGCGTGAGCTGCAGGTAGTGCATCAGCAATACGAGCGCGGTCGAGGCGTCGCCGCCGGCGATGCGGCCCACCACGGCGATGATGGCGCGCACGCCGCCGCCGGAGCCGCCATGCTCGGCAGGCACGATCAAATTCAGCAGCCCGGCGCGATGCAGCGCGTCGAAGTTCTCGAACGGGAACGAACGGTCGCGGTCGTGCTGCGCCGCGCGGGTGGCGAAATCGGCGGCAAGCTCGCCGGCCACCACGCTGAGCCGGTCCACGGAACCTGGGTCGCCGCCGTCCATGTCCGCTCCTCGCCGCCGGGACGCGAAGCCTACCACATGATTATCCCATCGTGAAATGCGAGACCTTTATTTCCACTGTCTATCGAGGTGGAATGCCGGGGCTGGCTTGACGGCGGCGGGGCAAGCCTGTCCCCTGACGATCACGCTGCCCGTGGATCGGGGCGGCTGGAAGTTCTTGCGCCAAGCACAGGTTGTAGGAGGAGCAGTTGCCGAAAATCACGTTCCCGGTGGAAGCGACGCATATCAAGATGTTCGCGAACGCCATCTTCGACGAGAACCCGGTGTATCACGACGCGGACAAGGCCAAGGCGACCGACGCCGGCGGCATCATCGCGCCGCCGACCTTCGCGCAGGCAGTCGCGCAATTCGACCCGGAACACCATTTGCGCCCCAAGCCCGGGCAGAAATGGTTCGGCTCCGGCAAGGCGCCGAGCGGCATCGACGAGAAGCCCTCGTCGAGCGGCGGGCTGCATGCCGAGCAGCATTTCGAGTACCACCGTCCGCTCCGCCCGGGCGACGTGCTGACGGTGGAGAAGAAGCCGGGCAAGGCCTGGGAGAAGGAGAGCAAGCGCGCCGGCAAGCTGATGTTCTCCGAGCAGATCACCGAGTATCGCGACCAGAAGGGCGAGCTGGTCGTCACCGCGCGCGGCGTCAGCGTGCGCACCGAGCGTCCAGTGGACGCGGGCTGAGGGGATCAGGTCATGGCGTTGAAGGCTTCGCAGCTCAAGGTCGGCGACACGCATTCCGAGCGCGTCGGCGAGAACATCTCGCGCACGCAGCTCGTGATGTATTCGGGCGTGTCCGGCGACTACAACCCGCTGCACACGGATGAGGTGTACACCAAGGAGGCGGCCGGGTACAAGAGCGTGTTCGCGCACGGCATGCTGACCATGGGGCTGACCGGCAAGATGCTGACCAACTACGTCGGCGACGGGCGGCTGACCAAGTTCGGCGTGCGCTTCACCAACCAGGTCTGGCCGGGCGACACCTTGGACTCCAAAGCCACGGTAGCCGCGATCCGCGAGGAAGGCGGCCACAAGCTGGTCGACCTCACCATCTCGACGACGAACCAGGACGGCAAGGAAGTGGTCAGCGGCACGGCCACGGCGCGGCTCGACTGATCGCCGACGCCTCCCCCCGGTGCTCCCCCTCGCGCGGGGCCCGGGGCGGCGGTGCTTGCGGCGGCGGCAAATCGTCTTCAGTCACCCGCCATTCACCGCTCGGCCGGCACCACCGTCAGCTCGATCGCACGGGCGCGTCGGAGCGCCTTTACCGTCATGTCCGTGCCGGCCTTGTCGCTGGTCAGCAGCCGGTGCAAGTCGTCCACGCCGGAAACCGCCTCGGCGCCGAACGCGATGATGACGTCGCCGTCCCGCAAGCCCGCCCGTGCGGCCGGGCCGTCGGGCTCCACGCCCGTCACCATCGCGCCGCTGCGCACCGCAAGATCGTTATGACGGACCACGCGCGGGTCGATCGGCACGGTCTGGCCGGACAGGCCGATGCGGCTGCGGCGCACGCGCCGGTCGCGCATCAGGCGCTGGGCGACATCGATCGCGGTGTCGATGCCGATCGCGAAGCAGATGCCCTGCGCCGGCGCGATGATCGCCGTGTTGATGCCGACGACGCGGCCCGTGCCGCTGACCAGCGGGCCGCCGGAATTGCCCGGATTGAGCGGCGCGTCGGTCTGGATCACGCTCTCGATCAGCCGCCCCGACCGCGCGCGGAGTGAGCGGCCGAGCGCGCTGACGATGCCGGCGGTGATGCTGCACTGGAAGCCGAACGGGTTGCCGATCGCAAGCACGAGCTGGCCCACGCGCAAGCTCGCCGACCGGCCGAGTTCCGCATGGGCATGGCCCGAGCCGCCGAGGCGGAGCACGGCGAGGTCGGTGTCGGGATCGTCGCCCACCAGGGTCGCGTCGACCACGCGCCCGTCGGTGAGCGAAACCGCCAGCGCGGCGGCGCCGCCGACCACGTGGCTGTTGGTCAGCGTGTAGCCGTCCGGCGTGTAGATCACGCCCGACCCCTGGCCGAGCGGCCGACCATCGGCGCGCTTGGCGGTGATGTGCACCACCGCGGGGCCGGCGCGCTCGAATGCCCCGACGATCTGCGCGGAGTAGGGATCGAGGATATCGGCGGCGTCGATGGTAGCTGAGTCCAGCGGCATGGCTTGCTCCTTCCGGATTGCCGCAGAAATGGTTTCGCGTGAGACCGGTTCCGCCCCGGGCGCCTGACCGGGTTCCCTCCCGGTCATCCGGCCGATGGGCGCGGGGGGCAAGCGCGGCCATGTATGGGGCAGAAGGAGCCACCCATGAGCGAACACCTGACCAACATGTTGCCCGATCTGTCCGACGCGCTCGCCGACCGCGCCGCCGCAGCCACTGCCCTGCTGGCGTCCGTGCGCATCGGTGAGCGCGGGCTGAGCGGCATCGCCTGGCGCGGCGACCTCGTCGTGACCTCCGACCAGGCGCTCCCCGACGCCGACGCCTACACCGTCGAGCGAAGCGGCGGCCGCGCGCCGGCCACCCTGGTCGGGCGCGATCCAGGGACCAACGTGGCGCTGCTGAGGGTGGGGGAGGGTAGTCCGGCCGGGTCTTCGTCCGTTCCCGCCGGCCGGGCCCGGTTCGGGGCCCTGGCGCTCGCGCTCGGCGCGCGGCGCTGGGCCGAGCCGACCATGCGGCTGGCGCTGCTGCGGACCGTCGGGCCGGCTTGGCGCAGCATGGCGGGCGGCGAAATCGACCAGCTCATCCGCCTCGACCTGCGCGCGAGCCGCGACGAGGAGGGCGGGCCGTTGATCGACGCGCGGGGCGCACTGATCGGCATGGCGACCGCCGGTCCGCGCGGCCGCGCGCTGGTGATCCCGCACGCGACCGTCGAGCGGGCGGTCGGGCGCATCCTCACCCACGGCACGGTGCGGGGCGGCTGGCTCGGCGTCGGGCTGCAGCCGGTCGCTGTCCCGGCCGGGCTGCGCGAGGCGGCGGGGCAGGAGAGCGGGCTGATGGTCGTCAGCCTGGCGCCGGCAGGCCCGGCCGAGCAGGCCGGGATGCTGCCCGGCGACATTCTGTTGACGGTGGACGGCGAGCCGGCGCTGCGGCTGCGCGCCATCCGAAGCCGGCTCGGGGCGGAGCGGGTAGGGCAGGCGGTCGACATCCGCCTGATGCGCGCCGGGGCGGTGCAGTCGCTGCGGCTGACCGTGGCAGCACGCCCGGCGCGGTGATGCCGGGCGAGCCACTCCGCATCGCGCTGGATGCCAGCGATCCGGAGCGGCGCGGGCGGCTCGCCCGCCTGCTCGCCGATAGCGGCCACGTCGTCGCGGCTGAGGAGCGAGAGTCGGATGTGCGGTTGGTCGACCTGCAATCGAGCGCCGTCGCTCCGCCTGCCGGGACGACGCCCGCGCTGATCCTCACGGATCAGCCGGCGATCGCTTCGGACCCGAGCGTTCCGGGGGTGCTGGGCCGGGCCGCGAAAGGATCAGCCCTCGACGCCGCGCTTCGCGCGGTTGCGGCCGGTTTGCAAGTGCGGGAACGCAGCCCGGCCGAGCCACGCGGCTTCGCCGCCGCGGGCGACGACCTGCCGGGATTGCTGACCCCGCGCGAGTTGCAGATCCTGGCGGCGGTCGGTGACGGGCTCAGCAACAAGGCGGTCGCTCGCAGGCTCGGCATCTCGGCCCACACCGTCAAATTCCATCTGGAGGCGGTGTTCGCGAAGCTGGAGGTGACCAGCCGGGCGGAAGCGGTGGCGAAGGGCCTGCGGCGCGGCTTGATCGAATTGTAGGCGCGGCGGCCGGCCGATTGCCGGCGCGAGCGCCGCGCGCCAGACTTGCCGCGAACGACAGGCCGGGAAACACGATGAGCGATCGAGATGCAGCGCCGCCGGACGGGCCGATCGCCGACATTACCGTGCTGGATTTCGGACAGGTATTCCAAGGCCCGTACGCGACGATGCTGATGGCGCGCGCGGGCGCCGACGTCATCAAGATCGAGCCGCCCGGCATCGGCGAGCCGCTGCGCCGCCGGTCGGCCGGCACCGGGGGCACGTCGCTCTCGCTGGCGATGATGAACTCCAACAAGCGGGCGATCACGCTCAACCTCAAGGCGGAGCGTGGGCGCGCATTGTTGCGCGAGATGGCCAAGCGCGCCGACGTGCTGCTGGAGAACTTCGCCCCCGGCGTGATGGACAAGCTCGGGGTCGGCTGGGAGGCGCTGCGCACCATCAACCCGCGCCTGATCTACGCAACGGGAACCGGCTTCGGCATCAGCGGGCCGGACGCCGACAATCTGGCGATGGACATGACCATCCAGGCCGCCTCCGGGATCGCGAGCGTCACCGGCTTCCCCGACGGGCCGCCGACCAAGGCGGGGCCGACGCTCGTCGATATCATGGGCGGCACCGCGCTCTACGGCGGCGTGGTGACGGCGCTGTATGAGCGTGATCGCACCGGCGTCGGCCGGTTGGTCGAGGTGGCGATGCAGGAGGCGGTGTACGCATCGATGGCGGCGAGCTTCGATTATCTGCATCGCACGGGCGAGATCCCGCCGCGTCCCGGCAATCGCCAGTCCGGCCGTTCCGGCGCGCCCTACAACACCTATCCGACGAACGATGGTTGGGTGTCGATGCAGACCGTGACCGAGGAGCACTGGCGCAACCTCTGCCGCGCCATGGGGCGCGAGGAACTGGCCGAGGATGCGCGGTTCGCCACCAACGCCGCCCGCATGGAGAATGTCGACGAGACCGATGCGGTCGTGGCGGATTGGACGCGCACGCTCGGCAAGATGGACGTGTTCGCCGCGACCAGCCGCTACCGCATCCCCTGCGCGCCGGTGCGCACGGTCGCCGAGGTGACGAACGACCCGCACATGCACGAGCGCGGGATGCTGCACCGGATCGACCACCCCGATCTCGGCCAAGTGGTCGTGCCGAACAGTCCGATCCGGCTGCACGGCGCGGGCCAGCCTCCGATGCAGCCCTCGCCGCGACTAGGAGAGCATAACCAGGCTGTCTACGGCGGATGGCTCGGGCTCACCGGGACCGAGATCGCGGCGTTGCAGGAGGGCGGCGTCATATAGGGCGGTCGGGCGTGCCTGCTCCCTCTGCCGATTCGGGCACGGCGCGCTCAGCCGCCTCAAATCCCGTCTTGGAGTGGGTGCCGTCGCAGAACGGCTTCTTCGTCGACGCGCCGCACCGGCACAGCGCGATCCTTTCCTGGGCAGGGTATGTATTGCCGTCGGCGTCCTTCAGCTCGACGGAACCGGTGACGATGTAGGGGCCGTTCTTGCGGATCGTGATACTCACGTCGGACATGAGACTTCCTTCTATTCAGCGTTGAAGCGATAGCGGAACCCGTCGTCGCCGCTCTCGATACGCCCCGCGGTGGGCGAGGGGAAATGCACCGGCAACAGCAGCGTGTCCGTGTCGGCGACTGCGCCGAAGAAACTGCGGCGGGATTGGGCGGACTGCGGCGGGTCCCAGTCCACGCCGGCCGACCAGTCGGGCTCGCGAACCTGCAACGCATGGTGCATCAGGTCGCCGACCACGGAGGCGCGCTGGCCCTTGCTCGCGATGTTGACGCAGCAATGGCACGGCGAGTGGCCCGGCGTCGGCGTGAGTGTCACCAGATCATCGAGCGCATAATCGTCGTCGACCAGCAAGCCCTGACCGGCCTGCATCACCGGCTCGCAATTGAACCGCCACACGTTGCCCGGAGGGTCCTTGGCTTCCTTGGTGGCCTGCTCCCAAGCGGCGTATTCGCGCTTGTGGAAGATGTATTTCGCCTTCGGGAAGGTCGGCACCCACCGGCCGCCGACCAGGCGCGTGTTCCAGCCGCAATGGTCGATGTGCAGATGGGTGCAGAACACGAAATCGATGTCCTCGAAGCGCAGCCCTGACGCGTTGAACTCGTCGAGCCAGCGCTGCTTGGGGAAGTCGAACGGCGGCGGGTGGCCCTTGTCCTCGCCGGTGCAGGTGTCGACCAGGATGGTGTGGTACGGCGTGCGCACCACGAACGTCTGGTAGGTGATGACCATGCGGTCGGACGCGCGGTCGAACACGAGGTCGGGCATCTCCGCGAGATGGCGGTAGGCGACCTCCTTGTCGTAGCTCGGGAAGAAATCCTGCGGCCGCCGCCATGGGCCGTCGCGCTCGATGATGCTGGTGATCGTCGCGTCGCCGATATGGAGTTGTTTCATTTGATATCTCCGTTCGTGAACCCTCACCCCGACCCTCTCCCGGAGGGAGAGGGAGAAGAAGGCAAGCCGTGTCCCCCGGGGAGAGGGAGCAGAAAGCCCTCTCCCTCCGGGAGAGGGTTGGGTGGGGCCCTGTCCGCTAAGCCGCCACGTCGAGCCGATAGAACCGCGCCGCGCTGCCGGCGAACAGGTCGGCCTTCTCCGCGGCACTCGCCCCGCTAGCGAGCCGCTTGCAGGTGTTCCAGAACACGCCGTAGCTGTAGGAGCCCTTGTCGACCGGGAAGTTGCTTTCGAACATGCAGCGCGCCGGGGTGAACGCCTCGATGCAGGTCTCGATATACGGCTTCCAGGCCGCGGCAAGCGTCTCGGAGGAGGGCGGGTCGGCGCCCTCCTGGAAATCGTAGCCGTTGATCTTCATGCCGAGGCCGCCGAGCTTGACGAACACGTTCGGGCATTGCGCGAGCTTGCGGATCGCGGCGGCCCAGCCGGCGAAGATCGCGTCGCGCTTGCCGGCATAGGGGCCGATCGCCAGCGGGCCGCCGACGTGGTCGAGCACGATGCGGGTCTCGGGCGAGGCCTGCGCGAGCGCGGTGAGATCGTCGATCTGCGGATGGTACAGCCACGCGTCGAACGACAGGCCGAGCGGGGCCAGTCGGGCCAGCCCCTCGCGAAACGTCTTGTCGCCGAGCAGGCCGGGCGGCGGCGAATGGGCCGGGTTCAGGATGGACGCGTCCCCGTCCCACGCGGTGATGTGGCGGATGCCGCGGAACCGGCCGCCGCCGGCGCGCACATGCGCCTCGAGTACATCCTGCGCCCGCGCACCGAGGGCGAGGTCCGCGTGGCCGACGATGCCGGCGCAGACCTGCGACGATCCGTAACGCCCGCTGGCGCTCATCGCGGCGACGCCGTTGACGAACTCGGTTTCCCCGACCGGGCGGAACTCCGCCGGCCCGCCCGCCCGGTGGAACGCGCGGCACTGCACGAACACGGTCGCGACGATGTTGTGGCCCTGGCCCATGTCGGCCAGCAGGTCGGGAAGCATGTATTCCCAATCCGGCCGGTCCCACAGATGGTGGTGCGGATCGACGATCGGCAACGCCGGCTCCAGCGCGGGCTCGGTGCGGCGCGCCAGCCAGTCGTCGCGCACCGGCAAATAGCTGCTCGTGGTCGATGTCGTGCTCATGGCGCTTTCCCCAATCATTGGGGGCATCGTAGCGCCGGCTCAGGCGGTCAGGAAGCCGACCCGGTCCTCTTCCAGCACGGCGCAGGTGAGCTTGCCGCCAATCCCGGCCCCGGTGTCGATGCCGATGCGGTTGCGCGCGATGACCGGGGTGACGCTCGAACTGTGCCCGTGCACCACCACGACGCCGAAATCCTGTTCGGTGGACAGGAACGGCTGCCGCATGCGCTGCAGGTCGTCGCGCGCCTGCCGCGCGACCGCGACACCGGGGCGGATGCCGGCGTGGACGAACAAATACTCGCCGGCCCGATGGCTCAGCGCGAGCGTGCGCAGGAAGCCGATGTGCGCGGCGGGGATCAGCGCGCCCCATTGCTCGCGCGGCGTCGCCGGATCGATTAGCCAGCTTGCCAACGCGCCGGCGCCGCCGGCTTCCAGCCAGTCCGTCGCCGCCGCCCGATCCCCGTCCAGCGCGTCGAGCAGCATCTGCTCGTGGTCGCCCGCGAGGTTGACCGCGCGCAGCCCGGCGGGCGATCCGGGCGCGAGAAGGTCGAGCACCGCCGAACTGTCCGGCCCCAGGTTGATATAGTCGCCGAGGTGGATCAGCAGCGGCGAGGCGATCGGCCGACGCGCCATGTCCTCCCCGATTGCGTGGTGCAGCGCCGCGAGCTGGCCTGCGCAGCCGTGGATGTCGCCCACCGCGTAGACGCGCTGGCCTTGCGGCAGCCACCCGGGCGCGCGCACGAACGCGATCTCACCGGGCTCGGAGGTAGGGCGCAGCATGTCGCGGGACGGCGGGAGGGTGGCATCGATCTCCGCCCTAAGCCGACGCGCCGGCACCCGGCGCAACGGGCGCCGCATCAGCGGCCCCGTCGCCCGGCCGAAATTCCCCCGTTGCGAGGCCTTGCCCCAGTCTTTCCGTGCCGCACCGATCTCTCCGCGTCGATCGGCCGCTCGCGGCCGCCGCTCCGTTCACTCTGTTGTGTCACACGGGGCCTGCCGCCGCCATAATGCCATGGGTCTCGGTTGCGCGATGGGCGCGTCTGAGAGTTTGATCGCGGACGCCCGAGCCAGTGCCTGGAGGTTGCGATGGGTTTTGATCCCGAGACGGTGGCCGCGCTGTCCGTCGTCTCGACGGCCACGCTGACCACCGTGCTGCTCAAGAAGGGCCTGCGTAACGTGTGGATGCGCGGCACGCGGCCGCTGAGCCCCGGTCAGCCCCGCCTCGTCGGGCAGGCTTTCACCTTGCGGTTCGTCCCGGCGCGGGAGGATCTGGCGACACCCGAGAGCTGGTCCTCGCCGACCAGCACGCGCGCCGCGATCGAGGTCATGCCGCCGGGCTGCATCGCCGTGGTAGATGCGATGGGGATCACGGACGCCGGCATCTTCGGCGACATCCTGTGTGCGCGCATGCGCAAGCGCGGCGTGGCGGCGCTGGTGACCGACGGGGTGGTGCGGGACGTGGCCGGGGTGCGCGGGACGGGCTTGCCGGTCTGGTGCCAGGGCGCCGCCGCGCCGCCTTCGGTGGCCGGGCTCACCTTCGTGGCGTGGGGCGAGCCGATCGGCTGCGGCGGGGTCGCCGTGTTCCCGCAGGATGCGGTGGTGGTGGACGAGGACGGCGCGGTGGTGATCCCGCAGGCGCTGCTCGCAGACGTGCTCGCGACGGCGCCCGCACAGGAGCGCCGCGAGGGGTGGATCATGGGCGAGGTGGAGGGTGGCGCGGCGCTTCCGGGCCTTTACCCCCCGAATGCCAAGAACCGGGCGCGCCACGCGGCGTGGGCGGCGCGGTAGGCGCGCGGCGGCGTTGGTCGCGTCGGAGGTGTCCAGGGGCGGAATCGAACCACCGACACTGCGATTTCAGTCGGAATTATCACGTTGCCGTGAGTCGACATAATGAGTCCGCAAGCCGACATAGTATAGCGTTACCAATGGCTTGCCGATGGGCACTGCGACTTGCATTGCCAATAGATTGACACTGATACTCTTTCAAAGTAGTTCGCAGTGAGTCCGGAGTGGGCATTGCGACTATCGCAAGGGGTGTCGGCACGGCGGGGAAAATGACGGATCGGACGGTCGCGGCGGCGGTCTGCCCGGCCGGGCGAAAAGACGCGATGTTCTTCGACCAAGCCTTGCCGGCTTTGGTTTGCGGGTTACTGCTTCCGGCAAGCGGGTTTTCCTCTTCCAATACCGGGCCGTCCGGACTGCGCGGCGCGCCGTCCTCGGGACGTTCGGCGAACTGACCACGGCGCAAGCGCGCCGGAAGGCGGAGACCTTGTAAGGAGCAGGTGCGGGATGCTCGCGATCCTGTGGCCGAGCGCAAGGCGCTTCTGGCAGCCGCACAAGATGCAGAAGCCGAGCGCAAGATGCAGCAGGCGACCGATGGCTACACGGTGCGGGTGCTGATTGACCAGTGGTCCGACCACCACCTGTCGCAGCGATCCGCCTCTTACCGCAAGCACGTCCCGGCCCGTATGCGGCGCACGCTGGCAAAGTGGCTGGATGCGCCGGCCAGATCACTCACCCATGCCGATGCGGTTTCAGTGCTGGATGGCGTGAAGTCCGGGTCCGGCCTGATCGCTGCGAACCGGCAGCGGGCGGAAGCGCGATCGTGTTGGGGATGGGCGCTGAAACGAGGGACGCTCACCACGAACCCGTGGCAGGCGACACCCCGGCCGGCGCGGGAAAACCAGCGCGAGCGGGTCTTGTCGGATGCCGAGCTACGCGAGCTATGGGCGGCTTCCGGAGCGCTCGGCGAGCCGTGGGCGGCCATCCTGCGGCTGCTGATCTTGACCGGCCAACGTCTCGGCGAGGTGGCGGGCATGGCATGGTCGGAGATCGACTTGACGGCGGGTCTGTGGACGCTGCCTGCCAACCGGACCAAGAACGGCCGCTCGCATACCGTGCCTCTCAGTGCGCCGGCGCTCGACATTCTGCGGCAGGTGAAGCGCTGGCGGGGAGCCGAGCTTGTGTTCGCAGGCCCCCGCGGGACGGCGCCATCCGGCTTTGGCAAGGTGAAGCTCCGCCTCGATGCCGCAATGGGCGACGCGGCCCGCGCGGCCGAGCGCGAGATGCATCCCTGGACTATCCACGACATCCGCCGCACCGTCGCCACCGGCTTGCAGCGACTTGGCGTTCGACTGGAGGTCACGGAAGCGGTGTTGAACCATGTGAGCGGTAGCCGTTCCGGGATCGTGGGTGTCTATCAGCGGCACGGTTGGGATCGCGAAAAGACTGAGGCGCTGAGTGGATGGGCAGGACACGTGCTAGCCTGCGTTGAAGCGCCGATTATTGAGGGTGGCAGCGTCGCACCGCTGCCGTTGACTGCTTGATACGCGAGCCGGCCCTGTTTCGCTTTGCCGCAATTTGGACGCGTAATAGATAGAAGCCCTCGCGATGCATGGCGCATCGCACGTAACGAGGGCGATCCATGCCGTAAGCCACGTATCTGGACGAGAATGAGGCGGCGGCGACGTTGAAGGTGTCGCGTCGCACCTTGCAGCGCTGGCGACACGAGGGCGGCGGCCCGCCCTTCATCCGCATGGGTCTGCGCCGCATCGCCTATCGCTTGGATGCTATCGAGCAATGGACGGCGGGCAACACGTTTGCTTCCGGAGCAGCGGAGTTGGCGGCTGACATGCCAGTGGTCGCCGACGTGTTCACCGACGAGCGCGAAGCCCGGCTCTGGGAAATCGCGGAAAACTTGCATCGCGCGGAACTGACGGCGCAAGAGCGGGCCGATCATATTGCGGAGTGGGTGCGGCTGACCGAAGCCAAGGTGGCGCAACTTGCGCCACCTGCCGGCGGGTTGCAGCCAAAAGAGCAAGGCATACGGAAGGCAACGCGCGAAATCGGTATCGACCGCACCGAAGCGCAGCGCGCCATCAAGATCGCCGCCATCGCGCCGGAGGCAAAGCAAGCCGCGCGTGACGCCGGGCTGGACGACGACCAGTCCGCGCTGTTGACGATCGCCCGCGCGCCGATGGCGGAACAGGTGGCGGCGGTGCGGGATATCGTGGAACGCAAGGCCGCACCGGAGATCGAGCCCGAGTTGCGCAAGTCCGCCGCGGCCGAGCTGGCAGACCCGATTTCCGACCACGTGCCGCCGCGGTTCATTCCGCGCGTGAGGGAGTTGTTGATGACCGTCGCGCCCCATGCAGTGGCGAAGGAGTTGGCGTAATGGCGGCGCCGCTCTGACACCGCGTTCACCTGAAGATTTCACCTGCAAACTTTAGAGCGATGATGACGACGCAATTACACGCCGCCACGCTGGCCGCAATCAGCAAGCGCCAGCCGACCACGCGGGCAGCCCGAGCGGCGCGCGCCCCGGCGCAACGGGTATGCGACCCCGATGTTGCGGAAGCCGAGGATGACTGCTGACCTCTATCGAAGCGACTTGCACCGATGGCGCCGGATGCGCGACGGCTGCGAGGTGCGACGATCTCCGCCAACGGCCGAAGCCGCTCGGTAACGATGCCGCGTCAAGGCCTATAAGATCCAAGGTGGATAGAAACGGCAAAGGTTTAGTCCCGTATCCGCATAAGTTCGCCAGCCGTGATTATGATTGCCTGCCGGCTGGACTGCATATTGACTGGTCCGGAGATCGTCACGCGATCCGCCGCAAAGCACGATCGGTCGCTCGAGTTGGGCCGCGCGTTGGGGATGCCGTTCACGGCGGTAGTCCTCACGTTTCCCGAGACGCTACCGCGTACTCAAGCGATCCGACTTGACGGCGTTGTCCGCAAGCCGCCCGGCGAGGCGGGCGGCGACAACGGATCGGTCGAGAAGATGTATCAGCGGGCGCGCGACGCGAACGCGGCCCTTGCAGCGCTTGGCGCGGCTCTTGCGGGCGGCCCGGCATGGCTGACGGCTGACGTGTTCCTCGCATGGTTGATGGCCGATGCCACGCCCAAGGCACTCGGGCGCGATCCGGCGCTGCCGACCGAAAAGCCCATCAGCGCCGCGATGGCGGCGGCGGTTCGGCGGCTCGCGGACTGGCAAGAGATGGACGCTGGCAGTAGGGGCAGGCGGTCGGCAGAGATGGCGCGGTCGGCTGCTGCGGCGCTGGCCGGCCCGTTGCCAAGGCTGCAGGCCACCCGGAAGGCCTACGGTGCGAAGGCTGAGGCTGTCCGGAGCCAGCGCATCCGTGAAGCCGTCGCCGATGCCGATCGCGTTCGCACCCTTGAACAAGAGCGGCAGCAAGCGGTCACCGCCGACGAGCGACGCGCATGGGTGCCGCCGGACCTCACGGCGGCCCGGAAAGTTGGCGAGACGCGCATTGACAAGGAGGCACGCGAGAAAGCGCTTCGCGATGACGCCGCACGTCTGTTCACGGTAGGCTGGATGTCGAAGCATGGCGGCGAGATAGACAAAGCCGCTCCGCTTTTTGCACGAAAACGCGCCCTGTAAGTAGGGGGCCAACGCGGCCTGACCACGTAACAGAAAGGTTCATGCATGAGCGATCTAATGGCCGCCGCCGCGGTCAGCGCGCGGGCGGGAGTTTGCGTCCGCACGTTGGAGCGCGAGGTGAAGCGCGGCAATGTGCGAGCGACGCGCGTCGGACGGCGCGTGCTGTTCGCTCGCGGTGATGTTGATGAGTGGCTGGACCGCTGCCGAGCGGGCGGACCATGACACCGTTACCTGCCCCAGCGCCCGCACCGCCGCCACGGCGCAAGCGCCCGCAGCCGAGCGTTGAAGAGCGTGCGCGGCTGGCGCTGGTCAGCGCCGGCCGGCTGCCACCCAACAAGGCGGGTGCAGGCAAGACACCCTAACGACTGAAATCATTTCAACCCACACAGGCCGCCATCGGGCACCCTTTTTCATTCCACGGTATCACATGCAACTTCCCCCTGACTTTCCCACAAACGTTCGATCATCAGTCTACAGCTTCAAGTCCTGCGGCGCACGCCGATAGGCCGCGTCCATCGGCCCGCGCGGCGCATTGGGCGGGGCCGAGCGTATCACCGTGCCGCCTGGTCAGCACGCGCCGTCTCAGGTGCAGGTCGCCTACATCCTTGGCACCGCGCAGCCGGGCGTTTCGTGGCCGTCGCGTTCGCCGAACCGCACGACGCGCTGGATTTCGTGAGCGAGATCGTTGACGCCGTTGACGTAGCTCGCGCTGCGGAGCGGGTGGCGTGATGGTCGCGCTGCCATTTCCGTTCAATGCGGCAGACCATCCCGAGACCAAGATGTCCCGCGCCGAACCGCAGTCCCGCGCGGCGGCTTTCCTGCAATCGGACTGCGACGCGATCCGTAAGGCGCCATTCGGCCAGCAAGACGCGATCCGCAACGCCAAGGCGTTTAGCATCGGCACACTGGTTGGCGGCGGCCAGCTCGATCGGGCGCACGCATGGGCCGAACTGCAGGCGGCCGTCCGCGACATGCCAAGCGAACCCGGTAACGAACCGTGGCGATGGGCGGACCTGGAGCACAAGACAAGAAAGTCATTCGAGCAGGGCATCGCCAATCCGCGACATGCCCCGGAAGCTAAGGTGCGCAAGGCCGCGGCGACCACGGGGCGCATCGTCGCGACCTACGACTACACCGATGAACATGGCGAGCTGCTGTTTCAGGTTGTCCGGTTCGAGCCGAAAGACTTCCGGCAGCGCAAGCCGGCGGGCAATAACTGGTCATGGGCGGTCAAGGGCACGCGTCAAGTTCCGTATCGCTTGCCCGAGTTGCTGGCGTCCGATCCGACCACGCCGGTCTACATCGTCGAGGGCGAGAAGGACGTTGACGCGCTGATTGCGCTCGGGGTGGCGGCCACGTGCAACGCCGGCGGCGCGGGCAAGTGGCAGCCGGAGATGTCGCCGCACCTTTCCGGCCGAAACGTGATCTTGGTGCCGGACAACGACACGGCGGGGCGGGATCACGTTCGCGACGTGGCAGGCAAGATCGCCGACCACGCGGGCAGCATCCGCCTACTCGCGCTTCCCAACCTGTCGCACAAAGGCGATGCGTCGGACTGGCTTGCGGTGAACGGCAAGGCCGAGCGGCTTGTTGAACTGACGGCCGCGGCGCCGGCATGGACGGGCGATCTGTCCGAGCCTGCTGCGGACAACGGTGAGCTGCTTGATTTTCTCGACGCGCACACTTGGGCGAGCCTGGAAATCCCGCCCGTGCGCCGCTTCCTGGGCGACCTGCTGACCACGGCGAGCCGCCTCTTCATTGTCGGCGGCACGGGGCTGGGCAAGACGCAGGTTGCCCATGCCATAGCGGCCGGCATCGCGTCCGGGCCGGGCTTTCTTCACTGGCGCTGTGACAGATCGGCGCGCGTTCTTGTCGTGGATGCCGAGATGAGCACGGCGCTGATCCAGGATCGGATACGCTGCGCGCTCAATCGCACCGGCGATGTTCCGCGACGCAATCTGGTCATGTTCGCACTCGACCGCGCCGAAGAATTCACGGCGCGGTTCCCGGAGCTTGGCAAGTTCGAGCCGCTGAACACCCCGGAGGGCCGGGAGTTCATGCTACGCCTCATCAAGTGGGTTAAGCCGGACGTGGTGATCTTCGACAACGTGATGAGCCTGGTTGTCGGCGACCAAAAAGACGAAGTTCCGTGGTCCGAAACACTGCCGCTGGTCCAGGCGATCACGGCCGTGGGAATAGCCCAAGTCTGGCTTGACCACACCGGCTACGATCGAAGCCGCCAATACGGCAGTAGCACCAAGGCGTGGCGGTTCGATGCTGTGGGCATTATGACGCAGGCCGAGACCGAGAACGACGGCGAGGTTGCGTTTCAGCTCTCGTTTGACAGTCCCGGCAAGGCGCGCAACCGCACGCCCGCCAACTGGCGTGACTTCGCCCGCAGATCGTCAAGCTGACGGGTGAGGGCTGGTCATCGATGCCAGCCACGAAGGACGGGGCAGGCGCCGGCAACGATCCGCGCCGGGCGACGGGAAAGCCGGACCTTGCGCTAGAGAAGCTATCCGACACGCTGGCCCGTTTCGGCGTCGCGTCGAACGATCCCGACAACATTCCGGCAGGAACCACCGTCACAACCACCGATCAGTGGCGTGACGCGGTGATTGACGCCGGGCTGATCGACGCTGAGAAGGCCGGTGCCCGCCGGATGCGGTTCCTTCGGTTGAAGGAAGCCCTCCTCAATCGCAGGGAAATCTGCATCTACAAGGAATGGGTATGGCGAGTCAGGGATGCCCCCTAGCCCGTCACCCGCACTCGTCACGGCGAGCGTCACGCGTCACACCGTCACACCCTTAGGGATGTGTGACGTGACGTGCGCTCGTCACAGGATGTCCGGCAGTCTCGCCGATGGCCGATTTGCAAGGGTTCCGGGCGATGCCGAACGCACTCTCGACTGGCAAAAGGCCGAAAGTCTCGGATCGCAGCTACCTACGCCCGGACGAGGCGAACCGGCTGATCGACGCGGCGGGGCAGCGCGGGCGCTACCCCTTTCGCGACAAGATGCTGGTCCGCGCGCTCTACCGCCACGGGCTGCGGGCCAATGAGGCGACGGGGCTGCGCTGGTCGGACATCGATCTTGAAAAGGGCACCATCCACGTCCGGCGGCTCAAAGGCAGCAAGGATAGCGTCCATTGCATGGATAGGGACGAGTTGCGCGACTTCCGCAAGCTGCGGCGGGATGTGACGGGCCTCTACGCCTTCGAGACCGAGCGTGGCGGCCCCCTGTCTGCCGACGCGGTGCAATACATCGTCCGGGAAGCCGGGCGGCTCGCCCGCCTGGACGTTGAGGCGCACCCGCACATGCTGCGTCATGCGGCGGGCTACATGCTCGCCAACGAGGGCACCGATACGCGCCTTGATCCAGGAATACCTTGGGCACCGGGACATCCGGCATACCGTCCGCTACACCGAGCTGGCACCGAAGCGGCTGGCGGCGCTGCGGGTCAGGTAGGGGCGCACCGGAATACCTGTCACGCCCGCGGGGGGCCTGGACGGCGACGCAGGTTCCCGCGTGTTGCGGGTATCGCCCCATCCCTTTACGCTTGCAGCGTTACGCCAGACGTAATACTCTCAGCGTTGTGGCGATCCAGTCATTCGATTGCGCCGAGACCCAGCGGTTCTACCTCACCGGCAAGAGCCGCCGGTTCCGGAACATAGCCTCGGTCCCGGCGCGCAAGCTGGACATGCTGAATGCGGCGGTTGCGCTCGCCGACCTTCGCGTGCCGCCGGGCAACCGCCTGGAAGCGTTGCGAGGCAAGCGGGCCGGGCAGTTCAGCATCCGCATCAACGACCAGTGGAGGGTCTGCTTCGTGTGGATCGCTGCCGGGCCGGCGGGCGTCGAGATTGTGGACTACCACTGAGAGGGCATCATGCGCATCCGAACGCATCCGGGCGCGGTTCTTCGCGACGAATTCATGATCCCGTTCGGGCTGAGCGCCAATGCGCTGAGCCGCGACCTGGACGTGCCGCCCAACCGCATCACCGGCATCATCGCTGCCGATGCGCCGCGGTCGGTTTCGCCTGACACGGCGCTGCGGCTGGCACGCTACTTCGGCACGTCGCCCGAGTTCTGGCTTAACCTGCAGCTTGGCTATGACTTGTCCCTCGCCCAATCCGAGGCAGGCGCGCGGATCGCCGATCGCGTCCGGCCGCGAGCCGCGTAGGACGCCGCTGCACGCCGCCTGCCTCGCCCGGTCCTACACTACCCCCGACATTCCAAACGCCGCCCAGCCTCACCGCTGCGGCGGCGCGACGCATTTGAAAGGACATCACCCAATGGCGCGCCGTCGCCGCAGACTATATTGAAGCAGGCCGCCGCATCGTTGCGCCACGCCCTCGATCCTGTGACGTGGGCGGCCGAACGGCTCGATTGGCACGCCGATCCGTGGCAGGCCGAATTCATGCGATCCAGCGCACCGCAGACTTGCGTCTGCGTATCGAGGCAGGCAGGCAAATCCCAAAGCACGGCGACGCTCGCCGCGCACGCGGCGATCTTTCAGCCCCGCTCGCTAATCCTGCTGGTATCGCCGTCGCAGCGCCAAGCAACCGAGCTGCTGACCAAGGTTCGCAACGTGCTGCGGCATCGCGCGCTCGGCACCAAGCTGACGCAGGACGCGGCAACGTCCGTCGAGTTGGCGAACGGCAGTCGCGTAGTCAGCTTGCCATCGTCGCCCGATGCGATACGGGGCTACTCTGCGCCGACGCTGATCGTGGAAGATGAGGCGGCAGGTTCATCCTGCTCAGCACGCCGGCCGGCAAGGCAGCGGTTCAAGGTGACAGCCTACGACGTTCCGCGCATCGGCAAGGAATGGCTGGAGCAGGAACGCCTAGAGCACGGCGAGCTATCTGATCGCCGCCGCATTCGACTGCAACGAACCCCCTCTCAAATTCACGGTGCTAGCATGAAGCCGATTTCGCTCACGCCCGAGCAAGCCCTGGGCGACACCCCGCCGCATCCCGGCCTGGTGGAGGGCGATCCAGATGGCCTAGGTCGTTGGTTCGACCCGCAGAACGTGCGGCGCCCGCCCGCGCTGCTTACGAAGATCGAGCACACGCCGCCCGAGCCGGCCTTTTACGTGGTCGGCGTTGATCTCGGCAATGAGGTCTGCAGCATGGTTCGTGTGCCCTCACCCGAGGAGGAGGACGCCAAGCGACCACATCGCGAGCGGGAGCATCTGGTTCAGGAGCGGACCCGGTATGAGAACCGCATCCTGGCGCTGCTGGCGACGCAGGACATGCGAAACTTTTGAGGAAAGAAAACCCGGTTTTTCTTCAACGAAAACAATGTGGTGCCCAGGGGCGGAATCGAACCACCGACACTGCGATTTTCAGTCGCATGCTCTACCAACTGAGCTACCTGGGCATCCGTCGGCGGGCGCAGGCCTAAACCAAGCCCGCCGAACGATCAAGCCGAGGCGTCGTCGGTTTCCGGTTCGGCGGGCTCGTCCTCGTCGACCGGCACGCGATACTGGCCGGTGAGCCAGCGTCCGAGATCGACGTCGCCGCACCGCGCGCTGCAGAACGGCTGGAAGCGAGGCTCGGCGGGCTTGCCGCAGACGGGGCACGCAGTCGAGGACGGCATCGCAAATCACTCCAACACCCAAGCGTCACGCGGCAGCGCCGGGTCGCTGCGCAGCATCAGGGAACGGCCAATGCGCCGCGCAAGGTCCGGCAACGCGACCGGATCGACTTGCAGGGCGGCGACGATCGCGGGCGACGCGCGCAATGCCGCCACGCGTACCGGCCTGGCATCGACGTCCCGTGCCGCCTGCCGCAGGGCGGCGAGGCCGGCCGCGTGCGGACCGGCGAGCAGTTCGTGGAGCGGCGGGTGGGTGCGCGGGCGGACGATCTCGGCCAGGCCGAGGGCGGTGAACCCGAGCAGGCGCGCGCCGCCCGGATCCTGCGCCAGCGCCGCCGCCAGCTCCGGGGCCAGTGCCGGCCGCCGCCGGGCCGCCAAGCCGGCGAAATCCACCAGGATGGCGCCGGACAGCGAGCGCAACCGGATCTGGCGCGCCAGGACGGGAAGAGCGGCACGATTGAAGCCGAGCTGCGCCGCCGCCTTGCCCTGCCGGCTGGCCGAGGCGGCGCCGCTATCGAGGTCGATGGCGACCAGCGCCGCGGTCGGCTGGATGAGGAGCCGTCCACCCCCCGGCAACGCCACCTCCGGCGTGCCGAGCGCGTCGATGGCGTCGGCGAGCGCGTCGTCGAGAACCTGGGCCCGCATCGTCATCCGGTCGCCGAGGCGCGCACGCAGCGACGCCGCGAGCGAACCGTCGTCCATCAGGATCTCTGCCCCCGGATGCAACGCGGCCAGCCGCTCCACCGCGCCTGGCCCGCGCGCCAGCAGGGCGGGGGCGCCGCCGCCGATCTTTCCCTGCTCAGTTGCGGTCAGGCGAGCGGTCAGCCTCAGCCCCTTGCCGCCCTGGGCCGCGCGGGTCACGCGCACCCCGAGCACCGTTCCCTCGGTCGCGTCCCGGCCGCCCTCGCTGTCGGGCAGAAAGCCGTCGGCGCCGTCCAGCAGCACGAAGCAGCCCGCAAGGGCGGGCATCCGCGCCGTCAGCCGGCCGCGATGGAGGTCGCCCACGCCGTCGGGGGCGCCCGGACGCCAGATCGCGTAGTCAACCAGCGCGCCGTCGCCGTCAACCGCGGCGACGCGCACCTCGCCCGGGCTGGAAGCGGCGAGGATACGCGGCGTCCGGGCCGCGCCCGTCAGGGCACCGCCCACCCGGCGCCGCGCAGCAGCTGCGCCGTCTCGAACAGCGGCAACCCGACCACGTTGGAGTAGCTGCCGGAGAGGAAGCGCACGAAGCTCGCGGCGCGTCCCTGGATGGCGTAGCCGCCGGCCTTGCCCCGCCACTCGCAGCTGTCTAGATAGGCCGCGATCTGCTGCGGCGTGAGCCGGGCGAATGCCACGACGCTCTCGCAAACCCGCTCGTGGCGCGAGCTGGCGCCTGCCGCGAGCACCACGGCGGTGAGCACGCGGTGCCGCCGCCCGGACAGCAGCGCGAGGCACCGGCGCGCCTGCTCCGGTGTTTCCGCCTTGGGCAGGATGCGCCGCCCCGCCGCGACCACGGTATCGGCCGCCAGCACCAGTGCCGTTTCGCCTATCGTCGCGCTTGCTTTCGCATGAGCGAGTCGGCGCACATACAGCCGCGGCGTTTCGTCGCGCAGGGGGGTCTCGTCGATGTCGGGGTGGAAGACCTGATCCGGCACGATGCCGATTTGCGCCAGCAGATCGAGCCGCCGGGGGCTGCCTGAGGCCAGCACCAGCCGCGCCGGGGGCACGCTACTTGAAGCGGAAGGTGATGCGGCCCTTGCTGAGATCGTACGGCGTCATCTCGACGTTGACCCGGTCTCCGGCAAGAACACGGATGCGGTTCTTGCGCATCTTGCCGCTGGTGTGGGCAAGAATGGTGTGCTCGTTGTCCAGCTTTACGCGAAACATGGCATTCGGCAGCAATTCCATCACCGTGCCGCTGAATTCGATCATGTCTTCTTTCGACATCTAGCCTCGTTATAGAGTTTGATTTTCGGTGCGGAACATGATGCTGCGAGGGTAACGGGTCAAGCTGGGAACCCTCACCCCGGCCCTCTCCCGGAGGGAGAGGGAGCAGCAAGCCCTCTCCCTTTGGGAGAGGGTTGGGTGAGGGCGGTCTGCCCGAGCCGGAGCGCAATGCTGCGTGCATGTGCCCCGAGCCCCTCGGCTTCGGCGAGCGCGACCGCGGCGGGTCCGAGTTCGGCCAGCCCGCGCGCGTCGGCGGCCACCCAGGTGGTGCGCTTGAGGAAGTCGAACACGGACAGGCCGGACGCGAACCGCGCGGTGCGGCCGGTGGGCAGCACGTGGTTCGGACCGGCCACGTAGTCGCCGACCGCCTCGGGGCAGAACCGGCCGAGGAACGCCGCCCCGGCGTGGCGCACGCGGGCGAACAGCGCCTCGGGCTCCCGCACCATGATTTGCAGGTGCTCGGGCGCCAGCCGGTCCACCAGCGCCGCCGCCTCGTCCCAGTCGCGCACCAGGATGACGGCGCCGTGCGCGTCCCAGCTGGCCCCGGCGATCGCGGCGCGCGGCAGCGTCGGGATCTCCGTCGCGACCGCGGCCGCGACGGCATCGCCGAAGCCGGCATCGTCGGTGACGAGGATCGCCTGCGCCGCCTCGTCGTGCTCGGCTTGCGCCAGCAGATCGACGGCGACGAGGCGCGGATCGTTGTCGCGGTCGGCCAGCACCACGACTTCGGACGGGCCGGCGATGCCGTCGATGCCGACGCGGCCGAACACCTGGCGCTTGGCCTCGGCGACGTAGGCGTTGCCGGGCCCCACGATCCGGTCCACCGGCGCGATCGCCGCCGTCCCCCAGGCCAGCGCCGCGACGGCCTGCGCCCCGCCGACCCGGTAGATCTCTGCCACCCCCGCGCGCCGCGCCGCCGCGAGCACCAGCGGGTTGAGCACGCCGTCGGGGCACGGCACGCACATCGCGACGCGCCCCACACCGGCCACGCGGGCCGGGATGGCGTTCATCAGCACGGAGGACGGGTAAGCGGCCTTGCCGCCCGGCACGTAGAGGCCGACCGCATCCAGCGGGGTCCATCGCATGCCGAGGGTGACGCCCGCCTCATCCGTGGTGCGCAGGTCGGCGGGCATCTGGGCGAGATGGAACGCCTCGATGCGGCGCGCCGCGAAATCGAGCGCCGCCGCGAGGTCGGGTGCCACGCAAGCGACCGCCGCATCGATCTCCTGCGCGCTGACCCTGAGCCGCTCGGCGGTGATCGACACCCGGTCGAAGCGCAGCGTGTAGTCGAGCAACGCCGCGTCACCGCGCTCACGCACGTCGGCGACGATCGCGCGAACGGCGTGATCGACCTGCTCGGCGGTCTCCCGCGCCTCCGCGAGCAGGGCCGCGAAGGCCGCCTCGAAGCCGGGGTCGGCGGTGGCGAGGCGCTTCACGGCAGCGCCAGGCGGAACCGCTCGATCCAGGCGCCGATCGCGTCGGGCCTGGTCTTGAGCGCGGTGCGGTTGACGATCAGGCGGCTGGTCACGTGCGCGATCACCTCGGTCTCCACCAGCCCGTTCGCCTGCAGGGTCGAGCCGGTCTGCACCAGGTCGACGATCAGCCGCGACAGCCCGAGGCCGGGTGCCAGCTCCATCGCGCCGTTAAGGTCCACGACGTCGGCCTGGACGCCGCGCGCGGCGAAGTGTCGGCGGGCGACGGTCGGGTATTTCGTCGCCACCCGCACCCGCGACCAGCGGGTCGGGTCGTCCGAGCCCGCCGTCTCGCGCGGCTCGGCGACCGAGATGCGGCACTGCCCGATGCCGAGGTCGAGCGGCGCGTAGATCTCGGGATAATCGAACTCCATCAGCACGTCGGCGCCGCAGATGCCGAGCTGCGCCGCACCGAATGCGACGAAGGTCGCCACGTCGAACGGGCGGACCCGGACCACGTCGAGTGCCGGGTCGTCGGTCGGGAACCGCAGGCGCCGGCTGCCCTCGTCGGCGTAGTCGGGCGCGGGGTGGACCCCGGCGCTCGCGAGCAGCGCGCCGCACGCGCCCAGGATGCGTCCCTTCGGCAGGGCGAGGATAATCGGGCCGGTCGCGTCCGGTTCGAGGGCGGCGGCGGCAAAGGGGGCGGTCATCGGAGCTCCACATCGGAACCCGCCGGGTGGGGGACGGCGGATTGCGGCGCTCTACACCACCGAGGGATGAGCCGGAAGGCTCAGCCGCTCAGGCGTTCTATGTCCGCGCCGCAGGCCGAGAGCTTCTCCTCGATCGCCTCGTAGCCGCGGTCGAGGTGGTAGACGCGGTTCACCACGGTTTCCCCGCCCGCCGCGAGCCCGGCCAGCACCAGCGACACCGAGGCCCGCAGATCCGTCGCCATCACCGGGGCGCCGGACAGCGCGGGGACGCCGCGCACGATCGCCGAGGCGCCGTGGACGTTGATCCGCGCCCCCATGCGGTTGAGTTCGGGGACGTGCATGAAGCGGTTCTCGAAGATGGTTTCGGTCAGCATCGCCGCGCCCTCGGCGACGGACATCAGGGCCATGAGTTGCGCCTGCATGTCGGTGGGAAAGCCCGGATAGGGCTCGGTCATGGCGTCCGCGCCGCGCAGCCCGTTCAGCCGCCGGGCGACGAGACTGCCGGCCTCCTCGGCGATCTCCACCCCGGTGTCCAGCAGCACGCGGGTCACGGCGCCGAGATGGTCGAGGCGGGCACGGCGCAGCCGCACCTGCCCGCCGGTGATCGCCGCGGCGCAGAGATAGGTGCCGGTCTCGATCCGGTCGGGGATGATCGCGTGGTCGGCCCCGTGCAGCGCGGCAACGCCCTCGATGGTGAGACGATCGCTGCCGACGCCTTCGATCCGGGCACCCATCGCGCGGAGGCAGACGGCGAGGTCCTCGATCTCCGGCTCACGGGCGGCGTTGGCGAGCACGGTCTGCCCGTCCGCCAGGGTCGCCGCCATCAGCAGGTTCTCGGTCGCGCCGACGGACGCGAAGGGCAGCACGATCGGCGCGCCGCGCAGCCGGCCGCGCACGGAGGCGTTGATGTAGCCGCCCTCGAGCCGGATCGTCGCCCCCATCTGTTCGAGGCCTTTGAGGTGCAGGTCGACCGGCCGCGTGCCGATCGCGCAACCGCCCGGCAGCGAGACTCGCGCCTCCCCGACCCGCGCCAGCAGCGGGCCAAGCACCAGGATGGAAGCGCGCATCCTGCGGACGATGTCGTACGGCGCCTCGGTGCTGGCGATCGGACCGCCCAGGGATACCGTCCGGCCGTCGTCGGCGACGGTCTCGACCGCGATCCCGTGCTGCTCGAGCAGCACGCGCATGGTGAGGATGTCGTCGAGGCGCGGCACGTTGCTCAGCACGAGCCGCTGCTCGGTGAGCAGTCCCGCGGCCATCAGCGGCAGGGCGGCGTTCTTGGCGCCGCCGATGGTGATCTCGCCGGCGAGCGGGCGCCCGCCGCGGATACGGATACGGTCCAATGCGTCTCCTAGAGCCTGGGCAGCGCCACGCCGCGCTGGCGCATGTATTTCCCCGCCTTGTCGGCGTAGCTCACCTCGCACGGGCCGGCGCCCTGCAGGAACAGGAACTGGCAGATGCCCTCGTCGGCGTGGATCTTCGCCGGCAGCGGCGTGGTGTTGCTGATCTCGATCGTCACCTGCCCCTCCCATTCCGGTTCGAGCGGCGTGACGTTCACGATGATGCCGCACCGCGCGTAGGTCGACTTGCCGAGGCAGATCACCAGCACGTCGCGCGGGATGCGGAAATACTCGACCGTGCGGGCCAGGGCGAAGCTGTTGGGCGGGATGATGCACACTGCCGCGCGCCGGTCGACGAAGCTGGTGGGCGCGAAATCCTTGGGATCGATCACCGCCGAATCGACGTTGGTGAACACCTTGAATTCGTCGGCGACGCGCGCATCGTAACCGTAGCTCGACAGGCCGTAGCTGATGACGCCCTCGCGCTTCTGGGTCTCCACGAACGGCTCGATCATGCCGTGCTGCATCGCCATGCGACGGATCCAGCTGTCGGGCATGACGGACATGGCGGGCGACTCCGGCGGGGCAATGCCAGCCGGTCTAGCCGCTCGGGCGGCAGGCGTAAACGAGGTTTCGGGCCTTACTTGGACAGCTTGTCGGACGACTTGGGCGCGGCCTCGCGGGCGCGTGCCTGCTCCTTGCGCCGCTTGAGGTTGTCGCGCAGCGCCTGCGCGCGCCGTTGCAGCAGGGCGGCCTTGCGAACCTCGTCCCCTGCCTCGACCGCGTGCTGCGGCTTGGTATCCCGCTCGGCCATTGCCGTCGCGATCCTTCGATCTGCCCGGCGCGGGCTTGCGCCCGATTCGAGGGCAGGTCTATACCGCGCCGCCGGCGGCTGCTGTAGCTCAGTGGTAGAGCACTCCCTTGGTAAGGGAGAGGTCGAGAGTTCGATCCCCTCCAGCAGCACCAGAGTTCCAAGTGAGATCGGCCCCTCGACCGTCGGAAGATTTAACGCCGCCGGGTATTCGCCTGGATCGTTCACTCCTATCGTTCTGATAAGACACGCTTATCCAACTTGGCACGCGCTTTGCTAAGACGAGTGTGCGTCGCTTTACAAACGCTGCATTTACGAGTTGCTATTTCATCATTGCCTTGCTCCAGCTAGCCCGGCCCTGTGACAGGGCCGGGCATTTTGGCCTGGATGCTTTTCCCGTGAAGATCTCCCATCGATAATTTGTGACGCAAAAATTGTTGCGGAAAGCGTGTCTTTCATGGCCTTCCTGAACATACGTCGAACATAGGAGGACCGAACAGGCACTATTCCGATTCTCTTAAGAAACATAACCGACTCGTGTATACAGTTGCTCGGGACTATTCGTTAGGACACGCCGCGCAGCAACGATTTGATGTGTCTCGATGACGTGGGAGATATTGTGGTTAGAAATTGGCAAGCCCGGGCCGGCCTGTTCTCCGTCGCCAGGAACTGGTCGCCATCTCAGTCGCCGGTCGCCGGGGACAATTTATACATCCAGAACGGCACCGCAGTGTTGGCAGGCCAGACCTTCGGGTCGGCGAGCGTCCAGACGACCATCGGCCTGACCGGGGCGTCGGCCGCCGGCGCACCCGTCCTGGCGCTGGCGAACGTGACGCTGACGAACGTCAAGATCAGCGAGGCGCCTGCGCCATACAGCGGCCCTGTCAGCAGCGCTCCGCCCGGCTACTACAATGCCAAATACGGCACGGTGTGGGTTGCCGGGAAAGTGGTGAACGACGGCGGCGTCATCGAGGGCGGCAGGGACTTCCGCGCGGGAACCAGCCTGAACGTCTCGTTGCAGCCGGCATCGACGTTGGTCAACGAGGGCGTGCTTCTGGCGGGCCCACTCAGCCAATTGAACGTGACCGGCTATAGCGGAAGCAAGCTTGAGAACGACAAGACGATCGACGCGTCCGGCGGAAAGGTCACCGTCTCGGCGCACCTGACGGGCGTCGGCGAAGTTGACGTCATCAATTCAGGCCCCGGGCTGTCGAGCGAAGTCGAACTCGACGCGGCGGTGGACGCCGGGCAAACATTCCGCATCCAGAGAGGCATCCTGCAAGTCGATCAACCGGCCAGCTTCCTTGGAAAAGTGGATCTAAGCGGGACCCCGTTGGGGCAGGTCAGGCTTGAGGGACTGAGCGCGGCGTCGTGGGACACCAAGGGCAGCCTGCTCGAACTGTTCAACGCCGCCGGTTCCAGGATCGACGTGCTCCGGTTCACGACCCCGCAAGACCCGACGAAGCTGCTGGTCTACAGCGCGCCCGACCCCAGCCACGGGCATGCCGTGACCATCACGCCGAGCTTTCCGAACATGGCGCCGCCATCGGCGACCGTGCTGCCCCAGCATACAGCTACCGTCTAGCTTCTCCGTCATCTCGCGAAGGCTGGGGGCCGCGAGAGCCGGCTTCCCAGCCCAAGGCGGGATAGTATAGCTGTCCCCGCCACGGTTCCCTGACCAGGCAGCCTCTGGACGAGGCTTGCAGAGCATTCTGCCGAAGCGGGCTAGCACTCCTCCAAGATGAGTGCTAAGGCTGTCGCACCGGATGTCGCGCGGCTTCGCAGGGAGCCGGGGCGGCCCGTTTCAGCAGTTCAGGGAAGCACGCATGAAATTTCGTCCGTTACACGACCGAGTCGTGGTGCGTCGGCTTGATGCCGAAGAGAAGTCCAAGGGCGGGATCATAATCCCCGATACGGCGAAGGAAAAGCCGATGGAGGGCGAGATCATCGCGGTCGGTCCCGGGGCGCGCGACGAGCAGGGCAACCTGGTGGCGCTCGATGTGAAGGCCGGTGACCGGGTGCTGTTCGGCAAGTGGTCCGGCACCGAAGTGAAGCTCGACGGCGAGGAGCTCCTGATCATGAAGGAGTCTGACCTGATGGGCGTCATCGAGGGCGGCGCGGCGGCCACGCAGAAGGCGGCCTGATCCAGCGTTCGCCCAACAACAATCAAGGGATAGCAGTTACATGGCAGGCAAAGACGTACGGTTCGGTGTCGATGCGCGGCAGCGGATGCTGCGTGGCGTGGACATCCTCGCCGACGCGGTGCGCGTGACGCTCGGGCCCAAGGGCCGCAACGTGGTGCTCGACAAGAGCTTCGGCGCGCCGCGGATCACCAAGGACGGCGTGACCGTCGCCAAGGAGATCGAGCTTTCCGACAAGTTCGAGAACATGGGCGCCCAGATGGTGCGCGAGGTGGCGAGCAAGACCAACGACGTGGCCGGCGACGGCACCACGACGGCGATCGTGCTAGCCAGCGCGATCATCCGCGAGGGCGGCAAGGCCGTCTCCGCCGGCATGAACCCGATGGACCTCAAGCGCGGCGTCGACAAGGCGGTCACCGCGGTCGTCGAAGAACTGCAGAAGCGCAGCAAGAAGATCACCACCGAGGCGGAGACGGCGCAGGTCGGGACCATCTCGGCGAACGGCGAGTCGGAGATCGGCCGGATGATCGCGGAAGCGATGCAGAAGGTCGGCAACGAGGGCGTCATCACCGTCGAGGAAGCCAAGGGCATCCAGACCGAGCTCGATGTGGTCGAGGGAATGCAGTTCGATCGCGGCTACATGTCGCCATACTTCATCACCAACGCCGAGAAGATGACCACCGAGCTGGATCAGCCGTACATCCTGATCCACGAGAAGAAGCTGTCGGGGCTGCAATCGCTGCTGCCGCTGCTGGAAAGCGTCGTGCAGTCCGGCCGGCCGCTGCTGATCATCGCCGAGGACGTCGAAGGCGAGGCATTGGCGACGCTGGTGGTCAACAAGCTGCGCGGCGGCCTCAAGGTCGCGGCGGTGAAGGCGCCGGGCTTCGGCGATCGCCGCAAGGCCATCCTCGAGGATATCGCGATCCTCACCGGCGGCACCGTGATCAGCGACGATCTCGGCATCAAGCTGGAGACCGTCACGCTCGACATGCTCGGCCGCGCCAAGAAGGTGCTGATCGAGAAGGAGAACACCACCATCGTCGAGGGTGTCGGCAAGAGCGAGGACATCAAGGGCCGCGTCAACCAGATCCGGTCGCAGATCGAGGACACCACCTCGGACTACGACCGCGAGAAGCTGCAGGAGCGGCTGGCCAAGCTCGCCGGCGGCGTGGCGGTGATCCGGGTCGGCGGCTCGACCGAGGTCGAGGTGAAGGAGCGCAAGGACCGCGTGGACGACGCGCTGCACGCGACCCGTGCCGCGGTCGAGGAAGGCATCGTGCCGGGAGGCGGCGTCGCTCTCGCGCGCGCCAGCCTCGTGCTGGCGGACTTGAAGGGCGACAACGACGATCAGCGCTTCGGCATCGAAGTGGTGCGCAAGGCGGTGCAGTCCTCCTTGCGGCAGATCGCCGAGAACGCCGGCGAGGACGGTGCCGTGATCGCCGGCAAGGTGCTTGACAAGGACGAGTACGCGTGGGGCTTCGATGCGCAGATGGGCGAGTACAAGGATCTCGTCCAGGCCGGCATCATCGACCCGACCAAGGTCGTCCGCACGGCGTTGCAGCACGCGGCGTCGGTGGCGTCCTTGATGATCACCACCGAGGCGATGGTGGCCGAGCGTCCCGAGAAGCCCTCCGCGGGTGGCGCTCCCGGCGGCGGCATGGGCGGCGGCATGGGCGGAATGGGCGGCATGGGCGGCATGGATTTTTGATCCGGCGACGCCCTGTCTTCAGACAGGAAGGGCACCCGCGAGGGTGCCCTTTTTGTTTGCGCGCGCCCCTTGCTCCGGACCCTCACCCCGGCCCTCTCCCGACGAAGGGCGAGGGAGCAGAGAGCCCTCTCCCGTCGGGAGAGGGTTGGGTGAGGGCGCGCGTTCGGATACGCTCCCCGTCACGGTGTCCGTGTCGCGCCTTGCATCTCGATAACAAGACACCATTTCTCATCTTCAATTCCTGCAAATCGTCGCTGAGCGTGCCTTCTCATACGCGGGTCGCGGTCTTGCTGAGATAGAATGTTTCGTGGACCTAACATTCCAGCGACTGAGTGAGCTCAATCCGGTTTGGCTCTGAGTGCTCTCAAGCCTGTCTTCCGGGTCCAGTAAGGATGTTGTCGATGCCTGATGATCCATCGCCACCCGTGTCGAACGAGAACGCCCATGAAGATGATGTGCGGCATCGCCTCGAACGGGAAGTTGCAAGCTGGTCCGCCGACCGATCCGGGAAGGCTCACACCGAGGCGGCAGAGACGCTCGGCGCGGCGGTGAAGCGGCCGGCCACGCGGACGAAATCCGCGACGAAGCGCGCGCCGAAGCCGGCGGTCGCGGCGATCGTCGTCGATGCGCCGCGCAAGCCCTTCTCGATGTCTTATGATGGCGTGAGCTCGCGGGAATATCTGCAGCAGTCGCTGGTTCGCCGTCACACCTGACGTTGCTTTACCTTGCCGGCGAGATCGTCGGCATCCGTCCGTTCAAGGGGAAGTCGAGCTATGGCAAACGCTGCGCTTGGCAGCAAGCGGGTGTGCACGTCGTGCGCCGCTCGTTTCTATGATCTGACGCGGGCGCTGGCCGTCTGTCCGAAATGCGGCCACGAACAACCTCTCGACCTGCCCCGGGTCGCGCGCCCCGCTCGCGGTTTGCCTCCCGACCGACGTTTCAGGAAGGCTGTGGTGGTGGAGGCGGAAAGCGAACCCGCGGAAAGCATTGCAGAGAGCGAGGACGCCGAAGAGGAGGACGAGGTCGACGAGACTGCCGACGAAGAGGCAGTCCTAATCGACGACGAGGACGAAAAGGCGGAGGATCGCGGCGTTCTCGAGCACTGATAGTGCCGCAGGCGTGGCGGGAGCGGGCGCGGCGCGCTACTGTCCGGTTATGACTGAGTGTCCTTTGCCCGCCGTCGCCGGCTGGCGATTGCAGGTTTGCCCTGAACTCGGATCGACCTCCGACCATCTCGCGGCATTGGCCGCGTCGGGTGAGCCCGAAGGCTTGGCCGTGCTCGCGTTGCGACAGACTAACGCGCGCGGCAGCCGAGGGCGCGGCTGGCAATCACCATCCGGAAATCTCTCGCTCTCGGTGCTGCTGCGCCCGACCCACGGGCTGGCCGAGGCCGGCATGTGGCCATTGCTGGCAGGATTGGCGCTGCACGAGACCGCCGCTGCCGAGCTGCCGGATCCATCCGGGTTATTGCTGAAATGGCCCAACGATGTGCTGCTTCGCGGCCGCAAGCTGGCCGGCATCCTGATCGACAGCGCGCTCGACCCAGCGGGCGGCGTGCGATGGCTGATCCTCGGGATGGGCGCCAACCTTGCCGTCGCACCGGCCGTGCCCGGACGCGGCACGGCCTGCCTCGCCGAAGAGGGCATCGCGCCACCGGCACCCGAAGCGTTCGCGAGAACGCTGCTGGCGGCGCTGGCTGCCTGGCACGACACATGGCGGCGGGAAGGGCAGGGACCGGTACACGGCGCCTGGCTCGCGCGCGCGCATCCTGTCGGCACCGCGCTGACCGTGACCTACGGCCAGACCAGGCTCGACGGCCGCTTTGCGGGGTTGTCCGAGCAGGGCTACCTGCTGCTGCGCACGCCGGACGGGTTGCGCACCTTGCCGACCGGCGACGTGCTTCTCAGCCCGACTTGAGGATCTCGCCGACCAGCCTCGTGTGAACCTCGCCCGCGCGGAACCGCTCGTCGGCCAGCGCGCGCAACAGGAATGGGAGGTTGGTCTTGAGTCCCTCGATCTCGAACGCGGCCAGCGCTTCGGCGAGCCGCGCGATCGCCGTTGGCCGATCCGCGCCGGACGCGATCACCTTCGCCAGCAGCGGATCGTAGAACGACGTCACGGTGCAGTTCTCCGCGTAGCCGGTTTCGACTCGCAGTGAAGCGTTCGTTTCGGGCGGGCGGAACCGCCGCAGCGGACCGGGCGAGGGGAGAAAGCTGCGCGGGTCCTCGGCGTAGATGCGCGCCTCAATCGCGTGTCCTGTGGGATGCAGCGACGTCGGCAGGATCTCCGAAAGCGGCTCGCCGGCGGCCGACCTGATCTGCGCCGCGACGAGATCGACGCCGAGCAGCATTTCGGTGACGGCGTGCTCGACTTGCAGGCGCGTGTTCATTTCGAGGAAGCTGAAAGCACCATCCGTCCCGCGCAGCATCTCGACGGTGCCGATATTGTCGTAGCCGAGCCCACGCAGGACGTCGACAGCGCGCGCCGCAATCACCTCGATCTCGGCGCGCGGGATGTTCGGGGCGGTGGCTTCTTCGATGATCTTCTGGTGCCGCCGCTGCAACGAGCAGTCGCGCTCGAACAAGTGGCGCAGGTTGCCGTGCCGGTCGCCGAGCACCTGTAGCTCGATATGCCGCGGCCGCTCGATCAGCGTCTCGAGATAGATGTCGGCGCTGCCGAAGCTGCGGCCGGCGAGCGCGCGGGCGCGGTCGACGGCCTTGAGCAGCGCGGCGTCGTCGGCCGCCGCGATCATGCCGATGCCGCCGCCGCCGCCCGCCGGCTTGACCAGAACGGGGTAGCCGATCGCGCGGGCGGCGGCGATAGGATCGCCGTCGAGCACGCCCGAGCCGCGGGCCACCGGCATCCCGTGTTCGGCCACCAGCCGACGCGCCCGGGTTTTCTCGCCCATCGCCTCGATGAAGCCGGCGGAAGGTCCGATGAACGCGAGACCCGCCTCGGTCACGCGCCGTGCGAAGCCGGCATTCTCGGAGAGGAACCCGTAGCCGGGATGCACGGCGTCCGCGCCGCTGTCGCGGGCGACCTCCAGCAGCCGGTCTTGGTCGAGATAGCTCTCGCGCGCCGGCGCCGCGCCGACCGGGTAGGCTTCCGTGGCATAGGCGAGATAGGGCAGCTCCCGATCCGCCTCCGAGAACACCGCGACGGATGGCACGCCCAGCTGGTGCAGCGCGCGGATGACCCGGGCGGCGACGGCGCCGCGGTTGACGATCAGGACCTTGCGGAACATGGTCGGCGAGGATCCTGGGGAAGACGTATGGCCGAGACCGTGCTTTCGGAGCTGAACGCGACCGTCTGGAAGATCGAGGCCGCCGTCGGCGATCGGGTTGCGGAAGGCGACACGCTGATGATCCTCGAATCGATGAAGATGGAGATCCCGGTGGCCGCGCCGCGGGACGGCGTGGTGGCATCCATCCTGGTCAAGGAGGAGCAGCCGGTCAAAGAGGGCGAGGCGCTGGCGACGATGGAGTGAAGGCCCTCAGCGCCCGAGGCGCCACCCGACTTCGGCGGCGAAGCTCTCAAAGAAATCGACATCGTACGCCTGCTCCGGCGATTGGCGGACCCGCTCGTCGATCCGGTGGGCGTCGTGGCCCACGAGGATGCGCCAGCGGTCGGCCTTCACGCCGTCGAGGATGACGGTCGCCGCCTGCGCCGCGGTCATCGGCGCCTCGTCGAGAAAGCGCCGCGCCCGCTCGGCCGCCATCTGGCGGATGTCGTCGTCCGACAAGGCCGAAACGTCCTTGCCTGCCGCCGCGAGCCGCTCGCGGACCTGCGCGACCTCCGCGGCGCCCGGCTCGTCCGAACCGCTCTGGATGCGGCGGGAATTTGCCACGATGGAAGTGCCGATATGGCCCGGCATGACCACCGAGCACTTGACGTGCGGCGCGTTGACCCTCAGGTCGGCGATCAGCGCCTCGGTGAAGCCTTTGACCGCGAACTTCGCCGCGCAATAGGCGGTGTGCGGCACGGTAGGGCCGACGGATGCCCAGAAACCGTTGACGCTGCTGGTGTTGACGATGTGCGCGGCATCCGCGTTCCGCAGCATCGGCAGGAAGGCGCGGGTGTTGAGGTAGACGCCGCCCCAGCAGATGTTGAACGTCCGCTCCCACGCGGCGCGGTCGTCGGTGACCATGCTGCCGCCGCCGCCAATGCCGGCGTTGTTGAACAGCAGGTGGATGCGATCGGTGTCCTGCTGTGCGGCGACCTCCTCGCGAAATCGCTGCACCTGGGCGTCGTCGGACACGTCGGCGACATGCGCGGTGACGCGCAGCCCTTGCGGCAGCCCCCCGGCTTCGCAGAGGCGCTTGGTTTCCGCCATTGCGTCGGCGGAGACGTCGCACAGTGCGACGTTGCAGCCTTCCGCGACGAGCTGGCGAACGAGCTCCCGGCCCATCCCGGTGCCGCCGCCGGTGACGACCGCGATCTTGCCTGAGAAGTCCTTCATGGCCGCATCCCGAATTGCGTGGTCCCTGGAATCCTGAGCGGATCGCTCAGCCGCGCGAACTCGCACAACAGCCGGCGCGTGTCGCGGGGATCGATGATCTCCTCGACCCCAAAAGTTTCGGCCGAGCGGAACGGCGAGCGTAGCTTGTTGAGCCGCTGCTCGATGTCGCGCAGCTTCGCCGCCGGGTCGTCCGTCGCCTCGATGTCGGCGCGGTAGGCGGCCTCGATGCCGCCCTCCAGCGGCAGCGAGCCCCAGTACGCCGACAGCCACGCGTAGCGCATGGTGAACCGCGCCGCCGGCTTGTGCACGGCGCCGGCGACGCCGAACGCGTTGCGGACGATCATCGTGCACCAGGGCACGGTGCACTGGTTCATCGCCGCCATGGCGCGAACGCCGTGCCGGATGACCGCGCTGCGCTCCGCCTCCAGCCCGATCAGGAAGCCCGGGCAGTCGAGCAGGTACACCGCGGGCAAATGAAACGTTTCGGCGAGATCGCAAAAGCGCACGACTTTCTGGCAGGCGTCCGCCGTCCAGGCGCCACCGTAGTGATACGGGTCGCTCGCCATCAGCGCGACCGGCCGGCCGTCGAGGCGGGCGAGACCCGTTATCACCGAGCGGCCGAAATTGCGGCCCATCTCGAAGAAGCTGCCGCGATCGACCAGCGTCTCGATGATCGGCCGCATCCGGTACACCTTGCGCCGGTCGCGCGGGACGGCGTTCATCAGGCTCTCGTCCCGCCGGTTCGGATCGTCGTTCGACGGCTCGATGGGCGGCACGTCGTGCACCGACGAGGGCAGGTAGGAGAGGAAGCGACGCGCGCGGGCGAACGCCTCCTCCTCGGTGTCGACCGCATCGTCCACGCCGCCGGCGCGGGTCTGGATGTCGGGGCCGCCGAGTTCCTGCTTGGACAAGTCCTGGCCGATGCGCGCCACCACCGGCGGGCCGGCGACGAACATCGCCGAGTTGCGCGTCATCACCGAGTAGTGGCTGGCCGCCAGCCGCGCCGAACCCAGGCCGGCGACCGAGCCGAGCCCGAGGGCGACCACCGGCACCATCGCCATGTTGTCGGTGGTGATCTGGAAATACGCGCCGTAGCCGACCTCGCCCGGCAGGTTGGAGCGCCCCTTGGTCTCGATCGTCTTGACCGAGCCGCCGCCGCCGGAGCCCTCGATGACGCGGATGATCGGCAGCCGGTACGCCGCCGCCATCTCCTCGGCCATCTGCGGCTTCTCGCGGATCGATGCGTCCGCCGAACCGCCGCGCACGGTGAAGTCGTCACCGACGATAACAACGGTACGCCCGTCGACCGTGCCGCGTCCGAACACGCAGTTCGAGGGCGTGAGCTCGACCAGCTCGTTGCCCGCGTCGTACGCCGCGCGGCCGGCGATGGCGCCGACCTCGTGGAAGCTGCCCGGATCGAGCAACGCGTCGATGCGCTCGCGCACCGTCAGCCGTCCGCCGTCGTGCTGCCGCTTGACGCGCTCGGGGCCGCCCATCTCACGCGCGAACGCCTCGCGCCGGCGCAGTTCGTCGAGTTCGGGCTGCCAGTTCACGCCGTCATGTCCGGATGGTTCCGGGACTGCCCGCCACCGCCGAGCGTCCGCCGTCGGAGACGTAGTGGCCGCCGGTCATGTTGGCCGCGCCGTCCGAGCACAGGAACAGCACCAGCGCTGCGATCTCCTCCGGCTTGCCGTACTGCCCGCGCGGGATCATCGAGGCGTAGGTCTTGGCGAAGCCCGCGACGTCGCCGGGGTTGCGCTGCTCGGCGAGCATGGATCATGCGGGTGTCGATCGGGCCGGGGCACACCGCATTGACCCGGATGCCCTGACCGGCGACTTCGCCCGCGGCCGTCTTGGTCAGGCCGATGACCGCGTGCTTGGAGGCGACGTAGGCGGGCATCCCGGGCGACGCGGTCAGGCCCGCGACGGATGCCGTGTTGACGATGGCGCCCGCGCCCTGCTTCAGCATCACCGGCAGCACGTGGCGCAGGCCGAGGAACACGCCGCGCACGTTCACCGCCATCACCTGATCGAACACGTCCTCGTCGTATTCGGCGGTCGGCGCGATCTTGCCTTCGATGCCGGCGTTGTTGAAGAACAGATCGATGCGTCCGAAACGATCCAGCGCCGCCTTGACGTAGCCCTGCACGTCGGCCGATTTCGTCACGTCGGCCGGCACGTACACCGCCTCGCCGCCTTGCTGCTTGACGATGCCCGCCGTGCCCTCGCCTAGCGAGGCGTCGCGGTCCACCACCACGATTTTCGCGCCGCCCTTGGCGAAGCCGAGCGAGGTCGCGCGGCCGATGCCGCCGCCGCCGCCCGTCACGACCGCGATTTTCCCGGTGAACTCCATGGCCGGTTCCCCCTCTTGTCCCGCCGCGAACGATGCGCGCATCCTGCCGGGCCACGCAAGATGGGGGAAGAACGATGGCGCCCAGGATCCTGCTCGCGGCCAGTCCGCTGAACGACACGCCGGTGGCGCGCGAGATGGCGCCGGACGGCTTTGAGCTGACGGTCGCCGCCCCCGACAGCGCCGAGTTCAGGAGCGCGCTGGCCGAGGCCGAGTATTTCGTCGGGCTCACCAGCGGCCAGATGGGCGAGGCGTTCTTCGGCGCGGCACCGAAGCTGAAGCTCGTGCAGCTGGTGAGCGCCGGCTATGACCGGGTGGACATCGCGGCGGCGCGGCGGGCGCGGGTGCCGGTATCCAACAACGGCGGCGCCAACTCGATCGCGGTCGCCGAGCACGCGATGCTGCTGATGCTGGCGGTGAGCCGGCGGCTGGTCTGGCAACACAGCAACGTCGTGGCCGGCCGCTGGCGCGGCAACGATTTCGCCAGCGTGAAACTGTCCGAGCTGCACGGCAAGACACTGGGCATCATCGGCCTCGGCACGATCGGCAAGAAGGTCGCCCGGCTGGCGCGAGCGTTCGGCCTCCACGTGCAGTATTACGACACGGTGCGGCTCACGGAAGACGGCGAGGACGCGCTCAGCGCGCGCTTCCGGGCGATGCCGGAAGTGCTGCGCTCGTCCGACATCATCTCGCTGCACGTGCCGCTCACGCCGGCGACGCGCAAGCTGATCGGCTCGCGCGAACTGGGCATGATGAAGTCGTCGGCGATTCTCATCAACACGTGCCGCGGGCCGGTGGTGGACGAGGCGGCGCTGTACGAGGCGCTGAGCAACGGCGGCATTATGGCGGCCGGGCTCGACGTGTTCGAGGAGGAGCCGACCTCGGCCACCAACCCGCTGTTGCAGCTCGACAACGTGATCCTGACGCCGCACCTCGCCGGCCCGACCTGGGACAACCAGACGTCCCGCTTCCGCAACGCGTTCGATAACGTGCAACGTGTGGCGCGCGGGGAGAGGCCGCTCTGGGTCATCCCGGAGATGCGCGACCTCAGTCTTTAGGGCATGAGCAATGCCGTTGCCGTCATGCACATGCTGGGCCTGCGACCCGGCCGGACCGCGACCGGTCTCACGTCGCGGGTTCTTGGCGGGATCGTGCGCGCTCGCCGTTGCCGCGACTGTTATGCTCGCCTCCCGGCCCGGGCGGGCGCAGACGGCCCCCGCACCGGACGCGGCGCTCGCGCAGATGATGGACGGTAATCGCCGGTTCGTCGCCGGACAGCTCACCTCGTTCGGCGAGGATCTCGCCATCCTCAAGGCCCACACCGTCGACAAGCAGACGCCATTCGCGGCCGTTCTCTCCTGCGCCGATTCACGCGTGCCCGTGGAGCTGGTGTTCGACCAGAGCATCGGCCACCTGTTCGTCACCCGCGTCGCCGGGAACATCTGCACGCCCGAAATCATCGCCAGCCTGGAATACGGCGTCGCCGTGCTCGGGACGGCGGCGATCGTGGTGCTCGGCCATTCCGGGTGCGGCGCGGTACAGGCGACGATCGCGGCCAAGCCGGTGCCGGGCCAGATCAGCGCCCTCTATGCGCCGATCCGTCCCGCGGCGGAGCGCGCCGGTGCCGACCTCGACGCGGCGATCAAGGCGAACGCGCAGATCCAGGCCGACCTGCTGCGCACCGCATCCCCGGTGGTGGCCGAGCGGGTGAAGGCCGGCAAGCTGAAGGTCGCAGCCGGATTATACGATTTGAGAAGCGGACGCGTGTCGCTGCTGGACTAAGGCTTGCGACATGCGGCTATGCCGGGAACGGCGAGACGCCGACGATGTGCGCGTGGCCGCCCAGCATCAGCGCGTAGGCCGCAAGGCCGGCGGCGGGCCGCCACCAGCCGAGTTCGCCGAGGTCGAGGCTATTGCGGCCGCCCAGGATGGCGGCGAACGGGAGGATCGAGGTGCGCGCGGCGAACCCGTCCCACGCCGGGGCGCCGAGGGCGCGGCGGCGCTTGGCAACGATCGAGACGGTGCCCGCGACCGAGACGGCGGCGAGCGCCGCGAAGAAGATCAGCGAGGCGAGGTCGCCGTTGCCGATCAGGTGGACCCCGGCCCAGATCGCCACGCCGACCAGGAACGGGTGCCGAGTGATCCGCACGATGCCCTGGGGCGGGCGGCTCACCCGGCCCTCCTGCGCCACCGAGGTCGGGTTCGGCGTGGTCAACCCGATGACCACCAGGAGAAAAGCCGGCAGCATCAGCACGATCGCGACCGGCTTCCACCATTCGAGCTGGCCCCAGGTGGCCACGTAGTCGGCGGCGCTGTAGGCCACGATGAGCCAGGCCAGCGCGGCGATCGAGGCGATGGAGAAGGCGAGCATGTAGGGGCGCAGGCCGAGACGGGCCACCAGCCGGTCCCGCAGCGTGGTGCCGGAGATGCCGAGATGGATGCCGATGAAGACCAGGGCGGCGAGCGCGAGGGAGGTCATGCGGTTCAGGTGCGTCGTTTCGGGGTGGGGGCAAGTGACGTCGCGCCTGTGATATCGCACGGCCGGTGTTCGACATCCATCTCAGCCGATGGGACCTGATCCCGGACGGCGGCGGCGCGGGATGCGGAACGGCAGCATCGCCTGTACCCACGGGGCGGCGAAGCGGTCGAGCGAGAGGCTTTCGTGGATCGCGGTGACGGGCTCGCCGATCATGGTCGTCGCCAGCACCGAGCGGGCGTAGAACGGGGCGTCCTCCAGGGTTCGCACGACGCGGACGGCGCCGTCGGCGCGGGTCGGGCGGGAAACGCCCCATCGCGTGCGGGGAAGGTTGGCGGCCGGCGGCGGGTCGATGTCGGCCACACCGCCGGATGCGGCGTAGCGCATCGCCAGCGACAGCGCGGAGCCGTCGCGGCGGGTGACTTCGTAGAGCACGGCGGTGCCGTCGCGCAGTGGGGCGCGGCACCAGTGCCATTCGGAGAAGTCCGCCTCGAGCGGCGCGTCGCCCTCGTTGGTGTCGAAATAGGCCGGTCCCGACCAGCGCCGGCCCTGCAGCGCGACCTCGGCGCGGGCGCAGGGGGCGATCGGCGACCAGCGGTGCCGGCCGGCGGCGTCGAGGGTGCGAACCCGGGTCTCGATCGCGGCGGGGGTGATGCGGACGGTGCCGCGCAGGCGGGACGGGATCGGCGCGGTGATCTCGTCGATGTCGATGGTGAGCGCCGCGCCGTCCCAGGCGAGCGCGCTCGGGCCGATGCGGAGCCGGTGCGGCGCGCGCTCGACGGCGGCCCGGCCGCGCTCGGTCAGCGCCCAGCGCTTGCCGCCGCGGCCGTAGAGCGCGACGTTCAGCGCGCAATGGTTCATCGGGTCGGCGGGGCCGCGCCGCCGCGCCCAGGCGTAATACGGGGAGAACACGCTACCGATGAAGGCGATGATGGTGAGCCCGTGCTCGCCGTCGTCGCTCAGCGCGTCGACGTACCACCAGGCGTAGCCGTTCGGGGCGACCGGCTTGTCGAATCGAGGTCCTTCGACGCGAGGTCGGCCCGCAGGCTCGCCGCCGCCATCCGGCCGGACAGCGCCGCCATCGGCACGCCCGCACCCGGATGCGCGCTGCCCCCCGCCAGGTAAAGGCCCGGCAGCTTGGTGCGCGACCCCGGGCGGCGGAACGACGCCATCGCGCCGTGCGTCGCCTGGCCGTAGAGCGCGCCGCCCGTCGCCGGGAACAGGCGCGCGAACTCCGCCGGCGTGGTGCGCACCGTCGTCTCCGGCCGCCGGCGGATCGTCAGGCCGCAGCGTTGCAGCAGGCCGAATGTCCGCTCCTCGCATGGCGCGATCTCCGTGGCGGTGAAGGGGTGCCTATCGCCGGTGGGCGGCGCGTTGACCAGGCATAGCAAGCGTTCGGGGCCGTCGCCGGGCGAGGTGTCGTGGTCGTCGCGGTCCTGCGCGCAGACGTAGACGGTGGGTGCGTCCGGCAGCCGCGCCTGGCGGAACAGCGCCTCGAACTCGGCGGGGTAGTCGGCCGAGAAGAACACGTTGTGCCGCAGCAACGGAAACCCCGACGTCGCGCCGGTCAGCGCCCAGGTGATCGCCGATAGCGACCGCTCGGCGCGCGCCACGGGTGGGACGGCGTCGGCTGCGGGCTGGCCGAACAGGCCGCCGGCGAGCGCCGCCACGTCGGCGTTGGCGACGACCGCGTCCGCGTCGAGCGTTTCGCCGTCCGCGAGGCGCACGCCGCTCGCCCGTCCGCCGGCGGTGATGATCTCCGTGGCCTCGGCCCCGTAGCGGAAGGCCGCCCCGCGCGCCGTCGCCAGGGTCGCCAGCGCGGCGGCGATGCGGTGCATCCCGCCTTCCACCAGCCACACGCCCTCGCGCTCGGCGTGGGCGATCAGCATGAGCGTTGCCGGCGCGAGGAACGGCGAGGAGCCGCAATAGGTGGCGTAACGGCCGAACAATTGCCGCAGGCGCGGGTCGCGGAAATCCTCGCCGAGCGCCCGCCACATGGTGGTGAACGGCATGATGCGGGTGGTCTCGCGCAGCCCGGCACGCGCGATCAGCGACAGCGGCGTCGGGCGCTGGGCGCGCATGAAGGGCGCTTCGAGCGTCTGGTAGATCCGGCGGGCGCGGTCGCAGAACTGGCGGTAGCCGCGCGCCTCGGCGGCGCCGGCGAAGGCGCCGATGGCGTCGGCGGAGCGGTCGATGTCGGCGAACAGGTCGAGGCGGTCCCGCTCGCTCCAGGCGTGACGGGCAAGCACCTCTACCGGCGTCAATGTGACGTAATCGGCGAGCGAGGCCCCGGCATCGTCGAACAGCGCCTCGAACACCCAGCGCATGGTGAACACGGTCGGCCCGGCGTCGATGCGCGCGTCGCCCACCGTGACCTCGCGCATCTTGCCGCCCGGCGCCGCGGCGCGCTCCAGCATCGTCACCGCCAGGCCCTGCCCGGCGAGGTCCACGGCGGCGGCAAGCCCGCCGATGCCGGCTCCGATGATAGCGACCCGAGGGGTATGCACGATGAGCGAAACCCGATTGACGACGTGTCAATATCGCATGACACTCCCGGCTGACAATCTAGCTTGACACAGAACAGCGCGCGGAGGCTGTCCATGGATGCCATGACGCGGATCGAACGGGCCCTGTCAGCCGCCGTCGCGCACGCCGAACGGCCGGGCGGTCCGCCGCTCCTCGCCCGCGCGATGCGGCACGCCGTGTTCCCGCGCGGCGCACGGGTGCGGCCCCGGCTGTGCCTGGCGGTGGCGAGCGCCTGCGGCGATGACCACCCGGCCGCCTCCGACGCGGCGGGGGCGGCCATCGAGCTGCTGCACTGCGCCTCGCTGGTGCATGACGATCTGCCGTGCTTCGACGATGCCGCCGTGCGGCGTGGCCGGGCGTCGGTGCACCGCGCGTTCGGCGCGCCGCTGGCGGTGCTGGCGGGCGACGCGCTCATCGTGCTGGCGTTCGAGACCTTGGCGCGCGGCGCGGTTGCCGTGCCGCAGCGGATGGCGGCGCTGGTGGCGACGATCGGCCAGTCGGTCGGCGTGCCGCACGGGATCGTCGCGGGGCAGGCCTGGGAGAGCGAGGACGCGATCGATCTCGCGGCCTACCAGCAGGCCAAGACCGGCGCGCTGTTCGCCGCCGCGACGGTGGCGGGGGCGGCCGCCGCGGGGGCCCCGGCTCCGGAGGCGTGGCGCACGTTCGGCGAGCGGCTGGGCGAGGCGTATCAGGTGGCCGACGACCTGGGCGACGCGGTCGGCGACGCGGCGGCACTCGGCAAGCCGGTCGGGCAGGACCGCGCCTTGGGGCGGCCGAACGCGGCGCTGCAGCTCGGCGTGGCCGGCGCGGTGGACCGGCTGCAGGCGCTGGCCGGGGCGGCGGCGGCGGCGATCCCGGCTTGTCCTGGGGCGGGGGAGCTGCGCGCGCTCATTATGATGGAGGCCACGCGGCTGATGCCGAAGGAGCTGGCGCAAAGCGCGGCGTGAAAGCGACCCCTCACCCCGGCCCTCTCCCACAAGGGGAGAGGGAGAACAGCCCCCTCCCCTTGTGGGAGGGGGTTGGGGGAGGGGAATTGCTGCGCTGGCGCGACCGCCTGCTGGCCAGCCCGCGCTTTCGCGCTTGGGCGGCGCGCTTCCCGCTCACCCGGCCGATTGCGCGGCGGCGCGCCCGCGCCCTGTTCGACCTGACGGCCGGCTTCGTCTACTCGCAGGTGCTGCTCGCCTGCGTGCGGCTCGACCTGTTCCGCATCCTGGCCGACGGCCCGCACACCGGCGCGGTGATCGCGCGTCGACTCGCGCTGTCACCCGACGCGTCGGCCCGGCTGCTCGAAGCGGCGGTGTCGCTGCGCTTGGTGGCGCGCCGGCGCGGCGGACGCTTCGGGCTCGGGCCGCTCGGCGCGGCGATGGTCGGCAACGACGCGGTGGCCGCCCTGATCGCGCACCACCCCATGCTTTACGCCGACCTGGCCGACCCGGTGGCGCTGCTGCGCGGCGAGCGGGAAGCGACCGAACTCGGCCGCTACTGGGCGTATGCGCGAGCCGATCGGCCGGGTGGTCTCGACGCGGCCCGCGTCGCCGACTACTCGACGTTGATGTCGGCGTCGCAGCCGCTGGTCGCGGCGGAGGTGCTGGACGCCTACCGCATCGACCGGCACCGCTGCCTGCTCGACATCGGCGGCGGCGAGGGCGTGTTCCTGCAAGCCGCCGGCGCGCGCGCGCGCCGGCTGCGGCTCATGCTGTTCGACCTGCCGGCCGTCGCCGACCGCGCCCGCGCCCGATTCGCGGCGGCCGGCTTCGCCGACCGGGCGACCGCGATCGGCGGCGACTTCTTCGCGGATTCGCCTCCGGAAGGCGCCGACGTCGTGTCGCTGATTAGGGTTATCCACGATCACGAGGACGACCGGGCGCTCGCCATCCTGCGCGCCGCGCGCCGCGCGCTGCCCGCCGGTGGCACGCTGCTGCTGGCCGAGCCGATGGCGGGAACACGCGGCGCCGAGCCGATCGGTGCCGCGTACTTCGCCTTCTACCTGCTCGCCATGGGCAGCGGCCGCGCGCGCACCCCGGCGGAGCTCGCGGCGTTGCTGCGCGCCGCCGGGTTCGGTCCGCCGCGCCTGCTGCCGACCGCCACACCGTTGCTTACACGCCTCATGATTGCGCAAGCGTCATCCGACGGACGCACGGATGTAAGTCTTGCTTGACAGTCGATCATGTCAGGCTAGGCTTACACCCGATAACTGCGGCGCTCGGGGAGGGCATCGTGGATGAACACCATCGCTGTGGTCCTGACCGAGCCTGAGCGCCTCGCCGTGACCCGGCTCGCGCTGACGCCGCCCGGGGACGCCGACGTGGTGGTCGACATCGACTGGAGCGGCATCAGCACCGGCACCGAGCGCCTGCTTTGGTCCGGCCGGATGCCGCATTTCCCCGGCATGGGCTACCCGCTGGTCCCGGGATACGAGTCGGTCGGCCGGGTCAGCGCCGCCGGCCCCGACGCGGGGCTCGCGGTCGGCGAGCACGTGTTCGTGCCCGGCGCACGCTGCTTCGGCGACGTGCGCGGCTTGTTTGGCGGTGCCGCGGCCCGCGTCGTAGTGCCTGGTGCGCGGGTGGTTTCCATCGACTCGACTTGGGGCGAGCGCGGCGTGCTGCTCGCATTGGCGGCCACGGCGCAGCACGCGATCGCGGACGCCACGCCCGAGGGCGCGCCGGACCTGATCGTCGGCCACGGCGTGCTCGGCCGGTTGCTGGCGCGGCTCGCGGTCGCCGCCGGCGGCGCGCCGGTGGTGTGGGAGCGCAACCCCGATCGCGCCGATGGCGCCGAGGGTTACGCGGTGGTCGACCCCGCGCAGGACGAGCGGCGCGACTACCGCGCGATCTGCGACGTGAGCGGCGACGCCGGTCTGCTCGACACCTTGATCGGGCGGCTGGCGCCCGGCGGGGAGATCGTGCTCGCCGGCTTCTACAGCGAGCCGCTCTCCTTCGCCTTCCCGCCGGCCTTCATGCGCGAGGCGCGGCTGCGCGTCGCCGCGCAATGGCAGCCGGCGGACCTCGTCGCGGTGAAGCGGCTGGTGGAGAGCGGCCGGCTGTCGCTCGACGGCCTCATCACCCATCGGCGCGAGGCGACCGATGCCGACGCCGCGTACCGCATCGCGTTCGGCGACCCCGCGTGCCTGAAAATGATCCTCGATTGGAGAGCCTGCTCATGAACGCTGTCGCCCAGAGGGACGCGCTGCGCGCCGAGGCTGCGATCGAGCCCGACCCGGTTTCCACCGAACCCGCCAAGAAGGAGACGCAGGTCATCGCGATCTACGGCAAGGGCGGCATCGGCAAGAGTTTCACGCTCGCCAACCTCAGCTACATGATGGCGCAGCAGGGCAAGCGCGTGCTGCTGATCGGCTGCGACCCGAAGAGCGACACCACGTCACTGCTGTTCGGCGGCCGCAGCTGCCCGACCATCATCGAAACCTCGTCGAAGAAGAAAGCGGCCGGCGAGCAGGTGAAGATCGGCGACGTTTGTTTCAAGCGTGACGGCGTGTTCGCGATGGAGCTGGGCGGTCCGGAGGTCGGGCGCGGCTGCGGCGGGCGCGGCATCATCCACGGCTTCGAGCTGTTGGAGAAGCTGGGCTTCCACGACTGGGGCTTCGACTACGTGCTGCTCGACTTCCTCGGCGACGTGGTGTGCGGCGGCTTCGGCCTGCCGATCGCGCGCGACATGTGCCAGAAAGTGATCGTCGTCGGCTCGAACGACCTGCAATCGCTCTACGTCGCCAACAACGTGTGCTCGGCGGTCGACTACTTCCGCAAGTTGGGCGGCAATGTCGGCGTGGCCGGCATGGTCATCAACAAGGACGACGGCACGGGCGAGGCGCAGGCGTTCGCGAGCGCCGCCGGCATCCCCGTGCTGTCGGCGATTCCGGCCGACGAGGACATCCGGCGCAAGAGCGCCAATTACGAGATCATCGGCAAGCCGGGCGGGCGCTGGGCGTCCGTGTTCGAGACGCTCGCTCAACAGGTGGCCGAGGCGCCGCCGGTGCGGCCGTCGCCGCTGACGCACGACGCGCTGCTCGGACTGTTCAAGGGCGACGCCGTCGGGCGCGGCGTGGTGCTCGACCCGGCGACGACCGAGGACATGTGCGCGGCGAGCATCCTCGAGAAGAAGTCGCTCGAAGTGATCTACGAGGGCGCTTGAGCGTGGACGGCGCGATCGCCCCTGCCGTCGCTGAAGGCTCGGGCTGCCACGGCGGCCGCGAGACCATGCTCGACGCGGCGCGCGCGGCGGGCAAGAGCGAGTCGCTGGAGCGGCTGCTGACCGATTACCCGCGCGGGCCGCACGACCAGCCGCAGTCGATGTGCCCGGCGTTCGGCTCGTTGCGCGTCGGGCTGCGGATGCGGCGGACGGCGACGATCCTGTCGGGCTCGGCGTGCTGCGTGTACGGCTTGACCTTCACCTCGCATTTCTACGGCGCCAAGCGGACGGTCGGCTACGTGCCGTTCAACTCGGAAAGCCTGGTGCGCGGGCAGCTCTACGAGGACATCCGCGCGGCGGTGATCGAGACCGCCAAGCCCGCCGACTACGACGCGGTGGTGGTGATCAATCTCTGCGTGCCGACCGCGTCGGGCGTGCCGCTCGACCGGCTGCCGCGCGAGATCGACGGGGTTCGCATCATCGGCATCGACGTGCCCGGCTTCGGCGTGCCGACGCACGCGGAGGCCAAGGACGTGCTGGCGGGGGCGATGCTGCGCTACGCCCGGTTCGAAGCCGAGGCCGGGCCGGTGGCGCGGCCGCGCCAGGGCGCGTCCACGATGCCGACGGTGGCGATGATCGGCGAGCTGTTCCCGGCAGATCCGCCGGGTGTCGGGGCGCTGCTGGCGCCGATGGGGCTGGGCGTGGCGCCGCAGACGCCGTCGCGGGAGTGGCGCGATCTCTACGCGGCGCTCGATTGCGCGGTCGTGGCGGCGGTGCATCCGTTCTACACCGCGAGCGTGCGCGAGTTCCGCGCGGCGGGGCGGCCGGTCGTCGGCTCGGGGCCGGTGGGGGTCGCGGCGACGGCGGCGTGGCTGGACGCGATCGGCGCGGCGGCGAACGTTGCGGCCGACAAGATCGATGCCGCCAAGGCGCGGGCGCTGCCGGCGATCCGGGGCGCGCTGGACGCGAGCCCGATCGATGCGCGCGTGACCGTCTCGGGCTATGAGGGCTCTGAACTACTCGTTGCGCGGCTGCTGGTGGAGGCGGGAGCGGAGGTGCCGTACGTCGGCACCGCCTGTCCGCGCACTGAGTGGAGCGACGCCGACCGCGACTGGCTCGAGGCGCGCGGGACGCACGTGCAGTATCGCGCCTCGCTCGAGCAGGATTGCGCCGCGATGCGCGAGGTCAAGCCCGATCTGGCGTTCGGCACCACGCCGCTGGTGCAGCAGGCCAAGGAGCTCGGCATCCCGGCGCTGTATTTCACCAACATCGTCTCCGCCCGCCCGCTGTTCGGGCCGGCGGGGGCGGGCTCGCTCGCGGCGATCGTCGCGGCGCAGACGCGCGGGCGCGAGCGGTTCTCCCGGATGGTGAGCTTCTTCGACAAGGTGGGCACCGGCGAGACCGCCGGTTACGGATGGAAGGATGTTCCGAAGGACCCGCCCGGTTCGCGCGACCGGTATCGCAAGCTGCGCGAGGCGAAGGCGAAAGCCGCCGCGTCGCAGGCGATGGGGAGCTAGATGCTCGTCCTCGACCACGATAGGGCGGGCGGTTACTGGGGGGCGGTGTACGCGTTCACCGCGATCCGCGGGCTGCGCGTGGTGATCGACGGGCCGGTGGGCTGCGAGAACCTGCCGGTGACGGCGGTGCTGCACTACACCGACGCGCTGCCGCCGCACGAGCTGCCGATCGTGGTGACGGGCTTGTCCGAGGACAACCTGTCGATGAGCGGCACCGAGGACGCCATGCGTCGCGCCGCCGCGACGCAGGACCCGGACATGCCGGCCGTGGTGGTGACAGGCAGCATCGCCGAGATGATCGGCGGCGGCGTGACGCCCGAGGGCTCGAACCTGCTGCGCTTCATCCCGCGCACCATCGACGAGGATCAGTGGCAGGCGGCCGACCGCGCGATCTACTGGCTGTGGAGCGAGTTCGGCGCCAAGAAGAAGCAGAAGCCGCGCGTGCGCGCCGAGGGTGCCAAGCCGCGCGTCAACATCATCGGACCGATCTACGGCACGTTCAACATGCCGTCCGACGTGGCCGAGGTGCGACGGCTCGTCGAGGGCATCGGCTGCGAGATCAACCTGGTGTTCCCGCTCGGCGCGCATGTCGAGGACATCGGCAAGCTGCCCGACGCCGACGTGAACGTGTGCATGTACCGCGAGTTCGGCCGCAAGCTGTGCGAGGAGCTCGACCGGCCGTACCTGCAGGCGCCGATCGGGTTGTTCGCCACGACCAACTTCCTGCGCACACTGGGCGAGCTCGCCGGCGTCGATCCCGAGCCGTTCATCGAGCGCGAGAAGCACACCACGATCAAGCCGATCTGGGATCTGTGGCGCAGCGTGACGCAGGATTTCTTCGCCTCCGCCTCGTTCGCCATCGTTGCCACCGATACGTACGCGCGCGGCGTCCGGCGGTTCATGGAGGACGAACTCGGCATTCCCTGCACGTTCTCGTTTTCCCGCACCGCGGGGACCAAGCCCGACAACGCGGCGGTGCGCGCAGCGCTGAAGGACCGGCCGCCGCTGGTGCTGTACGGCTCGTTCAACGAACGGATGTACGCGGCCGAGCAGGGCGCGCGCTGCGTGTTCATCCCGGCCTCGTTCCCGGGCGCGGTGATAAGGCGCGCGACCGGCACGCCGTTCATGGGCTACGCCGGTGCGACTTACCTTGTGCAGGAATTCTGCAACGCGCTGTTCGACGCGCTGTTCCACATCCTGCCGCTCGGCACCGAGATGGATCGCGTCGACGCGACGCCGACGCGCACCGAGACGCGGGCGTGGGACGAGGACGCGGTGGCGCTGCTCGACCGGCACGTCGAGGAGCAGCCGTTCCTGGTGCGCATCTCGGCGGCCAAGCGGCTGCGCGACCGCGCCGAGCGAGATGCGCGGCAGATGGGCGAGGACCGCGTGACGCGCGCGCATGTCGAGCAGGCGCTCGCATGACGCGCACCCGAACATTCGACCGGCGGTGCCGGACGGATTCCCCGCCGCGCGGGACGTGCGCGGTAAAGGCCGAAAGGTCGTTCTCCGGAGGGTAATGCAATGTCTGCGAGCCTGGATAGAAACGCAACACGGTCAGGTCTGACCGAAGGGGAGGCGAGGGAGTTCCATCGCATCTTCATGACCAGCTTCATCGTCTTCACGGTGGTCGCCATCATCGCGCACATCCTCGCTTGGCAATGGCGTCCGTGGCTGCCGGGGAGTGAGGGCTACAAGACCGGCATGCTCGACCATATCCAGGCCGTGGGCAGCCATCTCGTTTCGTTGCTGACATAGGAGCCGGACCATGTGGCGTATATGGATGATCTTCGACCCGCGCCGCGCGCTGGTCGCCCTGTTTATCTTCCTGTTCGTGCTGGCGTTGCTGATCCACTTCATCCTGCTCAGCACCGACCGCTTCAACTGGCTCGAGGGTCCGCACCACAACGTCGCGGGATCGGCGCAGATGGCGCCCTTACCGCCGGCGCAGACCAAATAGACTCGGCTGCCCCAGCGTAGCGGCGAGGCCTCGGCGGCGCGCCGGACCTCGTTCGCTCGCGGGAGTGCTGCACGGCGGCGGTCCGCGTGCGCGGCGTCTTGGATGGAAGGAACTGACGATGGCGATGCTTAGTTTCGAGAAGAAGTATCGCGTGCGCGGCGGCACGCTGGTCGGAGGCGATCTGTTCGATTTCTGGGTGGGGCCGTTCTACGTCGGCTTCTTCGGGGTCACGTCGATCTTCTTCAGTGTGCTCGGCACCGCGCTGATCCTGTGGGGTGCGGCGATCGGTGGCACCTGGAACGTGTGGCGCATCAACATCGCCCCGCCCGACATCAGCTACGGTCTCGCCTTCGCGCCGCTCAAGGAAGGCGGGTTGTGGCAGCTCATCACCATCTGCGCGATCGGCGCCTTCTGCTCATGGGCGCTGCGCCAGGCGGAGATCAGCCGCAAGCTCGGCATCGGCATGCATGTGCCGGTCGCCTACAGCTTCGCGATATTCGCCTATGTCAGCCTGGTGGTGATCCGGCCGCTGCTGATGGGCGCCTGGGGGTTCGGCTTTCCCTACGGCATCCTGAGCCACCTCGATTGGGTATCGAACACCGGATATCAATACCTGCACTTCCACTACAACCCGGCGCACATGATCGCGGTGTCGTTCTTCTTCACCACCACCCTGGCGTTATCGCTGCACGGCGCGCTCGTGCTGTCGGCGGCGAACCCGCCGAAGGGCCAGGTGGTCAAGTCCGCCGAGCACGAGAACACCTTCTTCCGCGACACCATCGGCTGGTCGATCGGCACGCTCGGCATCCACCGGCTCGGGCTGTTCCTCGCACTCTCGGCGGGGTTCTGGAGTGCGGTCTGCATCATCATCAGCGGCCCGTTCTGGACGCGCGGATGGCCGGAATGGTGGAGCTGGTGGCTCAACCTGCCGATCTGGAGCTGAGGGGAAAACAGATGGCCGAATACCAGAACATCTTCACCCGCGTGCAGGTCCGCGGACCGGTTCACGCCGGGGTGCCTGCAACCGGGAGCGCCTTCACCCGATCCGGCGAGGCGCGGTTTATCCACCTGCTCGGACGGTTCGGCGACGCGCAGATCGGCCCGATCTATCTCGGCGCCCTCGGGCTGGCGTCGATCGTCTGCGGCTTCACCGCCTTCGAGATCATCGGCCTCAACATGTGGGCCTCGGTGAACTGGGACCCGGTGCAGTTCGTCCGCCAGCTGCCGTGGCTGGCCCTCGAGCCGCCGGCGCCCGGCTACGGCCTGCATTTCCCGCCGCTCGCGCTAGGCGGCTGGTGGCTGATGGCGGGGTTCTTCCTCACCGCCTCCATCCTGCTCTGGTGGGTGCGGATCTACCGCCGCGCCCGCACGCTCGGCATGGGCACGCATGTGGCGTGGGCGTTTGCCGCGGCGATCTGGCTGTATCTCGTGCTCGGCTTCATCCGGCCGATCCTGATGGGCAGCTGGGCCGAGGCGGTGCCGTTCGGCATCTTCCCGCATCTCGACTGGACCGCCGCGTTCTCGATACGATACGGCAACCTGTTCTACAACCCGTTCCACATGCTCTCGATCGTGTTCCTCTACGGCTCCACGCTGCTGTTCGCGATGCACGCGGCGACCGTGCTGGCGACCAGCCGGTTCGGCGCCGAGCGCGAGGTGGAGCAGATCATCGACCGCGGCACCGCGTTCGAGCGCGGGATGCTGGTGTGGCGCTGGACCATGGGGTTCAACGCGACCCCGGAATCGATCCATCGCTGGGCCTGGTGGTTCGCGGTGCTGTGTCCGCTCACCGGCGGCATCGGCATCCTGCTGACCGGCACTGTGGTCGACAACTGGTATCTCTGGGGCGTCAAGCACGGCATCGCGCCGGCCTATCCGGCGGTGTGGCCGATCCAGCCTGATCCTTCCCTCCTGCCGGGGGCGCCGCGATGAGCTTCACCCTCAAGGTCGTCATCGCGTTCGCGGCACTGATCGGCGTCGGCTTGGCACTCACCTTCCAGGTGCCGCCGATCGACACCATCCAGCGCGGCTTCCGCGGCGTGGGGATGGTGGAGAATTACCATCCCCGCACCGTCAAGGCGGAGTACGGCGTCAATCAGATCCCCGACGAGATCCCGGCGATACCGCCCGCCGGCCAGCTCTCCTCGGCCGTGTATCAGAACGTGCAGGTGCTTAAAAACGTCGACGCGAACGAGTTCCTGCGGCTGATGGCGGCGATCACGGCCTGGGTGTCGCCGCAGCAGGGCTGCACCTACTGCCACAACCCGCAGAACATGGCCGAGGACTCGGTCTACACCAAGGTGGTGGCTCGGCGGATGATCCAGATGGCGCAAAACATCAACGCCAACTGGAAGACCCACGTCGCGGCGACCGGCGTCACCTGCTACACCTGCCATCGCGGCAACCCGGTGCCGGCGAACGTCTGGTTCACCGATCCCGGCCAGTCGCGCTTCACCGGGATGGTGGAGAGCAACGTCGGCAAGAACCATCCGACGGCGGCGATCAACAACTCATCGCTGCCGTCCGACCCGTTCACGCCGTTCCTCGAGGGGGACAGCAACATCCGCATCGCGTCGCAGACCCCGCTGCCGACGGGTGACCGGCAGTCGATCAAGCAGACCGACTGGACCTACGCGTTGATGATCCACTTCTCCCAATCGCTCGGGGTGAACTGCACGTATTGCCACAACAGCCGGGCGTTCACCGACTGGAACCAGAGCACGCCGCAGCGCACCAATGCCTGGTACGGCATCCGCATGGTGCGCGACGTCAACAACAACTATCTCAATTCTCTGCAACACGTGTTCCCGCCGGGGCGGCTCGGGCCGCTCGGTGACGTGGCGAAGGTGAACTGCACCACCTGCCACCAGGGCGTCTACAAGCCGCTGTTCGGGGTCAGCATGGTGCAGACCTATCCGGAGCTCGGCGCGCAGAAGCCGTAGCGCGCTACTCGTCGGCCGGCCGCCTGGCGCTCCGTCCTTGCTTGAGTCGGGCGCGGACGCCGTCGGGCAGTGACGCGGAGCCTCGCACGTCGAAACGGAGCTGCACCGCGGTCGCCACCTTGTTAACGTTCTGACCGCCCGGGCCGGAGCCGCGGATGAAGGTTTCGACGATCTCGTCGTCGGCAAGGCTGATGCGGTCGGTGATGCGGATCATCAAGCCCAACCCTCACCCAACCCTCTCCCGGAGGGAGAGGGCTTTCTGCTCCCTCTCCCACCGGGAGAGGGCCGGGGTGAAGGTCCTTACGCCGGCACCGGCCGGGCGCGCTGGTTGTACATCAGCTTGGCGCGGCGCTCCTGCTCCTCGGGCGACAGCGTGGCCGGGTCCTCCGCGAGGTCGGCGCCGACCGCCATGCCCTTCTGCACCGCCGGACGGGCGCCCAGCTCGTCGAACCAGCGCTTGAAGTATTTGAACTCCCCGATGTCCTGTCCCTGCGCCTTCCAATTGACCGTCCAGGGATAGGAGATCATGTCGGCGATGGTGTACTCGTCGCCGGCCAGGTAGCGGCGGTCGTAGAGGCGGTTGTTCATCACGCCGTAGAGCCGATTCACCTCGTCGGTGAAGCGGCGCACGGCGTAGCTCTGATCGCCCTGCTTGTCGCCGAGCCGGCGAAAATGGCCGCACTCGCCGGATTTCGGCCCCTGGTTGGCCATCTGCCAGATCAGCCATTGCGTGACTTCGGTCCGGCCGCGCACATCACGCGGCATGAAGCCGCCGGTCTTGTCGGCGATGTAGAGCATGATCGCGCCGGACTCGAAGACGGTGATCGGCGCGCCGCCGCCGGCGGGGTCGTGGTCGACCAGCACCGGCATCCGGTGGTTGGGGTTCATCGCGAGGAACTCGGGCTTGAACTGGTCCCCGCGCCCGATGTGGCAGGGCACGACCCGGTACTCGAGGCCGAGTTCCTCGAGCAGGATCGTTACCTTCTTGCCGTTCGGCGTGGGCCAGAAATGCAGGTCGAGCATCCGATGCCTCCATGCGGGTTTCAGCAAGCCTACGCCGGCCGAGGCAGGCCGCACAGCCCTGCTCCCCACGCCCGCGTGATGGAGGGATGACGCGCACGCCCGGCCACGCTATCGTCCTTTCAACGGAAAGGATTATTCGTGCCCAGCCCCGCGCCCGGCGCCATCGACTGTGACGTGCATGTCGCCCTGCCGGGCACGCACGTGCTCGTGCCCTACCTCGACGAGTATTGGCGCGAGCACGTCACGACGCGGGGCCTTGATCGCGACAATCTCGATATCGGCGCCTATCCGCCCGGTTCGCCGCTCAGCGGGCGGCCCGACTGGCGGCCGGTTAACGGGCGGCCGGGCAGCGATCTCGCGATGCTGCAGGCACACGCGCTGGACGGGTTTGGCATCCGCCATGCAATCCTGAATTGCTTGCACGGTGCGCAGGCGATCTTCGCCGAGGATCTGTCGGCCGCATTGTGCCGCGCGATCAACGACTGGATCGCCGCCGAGTGGCTCGACAGCGACGAGCGGCTGCGCGCCTCCATCGTGATCCCGGCGCACAGCGCCGAGCTTTCGGTGGCCGAGATCGAGCGCCGCGCCGACGACCGGCGCTTCGTGCAGGTGCTGATGCTGGTGATGGGCGAACTGCCGCCCGGCCGCCGGCAGCACTGGCCGATCTACCGCGCGGCGGAGCGGCTCGGGCTGCCGATCGGCATCCATCCCGGCAGCAGCTTCCGCCACGCGCCGACCTCGCTCGGTTGGCCAAGCTACTATCTCGAAGACTACGTGGTGCAGTCCTCGGCGTTCGCCGGCGCGCTGAACAGCCTCATCACGGAAGGCGTGTTCGTGCAGTTTCCTCGCCTCAAGGTAGTGCTGATCGAATCCGGCGTGACTTGGTTGCCGAACTACATGTGGCGGGCGGACAAGACCTGGCGCGCGGCGCGCATCGAGGTGCCGTGGAACAATCGCGCACCGTCGGAGCAAGTCCGCGCGCATGTACGGCTGACCGTGCAACCGTTCGACGCGCCGCCCAGCGTGGAACAGGTGCGGCGCATCGTCGAGGAACTCGGCTCGGAGGAGCTGCTGCTGTTCTCGACCGATTACCCGCACTGGCATTTCGACGGCCATGAGGCCGTCCCTGACGGGCTGCCGGCGTCCTTGGTGGAACGGATGCTGGTGCGCAATCCGCTCGACACCTACCCGCGCTTGGCGCAAGACGCGCCGTGAGGATGGAGAAAACGCCATGAACGTCACAGTCCTGGATCGCGCGCCCGAAACGTCGAGCCAGACCCGGCTCGGCTACGTGGATTGCGACGTGCATCCCTACGTGCGCTCGGCGGCCGATCTCGACCCGTTCCTGTCGGAGCGCTGGCGCAAGCACCGCGTCACGGTCGGCGGGCGGGCGCGGCAGGCGCTGTCCAACGCGCCGCAGTATTTCCGCCTGTCGCCCGGCACCGGGATGCGGCGTGATGCCTGGACGGCGGACGGCGGCCATCCCGGTTCCGATCTCGCGCTGATGCGAGAGCAGTTGCTCGACGCGTTCGGCGCCGCGTACGGCATGATGCTGCCGCTGGTCGCGCGCTGCTCCGATGAGCGCAACGTGGAGTACGGTGCGGCGCTCTGCACCGCGGTGAACGACTGGCAGGCGCAGGTCTGGAGCGACCGCGAGCCACGGCTGAAGGGTTCGGTGCAGGTCGCGGTGGAGTGGCAGGAGGCCGCCGTCGCCGAGATCGAGCGGCGCGCCGGCGACCGGCGGTTCACCCAGGTGATGATCCCGCCGCGCGGGCTCGAGCCGCTCGGTCGTCGGCGCTACTGGCCGATCCTGCAAGCGGCGGCGGCGAACGGATTCCCGGTCGCGCTGCATCTCGGCGGCACCAGCGGGCACCCCTCCACCGGCAGCGGCTGGCCCTCGTTCTACCACGAGGAGCACCACTCCTACGTGCAGAGCATGGAGGCGCTGGTCACCAGCCTCGTCGTCGAGGGCGTGTTCGAGCAGATCCCGAATCTGCGCGTGGTGCTGGTGGAAGGTGGCTTCGCGTGGCTGCCGTCGTTGTGCTGGCGGCTCGACAAGCATTGGAACCGGTTGCGCGAGGAAGTACCGCACCTGCGGCGCCTGCCGTCGGAGTACGTGCGGGAGCACATCTGGGTGACGACGCAGCCGATCGAGGAGCCGGAGCGGCCGGACGATTTGCTCGCCACCTTCGAGTGGATCGGCTGGGACCGCATCATGTTCTCGACCGACTACCCGCACTGGGACCAGGACGACCCGCGCTACGCGTTCAAGGTGGCGCTGCCGGAGGCGTTCAAGCGCAAGCTGTTCCGCGACAACGCGATGGCGCTGTACGGGCTGGATTGAGGCGCGCGCGATGGCGCGCCACGTCGTGGCCGCCACTGACGAGATCGCGCCGGGCGCCTGCAAGATCGTGACCGTGCAGGGGCGCGAGATCGGCGTGTTCAATGTAGCGGGTGAGTATTTCGCGCTGGTCAATCGCTGCCCGCACGAGGGCGCGCCGGTCTGTCGTGGCCGCATTGTCGGACTGGCGACCGCCGATGCGCCGGGGCAGTACCGTCTGACGCGGCAGGGCGAGATGCTGCGCTGTCCGTGGCACGGCTGGGAGTTCGACATCCGCACCGGCCAGTCTTGGTGCGACCCCGAAACGGTGCGGGCGCGCAGCTACAATGTGACCGTCGAGCCGGGCGAGGCGCTGGCGAAAGGCCCGTTCGTCGCCGAGACGGTGTCGGTGCGAGTCGAGGCCGCCTACGTCGTGGTGGAAATCTAGTCGGCCCCGGCTGCGTCAGCTAGCGTCACGCCACGAATGACGACGCGGAAAGTTGGGTGAAGTCGGCCAACGTGAGCCGCGTGCGGTCGCCGAGGTGGATCGTCGTGTCGTTGCCAACGGTCTGCTTCGTGCCTGGCGCGGCGGCGACAGCATTGGGGCCTCGACGGTGAATACCTGACCGATGGACCAGCCTTTAAGGTCGCATCGTTCAATCGAAGCTCTCTCTAAAGTAGCAAAATGACGTATCCGGTATGAACTGGAGCCCGGCGGCTCGGGGTGCCGGAACTAAACTCAGGGTTCTACGTATGTAGCTCTCCCACTTCATGCCGGGCTGAACGTGTCACGCCGCATCGTCGTAGCCATTCCTGCCCATAACGAAGCCGATCGCATCGTCCCGTGCGTTGCATCGATTGCGGCGCAGCAGGGTGCTCCCCTCCCCGAAGTCTTGGTGCTGCTCAACAACTGCACCGATGGATCGATCGACCAGGTGAAACGCTTCGCGGCCACCGCGTCGCTGCGCATGCACGCGGTGAGCCGCACCTTGCCGTCGCACCGTGCCTTTGCCGGCGCCGCGCGCCGCCTGGCGATGCTGCACGCGGCGCGGCTGGCGGGGCCGCAAGGCGTGTTGCTGACCACCGACGCGGACGCGGTGCTGCCGCCCGAATGGCTCGCCGCGAACCTACGTGCGCTGGCGCGCGCCGATGTGGTGACCGGCCGCGCGGTGATCGACCCCACCGAGGCGAAAATCATCCCGCAAGCGTTGCATGACGCCGACGCGCGCGAGTGCGAGTACGCGGCGTTGCTCGACCAGATCGCCTGCTTGCTCGACCCCGACCCGGAGGATCCTTGGCCGCGTCATGACGAGGCGAGCGGCGCCAGCATCGCGGTCCACGTGGCGGCTTGGCGCCGAGCCGGGGGGATACCGGCGGCGCCGCTCGGCGAGGACCGCGCCTTCATCGCGGCGCTGCGGCGGATCGACGCGCGCATCCGGCACGCGCCGGAGGTGTGGGTGACGGTGTCGGGCCGCATCGACGGCCGCGCCTGTGGCGGCATGGCCGACACGATGCGCCGCAGGATGCAGGCGGCCGACCTGATGTTGGACGAGCGGCTGGAGGCGACATGGGCCGCCGCTCGCCGGGCGTCGCTGCGGCGCGCGGCGCGCATGGTGCACGCGGGCGAGGGCGACGCCGGCGCGCTGGCGCAGGCGCTGGGGCTTGCGCGCGCCGAGATGTCGCGGTTCGGGTCGGGCAGTTTCGGCGCGGCCTGGGAGACGGTCGAGGCGAGGAGCCCGGCGCTGCGCCGCCGCCCGGTCCCGGTCACTGCGCTCGCGACGCAAACTCGTATCGCACGCGAGCTTCGCGACCGGCTGCTCAGTCCTGGTCCAGCCGATCGAGCCGATACTGCGCTCGCCGCACCTGCCTGACCGGTTTCAGCCTGCCGGCGCAGGCCGCGATGAAGCGCTCGGCGGTTTCGTCGCCCGAGCACGGGTAGTCCGTCGGCCCGGTCCAATGCACCAGCAGCGCCACGCCGCCCGGGTTCAGCGTTGCCAGCACCGAGCGCGCCACGCGATCGATCTCGGAAGGTTCAACGTAGTACAGCACTTCCGACAACAGGATCAGATCGAATTGACCCTCGGGCCATTCGTCGGGAACCCGCATTCGCGCGAAGCGCACGTCCGGCCATTCGGCGCACGCTTGGCGCGCGCGGCCGAGCGCGGCTTCTGCCACGTCGACCGCGAGCAGGCGATCGCAGCGCGACGCGAGTTGCGCCGTCAGGACGCCGATCGAACAGCCGACCTCGAAGGCCGACGCGAACCGGCGCGGATCGAGTGCCGCCAGCGTATCGGCGTATTTCGTCCGCTCGTACTCGCTGGTCGCGAAACGCCACGGGTCGGGGTCGCGGGCGTACTCGGCCTCGAACCACGCTGGCGGGATGCTGCCGCGCCGGGGCACATCGTCGGTCATGTCGGATCGTGTCGCATGAAATGAGCTCCGGCTTCCTCCAACACCTCGTCGAGCGCGGGCTGGCGCAGGTAGGTGGCGAGGTCGCGCGTGAGGCGTTCGAGCGGGTGCGATTGCACGAAACCGGCCAGTCCGGCGGTGCGCTGCGCGAGGCGGATGGCATCGAGCACCGCCGCCTCGACGGCGATACGCGCGAGCTTGACGTAGTTGGCGGCGTCCTCGCCCGCGTCCTCGGCTTCGGCCAGCACGGCGCAGCGGCCGACCCAGAGCGAGGCGGTTTCCTGCGCGATGATTATTTGACCGAACCGAGCGCGCTGGTGCGGATCGGCGTCGCGGCGTCGGGCAACGAGGTCGTGGCGCAGCGCGTCGGCGAGGGCGTCGAGCCCGCCCAGCAGCACGGCGAGCGTGCGCCACGCGCCGAGCGAGATCTCCGGCTGGCGCATGTAGTCGCCCGGCGCGCCGATCCAGCTTGCTTGCGGCGCGGGAACGCCGTCGAGGCGGATGGCGCCGGTGTGTGTCCCGCGCATCCCGTGCAACTCGATGGTGCGGCCGTCGAAGCCCTGGCCGGGTTCGAGGGCGGCGAGCACGAGTTGCGTATCGCCGTCCAGCCGTTGCGCGGTGACCAGGGCGCGGGTGGCGATGCCGGCGGCGGAGCCGAAGCTCTTGCGGCCGGCGAGCCGGTCGTCCACGAGGCGCACCGGCGCGTCGGGGGCCTCGGCGTCCCAGATGGCGAACAGGTGGCCGCTAGCGGCATCGGCCGCCGCGCGCGCGACCTGGTCGGCGGCGCCGTACCGCGTCGCAAGGCGGACGGCGTTGACATGGCCCTCGTAGACCCGCCCGAGCGGCAGGCTGGACCGGCCGATCCGGCGCAGCAGATCGAGGATGGCGTGCGCGCCGGCGGGTTGGGTGCCCCAGCCGCGTCCGCCGTGACGGGTGGGAAAGGGGGCGAGCAGCAGCCCCTCCCGGCGTAGTGCATCGAGCGCCGCGTGGGGGAAGGCGTCTTCGGAGCTCGGGTCGGAGGGGAGGGGCGACGTCATTACCGGGGTTGAACAATTCTTGACCGGACGAGGTTGCGGGAGGGTTTCCGGAGGCAGTCCCTCAGGCGGGGCGGATACACACCGTATTCCCGCCACCGCCCAAACTAGGGCGTGTCGTCAATTGAGCCAAATGGCAGTTGCGGCCAGATGAACCCCGGCGAGGAAGTTCCGTGCGGTCTTGTCGTAACGGGTGGCAATGGCCCGGAACTGCTTGAGCTTGGCGAAGAA